>WNGH01000844.1_pt1 | contig 43400 bp, 35 predicted proteins | sample 5400631 | NCBI WGS metagenome assembly WNGH01 (sample SAMN13153373, study PRJNA577476) | soil metagenome | isolation source: 115 cm soil or saprolite under Garry oak tree replicate 1 | place: USA:California | collected 2016-06-15 | reverse complement strand
TGTTGTGTGTTTTCAAGTCGAGGCCCATGGTGCGGGCGCTGCGTTTGGTGGGGACATTTTCGACAACGGTGAACTTGTCAGGCGAATCTTCGTGGATGACCGTGAGGTTGCCATCGCCGCAGGAGGCGAACGCATAGCCGGTCGAGGGATCGAACCCAGCGGCATCCGGACCTTCGCAGATGGCGGGCGTGGCGACAACTTTGCCGGTATCGGCGTTCACAATGGCCATGACTTTTTCATCGCAGACGGAGAAGAGGCGGCGATTGGCAACGTCGATGGCGAGGCCGGAAGGAGATTTGCACGGCGCGAGAGGCCAGTGGTGGAGTTCCTTGAGGCTTTGCGCGTCAACGTGATACAGGTCGGAAGTATCCTCGTTGTTGACATAGACGCCGCCCTTGCCGTCAGCGGCGGCGAACTCGGGCTTGCCGTTGAGAGGGATCGTGCCGGCTACCGTGCCATCGGCGGCGTTGATGGCGGTGGCGTTTTTGCCGCGGCCGTTGAAGGTGAAGACACGCTTGGTCACGGGTTCATAGAGGATGGCATCGGGATTGGCGTCGGTTTGCACCGTGCTGATGGCTTTGAGAGTTTTGAGATCGAAAACAGTGACGGTGTTGGCGTGGCCGTTACTGGTGAAGCCGCGGCCAAGGTCGGAAGCGATGGCGATGCCGTGAACGCCCTGAGTGTCGGGAATATCGCCAACGACGGCGTAGGAGTCAGCATCGAGAACGACGACGTGGGTACCGCGCGAGACGTAGACGCGGCGGGCAGCACTGTCCACATAGACGTAGTCCCAACCTCCGTCGCCGCCGACAGGGACGGTCTTGATCACATGGTAGCCGGAGCCGGCAGGCGCCGGGGTGGCCGCGCGCGAGAATGCTACCACACAAAAAATTATCGCCATTGCGAGTGAACCGAAAATTGTGAGAAGGGTGAAGGGTTTACGCATGATGTTCTCTCTCTCTCTTTGCTTTTCTGCTTCTTGTCGAAGACCGGGCGCAGCTATGTGTATAGCGATGAAGATAAACGCAACATAAATGCGGGCTGGGCTACTCCTTTGATCTGTGTTGTTCGAACCAGCCGGCAATATAGAGCATTTTGGCGATGTGATGGCTGGGGCGGCGGCTGATGCCGTGGGGCTCTTCGGGAACGCGGACGAGGACAGTTTCCACGTTGAGAAGTTTCAGCGCTTCATAGAACTGCTCGGCTTCGGAAATGGGGGTGCGGTAGTCGGCTTCGCCGGTCATGACCAGCGTAGGAGCCTTGACCTTGGCGACGAGGTTGGTGAGCGAACGCTGCATGTAATTGCCGGTGTTTTCCCAGGGAAGACCCGGGAACCAATACTTGGTGATGAAAGGGATGTCGGACGTGAGAGCGAAGCTGTACCAATTGATGACCGGATAGAGGGAAGCCGCGGCGCGGAAACGATCGGTGTGCTCGATGGTCCAGCAGGTGAGGACGCCACCGCCGCTGCCGCCGGTGACGAAGAGATTGTGGGTGTCGATGTAGCCCTTGGCGATGACGGCGTCAACGCCGCTGTTCAAGTCGTCAAAATCGTCGCCGGGGTAAGCGTGATGAATAAGGTTGGCGAATTCTTCGCCATAACTGGTGCTGCCGCGGGGATTGACGTAGACAACCACGTAGCCCCGCGCGGCAAGCACCTGTTTTTCGAAATCGAAGCGGTCGCCATAGTCGGCGAAAGGCCCGCCATGAATTTCAAGAACGAGAGGATATTTCTTCGTGGGATCGAAATCGGGCGGGTGGACGATCCAACCCTGGATTTTGCGGCGGTCCTTTGAGGATTCGTAGGTGACCTCTTCGACGTGCCCCGGTTTTTTCTGTGCAAGCAATTCCTGATTCAAGGAGGTCAGAACTTTCATGGCGCCCATATTGGAGACAGCGATGTCGCCGGGATTGTCTGGACGTCCATAGGTAAGAGCAATCGTGCCGGTGCGCGAAAGGGAAAAAGTGCCGCTGCCCCCGGCGCCCGTTGTGGAGGCCAGGTGATCAGCAATTTTCTTGAAAGCGCCATCGACGGAATAGAAACCGACCTTGGAGTCACCTTGATCGTCATAGCGGAAGTAGACGCCGCTGCTATCTGAAGCCCACTGGGGATCCTGGACGTCGCGGTCGAGCTTATCGGAGAGAGAGTGTGAGTTGGACCCGTCGCGATTCATCAGGTAAAGCTTGGTGGTCTGATGGCCCTGATAGCGGTCGTCGTAGCCGGTGTAAGCGATAAATTTTCCGCTGGGCGAAACCACCGGAGAATTGTCCGGGCCTTTGCGATTCGTGAGCGCGCGCAAGGCGCCGTCGGCAACACTGAATTCGTAAACTTCATCGTCGAAGTAGGCGTGATCGGATTCGGGGTGGCGATTGACGGAAACGATCAGAAACTTGCCGTCAGGCGTCCAGGAAGCTCGAGAGGGGCCGAATTCGTTGCCACCGTTCGGGAAATTGCCATTGGTGACCTGCCGCGGTGCGCCGCCTTCGCTATCGACGACGAAGACCTGCATGTAGCCGGGCTTGAGATAGCCTGTCCCGTTGAAGCGATAGACCAGGCGGTCGTAGGCGGCGGGAGGATCAGCCCACTTTGCACCTGAGGGCGGAGCCGGGAGGTCGGCGATGTGCGGACCTTTGCCAAGAACGAGCGCAGAAAACGAAAGCATTTTTCCGTCGGGCGACCAGGCGACAGCGTCGGGAGCCTGTTCGAGATTGGTGATGCGCGCGCTTTGGCCGGTGTCCATCCAGCGCACGTAAATTTGTTGTTTGCCATCGGCGTCGGAAAGATAGGCCAGGCGTGTACCATCCGGCGACCAGCGTGGAGAAGAATCGCTGCGGTTGCCGGTGGTGATCGGACGATGGTCGGTTCCATCGGAATTGATGATCCAAAGATTCGAATAGCGTTTGTCTGTCATGGGATCGGCGAAGCGGCGCACGTAGACGATTCTTTTCCCGTCGGGGGAGATTTGCGGATCGGTGGGAAGCTGGATCTGGAACTCGTCCATGGCGGTGAGTTCGTGAGCAGCATCCTGCGCCCGGAGGGCCGAGGTTGAAGAAATCATCAGTGTTGCGGCTAGAAGAGCGGCGACGACGCGGGCTCTAGGTGTCATGGGAAAGGTCTCCTCGCGGCCGAGTTAACAACGTGAATTCCCTGATGTCAAGGTGGTGGTGGCGGCGATGCCTCCCCACTGGAGCGTTGATCAACGCCGCGTGGTGTGGTGTTGGCTCCAGCGATTTGAACCAGGACTTCGCCTCAAGCCGGGGTGGTGGGCAGAAGCAGACTAACTCAGGGTTTAGCGTGACGCCCCTCAAGATAGGCAATCGCATCATCGAGCTTGCTTTGAAGTTCTACTTCTTGTCTCTTTGGCGTAACGCCCGGGGTTTCGAGTACCGCTGAAATTGTGTTAACGTTTTTCGTTTATGAACAAGCGCATAGGCGTGCTCTTAAGCGGCCGCGGCTCGAACTTCGAGGCGCTCGCGGAAAGCATCGCGGCGGGCCGCATTCCCAATGCGGAAATCGCCGTCGTCATCAGCAATCGCGAAGGCGCACCGGGCATCCAGCGCGCCGAATCGCGCGGCATTCGCACGCGCGTGATCCCTTCGAAAGGCTTGGAGCGCGAAGTGTACGACCGCCAGGTTGCCGCCGTTCTCGACGAACACAAAGTTGATCTGATTTGTTTGGCGGGATACATGCGCCTACTCTCCCCATTTTTTGTCGCCAAATATCCAAACTGCATCCTGAACATTCATCCTTCGCTGCTCCCCTCCTTCCCCGGACTCGAATCGCAGCGTCAGGCCCTGGAATATGGCGTAAAATTTGCTGGCTGCACTGTGCATTTCGTCGACGAGAATCTTGACGCTGGCCCGATCATCTTGCAGGCCACCGTTCCCGTGCTCGATGAGGACACCGAATCCTCGCTCTCTGAAAAAATCCTGAAGGAAGAGCATCGCATTTATTCCCAAGCGGTTCGAATCGTGCTCGAAGACAAATTCAAGATCGAAGGCCGCCGCGTGCTGCGGACCAGCTGAATTCCACTCATGACGCCAGCAAAATTCAAACCCGTCGAAGAACAGCTCGCCTACCTGAAAAAAGGCGTAGCCGAAATCGTTCCCGAAGCCGAGCTGAAGGCCAAGCTCGAAGCGTCCGTGAAAAACGGAAAGCCGTTGCGCGTCTACCTCGGCGTGGACCCTACAGCCCCGGACATTCATCTCGGACACACCGTAGTCCTTCGCAAGCTAAAACATTTTCAAGATCTCGGCCACACCGCGATTTTCCTGATCGGTGATTTCTCGGCGATGATCGGCGATCCCACGGGACAATCCGAAACGCGCCCGCCGCTCACCCGCGAAGGAGTGGACGCTAACGCCAAAACGTATCTCGCCCAAGTTTTCAAAATACTCAACGAGAAAAAAACAGAAGTCCGTTACAACCGCGAATGGCTGAGCAAAATGTCCGCCGAAGACATTGTGCGTCTTTGTTCTCACTACCGCCTGGCGCGTATGCTGGAACGCGAAGATTTTCGTTCGCGGCTGGACAAAGGCCAGCCCATTTCCCTGCATGAGCTTCTCTATCCTCTGCTGACAGCGATGGACGCTGTAAAACTACAGTCCGATGTTGAGCTGGGCGCTACGGAGCAAAAGTTCAATTTGCTGGTGCATCGCGAGATCCAGCGCGAGTATGGCTTGCCCGGACAAGCCATTCTGACCATGCCGATTCTCGTTGGACTCGACGGACAGCGCAAAATGTCCAAAAGCCTCGTCAACTACGTCGGCATCACCGAACCGCCTGAGGAGATGTTTGGGAAACTCATGTCTATCCGCGACTCTTTAATGTGGTCTTATCTTGAGCTGCTTACTGACAGACCAGCGAACGTGATCGAGAATCTAAAAACGAATGTCCAGGCAGGCACGACTCACCCTAAGCAGGTCAAGGTATCGCTGGCCAGCGAAATTGTTAGAGAATTCTACGGTGAAAAGGCAGCAACTGAAGCCGCTCAGGCTTTTCAGCGTGTTTACAGCGAGCGCCAGGCCCCTGAGCAGATGCGGATGAAGCGCATAAGCGGGGGCCTATACACTGAACATCACAGTGACGGCCGCGTGGTGCAACATGTCATCAGCGGCTCACGAAAGTGGTCTCAAGTGTTGGCATACATAGGTGAAACGGAGTCAATCTCCAAAGCTGAGCGGGTTATCGAGCAGGGTGGCTTAGAGATTAACGGTGAAGTCGTCGCCGACACAACAGCTAAACTTGACTCGGGAAAAGCTGCAACTTATGACTTGCGAATTGGCAAGAAAAAATTCCTACGAATCGTCGTCGAGTAATCCTACACAAGAACTTCGGCAACCATTTTTGAGACATGCTCAGCGACCGCCGGTGCCGCCGTCAGGCCCGGCGATTCCATTCCCACCAGATGAATCGCCTGCGGCACGTTCGGATCTCGCGTTATCACAAAATCCGCGATCCCTCTCCCGCCCGGAGGCACGAGCTTCGGCCGCAGCCCCGAATACCCCAGTTGCAGGTCGCTCTCCTCGATTTCCGGGAGCAGCGTTTTCGCGCTATGGGCGAAATCCGCAATCGGTAAGCGATTCTTTTCGTAATTGTCCTTGCCCTCGACATACGTCGCCGTCGGCCCCAGCAGAAATGTCCCCCAAAGCGTCTTCGTGAAGTGAACGCCCAGGCTCAGCCCGTCCGCGTGCGGCAGGGGATAAACAAGATTGTTGATCAGCGACGAACGCGGCCCACGCACTTCGCAGTACTCGCCACGCACCGGATAAATCTTCCACGAATGATTCCCGAGCATCGCCGCCACTTCGTCGGCATAAAGCCCCGCCGCATTGATCACGCATCGCGCCTCGATCGTTTCGCTTTGCGCGTCCTCTTCGTCACCGATGCGCAGCCCCACGCGAATGGTTTCGCCGGAAGGCTCCAGCGAAACCACCCGGGCCCGCGTAACAATATTCGCTCCCTGATTTGTTGCCAGCCGCGCATAGGCGTGAACCAATTCCTCTGCGGAGACGATTCCAGTCGACGGAACGTCCAGTGCTGCCACGCCTTTGACATGCGGCTCACGTACACGAATTTCATCCGCGCCGATCAGCCGCAATCCCTCCACACCGTTATCTTTACCGCGTTTTTTCAGCGCCGCGAGTTCTTCCACCTCGTGAGCATCTGAAGCCACCACCAGCTTTCCGCAGTGACGAAACGGCACGTTGTGTTTCGCGCAAAACTCATACGTCAGCCGGTTACCCTCCACGCAAAGCCGCGCCTTGAGCGAATTCTTCGGATAGTAAATTCCCGAGTGATTCACGCCGCTGTTGCGCGTGCTGGTGGCCATGCCCAGCTTTGGAAATTGCTCGACGAGAAAAACGTCCTGCCACCGCACAGAAACGGCGCGCGCGATGGCGCACCCCACGACCCCGCCGCCGATAATCAAAATGTTGGCCTGGTCCATGAAAACAGAGTATAGAAAATAGAAAAAGGAAAATAGGCTTGCGAAGGATTCTCGTTCCTACTTTGCAGTGATCTGGGTGGCTACTGATCGCCGCCCACGCCATCAAAAAACGGCGTGCACGCAACTAGTCGCGCCTCGCTCCCGTCATGCACGGCATAGGAGGCCTGTTTGCTTGGTTCGTAGCCATTGCGCCACAGCGAAGCAGCGCCATGCGCTCCATCTTTGTTGATGGCGTAGAAATAAATGTGAAACGTGCCAAGCTTTTTCTTGTCGTTTTTGTAATTACGCGCGATGCGGCTCATGGCTTCGAGGCAGGCCTCGTTGGGCGATTTGCCCTGGCGCATCATTTCGACAATCGTGTGGCCGCCGGAAATCTTGATGTTTTCCTCGCCTTTGCCGGTCGAACCCGCGGCGCCTACTTCATTGTCCACGCAGCAGCCCGCGCCAATGATCGGCGAATCCCCCACGCGGCCGGGAATCTTCCACGACAATCCTGAAGTTGTCGTAGTTGCGGAAATGTCTCCGTTCGAATCAACCGCCATGCATGGAATCGTGCCCGTCGGCGGATGCGCGATCACGCGCTCGGCATACGCAATCTGCTTTTCATCGCCGTTAAAAATCGCCGAGACGTGTTCTTTCCATTCCGGCGAATCGATTCCCGGCCGCCAGTTGAAAGAAGTTTTCGCTTTCCAGGCCAGCCAGATCTTGCGCGAATGCTCCGTGAGCAGATTCATCTCCTCGAATCCTTCGGCCACGGCAAATCGGCGCGCCCCGTCGCCCACAATCATCACGTGATTGGTCTTCTCCATGACCGTCTTTGCCAGCCGCGAAACATTTTTGATCCGCCGCACGCTGGCCACCGATCCTGCGCGGTGCGTTGGTCCGTGCATCACGCTGGCGTCCAGCTCCACTTCGCCTTCTTCGTTGGGCAATCCGCCGTAGCCCACGGAATCGTCGTTCGGATCGTCCTCCACGACGGTAACTGCCGCAACGACCGCGTCCAGCGTGTCACCGCCTTTCCTGAGGATGTCCATGCCTTTATCGAGAGCATGAAGTCCGTTGGCGCTGGAAATAATCAGCGGGCGTTTGCCCTGCGCCGCTGGTGCAAGGTTCGCGAGCCCAGGCCCTCCGCTGCCATTTGGCGGCGTACCTCCAAAGAGTTTGTTCGCCCCGGCAGCAGCGCTGCCGGCCAGCGAAGCGAAAAAGAATTTACGGCGTGACCACAGTTCCATTGGAGGACCCTCCGCGCTCGGCAATATACATCAGTTGACGGTTGCTAGCTCTACTCAGAACGAAATTTGCGGTACGTGAGAAGCCTGTCTCCTAAACAAAGTCAGCTCGCTGCGGAACAATTTCATGGGAATTGGCGTCCTTATCTCCAGAGACAAAGACGAATTCTGCTTAATAGTCGTTGACGGGCGCAGAATCGCAGGGGAGAATCACGCACCTCACCATGATTCGGCTGGAGAATGTAACCAAAGAATACGACCTCCCCACCGGGCAAGCCGGACAGCTTGTCGCCGCCGACCGCTTGACAATGGTAGTGCCTGCCGGCGAGGTGTTCGGCCTGGTGGGGCCCAACGGCGCGGGGAAAACCACCACTCTGAAAATGATCTGCGGCCTGATGCTGCCTACGGCCGGACGCATCACGGTCAATAATATCGATGTCGAGCAGCAAGCCGAGGAAGTTCAGCAATACATCGGCTATCTGGCGGATTTTTTCTCCGTCTACGATGACCTCAAGACCTGGGAATACGTCGAGCACTTTGCGCGCGCCTACAAACTGGACCCGTCGAAAATTCCGGCGCGGGTGCGCGAGGTCATCGGCGTGCTCGGCCTCGAAACGAAATATGACGCCTTCGTCGGCGGGCTTTCGCGCGGAATGAAGCAGCGCCTGGGAATTGCGCGCGCCATCATTCACGATCCTCCCTTGCTCGTCCTCGACGAACCCGCTTCCGGGCTCGATCCCAAAGCGCGGCTCGAGTTGAAAGACTTGCTCCGCCGGCTAAACCGTGAAGGGAGGACCATCTTCATTACCTCGCACGTGCTCTCGGATCTCGAAGAAATTTGCACGTCACTCGCCATCATGGAAAAGGGAAAGCTGCTGCGCGTGGGAAAGATCGGCGACGTGATGCGTGGCGCGGGGATGACCAGGCGCGTGCGCATTCGCATGGCCGCGCCAGGATTTGCGCTTGCCGGTTGGCTTGCGGCGCGTACCGGTGTCAGTGAAGTGAAAGAGGACGGCCTCGAAGCGGAATTTGTTTTTCCCGGAACGGAAACGGAGCTGGCGGGGCTCGTGCGCGATGCCGTGATTGCCGGTGCGCCCATCTGCGGCGTGGAAGAAAAAGTCGAGACGCTGGAAGCCCTCTTCTCGCGCCTCTCCAGCGGAGAGGTCATGTGATGGCGCTATGGTCCAATCCGGAATTCCTCCGCAACGTGCGTGCACAACTGCGGCCCGGCAAGGTACTCGCTACCGCGTGCATCTGTGCCGCGCTTTCGATAGCGACCGGCTTCGCCATCTCCTCTCAATCGCGGGTCGCAGTCGGGCCGTACGGGTGGGGTTCCGTACTGTTCCAAGTCGCCTTCTGGCTACAGGCGTTGATGGTGGCAGTGGGCGGCGGGATTGCCTGCATTAACAACATCTACCGGGAAAAAGAACAGAACACTTTTGATTATCAGCGCGTGACGCGCCTGACTCCACTTGAACTGACGCTGGGCAAATTATTCGGCGCGCCGGTGTTCACCTATTTCGTTTTTCTTTGCCTGATGCCGCTGGCCATCTTCGGGGCCGTTAAGGGAGAGATGAGGATTTCGACTCTGCTCGCCGCGTACGTCGTGTTGTTGATCGGGTCATTGACTGTGCACACGTTGGCCCTTCTCATTTCACTGCTGACCGTTCGCGGATCGCATACCGGGGCTATTCTGCTCCTGCTCGTCCTTGTTTGGGGCAGCTCTTTCAGCGCCGATACCATGCAGTTTTTCAAGGTCGGTCCTTTTGGTCCTTTTTACTCGATCCAGGTGCTGCAGCACGAGAGCTGGTTTGGTTCACCAGCAAGATTCCAAGTTGATGGCCCTTATCGCATTCCCGCGGACACAGACGTTTTTTTCGGCCATGAGGTGCGTCATTTCCCGATGTTCCTTGCCGTGGACTTGCTCTTTGCAGGCTGGTTTCTGCTGGCGCTCGTGCGCAACATCAAGCGCGATCAAAATGATTATGAGATTTATTCCCCGGTGCAATCGCTAGTCTTCGCGCTGTTTTTGAATTTGCTGTTCGTGGCCTTCATGCAGTGGCGTGTGGCCACCGCCATTGATTGCCAGGCCTTCCTCCTGACTCTGAATATCGGCGTTTTCTCCTGTTTAGGCCTGGCAGCAATTCGAAACCGCCAACGCATGCGAAGAATTCTTCGCGCGGGAGAAGGCACGTCGGCGTCATGGCTGGCCACCGTCTGGCCGGCTCCCATGATCATCGCGGGCACACTGGCTGCGGGCTTGCTCATCGTGTTGGGAATTGCGCACGGAAGAAATTCGCAGTTGGAGTGGAGCGCCAATCTCGCCATCCTGCGGTCCCTGTTCTTCGTAGCGTGGTTCGCGCGCGATATGCAATTCCTTCAATGGATGAGCTTGCGTCGCGGAAAACATCCCCTGGTGATGGGCGTACTCTTCTTGGTGATTTTTTACGTGTGCGTGATGATCTTGACCGCGCCGAAGATTTTCGCGATACCGGAGCGGACCGCGTTTTCCGCGTTCTTCCTTCCCTCGCCGGTGTTTTTGCTGGACCACTCCGCGTGGATTTTGCGCCCTGCGATTTGGATCGCCGCTTTTGTTGCACAGTGGGTCTTGGTTGCCTTGTTCATCGGCCTGCAGAAGCAGACGATTGACGAGCTGAATTCGTCCGCTACGGTGCCTGCTACTGAGGCCGTTCCGGTTCATCCCTAGCAGCTTCCCGGTCTTTCACCCAAAACCAACTGTAGCTCAGGTCTTCAGACCTGAGGCTTTTGAGAGCGTTGCAATCCTCCCCCAGCCGCGCGGCGTTATTTTCTCTGCCCGAACGCAAAGCGGTTCCTAGTTGGAACTGGCAGGCTGGGATTCGGCTGGGAATTCGCCTTCCCATCGCGCGATCACCACGCACGCCACGCAATTTCCGAGGACGGTGACTGCCGTTCGCCCCATGTCCATCAGTTGATCGATAGCGAAGAGAAGAAAGAGCGGCTCCATCGGCAGATGAAACGAAGTTGCGGCCCCGAAAACAATCAGGAGCGAACCGCGCGCCACGCCGGCGGTTCCTTTGCTGCTGATTATGAGCGTCAGAATCATCAAGGCTTGCTGGCCGATGCTGAGGTGCAGTCCCGCCGCCTGCACCACAAAAAATAGTGCCAGTGATTGATAGAGACTTGCGCCGTCCATATTGAAGCTGTACCCGGTGGGAAGAACGAAGGCGACGATTTGGCGCGGCACTCCGAAGAATTCCAACTGTTCCATCGCGGTGGGCAGCGTGGCCTCCGAACTCGCGGTCGCAAATCCGAGGGTGACGGGTCCGGCGATGGCGTTGGTGAATCGTTTGATGGGAATGCGGGCCCACAGCGCAATCGGCAGCAGAACGCAGACGATAAAAAAAGTCAGCGCCACGTACATCGTCGCAAGAAGTTTCAGCAGCGGGAGGAGAACTCCCAGCCCCAGGTGCCCGACAGTGTAGGCAACCGCGCCAAAAACGCCGATGGGCGCGGCGTACATCACCAGGTTGGTGAACTTGAACATGGTCTCCGAAAGACTCTCGGCGAAGGCCAGCATCGGGCGGCGTTTCGAATCAGGAACCAGAATCAGCGCCATGGCGAAGAGAACGCTGAACACCACGATTTGCAGCACTTGTCCTTCGGCGACGGATTTGGCGATGTTCTCCGGGAAAATATCGGTGATGAGCTGCGTGGCCGTGTGCGGCGAAACATTCAGGGATTGCGCTGCGGAAGACGGCGGCAGGTGGACGCCTTCTCCGGCGCGGCTGATGTGAATCGCCGCGTAGCCGACGAGCATGGCGACGGTTGAAACCAGTTCGAAATAGATGAGTGATTTGATTCCCAGGCGGCCAACTTTTTTTAGGTCGGAGTGGCCGGCAATCCCCACCACAAGAACGCCGAAGAGCAGCGGCGCGATGATCACCTTGATGAGCCGCAGAAATATCGTTCCGAGAAGCTGCAAGTTTACCGCGATCGAAGGCCAGTCATGGCCGAATTCCGCGCCAGCAAGCAGGCCGACAAAAATCCACGTCGTCAGCGAGCGGCGCGAAGTGGCGTATGCCGCGACGAGCAGAATCGCCAGCCAGCGCAACAGCATTGCGAAAAGAACGGGCAGCGCAAGCGTCTGAGCGCCCGGGGAGAGCGCCAGCAGATGACCGCTGGCGAGCGACGAGGCCGCAATTGCAATCGCTGCGGTTACGATTGCCGCGGTGAGTAATTTGTTTTTCATCGGCGCTCGACGAGAATTTTCATCGGTGCCGAAAGGTATGCTGGTTAATGGCCCATGTCAATGGTGACCGCGCGAAAAATACAAACGCGAATCTACTCGCAACACCCCGGCGAGAACCCGCTGCAAGACTTCGCCCTAATTTTCAGACAACGCGGAGTTGCTACTCTACCCGAGGCATAACCGGCGCTATTCCACCCGCAAAGCAATGAGCGGATCGATACGCGTGGCGCGCCGCGCGGGAAGATAGCAAGCCAGCAGCGCGACGCCCATCAGCAGCAGCGTGATGCCCGCGTAGGTGAGCGGATCGGTGGCGCTCACGCCGTAGAGCAGATTCGCCGCCATCCGCGCAACCGGCAGCGCCACGAAAATCCCCACGGTTGCGCCAATCAGGGCCAGGAGCATGCCCTGTTTCAGAACCAACCCCAGCACCTGGCGCGGTTGCGCGCCCAGCGCCATGCGCAACCCGATTTCGCTGGTGCGCTGCGCCACGGAATAGGCCAGCACGCCATAAATTCCAATCGAAGCCAGGATCAGCGCGAGCGCGCCGAACAATCCCAGCAGCGCCGCGCCCATGCGCGCGGCCCACAAGCCTTGCCCCAGAATCTGTTGCACGGTCTGGCCGTTGGTAAACGCCAGATTTTTGTCAATCTGCTCGACTTGCTTGCGCACGGCTCCGAGAAGCGGTTCGGGATTGCTGTTAGTGCGCACCACGAGCGCAGCCCCGGGAGAGTATTGCTGCCGCATGGGAATGTACGCGATGGGCTGGGGATCTTCGCCGATCTGACCAATGACGGCGGTCCCCACAACGCCAACAACCTGGAGCAGGTGTGGCTCTTGCACGATCGCGAAGCGCTTTCCAAGCGGCTCCTGGCCCGGCCAGACCATCTTGGCCATGGCCTCGTTGATGACAGCTACGCGTGTGGTGTTTTCACGGTCGAAGTCCGTGAAGTCACGCCCGCTCAACAGCGGAATGCGCATGGTCTCAAAGTGGCCGGGCGTCACGTCGTCAAAATTTACAAGCGTCCCTCGGTTATTGGGATCGGTCTGCTCGCCTTCGCGAAAGATAGTGCCGAGGATCCCGCCGCCGAATACGCCGTTCGAGGACACCGAAGCGCTCACGACGCCGGGAACGGATTTGGCGTGCTCAATGGCATCGCGGAAAAACTGCTGCCCGTGATTGGCATCGTAACGAAGTGCGCCGAGATCGAACAACAGTTGAAACAGGTTCTGCGACTCGAAGCCCGGATTGAATTGCTGAGCATTCTGCATGCTGCGAAGAAACAGTCCCGAACCTACGAGCGCTACCAGCGCCAGCGCGATTTCCGAAATCACCAGCAAGCCCCGCAAACGATTGTGCGTCCAGCCCAGCGCGCCGCCGCGGCCGCCGGTTTTCAAAATCTCGTTGATGTCCGTGCCGGAAGCCTTGATGGCCGGGATGATTCCGAAGAACAAGCCGGTCAGCACTGAGATAAGTAGAGTGAATCCCAGCACGCGCGCATTGAAAGAAAGATCGATGGAGCCGTCGAGAAGAAACGGGGGCCGGAAGGACCACAACACGTTGCGTCCCCAGTACGCGACCAGCAGGCCGGCCAGACCGCCGAGCAGAGACAGCACGGTGCTTTCGGTCAGAAGCTGACGGACCAATCGAAATCGGCCTGCACCCATGGCTGCGCGAATGCTCAACTCTTTCTCGCGTTTAGCTGCTTGCGCCAGCAGTAGATTCGCCAGGTTGACGCAAGCAATCAGCAGCACCAGGCCGACCACGCCCATCAGCACGCCGCCGGCAAGAGAGAACTGCCGCCGCTGATTGATGCCCAGCGCCGACTCGTTGAGGGGAAAGAGTTCGACGGTGCGGCCCTTGTTGTCGCGGGGATACTCCTTCTCCAATCCGGCTGCAATCGTTTTCATCGCCGCCTGGGCCTGCGCAACGTCCATCTGCGGCTTCAACCGGCCGACGATGGAGAGCCAGCGGAAGCGCCGGTTATTTTCGAGATCCTTGAGCTGCCCGGTCAGAACATAGTCTCGCATGGTGATGGGAATCCAGAGCACGTCTGGACGGCCGAGGGAGACGATTCCTTTGAAGCTCGGGGGTGCCACACCCACGACTGTGTAGGCGGTGCCGTTCAGGGTGATGGTCTGGCCGATAGCCTTGTCGTCCGAACCGAATTGCCGGGCCCACATGCTGTAGCTCAGAACTGCTTCGGGGTTGCCGCCGAGCTTTTTGTCTCCGTCGGCGATGAAGGTGCGCCCGCGATAGGGTTTCACGCCTAGCACATCGAAAAAGTTTCCGCTCACCAGAGAGGCGTTGAGCTGCTGCGGCTCGGCTTGGCCGCCCCAATTCAGCGCGATGGGAAAGGTGACGGTTGCCAGTCCAGAGAAAACGGTACTCTGGTCGCGATAATCCTCATAGTTGGGGAGCGACGTTCCGGTGAGCTGAAAGTTCACGTTGGCATCGATCGTCAGCGTGTCGTGGGTGAACATTTCCGCCAGCCGGGCGGGTTCCTTGACCGGCAGCGGGTGCAAGAAAACCGCGTTGATAATGGTGAAGATGGCGGTGTTCGCCCCGATGCCCAGCGCCAGCGACAGCACCGCCACAAACGTGAAGCCGGGGCTCTTCTTCAGCATGCGCAACCCGCCCCGCAGATCCTGTTGAAAGTTACCAGCCATCACGGCACCCCCACTCAACATCTAGGACGGCCAGTAAGGACAATTGTTTCCACCGGCCGAGGACGTTGGAACAGGTTGAAGCGCTTAGCGTTAGAGCGTGGGAAGCGCTGAAGGGCCCCCTGCTCTCCCCTATGTTTTTGAAACGATATGATTCCAAAAGGGTTAGGGGTGGGGTCGGCAAAGGCTACGATAGGAGCGCGGCAGGGTGTCAATCGGGCGAATTGGTAATCTTGATTGCATCCCACTTCAGCGGCGGCGAAAGAGCCAGATGAGAATCAGTTGCAGATTATATCGGGACTCGGTTAGTCTTATATGGTGTTGCAAATTATTTGCAAGGAGATCCCTTGGTTTCTTCCAGACGGGTCGTTTTGCCTGGCTTATTGCTGTTTTCCTTGTTCGCTGTATTCTGGGCGCCTTGCGCGTTTGCTCAAGAAAACCCTTACATCGTCGCCTACGACCACTACCTTGAAGAGCCCGGCAACCTGGAGATCGAGTATTTCTCCACATTTGGGACTCAGCGAGGCGGGAATGACTTTCAAGCCTTCTGGGTGGAGTTCGAGTACGGCGCCACCGCCTGGTGGACCACAGAGCTCTACCTGGATGGGCAGACAACCTTCCAAGACAGCACCATATTCACGGGTGTCAAGTGGGAGAATCGCTTCCGCCTCCTGAAGCACGAACACTTCATTAATCCTGTCTTTTATGTCGAGTATGAAAACAAGAATGGCGCGGACAAGATCCTCAAAGAGGGCGAAGGTCACGACGTGGAATCGGACTTCCTCGTTTCGAACGCGGTGGCGCGCAAGGATCACATCCATGAAGTCGAGCTGAAGCTCATCCTGTCCAGCACATTCAAGGGGTGGAACTTCACGGAAAACACGCTGGCCGCGAAGGACCTTTCCAATTCACCGTGGGAATTTGGCTATGCTCTGGGCGCGAGCCGTCCGCTCGCTCTGAAGGCCTCTGCGAAGCGCTGCACATTTTGCCGGCAAAACTTCATTGGCGGGGTGGAGATGTATGGCGGGCTTGGAGACCAGCACAGTTTCGGCCTTCATGATACTTCGCATTACGCGGCGCCTTTGCTGGCTTGGAATTTACCATCCGGCTGGACTTTGCGGATTTCGCCGGGCTTCGGTTTGAACGACAATAGTCATCGGTTCCTTTTGCGGTGGGGAGTCTCGCGGGAAATAACCGGCTTCGGCTCGATGGTGAGCCGGCTCTTTGGAGGCCGCAAGTGAAAGCGATTGTTGCGGCTCTTGCTGTTTGCACTCCCTTTCTTGCGGTTTCACTTGCCCTTGGGCAAAGCGGGAATTCCGGCAAACCAACCACGGGGGAGGCGCGTCAATACGATCCGGCCATCTACGCGGAGTTGCAAAAGGCTCCCGAAAAAGCGCGCAAACGCACAAATCCACTGCAAAATGATCCCGAGGCCGTTGCCGCAGGCGCCATTCTCTTCGAACAACACTGCGCCGAATGTCACGGTGATGCAGGGCAAGGCGGTAGGAAAGGGCCAACCCTCCGCGTTGCAGAGGTTCAGAGCGCCGCGCCCGGCACGATTTTCTGGGTCTTGACGAACGGCGTCGTTCGAAAAGGAATGCCGGTGTGGTCAAAGCTGCCCGAGCCACAGCGATGGCAACTCGTCAGTTACCTCAGGTCACTTGGGAGGCTTGGCCCGCCGGCGGAATCCCCAGATCCGAAACCCTGACGGAAGAAACCTAGTTCGCAGCCTTGGCGGCATCGTTCAGAATCATCGCCAGACGCACGCCGGCTTCGGCGAGACCTGTCTCGGCGGCCTTGGCGGCATTCGTTTGATAGGCGTCGCCGACGGCGAGATGCTTCTCAAACATCCGCTTTCCCATGTGATTGTTATCGGCACAGCTCTTCAGTTTCATGTCCGGTTCGAGGCCAATTTTTTCAGGGAAGGCATCATACACGGCGGTCTCCGCTCGTTCGTGGCTTTCCCAGGCCCAGTTGTCGATGTGGATGCCTGCAGCTTCCCAGGCGGCGCCCTCTGTGTGGAACTTCTCGTCCAGCTCGTCGGCGTAGCGGACCGGGTTGGAGATTTCCATGTCGCGTTCGACAATCTCGGTGTCCCAGACCTGATGAAGATTGGAAGAATAATCTTCGCGCTCAGGATGAAGCCGGTTAACGAGCGGCTCATGGCGAAAGTATTTCACCGGCACGCAGTTTCCGCCGTTGTCGGCATTATTGATGGCATGGAGCGGCTGATGCATATCGCCGACAAAGTGGATGAGGTAGCGGATTGCTTCAGCGCGCTTCAGGGGATCGGCGGACTTGTCCTTCAGGATGGCGCGCTGTTGCTCGATCGTGCGCGTCACGCATCCTTCGGTGCCGCAGTATTCGTCCAAATCCCCCTTGTGCTTTCCCCGCGGAATATCGATGTAATGCCAGGGACCGTTCTTGCGCTCGTTGCGCACATCATCCGGCCAGGTAGAGGCATCCACCATCAGGTCGGTCGTGGCATTGCCGCACCAGCGCCGCAGCTTTGGATCCACGGGATTGTCGCTAAGAAGCTTCTGAACCATTTGCTGCGCTTCAGGCGTCAGATGTTTCTCCGCAATCAGGGCCACTGTCTGGTGACCTTTACAGCCCCAGGCGTGAGTTCTTGGTGCACCCAAAAAGCTTGCCAGCAGGCAAGTAGCAATCCAAAAGGCAAGCCTCGCAACGCCGCCGATTTTCCACCATTCACCAGTCACGATTCACCAGTCACATCTTCAGGCGCTGAGCCAGCGGCCGATCGGTTTCCAGGATTCGGTGTGATCGCAGATCACGCGCAGCGCAGCGGTGATGGGAATGGCCAGAACCAGTCCCATGCCGCCCCACACCCAGCCCCAGAAGAGCAGGGCGATGGTGATGGCCACGGCATTCAAGCGCACGCGGCGTCCCACCAGCTGCGGCGCCAGCAGATTAATCGCCAAAACGTGGATGGTAGTCAGGGTCGCCGCAATGAGCGCGAACTGCGCAAGCGTTCTCCACTTCGCCAGCGCAATGATAAACGCCGGCAACCAGGCCAGCACCGCTCCGATGTAAGGCACCATGTTCAGGAGTCCCGACGCGATGCCCGTAAGGATGGGATACTCCATGCCGATGATCCAGAAGAACAGGCTGCTCGTCGCGATGACGATCAGCGTGACGATGGACATCCCCGCGAGGTAGTCGCGCAGAACATCGCGCAAATCCTCGAGGGTCTCTTTGACTTGCGTTCGCCGGGAAGCAGGAAAAAGCTGCAGGGTGCCATGCCAGAGTTCGCGTTTCTCAGCAAGCATAAAAAAAACCAGGAAAGGCAGGAACGTGACTTCCAGGAAAAGGGCATAGAGGGAGCCGATGCCGCGAAAGATCAGCGTCCGAACGATGGTGGGTTCGGCCCGCACCGTCGTTGCGGTCGACGCGCCTTGCTCCGGTGCAATTTGCGAAACCTGCCCCTCGATTCCCCTGATTTTGCCTTCCACCGCGCCGCCCACCTGCTGCAGCACCCCGCTGTACTTCGGCCAGTTTTCGGCAAAATCCGCGGTGCGCGTCCACAGGCCGTACCCCACCGTCACCAGCCCCGCGATCAGGACCAGCACCATGACCATGGCGCCTAGCGTTCGCGGAAGGCGCATTCTTTCCAGGATTTCCACTGCCGGATCCAGAAAGTAGGCCAGCAAAATCGAGAGCAGCAGCGTGATTACCACTCCCGCGGCGTAATAGAAGAAAAGCAGAATGATGGCCGCCGCGAGCACCTTCATGCTGAAGTTTGAACTGGTGAAGCGAACCATCGATGGCGGTGTTTGCGTGGCGGACACGTGCGACTCCGGTGCTCCACGTTAGCACACTCTCGCATTGCGTTTACGGCCCCGCGCGCCGTTGTTGCGAATGCTGCAAATCCAAACAGTTTGCTGCCTCCTTTCTCAGGTTGCCCGTTGCGTGAAAGACGCGAACGAAACCAGGATGTGGAGCCGCTCTTTTTTCGTATGTTAAGCTTTGTTCAGGCCTGCCACAGATCAGTTCACCCCGACCGGGCCAGAATCTCACTCTGGAGAGACGGGCTTTTTCCCATGGCCAAAGAGCTTTTCGGAACCGACGGGATTCGCGGCGTCCCCGGCACCCCACCGCTGGACGACGCCACACTCTTTGCCACCGGACGCTCCCTGGGCGCTTATCTCAAGAGGGAACATGGCTCGGCTCATGTACTCATCGGCATGGATACGCGCGAATCCGGCGCGCACATCGCTTCTCTTCTGGCGGCGGGACTCGCGCAGGCCACCGCGACGGTGGCCTTCGCTGGGGTGATCACCACTCCCGGAGTGGCTTGTCTTGTCCGCCAAAATGATTTTCAAGCCGGCGTGGTGATCTCTGCTTCACACAATCCATTTCACGACAACGGTGTGAAGTTGTTTTCGCACGCGGGCATGAAATTTCCCGACGCCGTCGAAGAAGAGCTCGAGCTGGATATTTTCAAGCATCGCGCGGAAGCCGTCCCGAAAAATCTCCCGCAACTTGTTGCCGATGAATCCCTGGATGCTGAGTACCTTGCCTTTTTGCGGAAGCGGTTCGTTGCCGACGCGAAGCTTGCGAGTTTCCGCATCGTTCTCGATTGCGCCAATGGCGCGGCTTATAAGCTGGGCCCGGAACTATTCCGGTCTGTGGGAGCCGATGTTGTGGCCATGGGCGCATCGCCCGATGGGCGTAACATCAACGCCGGCTGCGGGTCGCTGCACCTGGAGAGTCTGCAGAAATGCGTGGTCGCGGAAAAAGCGCGGCTCGGTGTGGCCTTTGATGGCGATGCCGACCGCGCGCTCTTCGTCTGCGAAACCGGAAAAATCGTGAATGGCGATGGCGTGCTCTTGGCCGCAGCGCGCTTCCTGAAATCTCAGAATAAGCTCACAGGTGACCGCGTCGTCGCTACGTCCATGTCCAACCTGGGCCTTGAGCGCGTGCTGGCGGGTGAAAAGATCACGCTGGCCCGCGCTGCCGTTGGCGATCGCTACGTTCTCGAAGAAATGCTGCGTAGCGGCAGCGTTCTCGGCGGCGAACAGTCCGGCCACATCATTTTTCTTGATGACAGCCCGGCAGGGGACGGTCTGCTCACCGCCGCAAAAATTGCTTCGCTGGTTTCCCTGCACGGCAAAATCGAGTCGCTCGTCGAAGGGCTCAAAGATTACCCGCAACTGATCGTCAACGTGAAAGTACGGTCGAAACCGCCGCTCGAAACGCTTCCGGAAGTTTCCCGCGCCCTCGCTGAAGCCGAATCCGCGCTCGGCGCGAATGGCCGCATCGTCCTTCGCTACTCCGGTACCGAGCAGCTCGCCCGCGTCATGGTCGAAGCCGAACACGAGGCCGACGTCCACCGCTTCAGCCAGTCGCTAGCCAACGCCCTTCGCTCCTCCATCGGGGCATAAGTTTGCCCGGCAAAGACTGGCTCCCATCATCTTGGTCGGGTTCCTGGCTTGCAGCGATCGCCATTTCACTTGGAAGCCCTGCAAGAAATCGCAGCCTCCCCGTTCTAACCGTGACATGCCAGGAGGCATTCCTCATGAAAGAACGTCTGCGGTCCATCGTCGTTCGTTTTCGCGAGCTTTTTCCCGGCCAGCGCCGCTTGCTTCTAGCTGGTTGCCTTTTGGCCAGCGTCTCTCTCCTTTTCATCTTCGCATCGAGTAAGAGCGTCGCACCTGTCCATCAGTATGTTCCCTTCGCGCCTTATCGCGGAAGCCAGATCAGCGAAAACGCATCCCCAGACGGCATTCGATCGTTGGGCGTTGACGCAAAAGAGGCTACCGCGCTGATGTCGTCTCGCTTGCCATCCGCAGTCTATCCGGCGGGACCGGGCGACTCAGCGGGTTCGTTTCCGGAGCTGCGCATCGCTTATTCCGCGGAACTCTCTGTCGTGACCAAGGAGTTCGCCCATTCGCGTTCCAGCCTGGAAGAGATTCTGGAACGGCACCAGGGTTATGTGGCCAAGCTGCGTCTTGTGGGCCAGCCCTCGGGGAGCGTCCTCTCCGCGACGCTGCGCGTCCCTTCGTCGGAATATCGCTCCGCTCTCACGGAATTAAAAGCCGTTGGCTTCGTTGAACACGAGGAGGAGGCCGCGGACGAAATCACTCAGCAGCACGGCGAACTCAATGCACGTCTGGTGAACGCGCAGAGCGAAGAGAAACACATTCTCCGGCTGCTCCAAGATCGAACCGAAAAAACAAACGATGCGGAGGCGCTCCAACGCCAGGTCGCCATGCTCCACGGTGAAATCGAACGAATGGAAACAGAGCGTTATGCTTCCGGCAGCCGCGTCTCTTTCGCAAACGTCTCTTTCTCCTTGCGCGAAGAACGCACCACCACGCCTGCCGAGACCATCGGAGCGAAACTTCGAAGCGCCGGAGTCAGCGGCTTGTCCGACGCGTTAGAAAGCATCTCCACCATCCTTCTGTTTCTGGCCAGCAGAGGCCCGCTGCTCGCTCTCTGGGCCGCGCTGATCTGTCTTCCGGTGCGCATGCTCTGGCGGCGTTATCAGCGCGAGCATGCGATGGGTTCTTCTCTTGGGAATTGAATTCCTTGCAAGGAGCTTCCGGGCGAGCGGCGAGAGATTTCCGTTAACGTTCACGCGAGCGTGTTAGTGAACTTCAAGTGCAATCGGCCACGGGCGGCATTTTCGGCTTCTACGGCCGGAATGGAGGCCGCATCGGCGTACTGGTATTGGCCTTCGCGACCATCTACTGTGGATAGGTGCTGGGCACTCCCAAAGAATGTAGGTTGCCGCCGAGATTCTGTGAGATTTTGTAGACCGGGGCCCCTGGAGATCGAGCCTTCAGGCTACACTTGAAGCTAACCGCTGTGCTTTCAGTGAACTCCGCCGCTTCTAGTAGAATCGTACTACCTGGCATGCGGTTTGCTCTTTATTCGGTAACAAATAAAGATTGGCTTCCCGGGGTGGCCGGAACCGATCCTCGACTCGGTTACCGGTTTTGGGGCGTCAATTACGAAAAGGGGGCTTGCACCAGCCCCCTTTTTCATTTTCTACGACGTTCCGTTCTCTGACTATGGTCCTCAGTTCGCCCAATGTCCGGTCCTTCCGTTGGCTTGCCACTGACATACTTCCGAGGGCTGGAACGAATCATCGCAATGGAGAGAAAGGGCCAGCCTTCAGCAAAGACAATAGGTAGCAACTTCTGGTTCTCTGACCGATAAACTGTCAACGGTAAACTGTACAAAAAAATGAGCGGCCGCTGGGGGGAGCGGCCGCTCGGGCGTGGGGATGGAGGGTACTGTAATCCGAAGTTAGTCCGGCTTTTCTGGCCGTTCCGCTGCGCTCGCGAGCAGCAGGACGACACACAGGAGCAAACAAGTTACAACCGTGGTGTTACTCCAGAAAAACCAAACCACTCCCGACTACTTGCCTAGTTTGCTTCCCAGGGAATTTTCCGTCGATAGCTCACAAGGTTCATTCTTACCGGTACTTATTTCTGCGCCTCGCGTACTCTTCCCTGGTACCGTCGTACTTCGTTCATTCTATTGAATTCCGCCAGGAACGTCTTGCCGAAGCCGCTAGAGATTTCGAATGACCTGCTCGAGGAGGTCCGTAAGCTCTCCCAATTGCTGCTGCTCTTTCTCCGAAAACGACGAGAGCGCTTTCGCCAGAGATTCCACCCGGCGTTTACGTCCAGCCTGAAGGATCTTTGTGCCCTTGGCACTTGCTTCCAGGCGCACACGCCGCCCGTCTTCCGTTGCGTGTCGCCGAACCAAACCGGCGCGTTCCAGGCCCGCCACGATCCGGCTCATCGTCGGCGGACGCACTTGCTCGGCATCGGCCAGCTCGCCCAGGGATCTGGGACCACCGAAGACCAGCACCGAAAGCGCGGATAGCTGCGCTGGTCCCACACCGCTTTCGCGGTCGCGCATGCGCAGCCGGCGAAGCAGGTGGATGGCCGCCGAATGCAGCCGGTCAGCAATCTCCACAGCGCCACGGCTGGCGAAACTTTTGGTCTTGACATCCGTCATAGAATATAGTTAGCTATGCTAACTAAATTTGCCCCCGGAGGCAAAGCAGTCATGAGCTCCGCTTCCTCGAATCTTGGAATCACCAACATCGGCCAAATCTCCATCAACGTGCATGATCTCCAGCGCGCCACGGCATTCTACCGTGATGTGCTGGGTCTGCCGCTGCTTTTCACCGTGCCCAATCTGGCTTTCTTTGACTGTGCGGGAGTGCGGCTGATGCTGAGCCGTGCAGAATCTCCGGAGTTTGATCATCCCAGCTCCATCCTCTACTTCCGCGTCCCGAATCTGAATGCGTCCTACCAGCGTCTCGTCGAGTTGGGCGCGCAAATTTTTGCCCCGCCGCGCCTGATCGCGCCAATGCCCACGTACGATCTTTGGATGGCCGCCTTCCGGGATACCGAGGGAAACATTCACCAATTAATGAGCGAAGTTCCCCGCGCGAAATAGCACTCGGCGTGGTGCTGTCTTGTTTGCAAATTGGGAGCATTTTTTCACTCATCCTTTGCTCTTTTTTCTGCACTAAGAACTTAGAACTAACGACTAGGAACTACAGGCGTCCTGCAATGCAATCCCGCGCTACAAGCGCCGTGTGGATTACGGTATCCTTCTACCTCCATGCATGACCTGAATTATTTCCGCGATCACCCTGAAGTCTTCGCCCAAATGGAGAAGAACCGGGGCGCCGTCCTAGGCCTAGACGCTTTTCGCAAGCTCGACAAGGAGCGCCGCGAACTCATCACCGCGACCGAGCGGCTCAAAGCGCAGCGGAACAAAGCTAGTGAGGAAATCGCTCGGCTCAAAAAGGAGGTGTCTGCGTACGACGTTCGCATTGCTGAGCTTCAAGGTAAAGCACAGTTGCTCCCCAGCATAGAGACCGCGCTAGCGGTTGAGCAGGAAATAAGCGCCATGCGTGCTAAGAACGCCGAGGCCATCACCCGCATACACGAAATGAAGCAGGTTGCCGAACAGATCAAGCAATCAGACGAACGCATCGCGGCCCTCGATGCCACCCAGCGCGAATTTTTGCTGACTATCCCAAACGTCCCTCATTCGAGCGTGCCCTTAGGTCATTTTGCTACCGATAACGTCGAGGTCCGCCGCTGGGGCGCGCCTCCGAAATGCGATTTCGCTCCCAAGCCGCACTGGGAAGTGGGCGAACGCGCCGGCATCCTCGACCTTCCAGCCGCGACGAAAATCACCGGCGCGCGCTTCGCGGTCTACAAAGGCTGGGGAGCGCGCCTCGAACGAGCGCTCGCGAATTTTTTCTTGGATATTCACACTCGCGAGCACGGTTACACGGAAATCCTGCCACCTTTCCTTGTGAATACCGCGTCACTCACCGGCGCGGGCCAGTTGCCGAAATTTGCCGCCGACCTCTTCAAGATCCAGGACACTGACTTCTGGCTCACGCCCACGGCTGAAGTCGAACTCCACAATCTTTATCGCGATGAGACCATTCCCGAAGAGAAACTTCCGATCAATGTTACTGCTTGGACCGCCTGCTTCCGCTCCGAAGCCGGCGCCGCCGGAAAAGATACCCGCGGCATCCTCCGCCAGCATCAATTCCAGAAGGTTGAGCTCTTCAAGTTCACCCATCCGGAGAAAAGCTACGAAGAGCACGAATCCCTTACACGCAATGCGGAAGCTATACTTCAAAAATTGGGATTGCACTACCGCACCATGCTGCTCTGCACCGGAGACATGGGTTTTGCCTCTTCCAAAACGTACGACATCGAAGTCTGGCTGCCTTCCAGCAGCGAATTCCGCGAAATTTCTTCTTGTTCAAACTGCGAAGCGTTTCAATCCCGCCGCGCCGGCATTCGCTTTAAGCCCAAGGGCGGCGGCAAGAGCGACTTCGTGCACACGCTAAACGGTTCTGGACTGGCCGTCGGCCGCACGTGGATCGCTGTCGTGGAGAATTATCAGCAAGCGGACGGCTCCATTCTAATCCCGGAAGCCCTGCGCCAATACATGGGCATCGACCGCATTCCCGCACCGAGCTAGGCGCGTAAGGCACCTCGAGCGCCTAAAATTGTGCTTTGCCCTTGATCGGGACCGCAAGCCCCTCTTTTCCTGTTAAACTACTGTGATTAAAAGAGTTAAGCTTGGATTTGCGGTCATTCTAAACAAAAGGCAGGGTACAATTCGCCTCGCAACCTCTTGAAATCATACCTTTTCGTTTGACGGGCCCTTTTCGCCTTGCATACACTGCCTTTACCGCCCAAATGAGGGTTCTTAAGCAAACGGGCAGTTAAGCAGGCAATTATTACTATGAACTTCTTGGCGCGCATCGTGAGATTTCTATTCTGGCTGCTGTTCGTATCCTGGAGCGTTTGGCTGCTCCGCCGCCTCGTCGGCTGGCTGCTTCGTGATGTTGCGGCCAAGGCGTCGCCGTCCACGGAGGCTCCAGCCACAGCGCAAACCACGGTTGCGGCACGCCGGCTGGTGCGCGACCCTGTCTGCGGCATTCACGTGGACGAGACGCTCTCCATTCCGTTCCGGGAAGGAGGCGAGCTTCTCCACTTCTGCTCCCCCGCCTGCCGCGACGCGTACGCCGTCAATGTGAGGAAGTTCGCGGCCAACGGATAAGCAGAGTTTCTCTTAAACGAGTTTTGCAAATGGGCCAAGTGAAAACAGAATTTCTAAGACAAATCGCGTAGACGAAAGGACCGACGCCGATGGCCACGGTCGCAAAGCCCACAGCTCCCACAAGACAGATAGGCGCACCTCCGATGGTGCCGCGTATCGCTCCCCGCGAAGACCTGAATCCCTTTCGCATCGCGCAGATTCAGTTCGACATGGCGGCCGAATTCTTGAAGCTCGATCTCGGTCTGCGGCAGATCCTGCGCACTCCCAAGCGCGTGCTGGAAGTTTCCCTCCCTACGAAGATGGACAACGGCCAGGTGAAAGTGTTCACCGGTTACCGCGTGCAGCACAACGTGTCGCGCGGGCCAGGCAAGGGCGGCATCCGCTACCATCCCAACGTCACTTTGGATGAAGTAAAAGCCCTGGCTGCGTGGATGACTTGGAAGACCGCCACTGTGAATGTTCCTTTCGGCGGCGCCAAGGGCGGCGTGATCTGCGACCCCAAGCGCATGTCCAAGAGCGAACTCGAGCGCATGACGCGGCGTTATGCCAGTGAAATCCTTCCCCTCATCGGGCCCTCCCAGGACATTCCAGCGCCGGATGTCTACACGGACGCGCAAACCATGGCTTGGATCATGGATACCTATGCCATGACTATCGGCCACGCGGCGCACGGCGTTGTCACCGGTAAGCCGGTTTCCATCGGTGGTTCCGAAGGACGCAGCGAAGCCACCGCGCGCGGGCTGCTTTACGTGGTCGAAGAAGCCTGCAAGCTCAAGAAGATTTCACTTCGCGGCGCAACCGTCGCCATTCAGGGATTCGGCAACGCCGGCGCCACTGCTGCGCGTCTGTTCGCCGAGAGGAAAGCAAAAATCGTCGCCCTCAGCGACACCCGCGGCGGCGTCACCAATTCCCGCGGCATCGATCCCATCAAAGCCATCCGCTACAAGGAGCGCTCCGGCACTGTCGTGGGCATGCCCGGCGCTTCGCGCATCACCAACGACGAACTGCTAACCATGAAGTGCGACATCCTCATCCCCGCGGCGCTTGAAAACGTCATTACGCTGCACAATGCCGAGGCCGTGAAGGCGCGCATCGTTGCCGAAGCCGCCAACGGCCCCACCACGCCACATGCCGACGAAATTCTCGCGCGCCGCGGCGTCATCGTGCTGCCGGATATTCTCGCCAACGCCGGCGGCGTCACCGTCAGCTACTTTGAATGGGTGCAGAACCAGGAAGGCCTGATGTGGGACGCCGATGAAGTAAACGCGCGCCTGCAGAAAATCATGACTCGCGCCTTCCACGAAATGGTGGACACCATGCGCAAGCATCACGTTCCCCCGCGCGCCGGCGCCATGATCCTCGCCGTCGGCCGCGTCTCCGAAGCCACCCTCGTCCGTGGACTCTTCCCGTGAACTCTAGTTCATCCCGTTAGGGCGAATTTTTTCTCGCCCACTTTCACGGTAGAAGGCAGCAGACGTCCAACCCTCTTCTCCAATTGAAAAATTGTTCTTGCGCTGAAGATTCCGCGCGCGTACATTCGCAGTTGCCGGTCCGTTTGTCAACGAGACCGGCTATTTTCGTCGTTGGAGTAAAAATTTACTATGAGCACGAACGGACACGGCCACCCAGCGCCGCCCATCCTTCTGACTATCGCGGGATTTGATCCTTCTTGCGGCGCCGGCACCGCCGCTGATTTAAAAACTTTCGCTGCGCACGGCTGCTACGGAGTCGCCGCGATCACCTCGCTCACCGTGCAGAACACCCAGGGCGTTGAAACGGTCCACAACACGCCCAGCGCGGAGTTGCGCGCGCAACTCGATGCGCTGGCCAACGATTGCGAAATCGCCGCGGTGAAAATCGGTATGCTTGGCAACCGCGGCAACGCCGTCGTCGTCGGCGAATTCCTTGACGCCCACAAGTTTGCCCACGTGGTGCTCGAAATTCTCACTGGGCTGACCATCAAAGACCTCGCGGACATGGAAGCCGCCGCGCGCAAGCTGGTGGAAATGGGCGCCCGCGCCGTGATCGTCAAGGGTGGCCACATGGAGAAAGCTGTCGATGTGCTCTTCGATGGCACGGAAGCCTTTCAGCTAGCCGGTGATCGCGTGAAGGAAGAAACGTTGCACGGCACGGGATGCACGTTCGCTTCGGCATTTACCGCGCAACTTGCCGCCGGCCGCCCGCTTTTCGAAGCCGCCACGCTCGCCAAAGCCTACGTCACCAAAGCCATCGAGAAGGGCTATCCCATCGGCAAAGGCCGCCTGCCCCTCGATCATTTCTATCGCCAGCGCATCGAGCCGCCCGCACGCGGCATCCACGAAGTGCCGCAGCACGGCATGCACCCCCCCGCCGAGCCCGCCGCCCACTAAAATTAAAGCGGTTTCTGCATCCCGCATCGTGATTGTCTGTGTCTGTTCGTCTCGTTTCCTAGCGCCTATAGACGACTCGGCCACCAACGATGGTGGCTACCGGCCCGCCTTTGAAGCTCCGCCCATCGAACGGTGAATTGTGTGACTTGCTCGGCGAGTCTTTCACGCTGTAAGTCCATGCGCGGTCGGTCGAAAAAATAGTCAAGTCCGCGGGCTGGCCCGCAACAATCTTTCGTTCCATGCCCAGCACGCGCGCCGGGCCGCTCGTAAGAAGTTCGACCATGCGCATTAAGGAAAGCCGCCCGCTATGCACTAATTGTTCCAGGCCTAGCGCCAGCGCGGTTTCGAAGCCGAGAATCCCAAACGGCGCGCGATCGAACTCCACGTCTTTCAATGCCGGCTCGTGCGGCGCATGATCGGTCGCAATGGCATCTACCGTTCCGTCGGCCAATCCAGCCAGCAGCGCTTCGCGATCCTCCCGCGCCGCCAGCGGCGGATTCATCTTGAATTTTGAATCGTACTGCACATCCTCGTCAATCAAAGTAAAGTGATGCGGCGTCACCTCGCACGTGACTCGCAGCCCGCGCGACTTCGCCCACCGCACCTGCTCCAGCGACGCTTTCGCCGAAAGGTGCGCCACATGCACCCGCGCCCCCGTCAACTCCGCTAGTTGCACGTCGCGCGCCACGCAAACCGATTCCGCGGCTGCCGGCATCCCGCGCAGTCCCAGCCGCGTCGAAGTCACTCCCTCGCGCATCACCGCGCCCGCCGCCAGCGAAACATCCTCTGAATGCTCAATCACCGGCAGCTCCAGCGACCGGCAATAATCCATCACCTGCCGCGCCAGCTTCGCCGTGGCAATCGGTTTTCCATCATCGGAGACCGCCACGATTCCCGCCGCTTTCATCGCCGCGATTTCGGCAATCGCCTCGCCTTTGCTTCCCACCGACGCCGCGCCAATCGGCCACACGCGTACGCTGCCAGCAACCTTCGCACGGTCCAGGATGAATCGCGTCACCGAAGCACTGTCGTTCACCGGCTTTGTATTCGGCATGCAGCACACCGCAGTGAACCCCCCGCGCGCCGCCGCCCGCGTTCCCGTCTCGATGGTCTCGGAAGACTCCTGCCCCGGCTCGCGCAGATGTGCGTGAAGGTCGATAAATCCAGGCGCCACGATCAGTCCCGTTGCGTCAAAAACTTCCGCGTCCTTCGGCGCCGCAATCTTTCCCCCGGGCGCTACTTCTTTAATCTTCTCCCCGTCCAGCAAAACGTCCAGCGGCGCGTCCGTCTCTCTCGCCGGATCAATCACTCGCCCGTTCTTAATCAGAAGCATTGGTGGATTCCTTGGGTTTCACTTCCAGCGCCGGGTGAGCGTCAGCCTCTGTAGCGCCGCTGACGAGCAAATAGAGGATGGCCATGCGAACCGCGACGCCGTTCGTGACCTGCTCCAGCACGCAGGACTGTGGCCCGTCCGCCACTTCAGGCGTAATCTCGATTCCCCGGTTCATCGGCCCCGGATGCAGCACGATCGCGTCCCGGTTGGCCCGGCGCAGCCGCTCGGCAGTCAATTGGTACAGCAAAACGTAATCGTTCGCGGAAAGAGGCGGATCATCCAGCCTCTCCGTCTGCACGCGCAGCATGATGATCACGTGCGCGTCTTCCAGCGCCTCCTCGATCCGGTACACGCAGCGAATCAGCGTGCCCGGCGCGATTTTTTCTAGTTCGCGCGGCACCCACATGGCCGGCCCGCACAAAGTGAACTTGCATCCGAATTTTCCCAGCAGATGAATGTTCGAACGCGCCACGCGACTGTGCAGGATGTCGCCGAGAATCGTCACGTTGAGATTTTTTATCGTTCCCAAGCGGTCGCGAATCGTCAGCGCATCCAGCAATCCCTGGGATGGGTGCTCGTGCGTGCCGTCGCCCGCGTTCACCACGGGAATATCCAGGTGTCGTGCCACGTAATGCGTCGCGCCCGATGCCGCGTGCCGCATCACCAGGCAATCCGGCTTCATGGCGTTGAGATTGAAAACCGTGTCCAGCAGCGTCTCGCCCTTTTTCAGGCTGGACGCCTCGGCCTGCAAATTCATGGTGTCCGCGCCGAGCCGCGAAGCCGCCGTACCAAAGCTGATGCGCGTGCGCGTCGACGTTTCGAAAAACGCCAGTGCCACCGTCTTGCCGCGCAGCGTCGCAAGTTTTTTCAGTGGATGCTTCTGAATTTCCTGGAAGGGCTTGCTCTGATCGAGAAGAAATTCGAGTTCGTCCGCGGGGAGCGGTTCGAGGGCCAGCAAATCGCGGAATTTGGTGCTCAATGTCCCGTCTCAAATCCTATACCAGCCGACTCGAATAGAAAATCCAAATCTACTCCACGCGGTCGACCAGCACCACACGCTCTTCCTTGTCGATCTCCCGCAGCCGCACTTCGATAATTTCCGTGTCGCTCGTCTGCACGTGCCGCCCGATGTACTGCGCCTCAATCGGCATTTCGCGGTGCCCGCGGTCGATCAGCACGCAAAGAGACACGCGCTTCGGGCGTCCCAGGTCAAACAGCCCATTCATCCCCGCGCGGATGGTGCGTCCGGTGTACAGAACGTCGTCCACCAGCACCAGATCCATATTATCCACGCCGAAGGGAATGTCCGAGGACCGCAGCACCGCCTGCGGCGCCACTTTCGAAAGGTCGTCGCGGTACAGCGTGATGTCCAGCACGCCCACTGGCACATCCACGCCGTCAATTCCGCGCATGGCCTGCGCGATCCGCTGGGCCAGCGGCACGCCGCGCCTCACGATCCCGATCAGCGCCAGGTGTTTTGTCCCGCCACTTCTCTCCACGATTTCGTGGGCCAGCCGCTGCAGCGTGCGGTCAATTTCCGGCGCGGACATCAATTGAGCTTTTTCGACTATCCGCATGGTTGGGTAATCCTATCATCCCTGCCCGCGCCCCGGTCAATCCACTCCGGTGCCTAGATTCCCTGCGTCTTTGTAGGGACTTTGTGGGGGCGAACTTTAGTTCGCCCTGGTTTTGCCTTTGCAAGGGCGCAGCATGTTGCACCCTTTACAGCGAGTCCCGCACTGCCAATCATTTTGAAGCCGTCTATGAGTTGAGAACGGTGACTTTTTAGCATGATAGACTACGTTGCGAAGTTGGAGGAAAACCCGCCCATGGCTCGCGCAGCGAACCCTACCGAGCGCCCAATGTTAAGGATTGCCGCCCTTCTCGCGTTCATTCTTGCACTCCCGTTGTTGACGCAAGCCCAAGCCGCGGCGTCCGCACCTAGAGCGGCAAAGACGCCAGCAAAACCTAAACTGGTCGTCCTCATCGTCGTCGACCAGATGCGCGCGGACTACGTCGAAAAATTCCTCCCCCAGTGGACCGGCGGTCTCAAGCGTTTCGTCGAAGAAGGCGCTTGGTTCCGCGACGCAGCCTATCCTTACGCCGCCACCGAGACCTGCGTCGGCCACGCCACGATCTCAACCGGAGCATTTCCCGCCACGCACGGCATGGTCGCCAATGCCTGGTGGGACCGCAAGGAACAGAAAATGGTGACCTGCACCTCGGACCCGGATCCCGGCGCAAAGAACATCGGATATGCCGGCGCAACCCCCAAAGGCGCGGACACCGCCTGGCGCTTGGCCGTGCCCTCCTTTGCCGAGGAACTGAAGTTTCAAACCAGCGGCGCCACGCGCATTGTCACGTTTTCCCTGAAGGCACGCGCCGCCATCACCATGGCTGGACACAAAGCCGATGCCGCCACCTGGTTTGACAGCGGCGCGTGGGTCACTTCAAGCGCTTACACCACACAGGCTTTCATAGAAGATCAGGCGAAATCGCATCCGGCGAAAGCAGACTTCGGCAAGACTTGGTCCCTTTTACTCCCAGCAAGTGCCTATTGGTACGGCGAGAAAGCTCTCGGCGCCGTTCCACCCGAAGGATGGGATCTCACGTTTCCCCACCCGCTGCGCGGAAAATCGGGCGTCAGCGAACCTGACAGCACTTTCTACGAGCAATGGGCCTCGAGCCCGTACGCCGACACGGCCCTCACCGAACTCGCCGAGAAAGCCGTCGACTCCCTGAAGCTGGGCAATTCGAGCGGAACCGATTTTCTCGCTGTCGGCTACTCTTCCGTGGATTACGTCGGCCACGAATTCGGCCCCCGCAGCCGCGAGATTCAGGACATTCTCATAAGGTTGGATAAGGATCTTGGCAATCTCTTCGCGCACTTGGATCAGAAAGTCGGCCGCGGAAATTATGTCGTCGCGCTGAGCGCCGACCACGGCGTAGTGCCCATTCCCGAAGACATGCAGAAAACCGGCGCCGACGCCGGCCTCCTGCATCTGCCCGAAGTGCAGGAGCGCATCGAGAAAGCTCTCGAATCCTTCAACTTTGCAAAGCCCACGGTTGCGCGCATCACCGGCAGCGACATTTATTTTGCGCCCGGTGTTTACGATAAATTGCAGCAGGACCACGCCGCAATGCAGGCCGTTCTGGATGCCGTGCTCGCGCAGCCCGGCGTGGCCGCCGTCTATCACGCTGAAGAATTGCACGACCGCCCCGCCACGCAAAGCCCCACGCTGCGCGCCTTCGCGTACAGCTATTTCCCCGGCCGCAGCGGGGATCTATTCATTCTGCCCAAGCCTTACTGGCTCCTGGATGGCACGCCCACCGGAAAGCAACGCTCCTACGGCACTGGCCACGGCGTGCCTTACAACTACGATCAACACGTCCCCGTTCTGCTGATGGGCTTCGGCATCCAGCCCGGCCAATACTTTCAATCCATAACGCCCGCCGACATCGCACCAACCTTCGCCGCCCTCTGCGGCATCACCCTCGTCTCCCGCGACGGCCGCATCCTCGCCGAAGCCTTGAAAAAACCCGCCGAGGCCCGCGCATTGGCTCAGCCCGCCCAGCCAAAATCCGCACGAGCATCAGCTCCCAATACAAATCCTTGACACGCCCTCTTCAGGGAACTGACCTATAACTTAGTTGCTTGGTGTCGGCCCTAGTGACAATAGCTTGGAAGGTTGGCGACGGAAAATTCCGGAGGTCCGACTTCCAGGTTGGTGATTTTGCCGTCTCTGTAGGCGGCGACGATATATTGGTCGTGAACCTTGGGATAGATCTTGCTGTTCTGCATTCTTGCGACGAGCATGTAACTGGTGTCCTGGCAGATCTGGTAGTTCGTGTGCGTCTTGAAGAAATTCCTTAGATCCTGCGGAGAGCTTTCCAACTGAATGCCGGATTCCTTCATTTCTTTATTGACATCGGCTAGTTCGTAGATTCTGGGGTTGGCAGGATCCGCCCCGGCAGCGGCATCCGTGGATGCCTTGCCTTTACATCCGCACAGCGCAAACAGAATTGCGGCAGCAAGGATCGAAACTCTCAAGAGACCTCGCGAGTGGTTTCAGTGGTTACAGACGAGACAAAATCTTGTTCGGCAAGTCGCCGATTGGGTGCTCGGGAGAATCCAGATAGCTACGCCAGCCCGACAACATGAAGCAGGTGTCGCCCTTGCGGAAGGCGATGGCGCTGCCCTGGTCAATCGCTTCATCACCGATTCCGTCGACTGCTCGATCGGAAGGTCCATGCGGGTTCTTATCCGTATCCCAGCGCTCTCGCGCGTAGACGCGCAGTGCGATAAATGCGTGGGCGGGGGAGGGCCGAGCGGTATCGGAATCGGGCGTGGTTGCCTGAATGACGTAACACTCGTTCCAATCCGGGTGGAAAACTTTCTTCGCGCCCGCTCCCATCATCATTTCCGCGTCTTGCTTGGTGATCAGAGAACAGGCATTGATCTTTCCCGCACCCGTCACGGTTCCTATTTCCGGCTGTGATTTCTTGCAGGCAACGCAAGCGATCACGGCAACAGTGCAAATTCCGCAAAGCAATGTCCGCGCCATCTTTCGCATAGACACCCCAAGTCGACTAGCTTTTCCTATCTTCCCATAAGAAGCGCTCACAAATCTCACTGGCCTCTTGAGAGTTGTCGTAAATGTGAAATGATCTGTCGCAACCGCGCTCTTTAGTTTTCATCGTTTGAGACCATAAGCAAATGTAGTCTCTCTGCGCTTTTTCCGGCAGTTTGGAGATGGCCTGGGATTTTTGCTCGCATGTGCAATTGCAAACCGGAAACTGACAGACCGTCAGTTTTTGTGCGAACTCGGAAGGGCTTCATGGTATCCTTTTGCACGAAGTGAGCTCCGCTGGCGCCGTTGACCTCAGCGTAAAAATTGGCGCGTTGCGCCTGCGGAATCCTATTCTCGCCGCCAGTGGAACCTTCGGTTACGGCCTCGAATTTGCCCATCTCGTCGACCTCAACCGACTCGGCGGCTTTGTCACCAAGGGCCTTTCCCGCGAACCCATCGAAGGCGCCCCCGCCCCCCGCCTGTTCCCGACCCCTTCCGGGATGCTCAATGCCGTCGGGCTCCAAAATGTGGGCGTCCGGGCCTTCGTCGCGGAAAAACTCCCGGTACTACGAAAATTCGATACGGAGGTCATCGCCAATGTCTTTGGTTACACCGTGGAGGACTACGTCGAGGTAATCCGAATCCTCGAGGATGCCGAGGGACTGGCTGGCTATGAACTCAATATCTCCTGCCCCAACGTCAAAAAGGGGGGCATGCAGTTCGGCAGCGATCCCACTCAGGTTTCCGAGGTTGTGAGGGCCTCCAAGAAGGCTGCCTCCAAGCGGCCCCTCTGGGTCAAACTCTCGCCTCTTGTTACAGACATTGGACTTATTGCCCGCGCGGCTGAAGAGGCCGGGGCCGATGCCCTCACTGTGGCAAACACCTACCCGGCAATGGCTATCGACTTCCGCTCCGGAAAGTCCCGCCTGGGCAACCCAACGGGGGGGCTTTCCGGCCCCGCCATTAAACCCATTACATTGAGGCTTGTCTGGGAAACGAAGAAGGCCGTCAAGATCCCAATTTTGGGGCTCGGAGGCGTCGAGACGGTCGAAGACGTGCTTGATTACCTAGCCGTAGGTGCTTCAGGGGTACAGGTCGGGACGGCCAGCTTTACTGACCCGAGGGCCAGTGAGCAACTTGTTGAGGCCCTTACGAACGTACTGGAACGCACTAAATCGTTTACTTTGAGTGAGATAAGAGACAAATTCGTAGCAGAAAATGGTTGACATAATGACTCTTTTTTGCTACATTTTTCTGGATATGAGTAGCACAAAGAACACACTATGAGACATCGACTCTTCATGATGTGGGCTGCGCTCCGCTGGATACCTCTTATGTTCCTCATCGCTCCGGTGATGGAGGCTCCCCTGGTGGCGCATCTGACTCAACCCGTCAAGCCAATCAAGACCTGGGTAGGTAATTCCAGTTGGTATGGCCCCGGGTTCAACGGGCGCAAAACCGCCAATGGCGAGCGCTTCGATTCCGAAGCCCTCACGGCGGCGCACCCCAATCTGCCCTTTGGCTCCGTGGTCCGCGTGGTGAACACCCGGACCGGCGCTTTTGAAATCGTGCGTATCAATGACCGGGGTCCCTATCAAGAAGGTCGCGAAATTGATGTATCCTATCGTGTCGCCCGGAAAATCGGCTTGATCCATTCCGGCGTGAGCCAGGTTCGGCTCGAGCTCATGGAGCTGCCAGAAAAGAAGCACTGACCCCGAAGGAGTCGGGGTCGCTTATGACCACGACCTTCGACGCCCATCCCCGCAGCAGCCTGATTGTCGCTCTTGACTTTGATTCACTGTCCTCCGCATTCAAGTTTGCCAGCCTGATTTCCGATCTCGTAGGCATGTTCAAGATCGGCAACCAGCTCTTCACGGCCGCGGGACCTGCCGCTGTAAGAGAAGTTGCCGCGCTGGGCACAGGCATCTTTCTCGACCTTAAATTCCACGACATACCCAACACCGTTGCCGGCGCCGTGCTTTCCTCGGCCGCGATGACCGGAGTGCAGCTCGTCAACGTGCACGCGCTCGGGGGCAAAGCCATGCTGGAAGCCGCGGCGCAAGCCGTCAGCGCAGGCGTGCCGATGGGGGCCGACCGGCCGCGCCTCTTGGCGGTAACCATCCTGACGAGCATGGATCAGAAAACCATGAAGGAAGTGGGGATCGGCGGCGCTCCCAAACTCCGCGTTGTGAAACTGGCGCAACTTGCAAAAAAAGCTGGCGTCGATGGCGTTGTCGCTTCGGTGCAGGAAGCCAAGGCCATTCGCAAGGCGTGTGGCCGCGATTTCCTGATCGTGACGCCCGGCGTTCGCCCGAAGGATTCCCCGGTGGAATCGCATTCGGACGACCAGGCCAGGAAAGCAACACCGACAGAAGCGATTCATGCCGGGGCCGATTTCCTCGTGGTTGGCAGGCCCATTCTTGCCGCGCCCGATCCACGCGCCGCAGCGCAGGCGATTGTTGACGAGATTGCCGCCGCGAAGTAGTGACCGCAGTTTGACCCCCGCTTCTTTCCTCCAGTAGCATCCAGAGCGGCGGAAGAATTTCCGTACATTCGAATATGTCCACCGCAATGAAGAGCGTGATTGTTGGCACCGCCGGGCACATTGACCATGGCAAATCGGCGTTGGTTGAAGCGCTGACGGGCACCCACCCGGATCGTCTTGCCGAAGAGAAGCGTCGCGGCATCACCATTGATTTGGGTTTTGCATTCCTGGAAGAAAATGGCGTGCGCTTCGGTTTCGTGGATGTCCCGGGGCACGAACGATTTGTGAGCAACATGCTTGCGGGCGCTGCAGGCATTGATGTGTTGCTGCTGGTGATTGGCGCGGATGAATCCATCAAGCCGCAAACGCGCGAACATTTCGACATTTGCCGTTTGCTGGGAGTGAAGCGCGGCGTGGTGGCACTGACGAAGAGCGACATAGTCGACGGCGAAACGCTGGAACTGGTGCGCCTGGAAGCGGAGGAATTTCTGCGAGGATCATTCCTTGAGCGCGCGCCGATTGTGCCGGTGAGCGCGAAAACAGGCGCCGGACTCGGCGAGTTGAAAAAAGCACTGAGCGATGCCGCGGCAAGCGCGAGCGCGAAAGACGCGGCGCAATATTTCCGGCTGCCCATTGACCGCGCGTTTGCGATGAAAGGATTCGGTTCGGTGGTGACGGGGACGCTAATTTCCGGCAGCGTCGGCGCGGGCGATGAAGTGGAATTATTTCCGCGCGGCGAGCGGCTGCGCGTGCGCGGCGTGCAGTCCGGCGGAAAAACCGTGGAGCGCGCTACCCCAGGACAGCGCACCGCGGTGAATCTCGCGGGAATCGAGCACACCGCGCTGAAGCGCGGAATGGCGCTGGCGTCGCCGGGAAAATTCCGCAGGACGCGGCGAATCGATGTTCGCCTGGAGCTGCTGCCATCGGCGAGAAAAATGAAGCAGGGCGCGCGCGTGCATTTTCATGTGGGGACGGCGGAGACGATCGCGGAAGTTTTTTTTCACGGAGAAAAAGAACTGCCGTCTGGCGAGAGCGCGTTCGCGAATTTGAAATTGCAGGAGGAAGTGCTGGTGCTGGCGGGCGACCGCTTCATCGTGCGGCAATTTTCGCCGGTGGTGACGATTGGCGGAGGTGCGGTGCTGGATCCGCTGGCGCGACGTCCGATGCTGCGCGATGTAGGACGGGCCGCATTTCTGGAAACGCTGGAGCGGGGAAGCCACGAAGGAATTCTGGCAGCGATGACGGAACGCGCGCTGCTGGGGCTCGGATGCGAAGAGATCGTGGCGCGAACAGGATGGACGGAAAAAGAAATTCAGGGAGCTTTAGAAAAACTTCACGGAACGGGACGCGTGAGAATTGTTTCGAGTGAACCGCTGGTGCTGGTTTCGGGAAAATTGTTTGAAGATGTGCGCAAGAAAATCACCGATAAAGTTGAACAATTTCAAAAAGAAAATCCCCTGCTGCCGGGAATCTCGCGCGAGGATTTGCGCGCCAGCCTGGGGAAACGCGTGCGCAGCGAAACTTTTCGCGCCGCGCTGGAAGAACTGGCGGCGCAGAAGAAGCTCGACACACAGGGCGACCTGGTGAAGAAAGCAGGATCGGAGATTGCCCTGCTGCCGGAAGAAGCCAAAGCCAAGGAACAGATCGAAGCCGCGTTTGCTTCGGCTAGTTTGGCGGTGCCATCGGTGAAAGAAGTGCTGGCAAAACTTTCCGTCGAAACCAAGCGCGCCGAAAAGCTCTTGCAGATTCTCTTGAGAGAGAAAAACCTGGTGCGCGTCTCGCCAGAGCTGATTTTTCACCGGCAAGCACTCGCGCAACTGAAGGAGCAGCTCGCGGCTTACAAAAAAGCAAAGGGCGACCGCATCTCCGTGCCGGCATTCAAGGAGCTAACGGGTATTACGCGAAAGTACGCCATCCCCTTGCTCGAATATTTGGACCGCGAACGTCTGACGCGGCGCGTGGGAGAAGAGCGTGTTATCCTGTAGGTGCAAGCAGCGACAGAGACTTGCCGCGCGGGGCTACCTGCGCTAGGGTTTAAACAGCGCGCTGCCAGATGGAGCGCGTGGAGGCGGTTCATGGGTGAATTCAGTATTTTTCATTGGCTGATCGTTCTGGTCGTGGTTCTGATTTTCTTTGGCGGCAAGCGAATCCCGGAGATCATGAAGGGATTTGGCGAGGGCATCCGCAGCTTCAAAGATGGCATGTCCGGCACCTCGTCGACACCGGCCCCGCCGGCACAGGCGGCTCCTCCGCCCGCGGCAGAGAAGCCTGCTGAAGAAAAGAAATAGAGCAACCAAGGCAGAATTCTTGGGGGAAACGAATTAGGGTGGCCCGTGTGGCCGCCCTTTTTTTGTTCTGTTCAGCCGTTCCCTGTGCTCGCGATCCATCGTCCAACGAAAGCGAAAGCGAACAAATAGGCTTCTCGCTCATTAACTCGATCGGTTGAGAATCCTTTGCGACGAGGTTGGAACCTTCGGTCGTCGCCCGCCGGAGCGGGCTCCTCCCTGACGTGGCCGGGGCAGGCAGGACAAGACTTCCCTTATCCAAAATCTGGTTAACAAATACCTGAACTGCACCCCCCTCCTCGTTTTTTGTAAGTGTTGCATCTAAAAGACTTAGGGTTTCATGTAAGTGCTTTAGAATCAACACTTGCACGCATTCCTATAAGTGATGATTCTAAAGGTAGTTAAGGTCGCTCGATTTCCGCATTTTCGCGGTTGATTCCCAAGAGGTTAGCGATGAGCCGAATGCACCATTCCTTAGCGTCAATTGACTCTCCAGGAAACAGATTTTAAACTGAAAGGAGGCTCCGACGGACGCGAGGCGAACTACCTGACGTAGATAACTTACCAAAGTAATGACCGTGTTGTCAATAGAAACTTGGAAGCGTCTTCCAAGGGAACGGGTGAGTTTCCATGCTGTTCGGGGGCTGAAGCACTGGATTTCGGCAACTCTCGCCGCGTCACCCCATCTAAGACAGCCTTACCACATTCTCTGGGCTACTTTGTTGCCAAAAAGCTGCGGACTTTAGCGTAACCCGGCTTGATTACGGAGTAGATCAGATCGCAACGCCGGTCATAGGGAAGAAAGGCGCTCTTCATTGCGTTGATGGTGATTTTCTCAAAGTCCTCCAAGGACAGACCAAAAGTATCCTGAGCAGCCTCGAATTCTTTGGTCATGGTCGTGTCGCTCATCAACCGGTTGTCGGTGTTCAGCGTGACGCGGAATTTCTCCTGGTAAAAAATCCTAAAGGGATGCTCGGAAAGGCTGCGGGCAGCTCCCGTATGAACGTTGCTGATCAAGCAAATCTCCAGCGGGATCCTTTTGTCGAGAACATATTGCGCGAGGTCGCCTAATTTCACCGCCTTACCGTCTGCGACGGCAATGTCATCGATCAACCGTGTCCCATGTCCGATACGGTGCGCTCCGCAGTATTGAATAGCCTGCCAAATCGATTCCTTACCGAAGCCCTCGCCAGCATGAATCGTGATGTTGAAATTCTGCCGCTGAATATAGTGAAAGGCTTCCACGTGCTTCTTGGGAGGAAATCCGCCCTCCTCACCGGCCAGATCGAATCCCACAACTCCGCGCTCGCGAAAGTCAACGGCGAGCTCGGCCATTTCAAGGGAGACATCCATATTGCGCATCGCGCAGATGATCAACCCCGAAGAGATCGCAAAGTCCTTTCGGCCCCGCTCCAGGCCCCTGAGCACGGCGGAGACAACCTGTTGGTGGCTCAGTCCTTCCCGAGTGTGAAAAATTGGGGCAAAGCGAGTTTCAAAATAGACTACGCCGTCCCGGCTTAGGTCTTCCGCTTGTTCGTAAGCTACTCGTTCGAGCGCTTCCTCGGTTTGCATCACGGCGATTGTGTGCGCAAAGCCTTCCAGATATTTTGGCAGACTTCCTTGGTTGGCCCCCTGGTGAAACCAGCGCGCCAGGCCTTCCGCATCTTGTGCGGGGAGCTGGTCGTATTTTGTGCTTCCAGCCAACTCAATTACAGTTTTAGGTCTCAGCACGCCGTCCAGGTGTTCGTGCAACAGAACCTTGGGGAGACTCTTCAATATTCCGTGATCCATCTTCATGAAGGCCTTTAGTTTCCTAAGTGTTTGGCGATGATGAGGGTGATGTCGTCGCGCTGCTCGCAGGGGCTGAAGCGCTGGACTTCGTCAACGATCGAGGCGAGAACAGATTGTGAAGGCGCATCACGATGGCGCTGCAAAACTTCGATAAGGCGCTGCTCGCCGAACTGGTCGTCGTCAGAGTTGTAGGATTCGGTGATGCCGTCGGTGTAGAGAGCGAGGGTATCACCTGGGAGAAGCTGGCATTCTCCAATTTCGCAATCCCAATCCTTGAAAATCCCAAGCACGGTGGCAGTGGCGTCCAGGCGCTCAACGGTGTCATCACTGTGGAGCAGCAGGCCGGGGAGATGGCCGCAATTCGCGTAGCGCAAGCGGCTGACCGTGTCGTCGTATTCGGCGAAGAAGAGTGTGGCGAAGGCGCCGTCCGGCGTGTTGTCGCAGAAGAGCTGGTTCACGGAACACAAGAGGCGTTGCGGCTGATCGAGAGCAATGGCGCACTGACTGCGCAGGTTGGCTTGCAGATTAGCCATCAGGAGAGCTGCGGCGATTCCTTTTCCAGAGATGTCACCGATCACGAAGCCGAGGCGCTCCTTACCGAGATCGAGGAAGTCATAATAATCGCCGCCAACTTTGCGAGCCTGGATGCAAAGGCCGGCATATTCAAGAGTTTTCAGGGGCGGCTGCGATTGGGGGAAGAGCCTGGCCTGAACCTGTTTGGCGATTTCGAGTTCCTGGGCGATACGGCGATCGGATTCCAGCCTGTCGGCAAGGGCGCGGCGTTGTGCTTCGACGGCCTGGGTCACCTCGTCGAAGCTCACCAGCGAAAAGGAATTGCCGTCAGGATCCCTGAAACGAGTAAAGACGCCGCCCCAAATCGGAGCGTACTCTGCGCCGGGCGCGGAAGAGTCCGCGGACTGGGGTGCGCGCACGTGCACCTCATACTTTAGGCGCTTCAGGCGGGGCGCGAACTGGAAGCGAACTCCCCGCTTGGTCCATTCGCGGTACTTGGCAATCACATCCTCGGTGACAAAGGTGACCGGCATGGGCCGGCCAATGAGCTTGAGCTGTTCCGAGCCGGGGTCAGGCGAGACGAGGGTGAGGTTGGCGGTGCCGTCGGGAGGCGCGACGGTTACAAAACGACGACCGGGTTGAATGCGGGCGTCAAAAATCAATTGGAAGCCGAGTTGTTCGAGGTAAAAGCTCAGGCTCTGGTCGAGATCGCGAACGTAAATGGTGACCGACTGGAGTCGCAGGTAAGGGTCCTGGCGATCCAGGCGAACAGCGGAGCCGTCTGTCCACTCGCGAGGAGAATTGCCCATGGCGGGATTATAAGGCGGAAAGCGGTGCCTCCGCGTGCAACTCTAGAGATGACGCTGAACCGGCGGGCGACTCAGCGAAGTTAGTCTTCGGACCAGCCGAGTTCGTTGAGAGAGTGCTGGAGGCGGGCGAGAGGCAGGCCGACAACGTTGAAGTAGCAGCCTTCGATGCGGGGAATGAAGCGGCCGGCGCGACCCTGGATGGCGTAGGCACCGGCTTTGTCATACGGTTCGCCGCTGGAGAGATAGCGGGTGATTTCTTCCTCGGAGAGGGCGGCGAAGTGGACAAGAGTGGACTCGACGAAGTTGAGCCGCTCGACGTCGGGAAGGCGGATGAGGGCGACGCCGGTGACGACGGCATGCGTGCGGCGGGAAAGTCTTTCGAGCATGTGGCGGGCGTCATCCGAAGAACGCGGCTTGCCGAGGATGCGGCCTTCAAGCGTGACGACGGTGTCGGCGGCGATGACAATGGCCGGGCCGACAGCGCGGGCGGCGACCAGCTCGGCCTTGGCAGAGGCGAGGCGCTGGACAAGGTCGTGAGGAGTTTCACCCGAATAGGGTGTTTCGTCGACGGCGGAGGAGAGCACTGAGAAGGGCATGCCGGCATCGCGAAGAATTCCTGCGCGGCGGACGGAGGCGGAAGCGAGGATGAGCTTCATGGCTGGTCCAAGGATTTCTGGTGGGAAGAATACTACAGCGCAAGCGCAGTGACAGCCTGTGCTTTGGTCCAGCCAAAGAGGCGGGCGATTTGGACGGGTGTGGAGAACGAGTACAGGGTGCAGTATTTCATTGCCAAATCAGATGACGACGGATTCCTGGTATTCGCCGAAGACGCGGCGGAGGGCGTCGGAGATTTCGCCGACGGTGGCGTAGGCTTCGATGGCGGTGAGAATGGCGGGGAGGAGATTTTCGGAAGTGGCGGCGCGGCGCTGGAGTTCGGCGAGAGCGGATTGCGCGCGCACGGAATCGCGCCTGGCACGGAGAGCGTTCAAGCGAGCGATCTGGGAGCGCTCGGTTTCGGCGTCGACGCGCAGCGTGGAAATATTGCGTTCTTCTTTTGCGATGAACTCATTCACGCCGACTACGATCTGTTCTTTCGATTCCACGGCGTGCTGGAAGTCGTAGGCAGCCTTCTGGATTTCTCCCTGGACGAAGCCAGCTTCAATGGCGCGCAACATTCCTCCCATCGCGTCTACTTTCTTAATGTAATCGACGGCGCCTTTTTCGATTTCATTGGTGAGGTGTTCGATGGCGTAGGAGCCGGCGACAGGGTCGACGGTATTAGTGACCCCGGTTTCGTTGGCGAGGATTTGCTGGGTGCGCAAGGCGATAAGCGCAGCGTCTTCGGTGGGCAAGGCGAGCGCTTCGTCCATGGAATTGGTGTGGAGAGATTGGCAGCCGCCGAGAACCGCAGCGAGCGCTTGAATAGCGACACGGACGATATTGTTTTCCGGCTGCTGGGCGGTGAGGGAGGAGCCGGCGGTTTGCGCATGGAAGCGCAACATCAAGGAGCGCGGATCTTTTGCACCGAAGCGGTCGAACATGATTTTCGCCCAGAGGCGGCGGGCGGCACGATACTTGGCGATTTCCTCGAGGAGGTCGTTGTGGGCGTTGAAGAAAAAAGAAAGTTGCGGCGCGAATTCATCGACGGTGAGTCCGGCGTCGAGCGCGGCCTGGACATAGGCGATGCCATCGGCAAGAGTAAAGGCGACTTCCTGGATGGCGGTGGAGCCCGCTTCTCGGATGTGATAGCCGGAGATGGAGATGGTGTTCCACTTGGGGAGATGGCTGCGGCACCAGGCGAAAATGTCGGTGACGATGCGCATGGCGGGGCGCACGGGATAGATGTAGGTGCCACGAGCGATGTATTCCTTCAGGACGTCATTTTGCACGGTGCCGGAAAGTTTTTGCAGGCTGGCGCCTTGTTTTTTTGCGACGGCGACGTAAAGACAGAGCAGGATCGCGGCGGTGGCGTTGATGGTCATCGACGTGGAGACTGTTTCGAGCGGAATGCCGTTGAAGAGCGTCTCCATGTCTTCGAGCGAATCGATGGCGACGCCGACTTTTCCAACTTCGCCGAGAGCGAGAGG
>WNGH01000246.1_pt1 | contig 43694 bp, 69 predicted proteins | sample 5400631 | NCBI WGS metagenome assembly WNGH01 (sample SAMN13153373, study PRJNA577476) | soil metagenome | isolation source: 115 cm soil or saprolite under Garry oak tree replicate 1 | place: USA:California | collected 2016-06-15 | reverse complement strand
CAGAACTGGCAAATGCGGGCACGCCAGGTCCGCAGCAAACGCCCCATCGCCTGGCCGAAGAAAGAGTACGTGGGCTACGACGCCTGAAAGGCAAAGGGCATGGTACCGAACAACATTATCTGGACGATTGTGGGAGTCCTGCTCATCATCCTGCTGTTCATCCTCATCGTCCCTCACTTCCGTTGATGACCACCGCGGAGGTGATGGAAGTGCTCGTCAATCACCCTCTGGAATGGGTGCGAATCAAGGCGCCAGCCATTGCCCTGCCCGTGATCGCCAGCGCGCTGAATCGCACGCCTGGGTTCGAGGTGACGAGCTTCGGCACCGATGTGCTCGCCCGCTGGAGCCCTACGGATGACACCGTGCCCACTCTGGCCGACATCCCGGAAGCGCCGCGGGGCTTCGAAGCACCGACCGTGAAGGAGCTGGAGGGTGCCCTGGCGGTGAAGGCCAGGGAGCTGGCCCCCCCTACCTTCAGCGAGGTGAAGCCTTACGACCCGAACGAGCCCGCTAGGCCCGAGGCGTTCCGGCCCAAGCCGTTTTTTGAATCACGCCCCAGCTTCGTGCCCACCGAGGCGCAGCTTCGCTCCAGGGAGGCGTTCACGGCACGTCGCAAGGCAGCCACTGCGGCCAAGCAGCAACGCCTGAAGGATCGCCAGGGATGAGAGCACCGGCCCCGACGCACCGCACGCATCGGACCTCACCCAACCTCATCATGCGTCAGGTGGATCCCGGTCCACGTGTGCTCCGAGCGCACCGGCCGAAGGCCATCGTGTCCGACATCGATGGCACGATCACCACGCTGCCGCATCACAACCCCGCTGGCGATGTCCCCGTGCCACAGATGATCCGCCTGTTGCGTCAGATGAAGGCCAAGGGCTACAAGGTGGTTGTTCTCACCGCCCGCAAGGCGAGTGAGAAGGCAATGACGTACCGCTGGTTACGCCGCCAGGGCGTGCCCTTCGACCTGCTCATCACCCGTGACGTGGGCGACGAAGAGTCCCCAGCGCTCTACAAGCTGCACGCCTTTCGCCGCCTCATCGAGCCGTACTTTCGGGTGGACTTTGCGCTGGACGACAAGGCGAATTGCTGGCACTACCTCGGCATTCACCGTCCCTACATCAACCGGGTGCGCTCCCTCGGAGCCGACGCCTACCGGCACATTGCCTGATGCCAGCCCTCGTCACCCTCACCGACAACTCGCTCCCGAACCTATACGACTGCGCTCTGAATGGCGTGGGTTACCGGGTGGCCTGGGAAATTGCCAAGCTGCTGCATTTTCAGCATGGTCCTTACCTTGAGATTGCCAGTGACATTGTTGTGGAACGAACGGACCTCAATGTTGAGGAGATGACGGAGAACAAGCTGGACAAGCTCTACTGGGAAAGCCAGCGATCCTGGCACAATGGTGCCGGTCAAATTCGCTTCGACGTGAAGAACGCATCCGACCCCTATGCTTTTCTATCCAGCCAGGGCGTGGACGTGCGGGTGCCCGGCCAGGCGTTTTTGCTCCCCGATATCCGAAACGTTCAGACTTCATCGGGCGCCCTCGCCCCACCCGCCAAGCTGTGCGTCGGCGGGGGGTTCCTGTACGTGGAGAACGCGGCCGATGGCAACACCTACAGCCGGGTCACGATCCCCACTACCGACGCCGGTAGCGTCACCTCCACCGCTATCACGGCAGGGACCGGTGGTATCTGGGACGTGTGCAGCGATGGCCAGTACATGTATTTCGCCGACCCCAACGCCCCTGGCCCCACGCCGCAGATCCGCCAGCTCTCCCCTTCGGCTACCACGGCGACCACGTGGGCATCGGGGACCTTCGGGACTGGCGCTGGTCCCTGCGATGCCCGCAGCATGGCCTGGGTCAAGCAGCGCCTGGTGTTCGCTGGGGCAGCAACGGCAGGGATCTTCGGTACTCCCGTGACGGTGTGGCGTATCTCGCAGGTGGGCGCTACGGGTGGCACGCCCCAGGAGATAGCGCTGTTGCCGGCGGGCTACACCGTGCCCCGCTTCGGCATCGTGGAGCTGGCCGGCTTCGTCCTCATCGCTGCGGTGAGCGACCACCAGAGCGTCATCTACGCCTGGGATCAATTCACTGCCCCATACATCGTCGCCTACCTGCCCGAGGGCGACCAGATCACCTCCATGCAGTCCTTCCTTGGCACCGAAGTCATCATCGGTTGTCGGCGCCTGAAGTCCACCGGAGCTGGCATCGGGACTGGGGTGCTCTACGTCGGCCAGGCGACGGGCGCTGGACAGCTTGTGCTCTCCGAAGTCGTGGAGATCGCCGACAGCGGCCAGCCCTACCCGATTGGGTTCCCAACCGACACCAACGATTACGCCATCACCGGTCTGGCCAACCGGGGGAAGTACACCTATTTCACCTGGCAGCCCTTCGGTGTCGGCGTATACGACCACCAGAACCAGAGCTACTCCCGCTATGTGGGCAACCTGAACTCCACCGGAGTTCCCCCGCAGCCTGCCACGGAAATTGGCGACATCGTGGTCATTCAGCGCCGCATCGCCTTCGCTCAGCGCTCCACCGCGGGCTGCTGGCTCGAGAATATCGCCAAGCGGGTCGCTTCGGGCCAGCTTGTTGGCAGCGTCATGGACTGGAACATCGACAAGTCAAAGACGATCAACCAGTTTGAATTCGGGATGCTCCCGCTGTCTGCGGGCACCTCCATCTCGATGGATTACTCCACCGACAACGCTGCGACGTGGACAAACGTGCTGAGCGATTCGGTGGCGGGCGACACCATTGCTACGACCACCTCCACCGTGGCTACGCAATTTCAGGTCAACGCTCAGACGATCAATTACCGCATCACGATGAACTCCGATGGGGCCACCAACCTGTTGACGCCGAAGCTGAAGAAGGCCGGCTTTGGAGCCTGGTACGGAGTCAAGGCCCGCAAGGAATGGAAGGTAGCTATTGATGTGAGCGACCGGCTCACTTGTAAGAACGGTGCCCCGTTCCGTCTCATCGGCCAGCCTACTGCTATTACGGGACCCAACCCGCAACTCTGGGATCTCATCCTGGCGAATATACGCACGCTGCGTGACAACCAGACCATCGTGTCCTGGCAGCCGCCCGGCTATGGCGACACGCACAACGACGTCTGGGTCGTGCAGATTCGAGGCTATGACACCTACCGCTGGCTTGAGTCCCAGTCGGGCTTCGGCGGCATCATCATGATCGACTTGAAGGAGGCGCCGTAATGCCCACGCCTCTTCTTCCGAACCCCGGCGATCCTGGTTCGCTCAGCCAGCGCAACCAGGTGCAGGCCATCTTCGGATCCGCCACTTTGTATAACCCAATCACCGTGGGCAATGCCTACATCGCTGCGGTTGCCGCCAACGGGGCTGAGTTGCGGGTTGCGACGTCCTCCCCGTTCTTTGGCAGTGGTTCGTTCCCTGTCATCTCTTTCGCCACAGGTAATTCGCTGGAGACGCAGCCCGGGATAGCTGGGGCGAGCGCCAGCGGCACGGGTGGAAATACTCGGGAGGCGCTATTCCTGCTCAGTCCAACGACCTCTGGGAAGTCGCAGGGTTCGCTGCAACTTTGGGGTGGCACGTCTGATGGCACCTCGTTGCTGGCCACGAGCATTCTAGACGCCTCCGATATCCAATTCGGTACAGGGCCATACCTTCGCCTGCTCAGCAATGGCGCTCCCGTGGCAGGCGATCCATTCTCCGGACCGAATTTTCACGTAGTCACAAGCGATACCGGGATCATCGGTAACGTTCCGAACCTCATCGGTTTTGTCAGTGGCAATGTCCAGACCACGCAATTCAGCATGCAGGCTGGTACCTCGGTCGTCACGCTCGCTGGCCCGGGTGCCCTGCATGCAAATATCACCATGCCTACCGCCTTTCATACCTCCACCGATGCCGTGTTGGTGACCAATGGCAACCCCGCAGCCAACGCTGTCATCCCCGGTGTCGCTACTGCCCCGTCCGCTTCCGTGTTCACCGTGGTGGACATCGCAGCTACCGGAGCGGCAGCCACCGCGCAGATCAACTGGATCGCGTGGGGGCACTGATGGACGTCCCCGTGGATCGTGTCGTTGCGGCCGCCAAGGCGCAGCTCGCCGAATTGCTCTGGTCACTCATCCTGCGCCAGGCAGAGGTGGCGCAACTTACCGAGATGCTGAGTCCGAAGCGAGGTGATGACGAGTGAGGATGCACGACTCCATCACTGCCGCCCATATCCCTGTCGACGCGGTAGCAGTCGCTGGCTACGTGGACGGCTGGTATACGTGGTCTGCGCAGGACTGGGCGCTGTTTCCCAATGCCTACAAGCTGCGAGTTGCCGTCAAGGCCAGCACCAACGATGGCGACGTGCTCGACATCGAGCGTGGGGATGCCACTCCCGATCAGGCGCCTGGCTGGGTGGCCATGCGCCGGGCTGCAGGGCTTGCCCGACCCATCCTGTACTGCAGCCGCTTTAGCCTGGAAGCGGTCCGCTACTACATGGACAAAGCCGGGCAAACCGCCGATTACTGGGTAGCCGACTACACCGGAGCGCCGCACTCAATCGCTGGCGCCATCGCCGTGCAGTTTTCCGGCGACTCCACCTCTGGCGGGCACTACGACCTGAGCGATATCGATGACACCTGGGTCCACGGAAAGGAACCTCCCATGTTCGACCCCCCGATTGGTCCTTTCGCTGCCATGCGCCCGTGGGTTGACGGCGGCTATTACGGGCTCGGCCCCGACGGTGCGATCTACGCCTTCGACGCTCCACCCTGCCACGGCGCCAACGGCCAGCCCTATTTCGTCGGGCGTACCGCCGCCGACTTCATTCACGGTGCAGACAACAAGATCGTTCGTAACTTCCTCGGTGGGGTGTCCATCCTCGCCACCTCCGGCGAACGATATGACCTCGCGCCGAGGTGATCGTCGCGGGCGGACCCTCGGCTGCGACCTGGGCAACCATCGCTGGGATCATCGGCACGTTGCTGACGGCGTTGGCGAGCCTTGGCGTGGCGCTCATCAACACCCGAAAGACTTCCAACGTGGAGCGAACGGTCAACGGCCAGCTCTCCGAGTTCATGGCCCGTTGGGAGGCCGAGCACGAGGCTCGCATGACCGTAGAGGTGGAGCTGGCTCGGCTCCAGGAGCGGGAGAGGTTGCGCGATGAGCCTTGACCCGAGCCTTGACCCGGAGCAGGCACGTGTGGCCATCGCGGAAGCGGAGCAGCGTACCAGCGAGCGCCAGATTCACCAGATGCGCCTGCTTATCGTTGCCCTGGTCGCTCTCAGCGTCATTGCTGCTTTCAGTGCAGCGGGCTTCTTCATTACCTACGACCAGGCCCGCAAGAATACTGTGACCACCCAGCGCATATTGGCGCTCACTCAGAGCGTGGCGTCTCTGCAGTCCCAGCTTGTGACAGCAACAGCCATCGCTCAGATCGGGACCAACCGAATCCTCGACTGCACCACTCCCGAGGGCAACTGTCTCCACAACCTGCAGTCCCAGTCTGGGGGCGCCATCGGTGCGCTCAACCAGGCGGCTGCGCAGGGACGCCAGGATCTGCTTCGCAAGCTAGGTGAGCTTGCCCGTGCTCTTGGGGCGCCGCAGTCAGTCGTAGACCATGTGCTCAGCGAGCCCGAGCCCACGCCAGCTCCATTCGTCGTTCCTCCACCCCCGAGCCACTGAAAGGAGGTGACCCATTGCTCAGCAGCGTCCTGAACGCCGTAGCGGACTTCATTGTCGGCACGGGGTCGTTTGTTCACGCCCTCGCGGCTCTGCTGCATTTCTTTGGAGCTTAACCAACGAAAGGAGAAGTACATGCTTGACCTCAACAAGCTCGCCGCAGACATGAGCACAGGTCTCGGCAAGGTCGATGACATCGCCGGCAAGGTCGAAGCGGCCATCACCACGGGTGGCCCCGAGGCCGTGAAGGTGCTTCAGGAGGTGCAGCAGGTGCTGGGCGAGGTTGGTCCGGTCTTCAAGACGATCATGCCGTTGGTGGGAATGCTCGCCAACTTCTTCCCGCACGCCAACCCTGCCCCGGCCGGCCAGCAGTAATGCTGAAGCTTGTTCGGCGAGAGCCGGCGCTGGCGGTTTCATTGGCCAGCGCCGGCCTGTCCCTTGGGGTCGCCTTCGGCCTGCCGCTCACAGTTGCTCAGAGGGGGGCGATCGTGGTCGTGCTGCAGCTCGTGGCCGGGCTGGTTGTGCGCAGTCGGGTGAGCCCGGTGGTAGACCCGGAGCAGGGATAGGTTTACCTCGTAGCGCTCCCGGGCGTTTCTGCCTGCCCTGGTTCTCACCGCTCCCGAGCGGTCTGCATCAATTTCTCCAGCTCGCCCGGCTTCATGTTGAGGGCCGCCCCGATGTTGTTTCTAACATCGGGGCCGAAGGAGGCGAAGCCGTTGCGCTTCCGGCGCTCTAGCTGTCCCCGCAGCTCGGCGTTCTCCTCTTCCTGGCGGTGCATGACGCCACGCATCCTGTCGAGAGCTTCGCCAGTCTCTTTTGAAAGAGCCTTCAGTTGTGTCACCTCGTTTCGAAGGCTGAGGACGGTGGCCTTGTCGTCGGGACGCGCTTGAAGTTCCTTGATCTTGGCGTTTAGCTCCTCAACCCGAGCCCAGGAGCGGCGGGTTTCGGCAAGCATGCCCCGAAGCAGGTCCATGACAAACGACTCGCCTTCGCCGTCATCGCTGTCAGGGATAGGCGTGGGGGCAGGGGCCTGTTCCGCAGACCTCATCCTGCGCTCTAGCCGTTCGGTGGGCTCAGTCCGTAGAACTACCCACCCCCCAGCCCGATGTTCGATGTAGCCGTCTCGGGCGAGCTTTAAGTAGGTCCCCTCAATGGATTGATGCTTGACCCCTGCCATGTTGGCCATGACGGTCTCGCTTGGCAGGGTGCTGCCAACGGGGTGGATACCACTTTGGATCTGACTGATGATGTGCTTACGCACGGTCGGGCGTTTATCTGCGGCTTGCTGGTCCTCTTTCACGTCGCTCCATTGGGTGTGAGCGTGCGTCTCGGGTTCGGGTTCGGGTGGAACCGGCTCTGGAAGCGGCTCTGGCTCTGGTTTCGGGTCGGGAGTCGTCTGCGCCGTGGGGGAGAGGGCAATCACTTCCCTGTGCTTGTTGACGAGACCTTGCGCCTCTAGGACTTTGACCGCCCGGTTAGCGGTGTCCTCTGACACATTGAACGACGCAGCAAGACTGGAGCCGACGGGTAGAGCCGATCCGATGGGGTACCTGACGCCAAGCAAGCTTCGTAATTGCTCGGCAGTACGGGCGGTCTTTTTCGGCGGCGGTCTATCTTCTTTGCGCTTTGTGGCCGCCGCCGCTACCTCATCACTCATGACGTAGAACGCGCCTTCCTTTTGGTGAACGAGGGGTGGCGTCAGCCGGCCGAGCCTGTAGAACATTTGCCGCACACTAGTCGTGCCGATATCACCGTAGCGCCTCGATGTCTCCGCTATCCCCAGTCGTTGGCCCGGCCGGAGCGCCCCGCTTCGAATATCGCCTTCAAGGTTTGCCTGAGCGATCGCCACTGACTTACGAACGACCTCCGGCGTGATCTTTCCCTGCCGTATAGCTCTCTGGCGTAGCGTGCTTGGATCGGTGCTCTGCCAGTTGTGATGCCTAGCCTTGTGCATGCCGAGGTGCTGATTCGCCTTGTTCGGCTGCACCCCTTCGAGCTGCCATGGGCCACCACCAGGCCCCATTCTGCAAGTCGGGTCATCGCAGTAGATGGTCATGGTTCTGGGCTGAGTCTCGGTAGCGGTTGGCATGAGTCTCCTCTCCCTCCTGCTAGACGTTCCTGCATGAACGGGCTACGAACGTAGCGATCCGACTTCATGCTCTATACGGACACCCTACCTTAAGTGTCAAGTCGATTGGGACCTGTCGGAACAGGACGGGTGATGCTGAGTGATGCTGAGTGATGCTGAAACCTGGAAGCTGTTGTGATTTGGCGGGGTAGATTGAGACGAGACGGACGAACGAAGGCCACGAGAAGGCCCAGAATCACCCGAAAGGTACCAACCTGCGGATCTATCTCGTCTTTGACTTATAGCCTCTGACCTGCGGATATCCCGCGCTGATGCTGAACTTGATGCTGAACGCTTCCCCTCCCGGGAACAGCAATCGAACATACGTTCCCCAACATGGGCAAAAAAGAAGAGGGGCTACCCAAGTGCGTCTCGGGCGCCCCTCCCCTTCTTAGCGTCATCCCCGCGGCGGATCCTATCCCTGCGCCTCGGCCGAGGGCAAAATGCGCCCCCACACGGCGTCAGCGGCGGCACGTCGGCGATCGTTGCTGTCCCTGGCATAGAACATCGTCGTGGTAGCGATCTTGGAGTGGCGCATCATCTTGGAGACGTCGTAGATGCCCACACCCGCGTCGAGCGCCAGGTTGGCCGTGGCGTGGCGCTCGTCATAGAGGCGCATGTAGGGCAAGCCCAGGGACTTGCGAAGCTGCTGGAATGCCTTCGACAGCTTCGAAGGCCACTGTGGGGAGCCGTTGGCCTGCGACACAATCAGCGCATCGAGGGTACCCCAGACCAGGTTGTGTTCCATGCGGGCGAGCCGGTACTTGCTCACGAGGGGCATCAACTGTAGGGGGATGGGCACGACTCCCGCCGATCCCTCAGTCTTCGCCTGGCTCAGCTTCACGCCCCCACTGAGGCTCGGTGTCACGTTCTGCACGACGGAGACCGTGGCGGCGTCGAAGTCGAAGTCACGCCAGCGCAGGGCGCACACCTCGCCGGGCCGCAGGCCCAGCGCCAGGGTCAGAGCAAAGCACAAGCCCAGTGGGTGGTCCCAGAAGGCCACCATCAGCTTGTTCGCTTCCTCCGTGGTGATGTCGTGTGCCTGGTAGCGCCGGGGGTGCGGCTTGTTCGCCATCCCCATAATCGGATCTTGCGGCATCAGCTTGTAGGCCACCGCCTGGCGACACGGCGTGCGAACGGTGTTCAAGATGTTGGCCAACGACTGCTCGCCCAGGTCGGGCCTCGCCTTGCGTAACGCCTTCATCCACTGGTCCATCTTCAGGCAGTCCATCTCCCAGCATGGCACCGCAGCTATGGCGTACGGCAACACGTGCAGCCGCAGCCGATTCTCAAGAGCCATCGGAGTTGCTTCGCTGGAATTCTCTCCGCCCCTGCTGTAGAGAAACGGAATCCATTGCGTCTCCAAAAAGGCGCCGAATGTCATGGTCCGCTCGACAGCAGTACCCACCTCATCGGCGTTGTCAACCTTGCGAAACAACTCCAGCTTTGCCATCTCGGCGTCGCGCTGTGTGCCTTTGACTCGCTTGCTGAAACGGCGCTGTTCTGGCTTGCCACCAAGGCCCGGCACGTAGTACGTCACCTGCACGAACCACGTGCCGGGCTTGTTCTTCACTGCCTGCACGCTGCCGGTTGGTCGCTTCACTGCTCGCCTTTCTCGTGACCTGCCTTGTGGTCGGCTGCCCATTTGCGCAGCATCGAGTCCAGACGTGGACCCGGGTACCTCACGTTGTCCATCACCGAAGAGACCGTCGAGCAGGTCTCACAGCACATGAAGAAGGCTCGTACCGGCTCGGCGATCATCCCAGCGATCCGGGGAGCACGCGCCAGGTCGGCTTCGAGCACCGGCCACAGGGTCGGGAACGCCGGAGCGAAGTGCGCCAGCCCTCCCGGGGGTCGGGTGACCGTTGCGATCAGCAGCAGCTCGGCAACGCTCGGGACGGCCCGAGCCCCTTCGATGTCGTACACCCTTTGCACTGCGGTCGGCCGTCCAGCTTTTGTCATGGCCTCGGCGAGATCCACCTGGTTGCCCATCGGCGGGTCGCCGATCATCCGGGCAGCCTTGATGAGCCGAGCCAGCTCCCGTGCGTCCACCAACCCCTCTTCCTCCTTCGGTAACCCCCTCGTGTCTCCCTTCGTCCTCGGCATTCCCCCGTCTCCATCCCGGGTCCCAATTGGTAGAGGCTGGGACCCTTTGGCCTCTCCTGGGGCAATCGTAGGGCTTGATCCTACGAAAAGCAACCATGTTGTTTGGAAAATGGCATGATCCGTGGCAGTTTGGGCCTTGACTCGGCAGGTTCTGATATGAGTAAGATCCCCCAACGAAGCGCCCAATCGGCTCAGAAGCCCGCCGAATGACAACCGAATCCAGGGAGGGACCCGAGTGCCGGAAAGCACCGCAGCGGTCCACGTTGATGGCAAAGCGCTCCATGAGCGGCGTATCGCAGCCGACTTGAGCCCCGAGCAGCTTGGCATCGATGCGGGACTGCCCCAAGGCCAGATTCAGGCGCTCGAAGACGCAGGGTGGGGACCGATCGACCCCAGGGCGGCGCGGGGTCTGATCGAAGCTCTCGTCTGCCACTTCGATGATCTGTTCGTTGTGACGGAGGTGGATGACTGATGGCAATCAATGCTGTGGATCTGGACTTTCCCGAGTTGAAGCCCGAGGTGCTGGCGCCGGAGGTTCCCCGCTCGCTGTTGCTGAAGCCCGAGGACGCCGCCAAGGTGCTCGGAGTCGGCCGGCAGTGGATGTACGACCGTATCCACGACGGGTCGATCGTCTCCATTCGCATGCAGCGCAAGATCCTGGTCCCCTACCAGGCCCTGGTCGACTGGGTGACCCTTCGCATGCAGGAGGCCAGGGATGTTCGAGCCCACTGATCTGCGCCAGCCATGAGCGAGGTGCCGCAGTACACCAGCAAGGCGGACATGCGTGCCGACTGGCAGCGCCGCTTCGACCGCTCGTATCGCCTTGACGTGGCCGCTGCGGAGTCCATGCGCCAGCTCCTGGCCTTTGAGCGGCCACCGAAGTGGGAATTCGATCGGGCAGCGCTGCGACGGATGACTCGCCTGGCGAAGCTGCGGGAGGGCTTATGAAACGCCCCTGTGGCTACTGTGGACGCCCGGATACGGCGAGGATGGTGCGCAAGGACTACGGCACGGTTTGCTGGTCCTGTGCCCGCTACATCGACGCCAGGGGCACCACCGTTGCCTCAGCGATCCCGTACTCCCTCCGGCGCTGCGTGATGGACCATTTCACCTGGGGGAGCCTGCGAGCGGAGCTGGATAACCGGGTCGTGGAAGACGACGGCTCGGACCCTTTCGACTTCCTCTTCCAGGATGAGCAATCGAACACCAGTTCTAGCCCATGACCGACCCCCTCGGTGCCGACCTTCTCGGGCGGACTGCATACGAGGCCTATGGCGCTGCCAGGGAGTGGCGAACCTTCGCTGGCGACCTGATGGCGCCGTGGGCCGTCCAATCTTCTGAGATACGCCAGGCGTGGATCGCCGCTGCGGAGGCCGTTGCCCAGGTCGTCAGGGACAACGTCAAGTGAGCACCCAGGCGCTCGCTACGGTCGAAGCCGACAGCCTGATCCAGCGCGTTGCCGAGGGACGATTCACGCCCTCAGAGACGGCCATGCTGCACCGTCTGGTGAAGCTACGCCCAGGCCAGAAGGCGCCGAGTCGAGACGAGCTGGCGCTGGTGGTCTCCGAGGCGCTGCACCTCGGCCTGGACCCCTTCGCCGGGCAGTGCTACTTCATCTCCTTCGGCGACGGCGCCTGGCAGTGCTACCCCCATTGGACGGGCCTGGTGAAGATCGCCGAGGACACGGGGGACTACCAGGGTCGGGATCCCATCCTCTACAGCGACGACGGCAAGGTCTGGACCTCGGCCTGGGTCCCCGACACGCCCCCCCGCTTCGCCCGTGCCACCGTCTACCGCCGCGACCACCGGCCTACGCAGGTGACCGTGAAGTGGGTTCGGGTGAACAAGGGCACGCCCAACTGGCAGAAAGACCCCGAGGGCATGATGGCGAAGACGGCGCTGCGCCTCGCCATCAAAGAGGCGTTCCCGAAGGAGGCCGGCTCGCTCTCGACCCTGGCGGCAACCGCCGAGGCGACCGTAGGCGTTGAGAGCCTCATCGACGGCGCTCCGGATGAACCCATGAGCGACGAACAGCGCCGGGGGATCTTCGGGCGGCTCTCCGAGTACAACATGGACCGCTCGGAGCGCCTGCGCTGGGCGGGCGAGATTCTCGGTCGCGAGGTGGACAGCTTTTCCACGCTTACGGCCAGCGATGCCACGGCCTTGCTTGAGTGGCTCGGAGCGGCCGTGCAGAATACGGAGACGGCGGGGGATGTGGGCGAATCCACCGTAACGAGACCTGGCGACTCCCAGAGGGCAACCGCTGACCTCGAGGCGGGTACAGTACCGCCTGCCTCAACGCCGCAAGGCAGGGGAGGGGATGCCGTAGCCACTTCCGGCGCCCCACTCGTGCATCCCTCGCCGTCCCCACCCCCCGAGGGCTGGGTTGACCGCCGTACCGAACTCACGTTCCGTATCGCCGCAGCACACGCCGCCTGGGCAAAGACCATGCCGAAGGGGGCCAAAGCGTGGATGGACGGCTACCTCGCCCACGTGAATCGTAAGGATCTCAACGAGTGCAGTTTGGAGGAACTTGAAGCGGGCTGGGACTGGTTGGTCGCGCTGAACCGAGATCGGTGAGGTGCCCGACCCCCTCACCGAGGCCGTCTGCCACGCATGCGGCATCAATCCTCAGGAAATTACCCCAAGTTTTCGGCACACTATCCACAATGCAGTAACAGAACTTAGAACGGTTCGAGCTTCACCGAGTGAGGTAGGACCAAGGGCAGCGGTGTATCGGGGGATGTTTCCCAGCATGCCGCTTACGCCGGCCAGCTTGGCGAAATGGTGGTCAGCGTGTGACCCAGCTCGGCAATTCGAGGCACCCGCAGAGCCCAAAGGGTGGGCAGCGGTGAGGAAATGGAGAGGCCATGACGGAAGAGGAAGCGGAGTCGATTCTCCTGCTGCTCTGCGCGGCCTTCCCGTCGTACGAGATCACCCCGCCGACGGTCGGGCTCTGGGTACGAAAGCTGAGGGAGCGGGACGCTGACATTGCCTTCGGCGCCGCCAACCGCTGGATTGACGAACGCTCGAAGTTCCCCACGATCGCCGAGTTCTGGGATGAATACGAGAATGTATGGCGGGACCGCTGGGAGCAGGAGAAAAGGGTGCTGCGCCTCGTGCCTCCGATGCAGCCGCCGACAGAGCTGAGCCAGGAAGCCGTTCACCTTTGGCGGGCGTCACTCGGCCAGCCCGAAGAGGGTTGCCTGTGCGACTCCTGCACGATGGCACGGCAAATCATGGAGCGCCAGGGATGATCGAAGAGAAGAATTGCCCCGGCTGTTTCCGGCTCCAGGGACGTAGAGTCCCGATCGCAGCATGGCTCGCTGACTGCCCCTGGTGTGGCTACCGCTTCATCATCGCTCCCCAGGTTCATCGCAGGCCCAAGCCACTGCCCGTCTCCGGCGTACTCAAGGACGGTACGCGCTGGGAGAACCTGGCACTGCTATGAGCCCCCGCCGCCTCAGCGCTGCGCAGATCATGGCGCGCCTCGTCCCCGAGCAGCAATTCATGAACGACGTGATGGAACACGCGTTCTTGATGGGCTGGAGGCTGATCTACCATGTGCCCGATTCGAGGCGCGTGACTTGCCCGGGATTCCCCGATCTCGTTATGGTTCGTGCTGGTCGTTTGCTTTTCCTGGAGCTGAAGAAGGTCGGCGGGGTTGTCTCGCTGGCCCAACGAGCATGGCTGGATGCGCTGGGTGAGGTGCCTGGCGTTGAGGTGATGGTGGCCACGCCGGAGGAATGGCCCGCCCTTGAACGCCTGCTCCGATGAACGGGAGGGTCAATGGCATGGAAGGTGTTCTTCGTAGTGACGCTTCTCGCAGGTCTGACCGAATGCGGCGCCCCAAGGAACCTGAGACATACCACGCCCTCAGTTGCGTCCACGCCGCACGACGTGCTCTCGCCGATGCCGAGTCCTACCTCAACGGCACGTCCATTTGTCCCAACCCCTACGAGCGTGCCCGTGTCGCCCTCGCCCTCACCGAAGCCAATGTCCACGCTGCGGCCGAAGAACTTGCGGGTTTCGTTGATACCCCTGGCACCGACGAACAGACGCACGCTTAACTCGACTGCCTACTGCCAGGGTCCCACGATGGCGGATGGGCAGACGGTTCGCCTGGGGGCAGCCGCCATGAACGGCGTACCCTTCGGGACACGCGTGCAGATACTTTCCGGCTCGTTGGCCGGCGCGCTAGTTGTGATAGAAGATCGCATCGGCTGTTGCAGCGATCTGGACATCACGATGCCGTGGGCCTGTGCAGACGCACGCGTGTACGGTCGGCAGCGCATTACGGTAGCACTCGGATAACGAAAGGAAGACCACATGGACCCGTTCAGATTGCTGCGCCTGGTCTGGCACAACACCAAAACCGACACTCAGGTTGAGCAAGTTGCCGTGACGCCCGGCGAGAAGACGGCGGCACCCGACGACGTTGCCCCCGGCGTGCACGTGACGGTTGAGGAAATGCCTGAGCCGACACCGGAACCGGCGCCCGAAGCTGCGCCCAACATCGTGGCGCCGGAGACGCTGCCCCCTCCCGACGATATCGCGTAGAACGGTCACGGAACGCGCTAGTAATTTAGCAGCAGGATTGAGTCCCGGGGCGCCCCTCGTAGTTTCATGCCCCGGGGCTCAATTCTGCTGCTATTGGGCCTTGAGTTTCTGCCCAACATATTGGTGAGAACACCGGCAGACCTCGGCGATCTGCCGGTGCGTCATCCCCATTTCAGCCATCTCTATCATGTCCGCTATCTGATCGGCTCGCAATGGGTTCAGCTCAGCTTCCAGCTCGGCGATACGCACTGCCCGTGCCCAGAAGGTAGCGACTCTATCCGCCTGGGCGGCTGGATCGCTAGTAGCCACCTCAGTGGCCCGACCTCTCGCCCGTGGCCGTAGCAGGCACCACGGCCACGCTAGGGGCCTCAGACGGGTCGCTGGGCATCACCCCCAGCACGTCCGTAGCGTCGATGCCGTCCACCAACGCCCAGCGCTCGGCCACGGCGCTCGGGTCACGTAGGTCAACCCAACAGCGCTCGGTGTAGTTGTACGGGGCGAAGCCGCCCAGGATGACCCCACCCCATCCCGTGACGTCGATACGGAAGCTCACGCCCCAGAGGGTTTCGTCGTCCATACCCTCGTAAGCACGCTGCTCGGCGATTTCCACGGCGATGTCTACCGAGCCCTCCCTTTCCTTGCCGTCGTCATTCAGCGTGCTGAACGCCCAGCGGTAGTCATCCGCCGACATGTCCCACACTTCGCCGCACGGGTACCCGGCTTCGATCAGAGCGCCTCGCACGCGCTCAAGTAGTGCGGTGATGCTCGGCGCCAGCTCGGCCGCGAGGCCGGCTACCGCAGCGCTGTAGTCCAGCTCCTTGACTTCCATGTTGCCTCCCTATCCATTGCCCACGGGTCTCCTCAGACGGCGGTAGTGGGGTACGCCGTGACTCCCCCAGAGGGGAGTTTCGACTAATGCTTGTCGTTCAGGACTTCCAGGAAGGCATCGAACCGCGCCGCAGCGGAGAACAATTGGTCTTGCCTTTCTGGAGGTAGCTCGTGTCCGAATGTTGCTAGGGCTTTCCGCAGATCGCTCGTGTCTCGCCGCGAGAACGCTGAGAGTTCCCGGGCCATGCGGTCCAGCGCGTGGTAGAACGCCGTCTGACGACTACGGGCGTAGCCCTCGCTCGCGAGCCACTCCCTGGCAACAGGGATGAGTTGCTCTCCCAGCCGGCGCCGTGCAAGGTCGGTCAGATCGTCCCCACGTCCCCCGTTGCGCTCAGGGTCGTGTTCCTTGGCATCGCTCGCGTACACGCGCCATTCGCTCATGCCGCCGCTGTGGCGGTACCGATCTGCGCTGAGCGTGACAAGCGCGGGGCGCCCACGCCACGTGGTCTCGAAGTAGAACCAAACCTCTTCTTTTGTGACTTCGAGTTGTCCATTGTGCCAGTCAATGTGCACGCTATGGCTACCGGTGCGCAGTGGTGCTCGAAGCGTTGCCGTGTCTGCCATGTCTCCCATCCTTTTTGCTAGCCCGTGGTCTCATTCAGCGCCGGTTACGGGTGTACCAGACGGACGGGCCGTAGCCCGTTTCGACTAGAGTAATTGCAGGCGCTTGCAGAACGTTTGCAGCGTGTCGGCAAGCTCCGAAGCTAGCTCAGCTTCGATCACCCGTCGGTACTCCGGCGTTGCGTCTCCGATGCTCCAAAGGGACGTCGTAACGTCATCTAGCGTGCCCGGGGAGATCGTCAACTTCGCTATGCATCCCTCCCGAAAGGTGGGTGTCTCGTCTCCGTCCCCAGAGTCGTCGTCATCGGGGACCCATGAGAATTCCACGTCCATTTTCTTCGCCCATGCTTCCGCTACGGCGAGATCGGTAGCGCACCTGCGGCGCCCGCCTTCGCGGGTTTCGGTCTTCGGGTCATACGACCAACCCGCGTGGTCGTAAAAGAACTGCTCGTCTTTGGTCAATGCCACCATTGTCGTCTCCCTATCCGTTCCCGTTTGGACTCATCGGCACGGGCGTTACGGGGTACCCGTGTACGGGCCAGCTTCAGCCCGTTTCGTCGCTACTCGCCGTAGGCTTCAGCCCACTGCGCATCGGAGTTGAGGAAGAACTCCCCTTCCCACCATCCGAAGCTGAAACCCTCCGGTGCCACGTGCTCGTTCAACCATGCCTCGACCTCGTCTGATGCATCGGAGAGCGCCTGGTGCTCGTCATCGGTGATCTGAGGCGCCTCAGATGGGCCGATGGTGGCAAGGTGGCGGGTAGCGATATCGATAACCTCCGCGTCCGCGTAGCCCCAGTCCTGCGCCTTCTCAACCATGTGGGCAATGGCGTACTGCCCCCAGTGGCCATCGACCCAACAGCCGGCAACGGTCGGGGTAGCGCGCTGGATCTCCTCGAGCCGGTAGACGATCTCCGCCCACCCGTCGCCGATGTAGATGTAGCCATGCGACTCACCGGCCATCAGATCCGCGTCGCACAACGGGCAGGTCTCCGCGGTAGCGGGTATGGCGTTTGCGCTGCCCGGTTCCGCGCTACGCCCAGGGCATTCCGTCTCCCCCGAGTTGCGGTAGCGTGCGACGACGCGCCAGGTACCCTCGTCACCGGTGACGATCTGCGGCACGTAGCCGAACATCTCGTCTTCGCAGACCGTACGGAATATGGCATCCGTGGGGTGCCATTCCGGACCTTCCAGGTAGTCGGGCACACCCTGATGCCAGTAGGTGAACACAACCTCCCCGGTTGCGGTAAGCGTGTTCGTGATGTTGCGCTCATACGTTGGCACCCATGCCACGTCCATCAGTTCCCCACCCGTCAGACCGAACACTTCCGCTACCTGCGCCCGCTCGTTGCTTGCGCGCTGCTCGTCTTCCGTGTTCTTCGGTGCCACGTTGCCGTGCTCGTCGTAGCTACCCCACGCGTCGACTCCCAAATGTGGCATGTCTCCCTCTCCTATCCGTTGACCTTGGCAACAACGATCAGTACCGTCTGGCCTTCGTCGTCTTTCCCGACATACGCCTCAGCTACGTCACAAAGGTCGAATTCGGTTTTTACGACGACATCCATGTGCTTCCGCACGCCAAGCATTGCGTTAAATAGCTCTCCTACCGTCACCTTTCATCCCTTCGTCAATTGCTTCCCGAACCATCACGGACGGCGCCTGGAATTGACCACGGGCGCCTACCGTCATCGTTGGAAGACATAGGCCTCAGGGGGTGAGAGGAGAGGCCATGATCCTCAGTCCAGTTAGGACTATCATCCGGGCTGACGTACCGCTGGGCGGTAGCTCGTGCTAGAGCGATCGTTATCCGCTCCCGGCTCCCCAGCCCTACACGTCTGGGGTTCGCCTCCCGCTCCCGGGCGATCTGCTCCCGGCCTCTCATGTGGGGGAGATTTTTTCCGTCTCCCGAGCGCTGCAACTCTAAGGTAAAGCTACTTGCCAAGGATGTAAAGAGATTTCTTGGGACACGGTGGGTTCTGTCGGGATCACGACAAAGGTCAGGCCGAGTTGATGGGAGATCCTGGCAACCCCATGAGGTACTTGCACGTTTGGCGGGAACCTGATAGCAACCCAGGTGATAGCTGAGCGCGCTCAGCTCTGGGCGACAGGGACGCACGAACGGTCGCCTTATCCGGGTCAGAGCCGGCACACGACAGGTGTGGCTCTTGCCTGGTGAGCTGATGACAACAACAGGATTGGTGGATGATCGCCCCGAAAAATAAAGGGGAATGTGAGGCTGGGGAAGCTCTGTTCGGAGGCCGGAGGCCGGAGGCCAGAACTCAAGCAGAGCAACAAAGGCGAGTCGGGCTAGTGGTGGGCGCGTTGAACCTGTCTAACCGCCAGACGCTGAGGGATGGAAGTGCTTTGAAGCTTGTAAAGCGCTCAGAGCCGAAGGCGACGAGCGCGCTGAATTAAAAATCTTTAGCGCTCGTGCAACGCTGGGAAAGCAACACCTGAGCCGCTGAGTTACTGCACGGAATTCCCTGCCTAATTGCAGCTAAGCAACGAGCAGGGATGTGGACCATCCAGGACTGTGACGGCATTGAGACGAATGCTGGCCCAGCTCGAGGGATTTGAGTAACTATCTCAGCATCAACCGATGCTTAAGCCTGAGGCGAACCAGACGAATCGCCCAGGCGCAGGCGAGGGAGCACGGCAACCCGGGGGTGCAAATCGTTCGGTCGCTCCGCTCCCTCACTACCCCCGGAGAGATGCCACCTGGAATCTGAACCCGGTAGGCTCCAACCCTGGGGCACCGAGGCTCTGGTCGCGGGTAAGCCAGCCGGGAGGGATGCTAGCCGAGCCTGGACTCCCACTCGGTGCCTCTTTGTGCTAGAACGTCCCAGATGGATGCCCCCAGGTTCATCGAGATGACCTACGAGGACTTCAAGGACCTTGTCTCCGCCTGCCTCAAGGGGGGCCTTCATACAGGCTATGAAGGATACGGATGGACCTTCTGACCCAGCCTTTCCGGATGTTGTGATCGATTACATTGCTACCCACCTCTGGGAACTTGTGTTCTCTACCGCGGGACTCCAGGGCTGGAAGCCGCCTGCCAGTCAAAACTGACGTGGCCAACTCGGAGACGCTGGATCTGATGGCGCTACGGATCTGGGGCTTGCTCGCTACCCAGGGTCACTCTCAGGCGTGGCTGGCCCGCCAATCGGGCTGTAGCCAGAAGCACGTGAGCCTGGTGCTCACCGGCAAGGCCGATGCTTCAGTGGAGATGCTGGAACGGTGGGCCAACCTGCTGGGGTATCGCTTCACTGTCGGGGTTCGTCGTCTCTAATGTTCCCTCGGTACGTCTCAATCGCCCGCCAGATCTCGCCGGCCGTGAGGCCCCGCTGGGCGGCTGCGTGGATACGGGCTGCGGCATCGGGGGCCACCGCCGCGATCTCGGCGAATTGGCCCGCCACCAGGCGAACCGGGGTGTCGGGGTCGCAGCCTTTCTGGGAGCAGGGTAGGCAGACGGTGGTGGTATCGGGGTGGGCGAACAGGTAGGTGATGGAGGATCCTGACACCCAGATCGCCTGACCACACTCCGAGCAGACGTCATCGATGGTGCTCTCCGTGGTGGGACCGGGCCAGGCTACGGGCCAGCAGATGATGTGCACGGGAGGATCTTACCTTGCCAGCCGGTCTCAAAACGTACTAAGCTCGCCTGTATGACCATCTACAACAAACTTGTTCGGGATGAGGTGGCTCGCCTCCTTCGGGAGCAGGGCCACACCACCGTCACCCGCGTCATTGAAGATCCAGAAGAGTTCCTTGTAGCCCTGGCAGACAAGCTCGTGGAAGAGGCCCAAGAGTTCCGCGATACCCTCGCCACTCCAGGTGCCGTCGAAGAGCTGGCCGACGTGTTGGAGGTTGTCTTTGCCCTGGAGGCACTCCCCGTCTTCCAGAACCTGGAGGCCACTCGTCAGATGAAGGCTGAGACCCGGGGGCTCTTTGATGGCAGGATCTTCCTGGAGTCTGTGGAGGACAATCAATGAGGCGCTGGGTGCGCTTCTGCGAGTGGGTGGGCTACACCCAGAGCTACCGGGATCTGAAGGCCGAGCTGAAAGGGGCACAGGCCAGCTTGTCGCCGGCAGATGTCCTGGCCATGCGACCCCTCATCAGTGGCCCCTCTACCCGTTATCCCGTCGAGATGAAGCTGGCGAAGTGGCGGGGATGAGACGCCACCGCCCGTCGCCGGAGACCTGCCTGGTGGTCGTCTTCGCCTTGTGCCTGGCTGGGGCAACTGCTGTGATGTTTCTTCTTGCCAGAAGATTCTGAAACGTCTTAGAATGGCCCTGCGGTCCCTCCAATGAGCCAGACACCTACCCCGGTGACTCCCACTCAAAAGGGGGACCGCACCATGGGCACCGCCACCCTGGCCCTCCGGTTGCGACGTCGGGTTTATTCGTCTGGGCTCGGCGCTCCAGCCGGAAACCGCAACCAGGGTGGCGGTGCCCTTTCAGGCCAAAGGAGGCAGCATGGCAGAGCGGGAACACAAGGTCTATACCGCCGAGGGGTGTTTTCAGAAGGCCGCCGAGAGGCTGTTGGTCCTGGACGATGAAGTGGCAGCGATTCGTCGCGGCTACGAGGACCGTTCCACCGCGGCCGAGTGGCGCCGTCTCGGCCAGGCCATCCGGGGCGACGCTGTGAAGGAGTACGTGGAGTAGCGATCACGGCCACCGAGACCGTACCGTCGCCCAGATCGCTAGGTGGACGGGGAGCCGGGAAGGTGGCCGTGGCGGGGCCGTAGCTCAGTGGCAGAGCGAATGGTTTGCAACCAAGCGGTCGTCGGTTCGAGTCCGACCGGCTCCACGTGAAGCTGAAGAAGAAGTACCGCCGGATGCTGGACCGGTTCTCCTGGTTCGGGCTGGGGGCCGTGTCGACTACTGTGCCTTTTGTCTTTCACGGTTGGGTGCAGGGGATTGTCCTCGTGGCCACTATCTCTATTGGTGTGGCGGTACTCGAACGGTTGTTCCCGTGAAGCTCTCCACCGCCGAACGTCTCCCCGGCATCGGAGGCAACCTCAAGCGCTGGCCGTATATTCACCTCTGCCCACTGGACCTGTGGTGCTGGTACTGTTTCTTCGCCTTCGGGTCCCCGCTGCGGCTGCACTACAAGGATCGCTACACCGAGATCATTGGGCTGGCGTGGCTGGCCGACCGGATCTCGGATCACCGCTGGGATCATGAGCACGCGGTGAGAGGGGGTCCCCTGCCGTGAAGGCGATTCGAAAGGACTGGCTGCTGCTCGTTGTCTTGGCAGCCATGGGTGTCCTCGGTACCGTGCGGATCCTTACGGCTGAGCATCCGGGGATCGAAGCGGTAGCGCAGTTGGCGTGGCTCAGCTTCGACGTGGTGGTGTACTGGGCGGTGAACCGGTGGATGTGAAAGGAGACTGAAATGCCGGCGAAGTCCAAGGCGCAATTCCGCTTCATGAAGGCGGCGGAGCGCGGTGACGTAAAAGACGGTCCCACGAAGAAGCAGGCGAAAGAATTTACCAGGGGTCAATCGCCGAAGGGGCTGCCGGAGAAGAAGACGAAGAAGGGGTAGCTCAGTCGATGATGCGACCAGCTTGTAGGAAGCGCTCCACGTCGTGAGCGTAGATCACGCCCTTGTTGATGTCGTTGAGGCTCATGGTCTGGCCGGCCATCCAGGTCGTGAGGCGGCGGAATTGCTGTTCATCGAAGCGTGATGCGAGCAGCTCCGTGGTGTAGCCGAGCGGGTCATCGGGCTCGCCGAGTTCGAGCAGGTCCGTGATGAGCATCAGATCTCCTTCCATTGGCCCCCAGGATGTCCTAGAATAGCCCTGCGGGTCGAAACTGGGTCCTTAGCCAGGTTCGGGTGGGTAAAGCCCAGTGAGACCCGTCCAGGGATCTCCCAGCGGGACTGCAGCCGTGGTTACGGCCCCGGGGATTCGCTAGCCTCTCTGGGGGCGGAGCCGGGGAGATCCCTGGTTCATCGGAGGGGGAGGCTCGTTGATAACAAGATCCCCGAGATCCCCCGCAGCGAGCCCTTCCCCTCCGGCCGTATCACCCGCCCGGTAGAGCCTCGGGAAGCGCCACCTGCTTGTGTCGGCCCTCGCCCAGGGGCTGAGGTGGGTCAAGGCCCCAGACTAGACGGGGCTCTACCGGGGGTTGGGCCGGCGGTGTGGCGCTTTGCCCCGCTGCAGGACTGCGATCAGACCGCTCTGCTTGCGGATGGTGGCGAGGCGGTCATCGAGCTTCCAGGCCACGGCTGCGGCGTCCTGGCAGAACTCCGGCCGGGGCAGGATGGGGGTACCTGGGTGCAGCAGCACGTGGGAAAGGATCTGGCCCCAGCAGGCGCAGCCGGGTTGGTGGTTCATCGGTGACGGTTGCCGAATTGATCGAGGAAGGCTGCGACCGCATCGTTGGTACCTTCGAAGACGAGCCGATCGCAGAGCTTGCCCAGGACCATGATGAATTCGAAAAGTCGTTGCGGGGTGGGCTCGGCCATCATCTCGGCGACGAAGCTGAGGAAGTCGTCTTCAGTGTCTGCCGAATCGTCCATCTTGCGGAGCAGCATGACGAGGCGAACTATGTCCCTGGCGCAGCGGGCAACGTCTGGGTGCGTCATGGGAGGCGATCGACCTCGGCCCACAGCTCCAGGTCGACGCCCGTGGCCGCATAGCCGGTATCGAGCGTCTTCTGGCGGTGGGCGATGATCGCCGAGCGCAGGCGGTCCCGTTCGTCGTTGTGGGTTTCGATGTTGGCGTTGCGGATCATATCCTTCACCTGGCGTAGTTCATCCAGGGCATGCTGTTGGGCGGTGAGGGCAGACGAGCGCCATCGCTCGTAGTCCCGGCGGTATTCCCGAAAGCTCTGGGGGTCGGTACGGGCGATGCGCTCTTGCAGCGCTTCGAGGTTCTCCCGTCGCCGGGTGAGATCCAGGTTGATCCCCTGGACCTTGGCTACCAGGTCTAGGCGCTGAGCTTCCAGCTCGGCGCTCATGGCCGACGGTTCCAGAAGACGAGGAAGAGACAGACTCCTGCCAGGATGAACAGAAGCCCGAGCTGGGCTGCCACGGGGTAGAAGCTGGCCATGGTGAATCCGAGCCCTACGAGGGATCCGTCAAAAACCGTTTTCACCGAGCAGCTCCTGCATTTGGCGGATCTCTTCGAAAGCGGCATCCAGCTCCTCGTCTACCCGGGCGATGCTGCGCAGACCGTGTGGCAGGAGCACCAGCAGACGAGGGCGTTCCCCGAGATCGAAGCCCTGGTAGCGCTCGACGGCAATGCGGGCGGTGTAGCTCTCAAACTCGGAGTCGGTCGCGTCGGTTATGCCACCCTCGCCGATGAAGTCTGCTTCGATGTCGATAGGCAGCAGCATGAGCTTGCGGAACAGCTCGGCTTTGGTCATGGTCCCCTTTCAGTTGGATCATCGGGTGCCCATTCGAAGCGGATGACTGTACGGCTGGCCCTCAGCACCACGTGGTCGGGAGCCTTTTGGATCAGGTCCATCAGGGCCAGAATGTCGCCTGCCGGCGGTTCGTTGCGGCCGGATTCTGCAGCGTCGCGGCACGTGGCTTCGATGGTGTGGCGCATGAGGATGTTGCGTTTGTGTCGAGCGTAGGTGGCGAGTTTGTAGCCGAAGCTGAACCAGAAGATGGCTGCCAGAATCTGGCTTGCCAGGTAGAGCTGAATCAGGCTCACAGGTACTGACCTGGCATCTCATCCGAGCTGGGCAGCGGCATCGGGCGGAAGCTCACCGAGTACCCCTGGAACATCTCGGCGAGTTGGTTTCTGATGTGAGCCTCGTGACGCTCCCTCATGCAGGGCCAGCAGTAGCGCACCTCGGTTATTTCCACGACACCTTCCGAGATTTGTCTCTGACGGCCGGCGTGAAATGAGAAGCCGCTCGGTGGGTAGGTGAGCAAGCACCCGTCACAGAGGTAGGCATCGGCCAGCTCACGGAGATCCTGTCTGAGTTCGTGGAAGCTGGCCACCTTGAGGGAGATCGGCCACTCTCGTATTTCGCGAACGATGTTCTTCCACACGATCGCCTCATCACTCACCGACGGCACGCTCCACGGCTTCGTTCGCAGCGAACAGGAGATCCAGTACGGTGTCGATGACCGCAGCGACCTTTGGCCATGCTTTCTCCAGCTCAGGGTCGCCTCGGCAGACCTTGAGCCATTCGACCTTGCCGGCGGCGTAGATCTCGGCTTCCACTTCTTCCCGGGAGAGCGCCGGCATCAGCGCACACCCGAGTCGTACCAACTGCCCCGTGAAGCGCTTCACTTCGGCCTCTTGCTCCTTCGTCAGCTTCAGCTCAGCAAGATCGGCAACAGCCATGGCTATGACCACCTCCCCATGAACGGTAACCCCCCAAACAAACCCCAAGAGGCTACATAAGATCCCGATACGACGCAATACGTATTAGTCATGTTGGTCGGGTTCTTTCATGCGGCGTTGGATCTCGCCCTGGAGGTGCCTGGCCTTCGAGGCGAGGTTTGCTGCGACGGTCGGTAGGTCTGACCAGTCGTGCCATCCCAGGTCGGGAGGGGGTCCTTTCAGGGCGTTGGCCACGTTGACCAGCAAATCCTGAAGGCGGAAGTTGAGAGCGTCGGTTTCCTCGGCCTGGGCCTGGGCGTCCTGCAGCAGCTCGGCCAGGCGGACGGCCTCAGCCTTGTAGTGCTCGGCCTGTTCGTCGGCGAGCTTGACCTTGAGGCGCTGGGCTTCGCACTCGGCTATCAGCGCTTCGGTTGTCGGATCAGCCACTTTTTCCCCTTTCCCGATCGCTATGCCCCCCGCCCCGCGCCCAGCGGCAGCAATCAGACGATCTAGGCCGATACGGGAGCGTTTTGGCATTCGTCGGGACCATATCAACTTCACGAAGTGGCCGCAACCTTTTGGGGTCAGGCGTCACAATGTGGCAAGTTCATGGAAACTCACACGCAGTCCTGCACGAACATGGCACACTACGGCGGTGCCCCGGCGTCCGATAGGTCCCCCGGTCATCGGCCCCAATGGGGGGGTCATCGAGCAGGTACGCCCAACACCGCGCCCTAACCCTCCGGGGCGAGGCTCAAAGAAGGTGGACTGGGCCACCAAAGAGGCCATCTACCAGTTGATGAACCAGTCGGGAAACGCCGCCGCCACGGCTCGCCAGCTTGGTTTGTCGTCCGAAACGGTCAGGACGCACTGGAAGAAATATGGCCTCAAAGACGCCAAGCTTCCCATGCGTCTCGTTCAGCCCCTCGGTAGTTACGGCCGGGACATCCCCCCGCCGCTCGATGTCAACCTGCTGAAGCCCGACGCCATCGCCCTGCTGGACGACTTCCCGGCCTTCCGGGCGAAGTACTTCAACCGGATGACCCCGTGGTTCCAGGGCGAGGCGGCACGTCTGCTGGCGGACAACTCAGATCCGGCCCGGGTGATCCTGTGGCCCCCCGGCCACGGAAAGACCACGCTGGTTTCGCATGACTGGATCGTGTGGCAGATCGTGCGCATGCGGGCACGCCGGGAGTGGTTCTCCTGTTTATACGTCTCGAAGACTCAGGAGATGGCCGAGCGCTACGTGAACCGGGTGAAGCGCACCCTGGAAGTGCATGAGGCCCTTCAGCACGACTTCGGCCGGTTCCGCTCCCCCGAGCCCGAGATCTGGAAGAAGGGCGAGATCCTCGTGGAAGGCTTCACGGAATTCCACGACGAAAAAGAACCCACCCTCATCGCGGCCGGGGCGCAGACCCACATTTATTCACTCCGGGTAACCAACGTGCTGGTGGACGACCTGGTGGACAAGGAGCTGTCCCGATCCCCCGACGTGTCCGCCAAGGTGCATGAGTGGTTGCGTGAGGAGCTGGAGACCCGGGTGAACGCCGGGGGGATGTTCGTTTACGTCGGCACCTTGTGGGCAGGCCATGACGTGCCATCCAAGCTGATCGCGATGAAGGACCCCGATACCGGGGAGAAGCTCTACAAGCTCATCACCTTCAAGGCGCATGACGTCAAGCGCTGCCGGGTGCCGGCGAACGGTTATCCCGACCCCGATCTCCCCATCGATGCAACGGATTGCCACTGCAAGGGGCCGTGTCGCCATCATCCCTCGCAGCCTGAAGGCTGCACGCTGTGGCCCGATCGTTACTACTGGCGTCCCCGCAACAGCTTCGACCACATCCGCAGTCTCAAACTGCTGACCGAAAAGAACGGCAAAGGTCGGTTCGATTTCCAGTACAACCAGATCTCTTCGCCGGCCAGTAACCAGATCGTGCGGCCGGAGTGGATACCCCCATGTCTAGATCATGGCCGGGCCATGTGGCAATTCCCTGACGCCAATATCGCCATCTTCTGCTCCATTGACCCGACGGGTACCGCGGGCTACGCCGGCATCCAGGTCTGGGGCTATAGCCAGCTCCGGGACATGCACTACCTGATCGCCCAGTACCGAGACCACACGGTGATGCCGCAGTACAGCCACATCGTGAAGTCCTGGACGGAGCGTATCCGGGCGACGGGCTACGAGCCGACCTGGATTCTGGAAGAGAACATGGCGGACTTCCTCATCCGCTCCTACGACTTCCAGCAGCTCCGGTGGGCTCTAGGCGGTCTCAAATTGATCCAGCACCGCACCACGGGTAAGAACAAATGGGATGCCAACATGGGGGTGGAGACCCTCGGGCCGCTGTACGAAAATGCTCGGGTCTCGCTTCCTTACGGCGACCGGTCGGCCATCGAACAGACCGACCTGCTCACCACCGAGCTGATCGCCTGGCCGACCGGCGAGACCGACGACCTGGTGATGGCGCACTGGATCTATTTGGCCCACGTCAAGCAGCTCGTGCGGGGTCCTCAGGCGGGCTTTCTGGACAACGCCAACATCCCCCCGTACCTGCTGGCCCGTCGGAAAATGATCGACCTTAACCCGAGCACTGCTGGACCGCTCGGCGATGTGCGGGTGCTGCGCAACGGGCTCGGCCGCAAGCTGGAACGTGGCGATGTCGTCACGGCTACGGCCCCATGAGTTTGATCTGCGATGTCTGCGGCCACGGCAGGGAGGCTTCCGTGCATGTCTCCAGCGTGATGTGGCGCTACATCAAAGGGCCTTCGGACATGGCCAGGGGACCTTTCGACCACTGCGATTCGTGCATGGATCTGATCTGCGCCAGGAAATGGGACGAACTTTCGCAGCGTCAGATTCCTCGGTGGGACGCCAAGGCATGAACGGCGACGAAATGCGCATGCTCTACGAGGATCGCCGTGCTCGCTACCGCGACCGAGATCGCATCGGTAAGCGCCTGCGAGATGTGCTGACAAATGCCTACCAGGAGGGATGGCGTGACATCGTGCCGGCTGGGCAGGACCCCGTTGTTGGGAACCTGATATGGGCCGCGGCCCGCACTATCGCCCAGAGGGTTGGTCGCCACCCCCGGATCTCCGTGGCTGCGATGCGCAAAGAGACCGATGATGCCGCCAACGCCGCCGCTCAGGAGCATGAGATTCAGCTCCTGGACGACCTCGACAAGTTCAACTTTCGGGCGCTCCTTCCCCAGGCTGCCTACTGGCTGGTCACGCACGACCTGATGCCGCTCGTGGTTCGGCCGAGCCCTCGTGAATACCACGTACCGGTCATCGAGTGCAAGGATCCACTCACCTGCTATCCCGGCACCGTGTGGCCCCACAAGCCCGAGGTATACGACGTTCTATTCGCCGAGCGCATGCCGGCGCACCAGGCGGCACGGACGTATCCCAATGTGCGCAAGGTGCTCTCGCTCATGGACGCCGACCGGGAGCGCATGGAGCACATCGTGCTCGGTGAGTATTGGGACACCGAGGGACTTACCGTGGCCGTTTTGGAGCCGCAAGCCAGGGTGGTGGACTTCTTCCCTTCGCCGCTGCCCGGCACGATCTGCACCTTCCTCGGCCGGGGCTTCTCACCGGACCTCGATTTCCATGGTCAATTCGACCACGTGGTCCCGATCCTGATCTCCCAGGCAAAGCTCACCTCATTGGTCATGGCCTTGGCGGAGCGCAACGTGTTCGCCGAGACCAATATCTTTGCCGAGCTTGCGTCGAACCAAACGAAGTACGCCTGGGGTCCCGACGCGGTGAACTACTTCATGCCGGGACCGGGCGCCCGGGTAGAGAAGTCCATCAACAACATGAGCCCGCAGGTGTTCTCCGAGCTGGACCGCCTGGAGCGGGAGCTTCGCCTCGGCGGTGGCTTCCCCGGCCAGCTTTCCGGTGAGCCGGTCGCCACCATTGCCACCGGTAAAGGCATCGAAGAGCTGACCGTCACCGTGGACGATAACGTCAGTTATTGGCAGAGCGTGTTGCAGGATGTGCTACGCCGGGCGCTGATCTGCTACGGCGAGATGGCCTGCGCTATGGGCAGCGATGGCTGCAAAAACTATCTCCCGAAGGGCGGCGCTCGCATTCAGGTGCGCCACCTCTCCAGCTCTGACCCTGCCCAGACGGTGGGATTCCTGCAGAAAATCGATTCCAAGCTCCTCGCCCGCCGCAGCGTCAGGGAGCGCCTCGATGAGGTGGACTACCCCGAGGTGGAAGAGATCCTCATTGAGACTGAGGGGCTGCGGGACGCCCTGCTGAAAGGCATCGAGGAGCGGGCGATGATGCCGGCGGAACAGGGTGGGATGGACCCCGCCGAGGTGGCCAAGATCATTCGGTACCGTCGGGAGGGTACCCCGCTCGAAGATGTCATCGAGCAGATCGCCGCCGAGAAGGCTGCTGCTGCCCAGATGGCGCAGGCGTCGGGCATGGGACCGGGTGGCGCCCCGTCGATCCAGTCGATGCTGGCACAGGCTGCGGGCAAATCTGGCCCTGCCGGCACGATGGGCCTCGGTGAGGCACGTACCGCCGAGCGCCTCGGTGGCCAGGCGCCCTTCGCTGCCGAGGGCCAGCAGGCGGCGGGTATTGGAGCCGTTCAGGGCCAGTTGGCCGGTCAGCCCTCGATGACTCCTGCGGGCGTTCCCCCTGGCATGGCTCCCCGAGTGTAGGAGGCAGGTATGGCCAAGCCCAAGGCAGAAAAGACCACTCCAGCCGATGACACTCGTACTGTTGCCCACCACCTGGACTCGGCCACCTTCAACCTTGCTCATGCTGGTCGCCACGTGGAGTCGGCCCAGGCTTCGCCCGCTACGGCGCCGTTCAATCTTTCCCACGCGGCCAAGCATCTCGCCGAGACAAAAGACACCCTCGCCAAGCTCCGGGCTTCGGTGGTGAAGAAGGTCCCCGGCGTTGAGCCAGAGTTGGGGAAGCTACAGAAGGCGAAAAAGAAGTGACGTCGTATCGCGATGGTTCCACGTTAAACGTTGAGTCGGGCATCGAAGTCGTTGGCGGCAAGGGCACCGACGGGCTTGCTCATCCCTTCAACCTTGACACCGTGGGCCGGCTCTACGTCAACGTCCAGGGCTTTGTGGCGGGTGCCTTTACCCCGGCGACGGATGGTGTATATATCGGGCTGCAGACCACGGCTCTCGTTGCCAGCGGGGTGGTGTCGTCGAGCGGTGTCAACGCTTTTGTTGCCGCAACGCCAGCTAAATCCATTCAGGTGCTGGGCTACGAGCTGCAGGCGAAGTCCTCCGCGGTGGGAACTGTCACGGTGAAGTTCTACGACGACACGCCTGCTCAGATTCTGGGCTCGCCCGAATGGGATTTCAACGCCCGGGAGGGTGTGGTCTCGATGGCGCCTCCTGGCACCTTCAAATGGCAGGGAGGGTCGGGCAAAGCTTTGCAGGTCAACCTGTCCGTAGGTCAGCCGGTCATGGCCCATGTCGTCTACACCCTTGTGTAATGGCCATCCCCATCACCTCCATGGTGCCGGGCACGATGTACCAGGTTACCTACCTGGGTTCGGATGCTCGCGTGCTGAGTGTCATGGCGCAACACGTTGCAACCGTAGGACTTACTCAACTCACGCTGCTCTCGAAGAGCGGCACGATGACCGTGGATCAACCTGGTGTCAGCCTCGTGGTTTTGGGCTCACCCCCGCCGGGAGATCCCTCCTGAATGGCGATTACGGCCAACGGCTCCCTGGACTCGGCCACGGGTACGGCCTTGACGTCTCTGACGCTTACCGCCACGTCTGCAGTGGGCGACGTCCGCTGTTTCTATTCCAAGGTCAATTCCAACACCATCACCGTGTCGTCGCTGTCGGGGGGTAACGTGACGACCTGGGCTCGGGTTGCGGGTCCCAGCGTGGACACGAATGCCACGGTGGCTACGCACGAGCTATGGATCGGTACCGCGACGGGCGCTGGTACCACCTCCATCACCGTCACGTGGTCGTCCACGCCAACCGGGCTCGGGACAGATCTCGATTGCCGCACCTTCTCCAACTCCAATTCGGCCACGAGCTGGGCCAAAGATGGTACTGCGAGTGGCTTCAACAACAACGCCTCTTCAAGCACGATCACGTATCCATCCTTGACTGCGGCGGGCAGTGGCGAGCTGTATATCGGCCATGCTCGCTGTCCGTCGGGTGGATCGTACGGGACGCCTACCGGCTCGGGCGACACCTGGGTAACCGCAACGGACGCCAACGGGAACCCCTACATCTACACGCTGTCGTCGGCATCGGGGACAAATGCGCCTACGCAGAGCACCACCGCGTCGCTTTCGTACGCGATCGGGGTGCTCATCATTGCCACCGTCCCTGCTGCTGGGGGATTCGTACGTTCCAAAGCCGTCGCCCAAGCGTTGAACCGAGGCGCTGTTATCTAAGGAGGGATTCAATGTCCGCTGCCTGCTACACCGTCAACAACGGCCCGATGGTCACAACTGCTGGGCCGGTCAAGGTGACGACTGGCAACGTCATCAAGACCATGCTCCAGATCAAGACTGGCTCCACGGTAGCCGCCAGGATCGTGGAGTGGGGCATCTCTTTCGACGGCGCTGCCCTTGCCACCCCCATCCTTTGCGAGCTGGTGGAGACTGGGACCATTGCGGCGACGGTGACAGCCTATCTTGCTGCCGACATCCAGCCCTACAACGACCCCAACGCCCCTGCCTCCAGCATCCAGATCGGTTCCACCACCAATAGCGGGTTTACGGCTTCTGCGGAGGGATCGATCACCGCCACCCGCTCCTTGGACACGCAGTTGGTGGACCCGGCGATGGGCTACTGGAAGCAGTTCCCGCTTGGCCGTGAGCCGGTCATCAAGGCAGCCAATATCGGGCGCATTCGGGTGACTGCCCCCGCCGCGGTCAACGCTATCTGCTACCTCGTCTGGGAGGAGTAGGTGCCCCGCCTCGGACGTGCCTACCCGCCGCACCCGCCACCTCGGGTCGCTCCACCGACTCGCACCGCTTTTGTTCGGGCGCCGGCTGCCAAGCTCCCCTCCCGCCCCGCCATCCGTCGGCCGCATGCTGCTCAATTCACCGTGGCATCGGGGAGGCAAATCATGGCCCCAGCGCACCGTTTCATGTCCCGACGGCCCTCGGTGGTAGTGGCTCCCCGTCACGCTGTCGTGTTCATGCAGGCGGCGGCGCCCCTGGTGGTTCACCGCCGCCTCATGGTCGGAGTTGGGTTGTGAGCCCCTTCGAGATGCACCTCGGTGACAACGCTGAGCTGGAGATGGCGCAGCGTCAGGCGTCTTTGGACCAGGCTTTGACCCAGGCTCGCCAGGTCATAGACCACCACAACAACGCGGTAGCTGAGATTGAGAGCTGGGCTGGCAGCTTCAAGGAAGAGTCTCGGGAAGTTCGTACGCTCATCGGGCGAGTGGAGCGTGACATCGATCTCTGGGACGTCCGTGCCGGGGGACTGAACCGTCTCTGTCGTCTCGCTGTCGGCCTTTCCGCCATCGTGGGCCTGACTGAGATCGCCTGGGTAGCAGGTCACCTCATCCGCTGATGCCTGATACCTCGTGTGTGCCGTGGAAGGGCGCTCGAACGGGTCCGCCTCCGAACCACTATGGCCACCTTCGGGTTGGGGGTCGCGATTGGAAGGCTCACCGCTGGGTGTGGACGCAGATTCATGGAGCTATCCCGGCAGGTATATGCGTGCTCCACGCCTGCGATAACCCGACGTGTATCAATCCTGACCACCTCTTTCTTGGGACCCATCGGGACAATATGCGAGATCGGCGCAACAAGGGTCGGGATTTCAATAGCCGGAAAACGGAGTGCTGTCACGGTCATTCACTGTCGGGAGAAAACCTGTACCTCAGACCCGACGGTGCACGGGCGTGTCGGGTCTGCAAGCGTGAGCTGAAGAGGCGGCTGCGGGAGGTGCGTCGTTCCTGACTCCAGGACGCCCGCCGCCGGCAGCCCTCCCGGGCGTAGCTCCCAGCGTGCCGACCTGTCGCCGGCAAGGGCTTTTCAGCCTCAGCGAATTCCAACCGGACAGCCCTACGGGCAGGCGAAGGCCGTAGAGCAGATGATGGCAGCGCGGCCACTCCGTGACGAGGGAGCTGCCGGGCCTGGCGGCCCCCCCCCGGGACCCGGCTCCTCGTCACCACCGCCAGGTCCCCCTACGAGCGCTGGAGGAGGACCGTTTGGCGGTGGCGGGCACGATCCTAACCAGGTACTGGCCACGGTCTCCGGCAATCCGAGCGCCCGACCTGGCGAGCCGATCACTGCCGGCAATCCGACTGCTGCGCTTGGCGCTGGCTTCAAGCTTGACGTGCTGCGCCACGTTGCGCAGTTGCCCTTCGCTGGCCCGGAAATTATGCAGTTGGTCCAGAAGGCATACAACGAGGCGAACTACGGCAACCGAGCCCAGGTGTACTGATGGCTACGCCTGATCCGTATGGCGGGGTCAGCCCGCAGCTCACCCAGACCGGCACGGCCACCGGAGGGACCACCGATCCGGGCGTGGGGACGGGCACTGAGATCGCCCAGACGCTGGCGGATCTGAACAACGTCGATGCCAACTCCCTGGTACTCGGACGGCGGCTTGCCTCGTTGCAGAAAAAGAACCCGGGTATCACCGCCAGCCTTGCCTTCGACGCTGCCTCCGGGATCAACGATTCCACCTCGAACACGGTGGACCTGTCGCCGAACCTGCCGAGCTACGCCACTCCCAACGCCCTCTCCGTGTTGGTGTCAAACACCCTCGGATCTTCAACGCTGGCGCCGATCACCGACCTGCGGGCCTACCAGCAGAACCTCCAGGCGCTGGGCTACATCACCGACCCCACCTGGCAGCCCACGGGCAACGTGGACCAGCAGACCCTGAACGCCAGCTACCAGCACATCTCCGATCTCACCGGCACGATCAATCAGGGCAAGGGGCGCCTGCTGTCGATGTCGGCTACCGATGGGCTACGCCTGCTGAATGCCACCATGCCGACCAACCTGTGGAAGGCGTTCATGGGTGTCACGCACGGCATCGTGAAGTCCTTTTCCAACACCGGCAAGGATCTCTGGCTCGGCGGTAGCAACCTGCCGGGGCTGCTCTTCGGTGGCGAGACGGGCACGCAGCTCAACGACAAGATTCAGAAGGCAACCGGCCGGCGGTTTGGGCTGGGGGCGCTCGGTGAGGACGCTGCCAATGTCCTCACAATTGCCTCCCTGGCTACCGGCGTAGGTGAGCTGGGCGCGGTGGTGACCGGCGCCGGAGACCTGATGGGCGTGGCTGCCGATCAGGGTCTCGGCGCGGTCATCCGTCCCGTGGCGGGAGACGCTGGCTACGTGGCCCGTGGTTTTGGCTCGTTGGTGGGTCAATTCTCCGGGGACGAAGCCAAGCAGGGCATCACCGAGTTCTTCGGCAAGTACGGTCCCAAGGCCATCGCTCGCTCCCCGCTGATGGAACTAGTTGGCCGGGGCTATGGCGCCGCTCGCTGGACGTTGCTTCCCCAGGCGGCGCTGTCCACCTTCGAGCCCAACTCGCCTGTCGGCGCTGCTGCTGCGAAGACGCACGCTCCCTGGTGGCTGGACGCACCCGTGATCTTCGGCGTGGTGCATCCCGAAGAGGGCATCGTGGCCCAGGCCACGAAGCTGCTGCGGGTGGGCCAGCTCCGAGACGCCGTGGGAGTCACGCCGGAGTTTTTGCTTGGCATGGGCAAGGATGCTCACTGGACCAACGGTCAATACAGCCAGCTCGCCACCGGGGCCTACCTGCACGCCATCCTCACCGGCCAGGCTGGAGATGCGGCCACCTACGCTGGCATCGGCACCCGTAATGCGGCGGCGTGGAACGCGGCGCAGGACAAAGGAGGTGCTTTCTTCGCCAGCCACGTGGCCGATCAGATGGACAAACTGGTGAACCGAGTGGTCGAAAACGTAGACGACCCGACCCTGCGCCAGATCACTCCGGCGTTTGCTCAGGAGGCTACTGCCTGGGCAGGTGAGAACCCCAGCCTGATCGCCCGCCACTACGTCGACATCGTCAACTCGGCTCACATGCGGCAAGCTGGCGGGCTCATGGGCTCGGGCGAGTGGGATGGCTTCGACAACGCCAATCGGGCAGCGGACGAACTCTCCCGCCAGGTCACCCCGCAGATGGTCCAGGAGGCCATGGGGACGCTGTTTCAGCGCCGGCCGATGCCATTGCCTACGGAAGCTCCGGTGCTTACCGGGGAGGCTCCCCCTGGTCGGGTGCTGGCGATGCGGGCCGACAATCCCAGCTACAAGCAAAACCTGCAGAACCTGCTTAGCCGCTGGAAGGTGGCCACTGAAGGCGTCAAGACGCCGGATGGTCGGTACTCGATGACGCCACCCAATCCCACCGAGATCGCTGCCATCGAAAAGGAGGTGGCGAAGATCCCCGAGATGGTGGGGGTGAACCAACGGGACTGGGTGAACCACCTCACGCACCTCGCAGCCAAGGCTCCCACCGATATTACCGACCTACTCTCTCAGGGGCCATCGAGTACCGAAGCGGCTGTGGTGAGCGATGCCACCCAGCTCGCCCGCCTGAAGTACGGCGAGGATCTCTCCCGCATGGGCTTCAAGTTCTCAGCTACCGATCCGATCCGTCGTGGCCCGCTCAACATCGAAGAGCAGAAACTTGTTGGCGAGTATCGAGATTGGGCTTCCACGCAGCGTGCGCAGGGCAGACCTACGGCGTTGCCCTCGGAGGCGGGTCCTGGTCGCGGTCCCGTCGTTTCCCCCGACCTACGTAGCTACACGGATCATTTCGCTGCCCTTGGCTATCGCCCGGTGTATGGCGGTACGGGCGTGCTGCTGCCCTCGGACATGGGGCCGTTCGTGATGAACGCCCCGAGGATGAAGACGTGGGAGTACGCCCTGGCGCAGCTCGGCATGGGCACCCAGATGGTGGACGCAAACGCCCTGGCGCACTCCACGCAGATGGCGAGAGCCAACGACTACGCGGCCGAGGTGGATCCCAGCCGTTGGGGCTATGGCACAGGCGAGCGGATGATGCAGGACGTCTCCCGTACCTTCGCCCAGCAGATGGGCGACCGGGCAGCGTTGGTTGGCGGTGGGGTTACGAAGGTGGGCCGGATGGTCGACCGGGTGGGCCGCACGGTACAGACCGCCCAGGGACCGTCGCAGGCGTTCATTCGCTCCGTGCTTGAGGGTGACAACTGGGGACTCACGCAGACCGAATCGAAGTACATGGCGCGGGCCCTCTACTCGGCTATGCGGGACGGTGCCGCTGCGCCAGGGTTGGTGACCCGGCCGAGCGGCATGTTCAACATCATGCACACCCTCGCTGCCGGCATGCGGGTGAATGGGTTGCAGGGCATCTCGGACACCATGCGAGCCTTCACCTTGGGCGGTGGCCCCACCATCGAGAAGACGCTCTTCGGAGCTGGCATTGGTGCTGGTATTGGTGCTGCTTCCGGTCGGGGGGTTAAGGGGGCGGTTACGGGTGCTGCCCTCGGCGCTGGAGCTACTGCTCTCGCAGGGGGACTACCCGATCACTATGGCCACCTTTTCGACGCACCCATGCGTATCGCTCAAACGCTGCGGTTCCAACTCAATCCCATGTTCGAGGCTCGCAAGCTCACGAAGGGCGAGATGCTGGCCGGAGAGTACGAGGGGTTGGCCCCGTCGTTGTGGCCGTATAAGGCGATGCAGGCCGAGGACCCCATGGGCCGGCTCGGTTTCGACCAGAGCAAGGTCCCCGCTGGCTACGGCGTCCAGGCAGGCGGCAAGCTCATCGATCGCTACAGCCAGATCTTCACCCGCACGCAGGGCCAGGACGTCGCGGTCGTCAACGATGTAGACAAGGCGTTCAAAGACTCAGGCGTGCTCGGCTACAACCTCCAGCATCACGGGATCTACGACGTCGGCCGGATCTGGGATAAGCAATTCTCAGCTTCGCTCGCAGCAGGCAAGAGCGTGGAAGATGCCACCACCATCGCTGACACCTACGCCCAGGCGCACGGTCCCAAGCTCTACACCTTCGGCGCTCAGTCCCCCATCGGCCGCTCGGCCAACTTCCTGTTTTTCCCGTTCAGCTTCGAAGCCAAGGCTGCCACCGCTGCTGCGGACTACCTCACCGCTGAGCCGGTGCGTCTCTTCCTCACCCATGAGTTGGCCCGTCGTGCCGGATTGGTGGACACGCAGCTCACGCCCGGTCAGAAGTCCAAGCTCGGCCAGCTCGTTGATCGCTACGCCCCGGTCATGAATGACGTACAGAAGTTGAATCCGTGGAAGTACGGCATCGGACCGGGCGAGTTCCTCGGGCTTTACCGGCCTATCGCCGAGGCGCTTGCCCTGCCGGTGGAGAACGTGGCCAACGTGCTGCACCCCGGCGTCATCCCTGCCGACAAGGTGACCACCTTTAAGCAGCTCGTGCCTCGAATGCTCAGTGGCTACAAGGCTATCGGGACCTTCTGGAACGATGTGAACTCACAGGCGCACGTGTTTACCTCGCCCACGCATGAGTCCACAAAAACCGAGATCAATGACTACTACACCAACAAGGACGGACTCGATGCTCTGTACGCCCAGCAGGGGCTACCCTTCGGCACCGATGGCTCCATTGCGGGCTTCCGGCAGTCCCAGAAGGTCCCGGCGCAGTTTCGCCAGCAGTACATCACGGACTTGACGAAGCTCCAGGCGCTGTACCCGGCCGGTCCTCAGCACGCGGCGATGATCTCGAACCGTGCTCAGATCCAGTCGAACCAGATCGATTCGATCTTGCAGAAGGTGACCAAAACCACGCCGGAGAAAGGCATCACCACGCTGGAAGCGACCCGGCTGCAACTGAACCAGATTTATACTCTGTCCCAGCAGGCCCCGGTGATGAAGCACATCGTGCATGACCTGGAGACAACTCAGATGAGGAATGCTGCCATCCGACTCTTCGAGGGAATGAGCCGCTCGGATCAGGTGGCCTTCAATTCGCTGTGGAAGTCCCTCGGTTACGAGACTCAATACGGTCCGTTAGCCGTGCCGGTCGTCAACCGCCTCGAACCTGGTACGAGCTGATGGTCGTCGCTCCTGTTCCGAAGCCATCCCCGCAAGGCTCCCCTCCAGCGCCTTCACCTTCAGCTCCAGCGTCGGCCGCGCAGCCCACCAATATCAAGGATCCCAAGGCGTGGTATCGCCCCGGCGATAGCGCGAACACGAAGCGGGCGATTGACCAGTATGTCGTCACTCGCAATAAGGGCGAGGGGCTGGCCAACGAGCTGCGCTACATCACCAGCGTGTATGGCTCAGGGGTCGCCGATACCATTCGCCAGCGCGCATCGCAGATGGGCCAGGGGTTTGGCGGCAGCGTTATGCCTGCTACTCCCACTGCTCCCAAGACCGCCACGACAGCCCTGGGTGAAGTCGTTGGGGACATCACCGCTCAGGACCTGCTGGACGCCAATCCGGGGTACGTGGATCTCGCTACGGCCCAGCAGGCGCTGAACTTAGCCAAAACCAATCCCACCAGCATGGCGGCGCTGCGTACCACCGTGGTCACCGCCAAAAACCAGTTCTTTCTGAGCCTCGCCGGAGTAACTCCTAGCTACGCAGACAAGCGGGTCCAGCTCGCCCCCTCGCAGCCACTCACTGTGACGGGCGGTACCGGCACGGGGACGCTGGGCAATGTCCTGGCAGCCGGTGCGGCGGGTGGGGCAGGTGATCCCAACAGCACCACTTTTGCCAACGCCCTCGCAGCGCCCCGGGCAGCCGGCTACGACGTGGCAGGGTTACAGCGTCGGCTGAACGCTGCGGGAATCCTGCCCGACGGTACCTACACGCCGGGGATTTACGACCCAGCGACGATCAAGGCGTACTCCGGGGTCATTCAGGCAGCCTCAGAGATGACCATCCCCATCTCCACCCGGCTCGACCAGATGGTGGCCAACCCCACCCTGCAGCAGGCGATTGCTCCCCAGACCCGGGCAGACCCTAAGCAGGTGACCGACTACATCACGAGCACCTTTCAGAGGGCGGCAGGGCGCCTGCCCACCTCTGAAGAGATGGCGCAATACACCTCGGACTACCGCATGTTCGAAGACAAGCAGTACCAGGGTGCGGTGCAGCAGGCCCGGGGATCTACCCAGGCAGCGGGCGGCACGATCTACAACTACGACCCGGTGAAAGATGTGGCTGCTGAGATTGCCCAGGGTCAGCCGGCGCAGAGCTACGTCGGTCAGGACTGGGTGGGCAGCATCAATAAGATCCTTGGCAAATGAGCATGACCGCGGGGGCACTCGACCCCAACGCCACGGCGGTTCCGATCCCGCCGCAGTACCTGGCGATGTTCCAGGACGCAGCACAGCGCAATGGGGTTCCACTCAATGTGCTTGCCGTGGTGGTGAAAGCGGAGTCAGGTTTTGACCCCAACGCCATCGGCGACAACGGCACCAGCTACGGGTTCGGCCAGATCCACCTTCCGATGCACCCCGACGTGACGGCAGCTCAGGCAGTGGACCCGCAATTCAACATCAACTGGATTGCTCAGAGCCTCGGCAATGCGTACAAGCGCTACAACGGCAACGTCGCGGCCACGATCCTCTACAACAACTGCCCGGTGTGTGCCGACCACTTCGCTGCCACTGGTACTTACGGTCCCACTCAGGCTCTGGCACAAGCCTCCCAGCGTTACCTCGGTGCGGTGCTGAAGCCTGTCGGGGGTCTTGTCGGGGTGGGTACGGTGGGTACGGAGTGGATGGCGCCGGGCACGGGCTCATCTCCTACCAACCCTGCGATGCCGCTGCAACCCACGACCGCAACGTCCAGTGATCCCGTGGTTGCAGGTTTTCAGGCGATGCTGCGGGGCGACCAGGTTGCGGGCACGACGACCACGAGCACCGATGTGATCCCCGGCAGCGATCTGGCCAGCGCCATCGGGGTGTCCTCTACGGGTGGGGGGCAGGCCACGGGGCAGGCCACGGGTTCGTCATCCAGCGCAAGCACCGATGCCCCCGCTCCTACGGACACCACGACGATCACTACTCCCCACCCGGTGCAGATCGTGCCCACCGGGGGCAACAAGGCGGAGTAGATGGTCAGCGCTGTTGCCACGAAGACTCCGGTTCCCAAGCCGACGGCCAAAAAGGCCCCGGTTTCCAAGCCACCCGTCGCACCGAAGAAGCCCACCGACACGGGCTTCTGGGACCAGAGCCCGGCCACCATCGAAGCCGCGCTACGCCAGGAGCCCACCTGGCCGTCGATCGCCCAGATCTGGAACATCCCCGAGCTGCAGCAGGCTTTCATTTACGCGCACCAGAAGGGTTGGTCTGCTGCAGACACTCAGACCTACCTTCAGGGAACCAACTGGTACAAGGCAACCCCCGCCGCCGCTCGCACCTGGTTGGGCATGTCACCTGCAGACCAGCGGGTTGCAATTGACGACCAGATCACCAAGGTCCGCACAGCCGCCCGGGAGACGTACTGGGTGCCGATGACCGACGGGGCGATGTCGGACTGGGCTACGAAGCTCGCCAGTGGAGCGGTGGACCAGAATACCTTCGACCAGTATTTGCGGGACCAGGCGAAGGGGCTCTTCGGTAACAACCCGACGATGGCAGCAGCGATTGACCGCGGTGTCACACCGCAGACCCTGCTGTCCCCCTACCTGCAGCTTGCGTCCACGGAGCTGGAGCGCCCCAGCGATCAGCTCGTTGGGGATAGCCGGGTCTTTGGTGGAATCATGGGCGGGACCATGCCCACCATGAGCGATTTCACGTCGTCGCTGCGCCACCTCCCCGAGTGGCAGACCACCCAGAAAGCCAACGACGAAACGTCGACCCTCATGAAGCAGATGCTGTCCACGTTCGGTGGCCCAAAGGTGTGATGTAGATGCCTGTCGTAGACGATACCGGCCAGATTATTTGGGACCCCGTGTGGGGGCCGAACGGCAGCATCGTGTCCTCCTCCAACCCCAACCAGGTCGCCAGTGTCGGTACTCCGGTGGATGCCATTCCTCCTGCCATTCCCCCAGGGCCGTACCTGCCGTATGCGGGGGAGTCCCCCTCCGTTCCGGCCGCTGTAGCAGCGGGACCGACCGCCGACCAGAAGAGTGCTCAGGCTCGCCTACAGCTCATGTTCGACACGTATGGGCTGAGCAGCCTCTCCGGCTGGCTGTGGGATCAGATCACCTCTGGTGCCAGCGCCGACACCATTATGCTGAATCTGACCTCTCAGCCGGCGTACCAGGCTCGGTTCCCGGGCAACTCCGCTCGGCAGTCCAACAAATTTGCCGAGCTGTCGCCCGACGCCTACCTCGCCACCGAGGCTGCCTACAAGCAGGCGATGCGTAGCAATGGATTGGTTCCTCCGAGCGACCCCACAGCCTTCGCCAACCTGTTCGCCAACGACATATCAGCGAGCGAACTCGATGCGAATTTGAAGATCTACCATAACGTGGCGCTTAACTTTTCGCCCACGATGCGCCAGCATTTCGAGATGTACGCCGGTATGAACGTGAGCCACGATGACCTCTACAACATGTTCCAGGGCAACCGCCCAGATTTGGTCAACCAGTACGCCATGGCGACCGGCACGACCACCGCTAGTGCAGCCGATTTCGCTACTGCTCTTCCCACCGGCACTTCCTGGGCGACTCAAGCTGGGTTGCAGTACGCGGCTGATCGGGCAACGAAGGAGGAGCAGGCTCTATTCCATCCGCTCACAAGAGATCCCATTATGGGTACGGCTGGCATGCCGACCGACATGGCAAAAGCAGAAAAAGCAGGTTTTTAGAAAAAAGTATTGACAAATGGAAATCGCGCGTACACGCTGACGGTGTAGCCCACTCGCTGGGAGCCCATCCGGGGCTCCTTTTTTATTGCCCGGAGGCCGCGTGGCAGACGAGCCAGAGCCGCAGAATCCCGAGGTTGATGCACTGCGCCAGCAACTCGCAGCCAAGGATGCTGACATGCGCAAGTTGCAACTCACGACGATTCTGAAGGGCCTCGGTGCGCCGGCTACTTTTGCCGACATCTATCAGGGCGAGCTGGACGAAGCCAAGGTGAAGACCTTTGTGTCCTCGCTGCAGATCCCTGCACCCGAGCCAACCCCGCAGGAGGGTGCTGCCGACACATCCGCATGGGGACGCTACGAGGGCACGCAAGCTGGTAGCGCTCCCGCCGGAGGCGAGCCCAGCGACGTAGACAAGCTACTGGAGCGGGGTCGTACGGCCATTGAGAAGTCCAAGCCCTCGATGAATCCGTTCCAGGTCGGCGAGGCCGACATCCTCGACCAGAAGCAATTCGCCGCCGACGTGAACCGGATGCACCGGGAATGGGAGCGCATGGTGCGTCGTCGCCAGATGCAACCTGCCTACCGGGGCCTGGAAGGTTTCGGCGGCCGAATGGACCCACCGGACTACGCCTACGTGGCGCAGGACCGGGAACTCATCAGCCCGTAGAAAAGGAGTAGCTCGTGGCACTGGGACCGTCTGTCACCACACAGAGCCTGAGCCAGGTTGTTCGCCAGGCGTATGACCGCCAGCTCTACTTTGCCCTTCGGTCTCAGCCGCTCTTCGAAAGTGTGGCCGACGTCAAACCTGCCCTTCAGGCCATGCCGGGCAATACGGTCACATGGACCATTATGGATAATCTGGCGCCTGCCACTACGACCCTCGCCGAGCAGTCTGACGTCACTCCGGTGTCGCTCACCAGCTCCCAGGTTTCGGTTTCCCTTTCCGAGTACGGCACTGCAGTTGTGCTTGACGCAGCGGTGCGGGCTACCGGGTTCATCGACGTGGATGAAGCCACCTTGAATGTGATCGGCTACAACCTCGTGGACAGTTTGGACCTCGTGGCCCTCACCCAGCTTGTTGCCGGTGTGAATGTGCGCATCGCCAACGGCAAGGCGGCTCGGGCCAACCTTGTCGCCAACACCGCTACCAACACCTTCGACACCATCCAGCCGGCGGACATCCGCTACGTCACGGCCAAGTTGCGCGGTAACAAGGCGGCGCCGAAAAAGCAGAGCTACTTCATCGCCTTCATCCACCCCGATGAGTCGGCCGACTTCCGGGCGACCACCGGGTCGTTCTCCGGCTGGCGTGACGCCCACATTTACAGCTCTCCGCAGGCGATTTTCGCCGGGGAAATCGGGGCTTTCGAGGGCGAAATCTTCGTGGAAACTCCGAGGGCGCCGATCCTGCTCAACGCCGGAGGTAACAACCCCGGCACCGGCAACTCCAGCTCCGTTTACCAGACGCTGGTGTGTGGGGAGCAGGTGTTGGGACGCGCTGCTGCCATTGATCCCCACGTCGTCGCCTCGCCCGTTGTGGATGCTTTGAGGCGCTTTATCGGATTTGGGTGGTATGGCTTACTCGGGTACACCCGGTTTCGCGAGGCCGCGCTTTTTCGAATCGAATCCGTCTCTAGCCTCGGGAGCAACTGATGCCTCAGTACACCACCGCAGGCGATGTCTTCTCGGCCACCGCAGTCCGGTCGGGCTCGCAGCTCAACTCCTACACCGTGGCCACCTCGGTCACCACGGGAGGCATCGCCGCCTCCATCGTGGATCTCGGTGGTCCGTACGGCAATACGTTTCTCCACTCCATTGGTAGCGCTTCCGTAGCTGCCGGTGCGGTGGGTGTGGACGGCTCCATGGATGGCGTGAACTTCTACAATTGCATCGTGACCAGCACGGTGGTGCCGACCAGCACCACTTCAACGATCACGGTGGTTACCAACAAGCCTGCTCGCCTCCGGCATCCGGTGGTTCTCCCTCTCAGGAGACCTCTGGCGACACCATTCTTTCGCCCCAGAAGGGCACGACAGGTACCGGCCAGGAGTCCTCGCCCATGGCGCCACTGTGGGAGCGGGGGTTGTCGCTCATGGAGAACGAGCCGACCACCTCGCAGGCTGACTCCGGGTTGATGGGCATGAGCTGGACCGATACCAACGCCCAGGTCTGCGGCACCATCTCGGCTGTGCCTGGTCCCGTTTCCCAGGTCGGTCGCTGGCCGATCGGTGGAGAGATTCACGGGCGTCTCGCCGGTATGCAGAACGAGAAGAACTTGGGTCCCGGCGCCGAGCGCAAGCACCTCGATGGCGAGGTGGATCACGGAGGGGTGTACTACTAAATGCAGGATCTTTCCAGCCACGAAACGCAGGTCCCCGGGGTTCCGGCACCAGGGATGATCGCCCAGCACGCCTACCACCAGGCCGACGTGCCCGAGGCTTCCCGCCAGTCCGAACAGGGTGTCTTCGCTCAGGGCGAGGTGACGCACGCGCCGTGTCACTGCGGTCCGACTTTCGACGTGAAGCCGCAGTACAACACCTTTGCCGAAGACGAGGCGTCGGGACGTTTTCCAGTGCAAACGACATCTACTGGCACCTATCCGGGACCGGGGATGCTGTACGGAATTGAGATGCTCGGCGAGGGTGGGGACACGGATGACACGTGGCAGTACACCGACGCCAACAAGATCAAGATGGGGAGGTAGTACATGCCCGGCATCAACACCCTTTCGTACAAGCTCCAGGGCGACACCTTCG
>WNGH01000312.1_pt1 | contig 43749 bp, 27 predicted proteins | sample 5400631 | NCBI WGS metagenome assembly WNGH01 (sample SAMN13153373, study PRJNA577476) | soil metagenome | isolation source: 115 cm soil or saprolite under Garry oak tree replicate 1 | place: USA:California | collected 2016-06-15 | reverse complement strand
CCGTGACGGGCTCACCGGCCTCTACAACCATCGTTACTTCCAGGAGGCTCTTCAGAACGAGCTCGCGCGCTCGGACCGCCACAACCATTCCTGCTCGCTGATCTTCATGGACGTGGATTCCTTCAAGCAGTACAACGACACCCACGGCCATATGGCAGGCGACCGCCTGCTGCATACGCTGGGCAGGGTCCTCACGGAGCGCCTGCGCAGTTGCGCGATGGTGGCGCGTTATGGCGGTGAGGAATTCGTGATGCTCCTTCCCGAAACGCCCAAGGAGGGAGCGCTGGTCGTGGCCGAGAAGATTCGCCGGCGGATCGAGGACCATCCCTTTCCGGGGCGGGACACGCAGCCGGACGGAAAGGTCACCGTCAGCCTGGGGGTCGTCACGTTTCCACAGGACGGCTCCAATCGGGGCACGTTGATGCAGCGCGCGGATCAGGCGCTCTACCCAGGCGAAGCAGGATGGCCGGAACCGCGTGTGCGCGGGTGTGGATTCATGAGGCGGTGAGCCGGGTCCGCGCGTGGAAGCGGCGCATCGACACCTGCCGCCGCCAGGTGGCCGACCTGGGATGAATTCCCGGCCTGAGGTGCGTGAACTATGAGCGCGACAATACGTGCGGCGAGTCTTGCGGTCTTGTCATTGTTTGCTCCGTCCGCCGCCTTGGCAGCCATCAGCGCCACGGACCTTACGGAGGGCGGAGCCGCGAGCTCGAATATCACGACCGCGACGACAAACTCGTTCTCCCCAGGGGCGAATCAGCTCGACACTGTACCGGGCGATGGGGGCGTCCCCCACGCCGGGAAGCGTCACCATCAGCTATTCACAAGCCCAGCAATCCATCTCGTGGAGCATCGTGGAATTTTCAGGGGTCGACACGTCGGGGACCGGTGGTTCCGGAGCGATCAAGCAGATCACAGCGGGGACAGATAATGCCGCGGGCCCATCAGGCCTGACCCTCACGCTGAATTTTGCCACTGGAAGCGGGAACGCGACCGCGGGCGGCTTTGGGAACACCAACGCTCTCGCTGCCTCGATTTCGCCCGGCGCCGGCTATACCGCTTTTACAGAAGTATATCTCAGCGCCACGCAAAGCGACCTCAGGGCGGAATGGCGGCCCGACGGCAACCAAGTCGTCGATGCCACGCAAAGCGGGTCGTTCCCCATGGGCGGGATCGCGGTCGAGATAAGGGCCGCTGGGGGCGCCCCCGCCCTGGCCCTGGTGAAGCAGATCTGGGACTCGGCCGGCGCGAACTGCCTGGCCAGCACCCCGGCGGATTCCACCTGCAACGGGAGCGCTACTTCGGTGACCGTGCCCAGCGGGACCGCCCTCATGATGCTGATCTACGTTCGGAACACCAATAGTATCGCGGTGACCGATGTTCGATTCCAAGATCTCCTGGACGACTCAGTCACAGGATTTACCTATACCGCAAGCTCGATCAAGCAGACGCCCAATGATGGGACAGCACCGCCAGATACGGCATCGAATGCGACGATTCTAGCCGCGGCGACGATTGCCCAGACGGATGCGGTAGGAGCACCGGATGACTTTGCTTCGATCACGGATTCCAATGCGAACGGTCAGCTGGACACGCTGACGGTGGGAGCGGTGACGGGGCAGGTGAACCAGACCTTGACTGTTCTGGCGAACAAGACCTTCGCGATAGTCTTCTCGGTCGCGAAGAACTAGAAAGTGATGGAGGGTGTAGTGGTCCGGCGAATCTTACGGACCGACAGCCTGCTCCGAAAGTCCGCACCTGGCATGGGTTATGCTGTTACCCACCTCGTCAGCAATGCGTCTCTTCGGGAGGCTGCCCATGGCCGGTGTCGCCCGTCTCCTTACGCTTCCCAGAGGCTGGCCCCGTCGCATCCGTTCGGCGGCTGTGCACGCGATCTCCCTTTCCACCTTCGCCCTGACAGCCGCCCTCGGCTGGGCCGCCCAGAGCCTCAATCCCCAAGCGTAACTCTCCTTCGGGGACCGGCGGGTTAACAGGCGGAGAGCCGGCGGGACCCCGCCCGCTCCGACTGCACCAGCGGCCGGTCGCGCTGCTTTAGCGCGCTGTTCTGGAGATCGTGATTCGTCCCGTACCCGATTCGAGCGCTTGCATCGCCTTGCCAACGATCGAGGTGAGCGTCGCACCTTCGGAGGCCCGCATCACGTGCCCCGGAGTCGAAGCAGACACCAGGAGATCGCCGGGACGGATGGGCGCGGCCGTCGCGTCCGCCTTTACGCTCGGATACAGAGTGTCCACCAACGTGACCCTGAGCGAACCGTCTACCTCGACCGAGTCAGTCGCTGCCACCCCGACGACGTTCGGATCCGACGGAGACGCAGACCGGCGCAGCTCACCGGCATGCTCCGTGTCGAGCACCAGCACGTCGCCCGCTTCTACTGGCTCCGAAACCGCCCACGTTGGAGCCGCTGCTTGGATCGCCGGCGAGGCCGGGACCAAGGGGGTCGCTGCGGAGGGCGTCCGGCTGGGAAGCTCCCCTGGCCCGACGCGGGCCGGCGGGGTCGGTGGCACGAGGGGAACCGGTGGCGCTTCGGCCTGTTTAGGGAGCGTGGCCGGATCCGCGACCGTGACGCAGTCCCGGTCCACCGGCTTCATGTCTTTCGCCGGATCGTAGACGCCGATGGATGCTTTCAGCGCCGCTGCCCGCGACAGGTCCGGCGCCGCCGGCCCTGCCGGGTCCGCCGCGTGCCGCATCGCCGCGTGCCGGGACGACGCGGTGAACCCCCGCAGTTCCGGGTGCGACGCCAGGACCGCCGCGTCTTGAGCCAGGTTCGGGATCGGCGACTCGTGCTCCTTCGGCTGCACCACCGGTCGGTCCTCGAAGCCGATCCGCAGCCCCCACACCAGGTAGTCGAACGCGGCGTCGCCTGACGTGGTGTCGCCGCTGCGCACGACCATCTCCGCGGGGGTGATCGAAGCAACGTAGAGGTCGGCGTGCGGCGCCCGCGGCGTCACGTGCGCCGTCAAGCCGACATCGGGGTTCGCCACCCACGCGAAGGTCTCGCCCAGCGCTACGCGTGCCTCTCCGTTGACGAGCTTCGCCGAGCCACGCGTGTAGACCGCCGCCTCGTCCCCCTCGGGGGCGCTGTAGACGATTTCACGCGACGCATCCGTCGGGTCGTTCTGGACGAAGCTCACACTGCCATTGCCCCAGATCTTATATCCGTTCCACCCGACGGCGACGTAACTCCCGGCGAAATGGTCCTGGAACCACGCGGGGTTCTCGCCACTGTTGAACGACTCTCCCTGCACGGCAGTCTTGTTGAAGCCCAGCCTGGTGAGCACACGGGACACGCTGCTCTGCGTGAACTCTCCGCCCGCCTCCGGCGCGTCGCCGACGACTCCGAATTCGGCCCCTTGTCCAAACACACCCGTGGAGCTCGACCCGGTGGCATCCCCCCGCACGCCGTAGCAGCCGCCTGCGTTGCAGAAGCCATACACACCGTATCCTCCAGTGCCGTTTATTAGGCCCGCCCCGTATACGCCCGCGTGGAGTTCTTCAGTAGTGATTCCGTAGACGCCCGTGGTGCCAGCCCCGTATACACCTGTAGAGTTAGTTCCCGAGCCGTTGCCGGTCACGCCAGTGGGGCCATTGCCAGACACGCCGATGCTGGTGCCGGTCCCAGACACGCCCGTGGGACCGTTCCCGAACACTCCGGTGCTGGTGCCGATCCCGTACACGCCCGTGGGACCGCTGCCGGACACGCCGTAGAGGCTCCCGGACCCGGACACACCGTTGGAGTTGGTGCCGGTGCCCGTCCCGGTCACGCCAGTGGGGCCGTTCCCGGACACACCCCGTATACCCCCGTGGGGCCGCTGCCGGACACTCCATCGGTGGTGCCGGTCCCGGACACTCCGGTGGAGTTGGTGCCGGTGCCGTTGCCGGTCACGCCCGTGGGGCCACTCCCAGCCACGCCGACGCCGGACGTGCCGGTGCCATTTCCAGCCACACCGTAGTTGGGGCTGCTCCCGTACACACCGTCGATGCTGCCGCTTCCGAACACGCCGGTGGAGTTTGAGCCCGTGCCGTACCCTTGCAAGCCCAGAGAGTCTCCGACAGCCTCCACGCCGAATGTGGCCCCCTGGCTGTACGTTCCCCCGGCGGCAGAACTGTAGGCGTACACCCCATAGGAGGTTCCACCAACACTGTACAGTCCGTATCGCGTCCCAGACGTCACGATGCCGTCATCGCCACTGGCGAGTGACACCTGACCGGCTCCCGTGTAATTGGAGAACGACCCGCCCAGGTTGCCGCCCTTCCCGGTGACTGCGGTCGTGCTTCCGCTCACACTGTTGTCGAAGCTGAGCGAGCCCGTTTTCGTCTGGGAGGTGGACGACGTGTCCACATACCCCGACGACGGCTGCCCGTTCAGGTTGGTCGCGTTCAGCGCGTACGCCGCGGCGATTACCTGCGTGCGCGGGCTCAGCGTCTCGCTGCCGATCTGCACCTGCAGCCACACCGCCGGGTAGTCCCGGAAGACCTGGTCCAGCGACGTGTAGGTCCCGGTCCCGGGACCGTCGGTCAGCGTCCCGGACCCGAGGGCGATGTTGAACAGTCCGTTCGTCACCGCCACCCCGCCCGTCCCCGACACCAGGTGCGCGTCGTCCAGGATCTCGTTCCCTCCCGACACCGCGTCCCAGAAGCTGAACGCTATGTCGTACGTGCCGGTGAGCGGCTTGTCGCCCGCGTCGCGCAGCACCCCCTGATAGTTGATCTGCGCCGGCGGTGTTGCGGCGAAGACGCTGGCCGTCCAGAAGATCACCAAAGCAGCAACCAGGCTCCCACGTCGGCACATGATTGGTTCTCCTCTCCTACGGACAGGGCGTTGTGTTGGGCAATTCGGCGCCGCTGCTTCTGTAACCTTTCGTGCCTTCCTCGTTCAGACGGTTGCGCGCGGTCACCAAGTAGAACAGAGCGCTCCCCACGGCCGGCGTGGTCGCGTCCGCCGCCGATGTCGTCGTCAGGCCCGACTGCAGGCAGGTGCCCGTGCCTCCCGACCGAAGACTCGACACCGCATCGCTGTACACCTCGTACTGTCCGACCGACTTCTCCGGGCTCCACGCAAGGGAAGCGCCGGAGGAGAACTGCAGCCCCAGCACCTCTCCCGGAGGCGGATAGTCGCCGACGAACCCGCCGTCGGCGTGGAACGACACGCTCGCCATCCCCGTCTCGATCACGCCGTCGCCGAGGGCGTCGAGCCGCAGGTGAAAGCTCGCAGACGTCGAGACCGCGCCGCCGGCCGGCTGACCCCCGACGTTGAACGTGTGCTCGTTCAGGTGATAGCTCGCGCTGGTCTGCGCCCGCGCCGGCAGCGCGGCCAGCAGAAGCGTGGCGGCAAGAAGCCTGTGTTGCATTGAGGTTACCTCCATGGCAGCCGCGAGGAAATCTGACGGGCATGTAGTCGGCCGGAGCAAAGCGTCCAGTCTCCGTCCACCTTTGGCGACGCTTTGCTCTTCGCCGTCGCGCGGGAATGTGAGCCATTTCCAACTGGCCAGTCAACGGAACTGATCATGACTAGATCCTGACCGGCAAACCCTTTGCAGAATCATGCACTTCGAGAAGGTTGCGTGGCTGAAATGAACTGCTTACCGCGTGGTACAATACGAGCTTAACCTGGGAACCGGGGCTGGCTTCATGGGAACCACGGCTGGAGCAGGCCGTTTGTGTCGCTTCGGTGTTTTCGAGGCTGACCCTTCGGGCGGGATACTCACACGTCAGGGGGTGCGGGTAAGAATCCAGGACCAGCCCTTTCGAATCCTCGCCTTGATGCTGGAACGTCCGGGTACGGTCATCACCCGGGATGAACTTCGCCAGCAGCTTTGGCCCAATGGCACCTATGTGGATTTCGATGGCAGTCTGAACGCTGCCCTGAAGAAGCTCCGCGCCGCCCTCGACGACGACTCGGAGAGACCTCACTTCATCGAAACCGTCGCCAAGCGCGGCTATCGCTTCATCGCTCCTGTGCAGTCCTTAGGGAGCGACCCCGCCCCACCTCAGCGGGAGAACCCCCCCTTCAGGGGTGACACTCAGCCTTCAAAAGTCCGTGCTGATGCGGTGCTCCTCCCGGAGAGCAAGCCCTCGAAGCTGAGCGGGCGCACCCATGTGGAGCGTCCCTGGGTATGGGCAGCGTGGATCGGCGCAGGTGTCATCCTGGCAGCAGCACTTTTCATCAGGGAGGTGAAGACGTCACGGAAACCTTCCGGCGTCCCTGATAATGGGCTGCGATCGGTTGCGGTGCTTCCTTTCGTGAACGACGGGGCCGGGCCGGATTTCGACTACCTGCGGTTTGCCATCCCAGATGATATTGTGACCGACTTGACTTATGTCCGCTCTGTGTCCGTCCGCCCAGAAGCGAGCACGGCGAAGTATGCCACTGCCCAAGTGGATCCTCAGACGGCGGGGCGGGAGATGAGAGTCACACACGTAGTCGCAGGTGAGTTCCTCAGGGAGAAAGACACGCTGCGGGTCACCCTGGAACTGACGGAAGTCGCGAGCCATAAAGTGTTGTGGCGCGACAGCGTTTCGGCGCCGCCCGCAAATCTCGTCCATGTGCACGAAGAGATCGCAGAGCGCGTCCAGAACGGAATTGTTCCCGCTTTGGGGCAGCCCGCCTCAAGCGACTCCCCGATACCCATGCCACGAGATCAGCACGCTTATTGGCTCTATCTTCGCAGCGTGGCGACCTCTCGCGACCCCGGCCCCAACAAACTCGCAATTCAGGGCTTGGAGAGGTCAGTTTCCCTCGACCCGGATTATTCTCCCGCGTGGATCGAACTGGGCTGGCGCTATTACATCGATGCGCAATATGGCGATGGCGGCGACGCGGCTTACGATCGAGCGGCGGCCGCGAACGCCAAGGCGATGGCCCTGGATCCGAATGGAGTGGTTAATTCCGTGACCTTGAAGGCTGAACAAGGGGACCTCGAGGGTGCGTATGATGAAGCCACCGGTTTTCTGAAGAGGCGGCCGGATGCATCCAACGCGCACTACGAACTGAGCTACGTCTATCGATACGCGGGTCTCCTGGATAAGGCCGCACTAGAGTGCGACCAGAGTTTGGCAATGGATCCGGGCCAATATATATTTCGCTCCTGCTCAAAAGTCTTCATGCTGCTCGGCAATTACCAACGCGCCTCGGTCTTCATCAATTTGGACGGCAGCTCGGCCTGGAGCACCAGGGAGAGGATGTTCCTCGCACTGCGTCAGAAGGGCCTATCCAGGGCGCTGGAACTTGCGATTCCGACTGCTCAGGACGGCGATGAGGGAGCGAATTTGATTGTAGCCCATCTTCAGAAGAAGCCCGCGCGTGAGCTTCGAGGCCTCTCTCGGCGACTCGAAGCGAGTGCGCAAGCAAAGCGCGATCCCGAAGACAAATATGAGGCCGCGGCCCTGTTGAGCTTTACGGGCGAAACCAATTCCGCCTTACACCTGCTGCGTTCGGCAATAGAACACAATTATTGTTCATATCCCGCTCTTGACAGCGACCCCTTGCTCGCTGGAATTCGTTCCACTTCGGAATTCGCAGGCTTGAGGGACTTCGCGATGAAATGTCAGCAAGATTTCTTCGAGGCGCGTCTCAAAAAGGATCCAAGCGGAATCCCTCCTCCGCGCTGATTCGTTCATGGAATCCTGGAGTTGTCCCTACCGAAAATTTCGTCCGCCTTTTCCTTGCTTGGTTTTAGGGTCTGTCCTGGGGATACTCCCTGCCTCACCTCAAGCCGTTGAAAGCCTACGTCCAGGGAGGCACCGGTGTCCATCCTCTGAATCATCCTCCTGCTCTTCCGTGCCTTCTTCCGGAGACCGCTCGCAGCTGGCTTTGGAAAATCTCGCCTTGCGGCAGCAGCTCGCCATCCTCCGCCACTCATCGACTCCTCCTCCAGGTCCACATCCCGTCAGCTTCCATGAAGCCCCATGCCGTCAGCCGCCGCTTGCCGTCATCGGTGTCCCCGGAAGAAGTGATCTCTCGATGGACGGCCTCCTCACGCACCCTCGCCCAGAGCCGGCTCGCCACTCCTCTCCTGCGGCAGTCCTTGCGGGTCTCGATGTCGTGGAGATGCGACATCTGCTTGTCGAAGAGGGCGTAGCCGACGGCGCCGGACGTATTTTCGGCCGTCAGCACGACAACGCCCTCACGTTCGACGACCCTCGCCTGGAAGCGGGTGCGCGTGGCCCAGGCGGAGGGGCGCTGAAAAATCAGATGGCGAAGCCCCCGAATGCTACGTGCTTCCTTCACATTGGTCGTCGAAGAGACCGTCCTTCCACGCCGCCCGGAACTCTTGGCGGTCTCGCTGAACCTGCTTCGCATACGATGCGGCGTACTCAACCAGAGCGCGTCGCCACCGAACATTCTGTGCGTGATCAATGAGAAGATCCGGGCCCGCCGCGCCGTTCCGTCCGCTCGTTCGCAATTGTGCCCAGGCGACCAGAGCCCCCATCGTCCGCACAGCACCTTCGAGCGCCCGGGGGCTCATGTTGGCAAGATCCAGCCGATCCTCGCGTGGCTGAAGCTCGCGCAGGACGAAGGAGCGATTTCCACTTCCGATGGCGCGGAGCAACGCTGGTGATGCTGCTTGCATGTGGGTCTGCACCCAGACGACGCGCTCCGCCTCGCTGCGCCACTGACCAGGTCGGACCTTGGGACTGGCTGTCATGGCCGAGGGATGTGCCGCCTTCAGATCGAGGAGTACATTCCGGTCGGGTGATCCCCTGCCCTCGACCAGCACGACGTAGCGTTCAACCCCAAGGCTCCCTGTTCCGGCAATGCGGCGCGCGACGTCGTGGACCTGGAAGAAGCGCTGCTCTTCCTCTCGTGCTTCCGCCTTCACCAGCTCGGCGGCCCGGACCCTTTCCCCCTTGGTGGCGCGGAGAGCACGTTTTCCGTCAATCCGGATACGCCGGCGGCCCTTTCCCGTGAGCTCAGTTCGCTTCCGGAGCAGTTCCGAGCGACTCCGCTTTGCAAGGCTCTTCAGGAGGCGTCGCACTTCACCCGTGGCCGTCTCGCGCTCGATCCATCGGGACCGGCCATCATGCAGGGCAGCCACGTAGCGATCGAGGAACGTGGTGCAGAGGCCGCGTCCGTCGCGCGCTGAATGCTCGGCCTCAGTCGCCGCGAGCAACACGCTGCAGACGCAGCGCACCGGGTCCCGCGTGCAGGGAGCGAGCGCGGCCTCGTCGAAGTCGTTGATGTCGAAGTACTCCAGCCGATTGTCACCCTTGAAGGTCCCGAAGTTCTCCAGGTGGAGGTCTCCTGAGGCCCATGCGAGGGGCGCGGCGTCGAGTACACTCCCGGGCCGCCAATCCTCCCAGAACAGGTGGCTGCTCCCCCGGAAGAAGGCGAAGGTGCTCTTCGCCATCGCCTTGTACTTCCGTCGTAGCCTCTCGGGGTCACGGCCTTGATTGAATGCTCGGATGCGCTCGGGAGCCGAGGCAGTCACAGAGGCGCCGCGCCGAGCTGGTCCGACTTGACTTCGTTCATCATCCAAGCGTGAATTGCCAGCGAGGAGAGCGGTAATGCCTCACCTGAGTCCTCAGACGCTGACACAAACCGAACAGCGGACGCTTCTCTACGCCACGCGCCGCAATCTCCGGGACCACCTGATCTACTCCCTGGCGCTCGGAACCGGCCTCCGGCTGGCCGAGATCGTAGGACTGAACGTCGGGGATGTCTACACCCCGGATGGCAAGCCCAAGAGTCGCATCCGCCTGCGGCCCGAGATTGCCAAGAACGGCCGGGCCGGCGATGTCTTCCTGCCGGACGCCCTCCTGGTCAAGTTCCGCAAGTTCTGGCGGCACAAGGCCACAAGGCGCGAGGGGCTAAGGCCTGAGGATCCACTGTTCTGCTCGCAGAGCCGGACCCGCATCTCACCCCGACGCGTCCAGTTCGCCTTCCGGAACTGGCAGGTGAAGGCTGGATTCGACCGGCTGTACCCCTTCCATGCGCTTCGGCACTGCGCGATCACGAACGTCTACCGGGCATCGAGAGACCTGTTCCTAGCGCAGAGGTTCGCTCGTCATGTGTCGCCGCTCACGACAACCGTATACACGCACCCCAGCGACGAGGAACTCTTCGCCAAGGTTCGTGGGCTGCATTGCTGACCCTGCGGGATTCTCGCGTAGCGATCATTCGCCCCTAAACTACTTTTCCTGCTCAGGCTCGAGCTGGGGGGCTTCCCAAAGATGTTCCCAATTCGGACCGAACAGGACAAGGGATGAAGTGGGCCTTCGCTTATTGGCAAGATCGCCGCTGCGCCCCAGCGCCGTCGCGCCCATAACGGCCTTGCCAGTCTTGTCACCGAGGAAAAGCATGGGTGACCCGTCTGGCGCAAGAGTAAGCAATATCTTCGTAGGCTCGTTGGCCTTATCGATGTTCAGCCCTCCGCTGCCATCGGCCCCTGACATGAGCGAGATAGCCACGCCGTGCGCGCCTTGGGCAGCGATGTCGAGAGCTTGAACGTCAAGACGTGCTCGCAGTGTCTCATCGCCACTGAATAGGTTCAGGGAAGGGTCTTCTGTGAGATCTGGACGACCAAACTCGGCCCTGAGCTTCCCGGCGGAGTCGAAGAACCGCAGCGCCGGACCGAGAGTCAGGTCGTGCCGCTTCTGAGTGCCAAGCGAAGCCAGTTGTTTTCCGGCCGCATCTCGCAAGATGAACTCCTGGGCCTCAACTACTGTCTTCCCCCCAGAAACCTGCCCCATGAGGAAACCTGATCCAACGGAGAGCAATATTGCGAGCCCGATGCACTTGATACGGTTGTTCTGCCGCTCGAGTCTCTCCACCCGTTTATGCAGGGCGTTAAGATCCGACATCTCAGCACGCTCTTGAATCCGTTCAGTTGTCCTGTTCCCGATGCTCATTCACGCCTCCAAGAATCTTCTCCTGACGCAGACATTCACCCTGCGGCTGTTACCCCCGACAGCGATCTCCGCGCCTGCGAGCGACCAGGAGAAATAGGAGAGGGTGAGGGGGCTTACGTGTTGAGGAATCCAATATCACGACTGGATTCCCGAGATTGACGGGCGTCGCCTGTTCACCCTGCTCACTCGCTCCGCAGCGGCGTCACTAGAACAACGCGCCACTCGCCTTCGCGAATCGCGTTAGCGAGGATTCGACCATGCTCGTCGATCGCAGTTGCCCCCGTCAGCGTCCAGGTTCTGTCCTGCGCTACGTCATTTAGATCCACGATACGACCGTGATCCCACAGAGTGGCATGTTGCAGCGTGTTCCCGTTGGGCGCGAGAAGCCACGACCAACCTACGATTTGGCCGCGGTTATTGATGCCCACGGCATCGGAAAATGGCCCGCCCAGCGTACCCAGGTCAGACAGCACGCCCGCACTCCACAGAAATGCATGCTTGACCGGGACATTTCCATTGGGCAGATGTTCGCCGGTCAGAGACGAGCCGACGACATCGCCTGTTTCATTCAAGGACCAAGCGATGCTGCCAAGGCCGCCGAGTGTGCCCAAGTCCTGCATACGCTCGCCGTCGTGAATAAAGGCGTGCTCGACATACCCCAGTCCAGAGGGCAGCAACTCCGCGGTAGTGGAGGAGCCCACGATCCACCCGCGCGAGTTGACATCGTAGGCGTATCCTTCGGGACCACCGAGGTCACCCAAGTCACGCACCTCGCCGCCCAGCCACATGCACGGGCGAATCGGTTCACGACCGATTCGTGGATCTGCTTGAGCTGGTTGAGACGCCCCCACGATCGTACCTGCCGCATTGATGGCGAGCGCGCCACCAAGAGGTCCCCCCAGAGTGCCGATATCAAGCATCTCACCGGCGCGGTAGAGGAACGGTCGGGCGATGTGCTCATCACCCGCCCAAATTTCCGGCTTCTCAGCATATCCAACCACGTCTCCCTTAGCGTCCAGACCAGCGGGATACGAGTTCGGCCCGCCGAACGTCCCGAGTTCGAGGACCTTCTCACCCGCCCACAGTACAGCGCGCTGGGTCACGAAATCATCGCAGGACATGACACCATGCGCGTCTCCACGAGCGTTGAGCCCGTGAAGGACCGTGTAAGACTGGCAGCCCGGAGCGATTGGCAGGGCCTCCAGCGCGTAGCGCGCTGGCGCTGCGACCGCGCCACCCACGGCCGTGACAAGGAGGATCGCTATCGCAGAAAAGGAAAGCCTGGAGAAGCTCATTCCGACCTCCTAGCCCTGGGCCAACTCTCGTGCCCTCACGATCGCCACCCTTACCCCCTTCGCCTCCTTGATCTTTCTCACCTGCGCCTTCTGCCTTGGCTTCAGCTGCCGCATGTAGCCCATGTAGCGGCCCTGAAGGATGAGGGAGGCGCGGGCCTTCGCGGAGAGGCGGGGGCGGGAGCGGCCGTTGGTCTTGGGGGCGCCGTTCATGTAGGCCGCGGAGAGCATCGGGGCAAGGCGGCGGAGGGACTTGTCAAAGGATTTCAGAGAACCCCGAAGGCGAGCAATCTCTCTAGAAACGCTCATGCGATTGGCTGTCACAGAACCCTCCTGAAATGGGGCACACCCGAAGCTGCAGTATAATCCACCTCCATAAGCAGGCACCTGATGAGTCCTTTCGACCGAACTGTATACTTCATCGGAGCCGGCGCGACACGCGCCGATTTCCCTGATGCTCCCCTTGGGGAAGGGCTTCTCCACAAGGTGCTCGCTTCCGATACGTCACCAAAAAGCCTGAGTGCCTTTCTCGCACGGATCTACGAGCCTGCGTCCATCACGCCCAATGCTCCCGAGCATGACAGACCGCGGCTGGACGACGTGTTGACGCTGCTTGAGACTGCCATCAACAAGCGAGCGCCACTTCCCTCTGACTTGTCATACGAGGAGGTAGTCGAGTGTCACAGACTGCTCCTCGCCGGGATCGGCAAGACATTGGAGAGCGCACTCGGCACGGTGTCTGGATCGCGTGCGGGGCGCCTAGCCGATCATCTTCTGGAGTCAAGCGCCACTATCATTACGACCAATTATGACATCGTGTTCGACAACGTGCTTTTCGATCGACACAATGTTAACTATGGTGTTCCAGTTCGATCGGCCGTCTGGAGAGTCAACGGTCACCCTGCCGATCGTGAGGACGAGGCTCGACACTACGTTTACGATGTCAGCCATAGCCTTCGCATCCTTAGCGGTCGTCTCCCACTTCTCAAATTGAATGGCTCCCTAAACTGGCTGTATTGTCCGCGGTGCGATGAGTTGGACGTCTCGTTTCATGAAAAGGCTGGAGTGGCAATCCTCACCGAACCGCACCTGGGACGGTGCGCCCACGGCGGATGTACAGCGAGATACCAAGCGCTGCTCGTCGGACCGAGCCTCGAGCAACGGTACGACAACCGGATCCTAGCCGAGGTCTGGAGCCGCGCGGAACGGGCGGTCGCGCAGGCAGAGCGGATCGTCCTTATCGGCTATTCGTTGCCAGGCGCCGACTACCTCATCCGGGCCATGCTGACACGCCACTTCGCCAAGCGTGGCCATGCAGTGTTCGTCTTCACGTCTCGAAGCCCTGAGGGTAGGAGTGCGGACGAGGATTTCACTCTTCGTTATCAACGGCTCTTCCCGAATTGCACGATTGACTGGGGCGCGTTCGACGCACATATAGAATCACTGGTGCGCCAGAAGTGACCCCGGAAGCTTGATACCGCGAGCCCACTCCTCGAGGAGCGCGATGACGTTCTCAGAACACTTCCTCGGCAAACCGATTGTGGCACTCGATTTCGTATCCGACATCGAGCCATTCGTGCGCAAGGAAGAGCCGGAATCACAGAATCTCGAATACAAGTTTCTTGGGCTTCCCCCGATTGAGTGGACACTATCTGAAAGGCGGATAAGATGTCCACCATGCGAACAGGAACTGGGGGTAGGCGGTCACGTCGGCGGTTCACTTCCGAGTTCAAGGCGGGCGCAGTCCGGCTGGTCCTGGACGAGGGGAAGACCATTGGAGCGGTGGCGCGGGAGCTGGATCTGACTCCCTCGGCGCTCGGGTCGTGGGTGTCTCGAGCGCAGGCGGATCGCACGAAGGGCCGAACCGGCTTGACGAGCGAGGAGCGCGCGGAGCTGGCGCGACTGCGCAAGGAGAACCGCGAGCTGCGGATGGAGCGCGACATCCTAAAAAAAGCCACGGCCTTTTTCGCCAAGAACCCCGCGTAACGTTTGCCTGGATTGGCGCGGAGAAGGCCGGGTTTCCGATCACCAAGGTCTGTCAGGTCATGCAGGTCTCCCCGAGCGGCTACTATGCCTCCCGGAGACGTGCGGAGTCGACGCACGCGCGAGACGATCGACGATTGAGGGTTCTGGTCCGGGCGGCGTTCGACGAGAGCCGGCGGCGCTACGGGAGCCCTCGGGTGTATCGGGATCTCGTCGAGCAAGGCATCCAAGTCAGTCCGAAGCGCGTGGCTCGATTGATGCAGGAAGACGGGATGAAAGCGCGGGCCCGCAAGCGCTTCAAGATGACGACGATGAGCGACCACGATCAACCAGTCGCAGCCAACCTTCTGGATCGCCAGTTCGATGCCCAAGCCCCCAACCAACGCTGGGTGGGCGACACCACGGAACTCCTGATCGGGACCAGCGGCAAGCTCTACCTGGCGGCGATCCTGGACTTGTTCTCGAGGTTCATCGTGGGCTGGGCGGTCAGCGCCGTCAACGACCGGCACCTGACGATCAAGGCGCTCGAGATGGCGCTGAAGCGGCGCTGTCCAGACGCCGGCCTGCTGCACCACTCCGACCAGGGATGCACTTACGCCAGCGAGGACTATCGGGCCGTGCTCGAGAAGCACGGCATCACGTGCAGCATGAGCCGCCGCGGCAACTGCCACGACAACGCGGTGGCGGAAAGCTTCTTCTCGACGCTGAAGAGCGAGCTCGGAGAGCGTTTCGAAAGTCACGGGGACGCCAAGATGGAGTTGTTCGACTACATCGAAGTGTTCTATAACCAGCGTCGTCGGCATTCAACGATCGGACAGATCAGCCCGGCTGAGTTCGAACGACGGTCTCATGCAGCGTAACTAAACCGTCCACGAGATCGGGGGAAGCCCAGTCTCTGGGTTCGCCGCTATCGGAGCATGGCGACGTAATCTCCGCCTTCCTGAACTCTGGCGGCGGGTTGCTCATCATCGGGGCCCCCCGGGAAATTGATCTCCCACTTGAAGGAGGGAGGAAGGCCAGGGTCTGTCGAGGGCCATTCACGCCCCTCCCGGAGATCTCCAAGGACGATGCGCACCGCTCGCTTCTAAGTAAGGTCACGCCACTCCCGTCGGGCGTCCGCGTTAACCCCGTGCGCTGCGCTGGCGGATGCGTTGTCCTAGTCGACGTGGACTCGAGCAACTACCCGCCACATCAGCACGATAGGACGTATTGGATTCGACTGGACGGAGAGACCAGGAAGGCTCCGCACGCTCTTGTAGAGTCCCTTTTCCTCCAACGTCGCGGACCCAACCTCGAATTGAACACGGTCATCAGCGGCTGTCGGTTCGCTGAAAGTCGGGGACCTGGCGATTATCACCGCCGGTTTGATCTTGACCTTCGGTTCGTGCTCATGAACAACAACAGGAATATCGCCGAGTATTGCGCGGTTGATCTGAAGACTGATCCTCGCATGGAGGTCGTAGATGGGAATTTTACCTCTGAGGATCCCCAACCCGAAGATGTTTTCCTGCCTATCGTCAAGGATGAGGACGGTCGGCGACTATTGCGATATCGAATCCGATCGTATGTCTTACATGCCCACTCCTGGAAGTCACTTGTCGCTCGGTTTCACTTGGCATTTGAATTTGACAAAGGTAGGCAGGTAGCCTTCGTCGCTGATCTTCAGGCGAAAGACATGTTGCGCAAGAGGTATGAGTTTGAGATCAACGTAAGTGGACTGCAGAGCGGGCAAGTTGTTCAGCCAGTGCGTGTGCTGACGATCGGCTCGGCAGCGTGATCCACCTCGATAACATGTCGTCTTCCACTCCAAGAACTAAACCGCTTCGCGGTAGACCACTGAGGCGGCTCTCGCGGTAAGGCGTCCCCGTCCGGCAGGACAGCGGTTGGGTAGAGAACAGACGGTCGTTCAGTATGGAACTTCTCTGAGCGCGCCGCGATCGTTCCTGTTGATCCACGCTCCATCACCCCGCATTCGGTCCCTGAGGGTGCTGATGTGGTTGCGTTGCTCGATAGTCAGTACCACGTTCTGACGATTGAAGCGTCCGTCTCTGCGGAGGATGTGGTCAATGTCTTCACAGATGCGCACGGGAGGATACACGCCTTTTGGGCGCCGTGCCCGGACTCTTGCTGCGAGCTCCTGCGGTGCGTCTCCCGGCTTAGCCTCAAGCAGAACGTCGACGACGTGCTGGTATTTGAACCTGGATTGCGGGATCACGGATCACCTCGCTACCTCTCCGAATGCTTGACTGGCCACGGCCGTCCGACGCCCAAGGACAGGACCCGTCAAACGCCCCCGGTCAGCCACCGTGCGCGAGCGCGGGCGCCCATCGGTTACGAGCCCGCCGCGGGCGGGTACATTCTGAAGTCAAGAAGCTTCCCAAAACGCCGTCGCTGCGCGATCGAATTGATCCGTGGCTTGGTCCATCATGAAACCGGCTTGACGAGAAAGGACGTTCAAGTCAAGAACAAGCCCCTCGAGGCGCGTTACCGCATCGCGAACATCCCCCCACTTCAAGTTCAACGCTTCGAGGCCTACCGGCTCGTAGCCGTGGTTTGTGGGGCGAAGTTCGAGATGTGCAGTGTGCTTGTCACGCAGAGATTGCATACCTGGCAACCAAGGCTGCACCTTGAAATTGGCCCATCCGTCCCCGACCTTTCGAAAGAGGTCGTCGAACTTTTTTGCCAGTTCGCCCCTCCGAGCCATCTCGTGCGCCTGCAGTTCGGTTTCAATCTCATTATGGCCCGCTTCCCTGGGCAAACACCATGCCGAATACCGTTCGCGAAGCTCATTACGGACCTGGACATCTTGCAAGATGGAGAACAAATTCTCCACGGAAGGCGTTCGCTTGTCAGTATCCGTCGTGAGCTTGACCAGATCTTGTGCGCAACTACAAAAGAGCGTGTACCTCAGAATGAGGAATCCTTCCGCCCCCGCGCCCCGCGAGTATTTCACGATCAGGCTCTCGTTACGCACCATGGGGAACAAGAGTGCGACCTTCTGACGCAAGCCCAAGAACGCGTCGAGAAGGTGTTCCGAGTGCCCGACTAGTTTGTCAACCTGTTGCTTCATTGGGGCTTTGCAACTCTCCGCGTCGGCACGCGGCCGCCGGTTTGAGCGCCTGCTCCGATCCTACCAACTCCTCCCCGCAATCACAATCCGCCCGAAGCAAACGAGTCGTGTCACGCTGGAAGAACTAAACCGCTTCGCGGTAGAACACTGAGGCAGCTCCCGCGCTAAGGCGTCCGCGTCCAGCAGGATAGCCGCTCCCACCCCTTCGCGGGCCCTTTCTTCCCCGCGACCTGAGGACTGGATTAGCCTGCCCCATCGCGGCTAGCTGCTGGCCTGCCCGTGGAGTCATCGGCCCCTAGTCTCAGTGTTCTGCGCTGCCTCGACTTCCCAGGCTGTTCCGGTGCGTGCTAGGACGAAGGTCATTATGCCGGTTCGGGGCTCGGTCGTGCGCGCCGGGCCCGATGGTCCGTGCCCCGTCAGACGCCATCTCGCATGAGCGATGGCGATATCCGCCGGAAGGAATCTCACGTCAATGCCCGTAAACATGAGGGTGCTTTTCTTGAAGATCCCGTAGGCTTCGGTAGGCGCGGTCACGTCGGTCCTGTCCGAGGCTGGGATGACGCCATGGACGTACGCGTGGTTCTTTTGGATCGCCGCGCGGCCCTTCCAGCGATCGCCGACGACATTGATGAAGTCCGCGTCGGGCGCGAAGAGGTGGCCGAATGCTTCCATGTCATGGAGGTTCCAGGCGTCGGCAAACCCCTGAACGACGCGTGTGACGGCTGAGTCTGCCGTTTGATCCTGCGCCACGGCTGTGGGGCCGAGGACAACCAAGAGAGATGTGGTTAGCACTCCGAGCGATACGTGAATCTTCATTGCTCACCTCCCTGCGGAAAGGTCGCGGGGGCCCTGGATTAATGGACAGCGCTCGCGGCGGCCCAACGCCCCGGCTAAGCTGCGGTGCGCGAACGCGAAGCTTACGCGCTTCGAGCTCAACGGACTCGGCGGCTTCGAATGGATGCTGCGCTGTTGTCACCTCGGTAACAGGAGCGTTGCTCGATCCTACCAAGTCCGCCCCGCAATCACAATCCGCCGAAGCAAACCAGTCGTGTCACGCTGGAAGGACGACATGCGCTGGACTTCCACCCAGAGGGGTAGCAGGCGGGCCGTGGAGCGTCGGGCGGGTCAGTTCGAGTGCGGCAGCTTGGGGGCGGGAGTTCCATTCCCCGGGGCCTTCGCCTCGTCCGGGGGCTCCACATAGGTCACCTTCACCGGCGGGAGCAGGTGGCTCGCACTCGTCGGGATGTAGCCGAGGGGCTTGTATCCCATCTCCTTCATCGGCAGCGAGCCCAAGTGCACGATGATCTGCTCGGGGCCTTCATGATCGAGCTCGAACTTCACCCGGCCCCACTTCCGATCGGCGACCGCCAGCATCGCCGGAATGTAGCGCGGGTCGTTCTTCGCCTTCAGCGCGCACAGCCACATCAGCGTGGCCAGGTCGCGGTCAGAAGCGATCCTGTCGAGCAGGGCCCGCGTCACCTTCTGCTTCTGCTGGGTCAGCGGTCCGCCCAGTTCGAGCGTGCGCTTGTTGAGCGCCCCCTTGGGACGCCCGGGGCCCGGCTTGCGGGAGTGGGTCGCAGCCACCTCATCCCTCCCTCTGACCGGTGAACCGGCGCCAACGGTTCCGGATCACGTCGCAATACCGTGGGTCGACCTCCATGAGGTAGGCACGCCGGCCAAGCCGGTGACAGGCGATCAGAGTGGACCCCGACCCACCGAACGGATCCAGAACCGCCTCGTCCTGTCGGCTGGAGTTCCGCAGGCACGCCTCGATAAGAGCCACGGGCTTCATGGTCGGGTGCTCCCGGGATGACTTCGGCCGAGGCACCTCGAATACCGAGGTCTGGTCCCGCCCGCCGTACCATCCTGCCGGTCCCGGCCGGTGACCGTACAGGATCTGCTCGTGCTTGAGTTGGTAATGGGATCGGCCGAGGACCATCGAGTCTTTGACCCAAGCCAGCGTCTGGCGCAGTTTCCAGCCGACCCTGAGGAATGTTTGGAGGAACACCAGGGACCGGTCCCCGCCAGGATGCGCCACGTAGATCGCCCCGCCGGGGCGCAACACTCGGTTGACGGCAGCAAAGGCTTTGTCCAACAACTCCTCGAGACCTTCCTGCAGGTCCCCCTGGATCTTCAAGGACTCTCTCGTTTTCCCCGAGTAATCGACCCCGTAGGGCGGGTCCGTCCAAACGCAATCCGCGAGATCCCCCTCCAATAGGCGTCGCAGCGCGGCAGGGTCGCGCGAGTCGCCGCACAGCAGCCGGTGAGAGCCGAGTCTCACGAGTTCGCCCGGCTTCGTTCGTGCTTTCCGGGGCGCCGGGGGAACCTCGTCCTCGTCCACGGGAATGGCCAGAGCCCGCTCCGCGTCCCGGATGGCTCGCTCGATCTCGGTGTCGGAGAACCCCGAGGCCGCGAGGTCGGCCCCTGCCTGGCGCAGGCTCTTCAGGAGCGCCCCCAGTTTCTCCAGGTCCCACTCACCGCCGCTATTCAGGGCCAGATTCAGCGTCTGCTCGCCCTCCGGGTCCAAGTCGACGAACACCACCGGCACGCGTGCGTGCCCCAGCTCTCTCTCCGCCCTGACGCGCTGATGGCCCCCGACGATCACGTCCCCGCGCTCGTCCTTCTCCCACAAGCGCCCTCGTCGTCGGTTCACGACCACCGGCTCCACGAACCCGAAGCGCTCGATCGAACGCTTTAGGGACTCGAGCTTCTCGCGCGGCATGCGGCGCGGGTTGTACTCCGCCGGCCGCAGGGCATCGATGGGGACGGACACGAGGTTCACGGTCTAATCCTCGGCAAAAATATCGGTGCGGTGGCTGAACGGGGCCGGTGGGGCCGGTCGCCGTTGTCGGAGAACGCTCGCTTCATGGCGGCAGTGTAGCATGTACTTCCCCTGAATTACACCTGTTGCCCCGACCGAACTCAATCGCAGATTTGATTGGACTTCCCTCTGAGGAAGAGCGTTCATTGCCTCACGCCGAGCATGGAGCCTGGCGTACGGAGGATCGACGATGAGCAAGCCGAAGAGCGAGAAGCAGCAGTCGAACCCGGGCAAAGAGCCGAAGGCGACCAAGGAGCTGAAACCTAAGAAGGAGAGAAAACCGACGGAGCCCTTGGTGGTCTTCGCTTTCAGGCTGAAGCCCGAGGAGCGCGATGCGATCCACAGGGCCGCGGGACCTGGCAAGGCAACGAAATTTGTCCTGGCGACGGCTCTCTCCGCCGCCAAGCAGGTTCGCACCGAGAAGTAGCCCCGCCCCACACACCGCTCCGGGCCTCGATTGCCGGGGCGGTGCTCTTTCAGCGGTCGCGCTCGCGAGCGTTGCGGACCTTCTTGATTGCGCTCTGGAGGCGCCTACTGACGACTTGCTGAGAGATCCCGAGTCGCCTTCCGATCTCCGATTCACGGAGATCCTCTAGCCGAAGGGTAAATACTTCTCTTTCTCGCGCGGTGAGCCCAGCCTGTTCAACCCCTCGACACAGGACGGCTTCCGTTGCGTCCGCGGCGTCGATTTGCCGAGCTCGGGCCTTCGAAATCAAGTTCTCGAAGTGTCCCGACCACTCCATTTGATCTAAGCCGCCTGAGCGAGGCGCGTCGCTGTTGGTTATGAGAGCACCACGTCGCTGCTGAGACACCTCACGGACTCGCTGGATCACGGTATCGGCATAGATGGGGAAAGCCCATAGGTAAGTCTTGAGAATGACCTCAAGCCTCTCGCGACAGGACTCATCGCCGAGGGCGAAGACTCGGATGGCGCATTCAGCGAATCCATCATGTTCAAGGCCGAGCAGCGGAGAAAGAACTGGGTCGAACTCAACGACTGTTCCCCCGAACGCAGAGTTCGGGAGGAACCGAAACGCGAACCAGCGTCGTTCCGCCTCGTGTAGGTGGGGCGCGATTTGCCGCAGGATTGCTTCAAAGGTCAGCCCCACGAGATGGATGTTCGCCCGTTCGGCTAGAATCTTGGTCCGACGTAGCCGCCTGCCGATTTCGGGATCACGCCTTCCCCTCTGCTCCAGCCGCTTGACGAAGGGTCTGCCGTCCTTGAGTTCGCCGACTAGAACTTCCTCCACAAAACGCTCGATGTCCTCGGGAGGCTCCCCTCGCATTGCAGAGTCGTCCGGGTAACGAGCCTCAAAGAGCAACTCCTGAAGGGCGTGACGGCTAAACCCCTCCGACACCAGCCGCGGCGTGGGTGCATTCAGTGCGGCCTTGAATGTTGCGAGGTCATCGTTCCAGAGTCCCATCTCTGATGCGGATAGCCGTCGCAGGGGATGACGATCACTGTGCCGTTCTCGGGTGTCTCGAAGCTGCGGCCGATAGTGCAGATTGAATCTGGCGAGCGAGCGCAGTGTCCACCAGCGACTCGCCATCTCATGGTGTCCCTCCTCTCGAAGGACATAGACCAACTGTTCGATCATGCCCATCAGGGTGGCGTGAATCTCCCGCGTGTTTTCGGTCCAGAGGTACTCGAAGAGCTCCACCCTCTGCTCAGCCTCGGACGTCCTGATGTCCATCCAGCAGAGATGCGAGCGCTCCAACTCGATTGTCTTGACGGGAAACAACGGGGACGGCGGAAAGGTCACAAGATCGGTCGCTGCGAGCTTCTCATTCATCGTCTCATCTCCAAATCCCTGAAACTCCAGGCTGATTCTAACCGAGCCGGAAGCTTGAATTTTCTTCGGAGAGGGGGGTGTAAACCGACTGTGGCTACGCGATCCAGTGGAGCCCCCCCGCAGGGCCCCGCTGGATGCGATGATGAACGTTAAGCCGAGCCGCCTCTCTCAGAGCCCCGCAGCGACCTACGAGACCACCGATCTCTACCTGGGCGCCTTTCTAAAGGCTCATGGGCTGCAGCTCGTAAACCGCCTCCTCGACGGGCGTCGCGTTACGTTTGTCTTCGCCGACCGGCCGGACAGAACCAACCTGGTGCGGGACTTCTACAACAACGGCCAGATTCGCGTGAACGACCTGGTCCACGCCCTTCAGGACCTGAAGGCGGCCATCTACAACCTCTGAGGAGGCACGGTCCCATGCGCCCCGATCTAATCCTCGAAGTTGCCCGCTCCGCCGGTCGCACTCTTAAGGGTCCTCTGTCCAACGGCGAGTACCTGATCCAATGTCCATTCCCAGAAGCCCACAAGAATGGCGACGCGCACCCCTCCTGCCGACTAAACCCTGAAAAGGGCGTCTGGCGATGCGACGCATGCGGGCGAGGAGGTGGAATCGTCGATTTGGCCAGCGCTCTTGGCGTGCCGGTCCCAGCGGAGGGCGATTCGGGCCGGCGTCACTTCACTAGCGGCTCCGAAGGGAGCGGCCTCCACTTCGTTCCCGGTGGGCCCTTGTCCGAAGAAGTCCGGGCCGAGCTCGCAACGAGGCTCGGTAAGGACTATCCGATGGAAACGTGGTCGAGTTTCGGAGCGGTCCATGGATCCATCATGCCCGGTGGAGAAAGTGCCATTGGCTTCCCCCAACCCTCCGGCGGCTGGCTGCTTGTCCTCCATCGTCGCACCGATCCCAAACGCGAGAAACCATACAGTCTCCGTTTCGCCGATGGGGGCAAGGCCGACCTGCTGACCGTTGGGCTGGACCGCCCAGGCCCCGTGCTCATTTGCGAGGGCCTGTGGGATGCAATGCAGGCGTACACCGACGGGTTCCCCGTCGCGACTACGTCCGCGGGCGCCGGTACGTGGCGAGATCCCTGGTGCAGCACGTTTACGAGTCGCCAGGTCTGCATCGTTTACGACGTCGACCGTGCAGGCCGAGAAGGGAGCAGGAGGGTTCTGGCCTCCCTCGCAATGGCGGGGGTGAGCGTCTGGGACGTGCGGTTGCCCCCGTCGGGGTCGCCGGATCAGAAGGACCTGAGCGACTATCGTAAAGAGCACTCCGCCCAAGAGGTCCGCAACCTCGTCCAGGCGGCTCTTTCCTCCCCCGCGGGATTAGCGGGATCAATCTCGCCCGAAATAGCTCTGGCGAGCGCCATCGACGCAATCCTGAACGCCAAGGGGCCTGCCCGGCTGAAGCGCCGCGAGGCAGCTCTCCTGGTCATCGGCGACCTCACCAACCGTGGGGAGCTAATCCGCGCCACCGGTGGTCGGCTGTTTTGGTTCGAGACCTCTTCCTGCCATCTTCACGACATGGACTCCTTCCCTTTCCGGACCGAGTTCATCCGCATTTACGGCATCAACCCCGCCGAGCCGGAGTTTCGTCACATCTTCGAAGCCGTGCAGGCAGCCGCCCTCCAGAAGGGCAAGCAGGCCTCCATCTATCGGTTCTGCTACTACGACCGGCCCTCCAACCGCCTCTACATCTCCGCCGGGGGAGGCCGCGTTCTGCGCCTCGATGGTCGCGACATCACCAGGGTCCACAACGGCACCGATGGCGTGCTCTTCGAGGAAGGCGAGGAGCAACAGACCATACCCGACGATGCCGTGGAGCAGGAGATCACCGGTGATCCTCTCGATGCCCACATCCTCGGGCGGGTCAACTTCCGTCGGGGGACCGGCGTCGTCCTGAGCGCCGATCAACAGCGCCTCATCCTGAGAGTCTGGCTCCTGGCCATCTTCTTCTCGGAATTGCTGCCGGCCAAGGTACTACTGCTGTTCTACGGCGAGAAGGGGTCGGGCAAGACGTCGACTCTCAAGATCATCCTGAAGCTCCTTCTCGGTCCTCATGCAAACGTGACGCCGCTGGGTAAGGAGGACGGCTTCAACGCTACCGTCTCTCAGGAATACCTGCTCGTATTGGACAACGTCGATAGCTTCTGCCGCTGGATCGAGGATCGGCTCGCCACGGTGGCGACTGGACAGACTATCCGCCTCAGGAAACTCTACACGACGAATCAGATGATCTCGTTCCCGACGCGGTGTTGCCTAGCGCTCACCGCACGCACCCCGAGGTTCCGTCGCGACGACGTGGTCGACCGGCTGCTCATCCTTCGCGTGGATCGCATCGAGAGGTTCCTACGCGAGTCCGAATGGGAAACCGAGATCGAGACAGCACGTACCGACCTCTGGACGCAGATCCTTGGGGATCTGAACCGCGTTGTCGCCTTCCTTGGTCAGCCACCGGTCTCCTTCGCGAACAACATCCGCATGGCCGACTGGGGGTTCCTCGCTACCACCATCGGAGAGGCCCTGGGTCACGGGGAGACGATCCGCTCCGCCCTAGAGGCCACCGAGCTGGACAAGGCGCACTTCCAGCTTGAGGCGGATGATCTGTATGAGATCCTCTACGAAATCGCCCACGACCGTCCCGATTTCGAATGGAAGGCCGGCGACCTGTTCACCGAGCTGAAGGGCCGTGCGGACCGCTGCGAGATGGAGTTCCAGGTCAGGTCTCCGAAGAGCCTTGGGCGCATCCTCCACCGTCTGGAGCCTGCTCTCAAGGTCATGATCCGCTTCGAGATCCAGGAGAACCTCCACGCTGGTCAGGCTCTATACCTTCTCGGGCCTCGACAGGAGGCAACGAAGTGAGGCGCGGGGCCGCTGTCCTCTCAGGACACCGCCGTCGGTCGCTCTCAGCACCTACTTTGGTCAGATCTCTTCCCGCTAATCCGCGGATTTGCAGGATGAGATCTCCTCAAAGTCGCCTCAGCGAGACACGAAAATGAAGGCGGACACGCGGACCCCAGGCGCCTGCTTGCCGATCTCTTGTGCAGAGCCTTCGGACAGATCCCTCGGAGGCCCGGCGGTCTGGGCGGAAATCGAATGCCCCGGTGGATTGGTTGGGCTCGATCAGTCGCTCCGCCTCCTCGCCCGCTGGCTCGTCGCTACTTCACGGAAAGGGTCGGTCGGTCAGGCCTCCGGCTCTCTGCCGGACCCGCGCAAACCATTGGATGTTGCTGCCGAACCCAAGGTAGTGTTCAAGGCCAGATGAGGTAGAACCCTTGCTGGACAAGGCTTCGAGGCCAGACACTGCTCTCCGGCCCGCCGTAGGCTACCTGCGCCGGTCGACCGACCGCCAGGAGCAGTCCCTCGCGGACCAGAAGGCTGCCATCGAGCGGTACGCTTCCGAGCATGGCTTCGAGATCCTCCGCCTCTACACCGACGACGCGGTCTCGGGGACTTCCACCAACGGCCGCAAGGCGTTCCTGCACCTCCTCAAGGATGCCGAGTCCGACGCCCGCGACTTCCGCACAGTCCTGGTTTACGACATCAAGCGCTTCGGCCGCGTCGACACCGATGAGGCCGGCCATTATCGCTACCTCCTCAAGATGCAGGGCGTCGAGGTCGTGTACGTCGCCGAAGGCTTCCAGGGGAATACGACGGACTCCCTCATCCTCGGCGTCAAGCAGTGGCTCGGGCGCGAGGAGGTTCGGGACCTGTCCAAGGTCACGATCCGCGGTCTTCTCTCGCTCAGCGAGGGCGGCTGGTGGATGGGGGGCGTGCCACCGTACGGCTATGACCTCCTCTACCACGACGGCACCGGGAAGCGGTACCAGAAGGTCCGGTTCATGCCCAACGGCGAGAAGCAGGTCTTCTCGGCGGAGGGGGCGCTCGTCCGGACGGTTTCCCGAGGCGAGCATCTCAGCACGGCCAAAAGCGACCGTGCGAAACTGGTCCCGAGCGCGCCCGACAGGGTGCGGACAGTTCAGAAGATCTTCGAGATGTACGGCGACCTCGGAATGGGTCTGCGGGCGATAGCCGCGCGCCTGAACGAGGACAAGATCCCTTCGCCTGGGTGCGCCAACCCGAGTGCCAACCGTAACTTCACCTGGTGCCTTTCGTCGGTGCGCGGGATCCTCAACAACAGCGTGTACACCGGCGACTTGACCTGGAACAAACGCACGCAGGGGAAATTCCACCGGATCGCCAATGGCCAGGCTCAGAAGAGGGAGACTCTCCACCGTGCCGTGGAGAAGAATGGTCAGCAAGACTGGATCGTCGTCCAGGATGCCCACGAGCCGCTGGTCGCCCGAGACCTCTTCCGGCGGGCGCACGGGCGTCGATCCGAGGAGAAGACCGATCGCCACAACTTCCGCCGGGGCCGGGGAAAGGACTCCCCCTTCCTCCTGACCAGTCTTCTCGTCTGCGCCCACTGCGGCTTCAAGTTGCAGGGATTCACCCACCGGAATGGACACCACCGGGTGGACGGCACCGAAGGTGCTTCCTACGACTACGTCTGCGGCGGCTACAGGTCCAAGGGCAAGTCGGTCTGCAAGCGATACCGCCTGCGCCGCGATCCCTTCGAGACCTTGATCCTGGGACGGGTGGAGAAGCGGCTGAAGAAGTACCTGGCCCGTGGAGGCGAGGCGACCCTCCGGAAGTTCATCGCCGACGAGATCCTGGCCAAGACCCCAGATCCTGGGGAGGAGATCACCAAGCTCAAGTCGGAACTCACCTCTCTCAAGGTCGAGGCCAACCGGCTCCTCGACATCGCCACGCCGGCCAATAGGGACTTCGTGGACGAGCGCCTCGGAAAGATCCGCGTCCGCAAGCAAGAACTAGAACCTCGCCTCGCGGACCTCGAGCGCGTCGACTTCCAGCCTGTCGATCTGGAGGCCGCCACTCGCGACGCGCTGGCCTACCTTGCGAGATTCCGCGAAGTCCTAGAGGAAGGGACGCTGGAGCAGCGCAAGGAGTTCCTGCGCGGCTTCGTGCATGAGATCAGCATCGATCCCGACGCCGCAAGGGGGACGATCACCTTCTACGAGTTGCCCATAACGTCTTTAATGATGGTGCCGGGGGCCCGAGTCGAACCCTCACAATAGACGTTCCGTCGTGCGGGAATCAGTTTTGCGGAGTGAGAGTCATGAGATGGCGGGCGATCTCGAACCGGGCCCGGCCGGCCGGCATCTCCTTGACCCGCTCGAGGAGGAGGTCGCGTGATTGCGAATCCAGGCGGACGGCGCGGCCGGTCGAGGCGATCACCTCGGCGACCACTTCCTCGTACAGCCTCTTGAGATCCGAGCCGCCGCCCGCCGGCCAGTCGAAGGTCGCGCACGCCTGCGCCAGCTCGGGCTGAGCCGGCAGGCGGGGTGACGTCAGGACCAGCATCAGACGCGAGGTCTCCAGATCCATGACCATTTCGCGCAGGACGCGCACAACCGTCTTGTCGTCGAGACAGGGCCGGAAATCGGCGAGGACGTAGAGGCCGTTGTTCTTCTGCCGTCTGATGAACTCCAGGGCGCGGCCGGCGTCGCGGTAGGTCTCCCCCATCGCCTGGCTGCCCTCCTTGATCAGGCCGCGGGCGGCCGACCAGACGAAGAACTCGCGGTGCAGCTCGCCGGCCAGGCGCATCAGAGCGGCGATGGCGCCTCTCTCCTCCCAGGTCTGCAGGCAGATGATCGGCACCTGCATGCGCATCCTTCCGGTGTCGAGGCTGGTGGCCATCCGGAAGATTGCTTCCAGATCGGCAGGTATTTCCGGGATGGCTTCATCGGGCGCTTCGTGGGCGGCCGCGTGATCAGGGCCGGGGTGCGCCGGCGCCGCGGGACGGACGGTCTCGTGCGGTGTGGGCGGGCTCGCCGCTGGCGGAGCGTGGCGCGGATCCGGCGGCGGCCCCGCAGCGGCGTGGGCTGCATGCGACGGCGCGGGTGCTGCGACCGGCGCCGGGCGGGGCGTCGGTGGCGCTGCCTGGGGGCGCGCGGGGGACGCCGGTTGCGCAGGCGGGGCCGGCCGCGCGGGCGGCGGCTGGGGCGTCGCCTCGGTGCGGGCCGGCACGGGTGGAGCCGCCGGCATCGGCGACGCCTCGTGCGCTACCGCGGCGCGTGCCTGCGCGCCTGCAGCCGGGGGCCTGTGCGGCGGCGCCGGCGGCGTTTCGTTCCCGGTCAAGTCGGCCCGCCAGGTGTCGGAATCGGGGAGAGCCCCGCCGGCGGAGGACGCGGCGGTCGCCACGGGCTCCGGCGCCACCGGGATCGGCGCCGGGGCCGCGCTCTTGCGCGCCGGCCACAGGTCCTTCTTCGGCGCCGACCATGAGGCGGGCTTCGCTGGCGGCGCCTGGGCCACCTGAGTAGCGGGCCGCGCGGGCGCCTTGGGCGCCGGTGGTTCGTGCGCTGCCTGGGCGGCCGCGGCGACCGGCTGCGGCAGGCCATGGCCGTTCCCGTCGCCGTTGATTCGGGCGCGCGCGGTCTTGACGGACCGCAGCGCCTTGTTGATCTCCGCCTCGATCACCTCCAGGTCGTCGAACGGCTTGAGGATGACGCTGCGGGCGCCGAGCTTGCGCGCCGTCTCGACGTTCTCGGGCGTCGCGTTGGCGGTCATCACCAGGATCTCCGGCTTGAAGCTGATCTTCTTCATGTCGGCCATCAGCTCGAGCCCGGTGAACCCCGGCATGTGGATGTCGGTCAGGACCATGTCGATGCGGTTCTCGGCGAACTGCTTCACCGCCTCCTTGCCGTCGGCCGCGATCAGCAGATGGAACTCGGGTCGCGTCGCCAGGAGCTCCGACAGGAGCCTGCGGATGTTCGGATCGTCGTCGATCACCAGAAGGTTGTAGGTGTCCATATCCTCTCAGCGCAGGTTGATGACCCTGACGCGCTTCTCCCTCGCGGTCGACGGCGCCGCGGCCGCCTCCGCGCTCTGCTGAACCCGCGGGATCAGGATCGTGAACGTCGTTCCCCCGCCCATCCTGCTCTCGACCGAGATCTCCCCCTTGTGCTCTTTCACGATGCCGTACGACACCGACAGCCCGAGGCCGGTCCCCTTCCCCACCGGCTTTGTGGTGAAGAACGGATCGAAGATCTTGCCGACGACCTCCGGCGGGATGCCGCTGCCGTTGTCCCCCACCCGGATGCGCGCCATCGACACTTCCGGCGCATCGACGGACACGGTGATCCTCCCCTCCCGCTTCCCCTCCATCGCGTCCCCGGCGTTGATGAACAGGTTGAGGAGGACCTGCTCGATCTGGTTGGCGTTCCCGTTGACGTAGAGGGATTGCGCGAACAGATGGGGCTCGAGCCGGACCTCCTTCATCATCAGCTGGTGCGACACCAGCTTGACGGTATCGGCGACGACCGCGTTGAGATCGATCACCATCATCTCGGCGGTCTCCTGGCGGGAGAACTTCAGGAGGTTCTTCAGGATCTCCAGCGAGCGGTCGGTCTCCTTCTCGATCGTCTTGAAATACTCGCTCAGCGGGTGATCGTGCGGGATCTTGCGCTGTCCCATCTGGGCGTAGCCGCGGATCGAGGTCAGGGGGTTCTTCACCTCGTGCGCGATGCCGGCGCCGAGCTGCCCCAAAGCACTCATCTTCTCCGACTCCATGAGTCGCTGGTTGGCATTCTTCAGGGCGTGCTCGCGTGTCGACAGCTCCTCGGTCATCCTCTGGAAGCGGGTCGCGAGCGCTGCGATTTCCCCGCCGCCGGTCACCGGCACCTGGACGTCGAACTGCCCCTGCCCGATCTGCTCGGTGGCGCGCGCCAGGGTCACGAGCGACCGGGTCAAGGACGACGCGAACAGGAAGACGAGGGCGAGAGCGCCGACGCAGACGACCCCCGCGATGATGAGCGAGCGCGTCACCAGACGGCGGGCGGCCTCGAAGGCGCGCGCCTTCCGGATCTGCACGATGCTGAACAGCCCGAGGTCGCCGACCGGAGAGTAGGCCGCCAGCATCGGCACGCCCGAGGCGGCGTACTCGCGCGTGCCGGCCGTCTGCGCCGTCTTCGGCAGGAGGTCGGCGAACGATCCGGCGGCCCCGGCGCCGACCGCCGATTCCATCCCCTCGGTGACGGAGATCAGCGGTCTTCCCGTCGTATCGGTGACGTAGATCTCGAACAGCTTCGACTCGCCGCGCGCGGTGTACAGGCGGTCGAGGGGAAACTCGGCGATAAGAACCGGACCGTCCGGCGCGGGGGCCGCCGCCGCTGCCCCGGGGGCCGCTAAGGCTGCGGGCGCCCCGCCCGACGGCAGGCCGCGCACTGCCAGGGTGAAGGTCGGGAGCTTCGCAGACAGGTTGAGCCGCTCGATGATCGGCCGCTCCCCGGTCAGGGCGTCGAATTTCAGGGTGCCGTACGTGTAGGCCGAATGCATCGTCTCGACCGACAGGCCGAGGTCGGACAGGGCGCGCGACAAGAAGACGTTCTTGAGTGTTCCGTCCGTCTCGCGCACGCTGAACAGCAGGAACTCCGGGTACTGGCGCAGCATGGCGGACAGCATGACGCGTCTGTCGGTCCCCTCCGGCACAGGCAGGCGGGCGGCCTCGGCGAAGATGCGCATCTTCTCGGTGAGATGCCGCACGTTCGCCTGGACCTCGTCCGCGATCTTGATGGCGCGCGAGGCGTTGAGGTCGAAGATGTAGGAGGACTTGTCCTGCTGGAACAGAAGGACCGCCTGGCTCGCCACGAGCCCGATCGACACGCTGATGATCAGGAACATCGCGAGCAGGAGCTTCGCCCGCAGGCCCAGCCGGTTCATCAGTGTCCCGTCATCGAGGCGGTCGCCCGCTTCGATCCCTTGTACGTGATGAGACGCTTCCCGTACTCCGAGTTGCCGGCCGTGTCGATCGCCTCGATGGTGACCAGGTTGACCCCTTCCTTGAGCGTCAGAGGGAAGGTGAACGTCCCGTCGGGGCCGACACTGACCTTCTGCCCGTTCACCTTGACCCGTGCGTCCCGCTCGGTCTTCCCCTTGAGCTCGACGCTCGGCGCGGGGGCGACGAACATCTCGGGGGGGGACAGGATGGCGAGCGCCGGCGGCGTGTCGTCGTAGTCCGCCTTCACCGAGCGCACGGCGCTGTAGGGCCCGGCGAAGCCGTCGGCGTCCTGCGCCCGCACCCGCCAGTAATAGGTCCCGGGCTGCCGGATCTGGACGGGGAGGGACGTGCCGTCGACCTTCTCGTCGGCGAAGATCCTCTGGAATCTGGGGTCGGTCGCCACCACCAGGCGGTAGGAGCGGCCGCGATCGGCCGGACGCCACTTCAGCTCGACCTTGGGAGCCTTTCTCTGGAATCCGTAGGTCGCGCCGTCCGCGGGGAAGAACGGCTCCGGGCTTCCGGGGAGAACGCGCGGCTGCAGCACGCCGTTCTCGGTGACCTTCACCACCATCTTTTCCTTGAGGACCACCTCGCCCCCCTTCGGACCGGTGATCTTCAGCGATCCGGAGAGGGCGGCCACGCTCGTCGATCGATCCGGCAGCGTCCGCAGGGCGATCCGTGTCTTCTCTCCCGGCTTGCGGCTTCCGGGGACAGGCCTGATGGTCAACGAGCGGCTCGAAGCGGCGGCCTGGATCGCCTTCGCCTGCTCGGGGGCCGGCTTCGACGCCAGACCGTCCAGGAAGTCGGACGACAGGAGCGCCAGCGAGATCTCCGAATCCTCCGCCCCCTTCGCGCGCGGCTTGATGATTACGAGGGCGTTCTGGTCGACGTCGAGGAGGTCGTCCGGTCCGAACGCGATGGTCGCCGACGACTTGTCGAAGGTGCGCACCGCGTCGTTCTCGTACAGCGGCATCTGCTGCCGGGCGTCCTCCCACGACAGGTCGGAGGCGCGCTTCGCCTTCACGTTCCGCTCCAGGTTCACGAGGGTCGCCATGACGTCACCCCCGGCCGGGGGCGCCGTGGGCTCTCCCGACAGGATCGGCGGCTGGAGCTCGACCGGAGCGGGGGTCTCGGCCGGGGGAGCCGCGGGCGGCAGCGGCTTCGGCGGCTGGAATCCCGGCAGGGAGCCCGTGAAGTAATAGAACCCTCCCCCGGCAAGTGCGGCCAGGACCAGCAGAACCGCCAGCACCGTGAACGTCTTCTTCATGTCCCCCCCTCAATCCGCGGCGGCGGTCAGTACTTGCCCTGGATGCGGAAGAAGTAACCCTTGGCCGAGTAGTCGTTCGCCGAGAACTCGTTGTCGGTGAAGTCGGTGAAGTTGTAGCCGACGCCGATCCGCATGTGCTTGAAGAACAGGCGGTTCACTTCGAACAGCGAGCCGCTGGCCGAATCGTCCGCGCCCTGGTCCATGCTCAGGGTCCGGTACTCGAGCGCCGCGTCCCAGGTGTCGCTCAGGTGATAGCTGAACCGGTTGATCCACAGCCGCATGCGGCTCTTGAGGTCCGCCAGAAGCGCCTGATCGATGGCGCGGTCGCGGACGGCGTACTTTTCGGTAAGCGACAGGCGGCGGTGCAGGTCGACCACCGTCTGCAGCGAGAAGACCTGGTCGGTCTTGCGATCCGGCACCACGGCCGCCTGCATCGCGGGGGGCAGGTTCTGCACCTGCGTGTAGCGCGCCAGGACCTGGATCCAGTCGTAGCCGATGGGCCTGAAGGCGATGCCGTAGCTCTCCTCGCGGAACAGAGACTCGTCGAGACCGGCCACCTTGTCCCTCGTCACGCCGTAATTGAGCCGGCCGAGGAAGGTGAAGTCGCGCGACAGTTTTGCCTCCACCGCGTTGCTCGACACCCACTGGTCGCGGTCGGCCGGCGGCGCGGGCAGGCCCGGCGAGGGGGCCTCGTCGTGGCGCAGCTCGAACTTGGAGAAGATCTTGAACCAGGTCGAGGCGTACGACGCGCTGACCGACGCTGCCTGGCGCAGCGTATCGGGGTTCGTGCCCGTCCCGTCGAGGCGCGAGCGCTCGAAGTTCACTCCCGTCGTCAGGCGGTCGCTGACCTTGGTGTTGAGCCCGACCACCGTGCTGGCGCCGGCCTCGCCGGAGTTCGACTTGAACTGCTCCTCGGTGTACAGGCGCGTGCGATCGCCCAGGAGGGTGGCGGCGCCGGCGGTCAGGACCGAGGTCATGGCACCGGTGTGGTCGGGCGACATGGCGTAGGTCCCGTACAGGACCGTCTTCTCGTCGACTTTCGTGGTCAGGCCGACCAGGCCTCCGTCCCCCTCCTCGGCGGCGATCAGCTCGGCCTTCGCGGTCACCTTCGGGCTGACCTGCGCGTCCAGGCCGACCGCCGTCTGCCGCTTGGTGCCGGTGGTCGCGGTCGTCCCGCCGACCTGCTGCAGGAAGTCGTCCTGATAGCGGGTGTAGAAGTCGAGCCTGGTCGTCGGCCGGTAGTCGAAACGCAGCGCGCCGATCCCCTCCGCCTGGTCGGGCTGCGTCACACTGTTGGTCGAGCGGTAGCGCGCCTCGATCGTCGTGCCGAACTTTCCGAACGTCTGCTGGTACTGCAGGGTCGACGTCAGGATGGTCGCCGTCCCCTTCACGTCACGGTCGTCGACCATCAAGTTGAGGGTCCCGCTCTTGCCCATCCGGACTCCCAGCGTCACGCCGCTCTGGTCGCTCTCGTCCTGCGCCACCGTGAAGGAGGACGAGAAGCCGGCATCGATGTGGCGGAAGTAGCCGGTCGCCCGGACGGGGCCGCCCCCCGTGGCGAACTCGAGCTTGTACGCCTGGGCCTTGTCGGCCGAGAACGGCACGGTCTTCTTCTGGAAGTCGAGACCGCCGTCGGTGGACACATACTGCGGCAGCGCCTCGTTGGCGCTCTGGCTGAACTCGGCGGTCACCGAGGACGAAGAGCCGAGGCGCGCCGTCACATCGCCGCCCGTGAGCGTATAGGTCCCGGTCGGACGCTGCTCCTGCACGTAGGTGCCACCGACAACAACTCCCCCGCCGAGCGCCGTCTTCGCCCGCGCGCCGTAGGTGTTCACGTCGATCGCCGAGCCCGACAGATCGGTGTACTCATAGTCCACGACGACGAAGACCGGATTCCCGTTCAGGATCCCGTCGCTGATGATCGTCGACGAGTCGCTCACCGACGAGACGGGGGCACGGAACAGGATCCGGCCTTCCGCATAGTCAATCTCGTAATCAACGTAATTCCTGCGGGTTACGTTCGCAACCGGGATGCCGGTGATCTTGTCGCGCACCTCCAGGCGGACCTTCTCCGATCCCGGCACGACCCCCTGGTTGCGCAGGAAATAGAGCGACCCGCCGGTGCCGGCGAACTCGTCGTGCGCCGCGATGGTCTCCGGCACCGCGGCGAACACGAGGGCCTGACCGAGCGGCTGGCCGTCCTTCTGTTTCGCCAGGCTCTTCCAGGTGACCTTGCCGCCGTACAGCGAGCGGTTGAAGGAGGAGAACTCGTTGCCGGTGATTCCGGAATTGTAATTGCCCCACTGCGCGCTGCCGTACGGCGCCTCCAGCAGGACGTAGAAGCGCCCCTGGCTGTTGGTGTCGGCGTAGGTGCGGCTGGAGTCGCCGTACACGGGATAGAACGCGTCCGGATCGAGGTTGCGGTAGAACGAGGAGTCGTCCCGCTGGCCGAGACGCGAGCCGGCGTCCTTCAGGTCCCCCTGGCCGGTGTCCATCGAGGCGGTGATCAGATATTTCCCCTGGATCCTTCCCTTCAGGTAGAAGGCGATCCTGCCGTCGACGAAGAGATCGTCCTTGTATTTGTCGGGGACCGGTCCTTCGGTCGTGATCTTGTTGACCGTGGCGTCCCCCAGCGCGACCAGGAAGACGTAGTTGCTCTGCACCTGGACCGGCACCCCCACGCGCCCCTCGGTGCTGTTCGGCATCGACACCACGACGTCGATGACCGACGGCCCCTCGGGCAGCCGGACGGTCCCCGAGAACGCGCCGTTCGGCAGGACCGGCACGCGCCACTTGTTGATGGTCACGGTCGCCTTCGCCGGGGCCGTGCCGCGCACGAACAGGCTCGGGCTGGACAGGACGGCGCCGCGCGGCGGCAGCTCGATGGTGAACTGCGGCACCGGCTTGCGCACGACGATCAGATCCAGCTGCTTGTCGACGCCGCTCAGGTTGACCGCGAGGTTGACCAGGCTGGTGAGACCGCCCGGGGCCATGGCCACGACACCGAAGGTGTTCTCGCCGACCGCCAGGGGCAGGTCGGTCTCGAACGCGCCGGTCCCCTGGACCTTGACCGCCTCGCCGTCGATGAACACCTGGTTGCCCGGCTCCGTCCTCCCGCGCACGCGGATCTTGATGCTCGGGTAGCGCGGCCCGTCCTTCGACGGAGTCGGCTGCATCAGCTTGATGACGTCCTCGCGCTTGCCGATCTCGAGCTTCACGTCGGTCGTCGGCTCGAGGATGGCGATCGTCGGCAGGGTCACGGTGGTCGCCGCGACGCCGCCGTCCTCCGTCTTGATCCCGACGTACACACGGCCGTTGTCCTTGATCGGATCGACCACCGTCCGGAACGAACCGTCCTCGTCGGCCGGGATGGTCTTGCCGTTGACCACGACCTGGCGCTCGCCGGACGCGGACGTCTCGGCGTAGGTGCGCGCCACCTCGGTGTCCTCGAGCTGAGCCTTGATCTCGACGCGGCGGTTGCGCGCCCGGCCCGCGGAGCTCGTGTTCGGCACCACCGGGCTCGCCGAGCCGCGCCCCTCGCAGGTGAGCCGCTCGCCGTCGATGCCGGCGGCCACGAGGTACGCCTTCACCGCCTCGGCGCGCATCAGGGACAGCCTGGTGTTCCAGTCCGCCGCACCGGTGTTGTCCGTGTGGCCGCGGATCACCACCTTCTCGTCGGGATATTTCTTCAGCGTGTCGGCGACCTCCTTGAGCGTCGTCACGGCGGTCGAGTTGAGTACGGCGGTGTTCGTCTCGAAGGAGGCGCCGGTCAGCTCGAAGGAGATGGCGTTGGTCCGGTTGACTCCGAAGATGCGCAGCGGGCTCTTCGACAACGACCCGTCGGTGAACTCGATGGTGAGCTGGTACGAGTAGATCGCACCCCCCTTGACCAGGTTGCCGGCGGCGTCCTTGCCGTCCCAGGTGAGCTGCGTGGTCTTCTGATCGGTGCCGCGGAAGCCCCGGATGCGCCGCATCTGCGCGTCGAAGATCTCGAACACCCACTCCTTCACGGAGCGATCGCCCGGATAGGAGATTCGGAATACCGCCGGCTTGTCGAGCCGGCCGTTCACCACGCGGAGGTTCCGCTCCAGGCTCATCACGTCCATCTTGACGCGCGTCTTCGGCAGGCGCGCCTGGACGCCGTTGACGACCGCCGTCATGTCGTCGAGGTTCCCGATGACCTCGGCCTGGGCCTCGACCTTCTCGTCGGTCACGGCGATCCCGTAGGTGCCGGGGCGGCCCTGGCGGATCACGACCGGCGGCTTCAGGCGGGCGCCGAAATTCACCTTGGCCACAAGACCCGGCGTCAGCGTGATCGTCTGCGCCTCGGGGAGGGTCAGGCCGTCGTTCGGCGGCAGCGTGTGGACGTTGATCTTCACCAGGCGGTTTCCCGGACGCACGGCGGCGATGTGGTACAGGCCGTTGCCGTCGCTGACTGAGTAGACGCCGTCCTCCATCGCCACCATGACACCGCCGACGCCGTTCTCGCCCGGTCCCTGCACGCCGTTGCCGTCCTTGTCGTCGAACACCTTGCCGACGATCGTCCCGAGGTCGAACTCGGGGTCCTCGAGGAGCTCGACGGTGTTGTCCGCCTGCGCGGACAACGGCTGGGCGATCGCGTCCTGCGCCCGGACCTTGGTCACGAGGCCGCCCAGGAGCGCGCCCGTGTTCACCAGCGCCCTGTAGCTCAGCGTGATCGTCTGTCCCGAGGTGATGGCGCCCACGGGGACGAGACGCGGGATGGCCGGTGCCGGATCGGGCTGTACTGTGCAGGCCGGGGAGCACATCGACATCGTCCCGGAAACCAGCTGCATGCCGACGGGCAGCAGGTCGCTCAGGTCCACGTTGGTCACCGCGAGCGCCGTCGGGTTGGCGAGAGTGACGGTGTACAGGATGAAGTCGCCCCGGCGCACGACCGGCGTGTCGGACGTGATCGACACCCGCAGGACGTCGCCCAGGAAGACCGGAACCGTCACGGTCGGATCGTCGTCCGCCGGATCGGCGGGGTTGTTGCCGGTCTCGACGGCGTCGGAACGGCCCGGGTCGTCGGAGATGGCGCTCAGCGGGCCGGCCGCGGTGAGCGCCGCCTGGTTGCTGATCGCCGTGCCGCCCGGCGCCGCTCCGTCCACGGTGACTTGGTACATCAGGGTGGCCGAAGTCATCGACGGGACGCCGCCGACGTTCCACACCAGGCTCGGCAGACCGGTGTCGTCGGCGCCCGGGCCGCTGATCGACCCCGGGACGTAGGTGGTGTTCGCCGGCACCGGGTCGGTCACCACGACCGCGGCGGCGGCGCCGAAGCCGCTGTTCCTGACGGTGATCGTGTAGACCAGCGTATCGCCCGGATTGAGGCTTCCGCCGTTCAGGTCGGCGACCGTCTCGAGGAGCTGGATCACGGGGCCGGACGAGGTCACGACCAGGCCGGTCGCGTCGTTCGGGGCGGCCGTCGACGGGTCGTCCGAGACGAGGCTGATCCCTCCGTTGGCGGCGACCGAGGCCTGGTTGGCGATCACCGTGCCGCCCGCCAGCGGACTGTTCAGACGCACCCGGAAGGTGATCACGACGTCGCTGTCGGCTCCGCCCGCGCCGTTGAGCGTGCCGACGGCCACCGACAGCGGGTTCCCCTCGACCGTCACATCGGCCGCATCGTCCGAGGCGAGGCTGCCGGCGACCAGGGTCGTGTTGGCCGGGATCGCATCCGTCAGGACGACGCCCGTGGCGTCGTCGTTGCCGGTGTTGGTCACGGTCACGGTGTAGGTGACCGTCTCGTTCTCGAACAGCGGCGCCCCGTTGTCGTCTGCGGCGGTCTTGGTCGCCCGCAGGACCGGCGCCGAGACCACGGTCCGGACCGTCGCGTCGTTCGGGGCGGCCGTCGTCGGATCGTCGGTGACGATGCTGACGCCTCCGTTGGCCGTGATCGTCGCCTGGTTCCCGATCGCGGTGCCGTTCACGAGCGGCGTCTGGACCCGCACGCTGAACGTCACGACGACGTCGTTGTCCGCGCCGCCGGCCCCGGTCAGCGTCCCGATCGCCACGCTCAGCGGGTTGCCGGGGGTCAGCACGTCGGTCGGATCATCCGAGGCCAGGCTGCCGGCCACGAGACTGGTGTTCGCCGGGATCGTGTCCGACAGGAGGACCCCCGCGGCGTCGCCGTTCCCCGAGTTCGTCACCGTGATGGTGTAGGTGATCACGTCCCCCGGCTGCAGCGAACCGCCGTTGTTGTCCGTGAATGTCTTCGTCGCGGACAGGCTTACGGTCGAGGTCACGGTGTTGCTCGTGGCCAGCCCGGCGATCGCGGGCGTCTCGTTCGAATCGATGCTGTAGGTGCCGTTGGTGATCAGAAGCCCGTTCAGAAGCGGGCTGTTCACCCGCACGACGAGCTGCACCGAGCCCGATCCGCCCGCGGCCAGTGCGCCGATGTTCCAGGTCACGACACCCGCGGCGACGGAACCGCCGGCGGTCGCCGACACAAACGTCGTATTGGCCGGCAGGGTGTCCCGCACCGCCACGCCCGTGGCGTTGGCGGTGCCGGTGTTGACGTAGGACAGCGTGTAGGTGATGTTCGACCCCGCATTGACCGGATCGGGGGCCCCCGACTTGGTGATGCTGAGGACGGGGGACGAGTTCACCGTGGTGGTGACCGCGGCGCCGCCCACCGGGGCGGTCTCGTTCGAGTCGATGCCGTAACTGCCATTGGTGATGACCGTGCCGTTCGCCAGCGGCGTCACCACCTGCACGACGAGCTGCACGCTGCCGGAGGCGCTGGCCGGCAGGGTGCCGATCGCCCAGGTCACGATGCCTCCCGCCAGCGTCCCGCCGCCGGTCGCCGACACAAAGGTGGTGTTCGCGGGAAGGGTGTCGGTGATCGCCACACCGGTCGCGTCGGCCGTGCCGGTGTTGGAGTACGCGATCGTGTAGGTGATGTCGCTGCCGGCGTTCACCGGGTCCGGCGCGTCGGTCTTGGAGACGTTCAGCACCGGGGTCGACGTGACGGTCGTCGTCGCGGCCGCTCCGGCGACCGGCGCCGTCTCGTTCGAGTCGATCGTGTACGAGCCGTTCGTGATGACCGTGCCGTTCGCCAGCGGGCTGTTCACCCGGACCACGAGCTGCACCGAGGACGACACGCCGGTGTTGAGAGCCCCGATCGTCCAGGTCACGATGCCTCCCGCGAGCGTCCCGCCGCCGGTCGCCGACACGAAGGTCGTGTTCGCGGGGACCGCGTCGGAGACGACGACGCCGGTGGCGTTCTCGTTCCCGGTGTTCGAGTAGGACAGCGTGTACGTGATGTTTGCGCCCGCGGCCGCCGGGTCGGGCGCGTCCGTCTTCGAGATCCCGAGGACCGGGCTCGAGGCCACGGTCGTGGTCGCGTCCGGGCCGGTCTGCGGCAGGATCTCGTTGCTGTCGATCGTCCAGCCGGTGTTGGTGATCACCGTGCCGTTCAGGAGCGGACTGTTCGCGCGGACGACGAGCTGCACCGATCCCGACGCCCCGGCGCTCACCGCTCCGATGTTCCAGGTCACCACACCGGCGGACAGCGTCCCGCCGCCGGTGGCCGACACGAAGGATGTGCTGGCCGGAAGCGGGTCGCGCAGGACCACGCCGGTCGCGTTGCTGGTCCCGGTGTTCTGGTAGCCGAGCGTGTAGGTGATGTCGCTCCCGGCCGCCAACGGGTCCGGCGCGTCGGTCTTGGTCAGCGTGAACCGCACGCTGGAGAGGACCGTCGTCCCTGTCGCTGTGCCGCTGACGGCGGCCGTCTCGTTGCAGTCGATGCTGTAGGTGCCGTTGGTGACCACCGCCCCGTTGGCCACCGGCGTGTTGATCGACACCACCAGCTGCACCGAACCGGAGCCGCCGGAGGGGACGTTGCCGACGGTCCAGGTCACGACACCCCCCGCGAGCGTCCCGCCCGCCGTGGCGCTGACGAAGGTGGTGCCCGCCGGCAGCGTGTCGGCGATCACGACGCCCGTGGCGTCGGCGTTGCCGGCGTTCGAGTACGACAGCGTGTAGGTGATGTTGTCCGTTCCCGCCACGGCGGGGTCGGGGGAGTCGGTCTTGCCGATGCTCAGGATCGGGTCCGATGTGACCGTGGTCGTGATGGGCGCGCCGGACACGGGGGCGGTCTCGTTGCTGTCGATGGCGTACGATCCGTTGGTGAGGAGCGTGCCGCTGGGCAGCGGGCTCGCCACCTGCACGATCATCTGCACCGAGCCGGACGAGCCGGCGTTCAGAGCGCCGATGTTCCAGGTCACGACACCGCCCGCGAAGGAGCCGCCGCCCGTGGCCGACACGAAGGCGGTGTTGGCCGGCACCGTGTCGGTGATCACGACGCCGGTGGCGTTCTCGTTGCCCGTGTTGGAGTACGAAAGGGTGTAGGTGACGTTGTTCCCCGCCGCGACCGGGTCGGGGGCGTCGGTCTTCGAGATGCCGAGGATCGGAGCCGACGTCACCGTGGTCGTGATGACCGCGCCGGCCACGGGGGGGGTCTCGTTGCTGTCGATGGCATAGGTCGAGTTGGTGATCACCGTGCCGTTCGCCAGCGGGCTCGCGACCTGCACGACCAGCTGCACCGAGCCGGACGACCCCGCGGGCAGGAACCCGAGATTCCAGGTCACGATTCCCCCCGCCTGCGTCCCGCCGGCCGTGGCCGAGACGAACGTCGTGTTCGCGGGCAGCGTGTCGGTGATCACGGCGCCGGTGGCGTTGGCGTTGCCGGTGTTCGAGTACGACAGCGTGTAGGTGATGTTCGAGCCCGCGCCCACCGGGTCGGGCGCATCGGTCTTCGAGAGGCCGAGTACGGGGATCGATGTCACCGTCGTCGTGATGGCCGCACCGGCGGTGGGGGGGGTCTCGGTGCTGTCGACGCTGTAGGTCGAGTTCGTGATGACGGTGCCGTTCGCCAGCGGGCTCGCCACCTGCACGACCACCTGCACCGATCCCGACGATCCCGCGTTCAACGCGCCGATGTTCCAGGTCACGACACCGGCCGACAGCGTCCCTCCCGCTGTCGCGGAGACGAAGGTGGTATTCGTCGGCACCGTGTCGGCGATCACGACGCCGCTGGCGTTGGCGTTGCCGCTGTTCGAGTACGACAGCGTGTAGGTGATGTTCGCGCCGGCGCTCACCGGGTCGGGGGCGTCGGCCTTCGAGATCGCCAGGACCGGGCTCGAGGAAACGGTGGTCGGGATCGCGGCGCCGGCGGTCGGCGCGGTCTCGTTGCTGTCGATGCCGTAGGTCGCGTTGGTGATGACCGTCCCGTTCGCCAGCGGGCTGGCGGCCTGGACGACCATCTGCACCGACGAGGACGACCCGGCGTTCAGCGCCCCGATGTTCCAGGTCACGACACCGGCCGACAGGGTCCCGCCCGCCGTCGCCGACACGAAGGTTGTGTTCGCCGGCACCGTGTCGGTGATCACGACGCCGCTGGCGTTGGCGTTGCCGCTGTTCGAGTACGACAGCGTGTAGGTGATGCCGGCCCCGGCGTTCACCGGATCGGGGGCGTCGGTCTTCGAGATTGTCAGAACCGGCACCGACGACACCGTCGTCGTGATCACAGCACCCGCGACCGGGGCCGTCTCGTTGCTGTCGATGCCGTACGTCGCGTTGCTGATCACCGTTCCGTTCGCCAGCGGGCTCGCGGCCTGCACGATCATCTGCACCGACGAGGACGCCCCGGCGTTCAGCGCCCCGATGTTCCAGGTCACGACACCGGCCGACAGGCTCCCGCCCGCCGTCGCCGACACGAAGGTCGTGTTCGCCGGCACCGTGTCGGTGATCACGACTCCGCTGGCGTTGGCGTTGCCGCTGTTCGAGTACGACAACGTGTAGGTGATGTTCGCGCCGGCATTCACGGGATCCGGGGCGTCGGTCTTCGAGATCGCCAGGACCGGCGCCGACGACACCGTGGTCGTGATCGCGGCCCCCGGCGACGGCGCCGTCTCGTTGCTGTCGATGCTGTAGGTCGAGTTCGTGATCACGGTGCCGTTCGCCAGCGGGCTCGTCACCTGCACGACGAGCTGGACCGACGAGGACGACCCTGCGTTCAGCGCCCCGATGTTCCAGGTCACAACACCGGCCGACAGGCTCCCGCCCGCCGTCGCCGACACGAAGGTCGTGTTCGCGGGCAGCGTGTCGGCGATCACGACACCGCTGGCGTTCGCCGACCCGGTGTTCGAGAACGACAGGGTGTAGGTGATGTTGCTTCCCGCGACGACCGGGTCCGGGGCGTCCGTCTTGGAGATGCCCAGCACCGGGGTCGAGGCCACCGTGGTCGTCACGGCGGCGCCCGACGTGGGCGCCGTCTCGTTCGACGTGACCTGGTAGGAGCCGTTCGTGATGACCGTGCCGTTCGCGAGCGGGCTCGCCACCTGCACGACCAGCTGCACCGAGCCCGACGATGAGGCGTTCAACGCGCCGATGGTCCAGGTCACGACACCGCCTGCGATCGTCCCCCCGGCGGTGGCGGAGACGAACGAGGTGTTGGCCGGCACCGTGTCGGTGATTGTGACGCCGGTGGCGTTCATGTTCCCGGTGTTGGCGTAGGACAAGGTGTAGGTGATGTTCGCGCCCGGCGCGACCGGATCCGGCGAGTCGGTCTTGGACAGGGTCAGGACCGGCGCCGCGGTCACCGTCGTCGTCGCGTTCGGGCCGGTCTGCGGCAGCGACTCGTTGCTGTCGATGGTCCAGCCGGTGTTGGTGATGACCGTGCCGTTGGCCAGCGGACTGTTGACGCGCACCACGAGCTGGACCGACCCGGACGTCCCGGCGTTCACGTTGCCGACGTTCCAGGTCACCACACCGCCCGAGGGCGTCCCGCCCCCCGTCGCCGACACGAACGTCGTGTTGGCCGGCAGCGTGTCGCTGATCACAACACCCGTCGCGTTGTTGGTGCCGACGTTCTGGTAGCCCAGCGTGTAGGTGATCGTGCTCCCCGCGGCCACCGGGTCGGGGGCGTCGGTCTTGGTGAGGGTGAAGCGCGGGTCCGAAAGGACCGTGGTCGTGATGGCCGCCCCGGTCGTCGGCGCCGTCTCGGCGCAGTCGATGGCGTACGTGCCGTTGGTGATCGTCGTGTTGTTGGCGATCGGCGTGTTGATCGACACGACCATCTGCACCGAGCCGGAGCCCCCCGCCGCCAGGCCGCCGAGGGTCCAGGTGACGACGCCGCCCGACTGCGTCCCGCCCGCGGTCGCCGACACGAAAGTCGTGCTGGCCGGAACGGTGTCGGTGATGACCACCCCGGTCGCGCCCGCCGTCCCGGTGTTCGAGTACGACAGCGTGTAGGTGATGTTGTCGGTCCCCGCGACCGCCGGATCGGGCGCGTCGCTCTTGGCGATGTTGAGGATCGGGTCGGACGTGACCGTCGTCGTGATCGCCGTTCCCGGAGCGGGGGCCGTCTCGTTGCTGTCGATGGCGTACGACCCGTTCGTGATCACGGTGCCGTTCGCCAGAGGGCTCGCGACCTGCACCACCAGCTGGACGCTGCCGGAGGCGCCGGCCGCCAGGTTCACGATGTTCCAGGTCACAACACCGCCGGCGAGCGTGCCGCCGCCCGTGGCCGAGACGAACGCCGTGTTGACCGGAACGGTGTCGGTGACGACCACACCGGTCGCGTTGGCGTTCCCGGTGTTCGAGTAGGAGAGCGTGTACGTGATGTTGTTCCCCGCCGGGACCGGGTCCGGGGCGTCGCTCTTCGAGATCGACAGGATCGGCGACGACGTGACGGTGGTCGTGATCGCTCCCCCCGCGGTCGGCGCGGTCTCGTTCGAGTCCACGCTGTAAGAGCCGTTGGTGATGACCGTGCCGTTCACGAGCGGGCTCGCGACTTGAACGATCAGGGTGCGCGTCAGGGTCGTGCCGGCC
>WNGH01000397.1_pt1 | contig 43926 bp, 49 predicted proteins | sample 5400631 | NCBI WGS metagenome assembly WNGH01 (sample SAMN13153373, study PRJNA577476) | soil metagenome | isolation source: 115 cm soil or saprolite under Garry oak tree replicate 1 | place: USA:California | collected 2016-06-15 | reverse complement strand
ATCGCCGCGAGGAGATCGTGTACATCCTCGCCCTCGTTTTCCAGATCCCGCGCGATTCGTCGGGCGTTCGGGATCGTCTGTTTCGTGAGCCACTCGCGCGTTTCCTTCCGGAGTTTCGTCGGCTTCGGCCGTTCCACTCCCTTGCGTGCCATCGTGCCATCCCGTCTGACGATTGTCAGCCCGAATTCATGTCGCGCGTACTTAGCGCGATTGTCACAACGGAGCGGCCTTGACGAATCGGCGGATTGTCCACGGCGCGGGCCTTGGCGATATCTATAAGTCATCCACTTTCCATGTCGGCCACTTGTCCGACGCGGCCTTGAATTGACCGCGCCCCGCGGGATGGGATGATAGGGATGGCCCTCTTCCAAGGTCTCCTCGATCGAGAAGGACGAGTGCTCGACAAGGCGAACCGACTCGCGAAGTCTGGTTTCGCGGCGCTCGAAGTGAATGCGCATGGACGCGCAACGATCGCGTTCGTCAAGGCGCTCGAGATCCTCGAAGCGCAAGAGCCCCGGGCGCGAATCGAGGATTTTCAGGAGGCCTATGCGACGATTGGGTCGGGACTCCTCCGTGTCGGTCGGATCGAGTCCGCCCAGGTCGCGGCGACGCACGCCCTGACCGGCAACGGCGGAGACCTCCGAGCCCTGAGCCTCCAGGGAGATATCTGGCTCGCCCAAGAGCGCGCGTCCGACGCCCTCAGTTATTACGACGCCGCATTGCGCATCGATCCGAAGGCGAAAGATTTCTGGGAGCGGAAAGGGGACGCCCATGTCGCCTTGGAGCAGCGGCCGGAGGCGATCCGCGCCTATATGCAGGTCGTGAACCTCGATCCCGATGATGTCGAAGGATATCGCCGCGTCCTCTCGCTCGTCCCCGACGATGCCGAGCTCTGGGTGCGGACCGGAGAAGCCCACCGCCGGCGAAACGAACTCGACGAGGCGCAGACGGCGTTCGACCGCGCCCTCCGGATCAACTCGGATGCCAAGGAAGCCCTGGAGGGGAAGGCGCTCACATACCTCGCCGCGGGAGAGCCGCAACGGGCGATCCGGTGTCTCGACCGCGTGATCCAGCTGGATCCGTATGACCCGGATGCGTGGCGGCTCCGGGGGGACGTCCTCGGCGCGTCGAACCAGAACGAGGAGGCGTTGCGATCCTACGACGAGGCGCTCCGTCAGCGAGACGGAGACGCGGTCGCGTGGACCAGCCGCGCCGAGCTACTGCGCAAGACGGGCCGGAGCATCGATGCGGTGAGCGCATACGACCGCGCGATCGGCCTGACGCCGAAGACGCTCGCGCCGCGCGAAGGTCGGCTCGAGGCGCTCCGGTCTCTCGCTCGATGGGACGAGGTCGTCAAGGAGGCCTCGAAAGTCATCTCCCTCGACCCCCGCCATGCGGGCGCCCTGTATGCGAAGGCCCACGCATGCATCCAGTTGAACCGCCGAGAGGAAGCGGTCGCGGCCCTCGACGGTTTCCTCGCGGTCGAGCCGCGGTCCTACGACGGGCTCGAGGCGAAACGGGATCTCCTTCTGCGGACCGAACAATGGTCCGATCTCGTCGTCGCATGCGACGCCATCCTAGCGATCCAGCCGCACCATCCGCGGGCCTTGAAAGACAAAGGACGCGCCCTGCTCGCCCTCGGCAAGGCAGAGGAGGCGTACGCGACGTTCGAGACGCTCCGAGTCGTCGCGCCCGACGACCTGGACGCGCTGCGGGGCCAGCGCGACGCGCTCCGACATTCGAAGAACGCCAAGGTCCTCCTCCGGACGTGCGAGGCGATCCTCCAGAAAGATCCCGCCGATGCCAGCACCTGGACCGCGCGCGGGGAGGCCCACCAGACCCTGGGTCAATCGGAGGAATCGATCACCGCGTTCGACACCGTCCTCCGGCTCGATCCCCGAAACACGGACGCTTCCGCGCGCAAGGCGGCCTTGCTGTTCTCGCTCGGACGCTACGCCGATTCGGTGAAAGCGTTCGACGTCGCGATCGAGGCGAACCCGGCCTCCGCGGGCCTGTGGTATGAGAAAGGGCGCGCCCATTATCGACTCAATGGATTCGCGGAGGCGATCGATTGCCTCGATCGGGCGACGCGGTACGCGCCGGGGGACGTCAAGAGCTGGTATCTCTTCGGCCTCGCCCTGGAGGGCGAGAAGCGCTACGAGCAGGCGGTCGCGGCGTTCGACCGCACCGTCGCACTCGACGCGAATCACGCGAAAGCGTGGCTCGGCAAAGGAACTGCGCTGCACTGGCTCAAGCGATACGAAGACGCTGCGACGGCCTACGGGAAAGCGGCCGCCCTCGACCCGACGATGGCGCCGGCGCTCCTGAAACAAGGGGCGTGCCTCACGGAGTTGCACCGATACGAGGAGGCGATCCCCGTGTTCGAGACGGTGCTGGCCAAGAACCCGAAGGAGACCACGGCACTCGCGGGGCTGAGTACCGCCCTGGAGGCCCTCGGGCGGACGAAGGACGCGTTCGACGCCGCCATTCGATTGACCTCCGCCGAGCCCAAGGACGCGAAGGGATGGGCGCGGCGCGCGCGCCTCGCGAAGGCCACCGGCGATCCGAAGGACGCCTTGGCCGCCATCACGAAGGCGTCCTCGATCGCGCCGGAGCAAGCGGACTACCTCCGGACCAAGCGCGACCTGTTGCTCGCCCAACATTCGTTCAAGGCCGCCGCCGAGGTCGGCGAGCGGCTCCTCGAGATCGATGCACGGGACACCGAGGCACTGCGGGAACTGGCGGGCGCCCTCGAAGGGACCGGAAAGCCAGACGCCGCGATGGAGGCGCTCGACCGGGCGACTCGCGTAGACCCGATGGACCGTCGGACGTGGAACGCGAAAGGCGCGCTCCTGGGTCGGCTCGGCCGAACGGAGGAGGCGCTGACCGCCTACGAGCAATCCCTGAACCTGAATCCCGGAGACCGCGGCGCGCTCGCGGAGAAAGGGCGAATCCTGTTCGACCTGGGCCGCGTTCCTGAGGCGCGCAAGGCGTTCGAGGACGGATTGATCCTGGAGCCCAATCATCTCGACTTCCTGAGCGGGAAGGCGATGTGCCTGGCCCAGGAATCCCACTTCGACGATGCGCTCTCAATTCTAGCGGTCGTCTTCCAGAAAGATCCGAACCATTACGACGCATACCGGACGAAGGGGTTGTGCCTCCTGCGGTCAGGCCATGCCGCGGACGCCCTCCCGTGTTTCGACTTCGTCCTGAAGGCGAGCCCGAAGGATGCTCGCGTGCTGACTTGGAAGGGCGAAGCGAACGAAGCGCTCGGCCGGAACGCCGAGGCGTTCGCCGCCTTCGACTCCGCAATTGATGCGGCTCCGGAATTCGGTGAGGCGTGGCGGGGCAAAGGCCTCCTCCACGTGAAAGTCGAACAGTTCCCCGCCGCCGCGGACGCCCTCGGCCACGCGACGGTCGCTCGTCCGACCGACAAGGCCCTCTGGTACATGCGAGGGTTTTCCGAGGAACGGGCCGGCGAGTTCGATGCCGCCGTCCAGTCGTACGATGAGGCGTTGCGCCTCGATGCCCGCGACAAGGTCACTTGGAACAGCAAAGGTCTCGCCCTCGTTCACCTGAAAAAGTTCGACGACGCGCTCCGATCGTTCGACGCCGCACTGGCCCTCGATTCCGCGTATGAGCCCGCGCAGTCCGGCAAGAAAATCGCGGAGGACCGCATCCACGTGGCGAAGGTCGAAGGCTTCGCGGAGTCCGTCGTCCGGTTCGAGAAACACCTGTCGCGGCCGGCGACCCGGGACGAGGTGTTCCGTTATTGCTCCGTTCCGCTTGAGCAGCTCGACGAAGTCATCGCGTATGTCAACGAGCCCGCTCCCCTGGCGCCCGACCGGATCGAGGCGGACGACCTGCGGAAGTACGAGGCCGTGGGGGCCGCCGTCCTCCGGACGGTGGAGAACGCCCAGAACCTGAACGCCTTGCGCCTCACGGACGTCAGCTCGGTCCTGCCCCACGTGGACTTGGACGAAGCCCGGACGATCTGGGGCTACATCGACTGGGTCCGAGATGCGCCCCTCGAGCCGACCCCGGAGTGGCACAACGACGACCTGATCCGGCAGGCGATGGACCTCCCGAAGGAGGAATGGAATCTCGTCGACTTGGCCAAGGAGTTGCACCTCGGGCCGTTCGAAGCGAAGAAGCTCGAGGTCTCCCTCAAGATTTTCGAGGGCGGCGGATACAAGATCTCGACCCGCGGGGCGCCGGAGATCAAGCGGAAGAAGACGAAGCCGCAGGTGACACGGGAAGCAGAAGTCGAAGTTGACGAAGAGCCGGCCGCGGTGACGAAGAGGCCCGCACCGTCGAAGTCCGTCGCGAAGCCGCCGGACGACGGCCCCCCGGCGAAGTGTGAACCGCATCACGCCCCCGGCGTGGAACGGCATGCGTGCGGAGCGTGGCTGTGCAAAGCCTGCGTGGACGCCGGAGGCACGTGCCCCGGATGCGACGCGCCGCTCCCGAAGGCGGAGGAGCGCGAAGCGAGGAAGAAGGACCGCGAGGCGGACTTCAGCCGCCTTTAGGGCATCGGCAATCGGCTACGGGTTCAGCGCGATCATGTCGTCGATAAACGACCGTGAACTCTCCAGGTCCACGCGGTAATTGTTGTTCGTCGACTTGCACACGCTGTCGCCCCAGCTCGTCACCGCGACGATGTATTCGACGTGGGACGAAGGATCGACGAGGAACGTCGGCCCGCCGGAGTCCCCGAAGCACGTGCCGCCGTCTCCATGGTGGACGTTCTGCGACATGTAGAGCCATGCATCGTGCAGGTTTCGGAAGCTCGAGGTCGAAATCTGACGGTCTCCGGTGAGCACGAAGTCTTGGTTGAGTCCATATCCGACGTTGATGAAGGTCGCGCTCTTGAGATTACCAGACACAGCGAGGCCGTCGAGATAGCCCACGGACGCGGGCACGCCGAAGGTGACGCCCTTCACCGTGTTCTCGAGGATGATCACGCCGAGGTCGTGCGGATTCGATGTGGGGCCCCAGTTGTAGTCGGGGTGGCTGTGGTATCCGCTCACCGCGAGCCGCACCGCGCCCTCCGCGAACACGTTCGGCGCGAAGCTGATCCGGAGCCGACTCGGGGGGAATGCGGCCGCCGTGAGCGCGTCGGTGCAGTGGCCCGCGGTCAGGAAGACGCGCGCAGATACGAGCGTCCCAGAACAGAATTCTCCCACGCTTCCGTCCAGATGAACGATGAGGATCGCGCCGACGTTCGGGTGGGTCGTGTCGATGTTCCCCCAGGTGATGGCGGAAGCAGGCGACCCCAACGCCATCAGCCCAATCACCGCGAGAACGCCACCGACCTCGAAGACACGCCGACGCACGAGCCCGACCGCCACCACCTTGACCCCCCGGCGCGGATGGTCGGAAAACGCCATAAACGTTGGCCGGCAAAGACGAACGCTTGAGAGGTCACTCGAATGTCCAGTGGTCCCGTCCCCGCAACAGGTCGCGCAACAGGTGGGTCGCCTTCCCGCGATCGACTTGCATGAGGAACGCCCCCAGATGCTTGCACATGAGCCGACCGGTCGCGCGGTTCGTTTTGAAGTCGACGCAGTCGTGCTCGACTCGTTTCTCCTGCCGGTCGATTCGCACCGAGTAATCCTTGACCCGTCCGGCCAGGAGCGTATCCGTCTCCTTATCGACAGACACCACGGATGGATCGATGGCCTTCGCGGACGCCAAGCGGTTCGTCCCCAGGAAGACCTGCAGGAGTTCTTCGAAGGTCATCTTGTCCAAGCGGTTCGTCCCCAGGAAGACCTGCAGGAGTTCTTCGAAGGTCATCTTGTCGATGTCCTTGTTCATCGGCACGTCCGCCTGGATCGTGCCCGCCTCGTCCTCGATCTGGCCGCCTTTGATCTTGACCGCGACGCCGAAGTGCTCGAGCGCCCCGTTGATTTTCTTGTCGATGTACGCCTGCTCCTCCGGCGTGTACTTCGCGCGGTTCCGAGGTTCGTTGAAGTATTGTCGCGCGGCCCGTGCGTGAAACGGCGTGTGCACCGGATACTTCCAGTTCGCCGGATCGGCGTACTTCTCCGGGTCCTTGGGATAGCCTTGGGGCGGGCCGAGGCGACCGTCTCGTTTTCGGGTCGGCTTCACGGCGCGGACCATCGCGAGTCGAAGGAGATGCGCTCGGATAAAGGTTCAAGCGGTCTCCCGGTGCAGGGGTCGGTCCGGATTCCCCGGGCAGTATCACTTGGATCATCGCGCCGAGGCGTCGACGAAGGCGATGGTTAACATCTTGCCGGTGAATCCGGGGGTCTGTCCATGGCCCCTCGGCCCCTGACGATCGTCGGCCTCGGCGACTCCACAACCGCGGGCACTCCCGGTTTTCGCTCTCCGCTCGAGGCACCGCCGCGAGGGGACGGGAATCCGGAGAGCCAATACGCGCACTGGATGATGCGATCTCACCCCGAATGGACCGTCTTGAACCGCGGGATCAACGGTGAGACCTCGGAGCAAATTCGCAATCGGATCCCGCGAGACGTCCTCCAAGTCCGTCCGGCGTACGCGATCATCCTGGCGGGAGTGAACGACATCTTTGGGGATCAGAGACCGGAGACGATCGAGCGTCATCTCGCTGCGATGTATGCGGACGTCCTCGACGCCGGAATCGTGCCGGTCGCTGCCACAGTCCTCCCGTACAACGTGGCAACGGCTCGCGCCTCCGGGGACATCCTCACCCTCAATGCGTGGATCGAGAACCTGACGAAGGTGCTCGGGATCCTGTTCTGCGATACCCACGCCGCGGTCGCCGACCCCGGAGATACGAACCGATTACGCGGGACCCCGGACAGTCTCCATCCGGACGTCAGCGGGTATCGGGCCATGGGCGAGGCCCTCGCCCGAACGATCGAAGATCACATTCGTCGTTCGGGTTCGCGGTAGGGGCCTTCCTCCGGGTATTCGTACGAATCGGCGCTGTTCCTCCTGGGCCCTCTGGGCCGTGCGCCTTTTTCCCGCCGTGTTGTGCGCGGTCTGCGTCTACCGCACTCGTCATTGAGCCGCAGGTCCTGCCGACCCTGGCGCGTGGTGCGCGACGTCCGGGATCGAGATCCGGAAGTCGTTGCCGTCCGTCCTCAGCGAATGGATCGCACCGAAGGCCCGAAACCCCTGAGGGCCTCGTGACCGAGCGGGTCGGATCTCTGACTCAGGCACGGCGCACCGGGATCGTCGGAGCGACCGGTTCCCAGAACTCCTTCCGCGTGTCGCGAAGCGTGGGCCGGAACGTCCGCGCGGTCGGAACGTCCCGCAGGTCGATCTCCGCGAGAATGGTTGACTCGACGAAATCCTCCGCGCGACCGAGGTTCTCACCGCGAGGTCCGATCGCTTGGGTGCCGCCTTGGAACACGATGTTCAGCTCCGTGCCAACCAGGTTCGCGTAGACGAGGGGCATCGCGTTTTCGATCGCCCGAGCCGGGAGGATCTTGTCGAAGAACGGTTTCGAGGTCGCAGGCGAGGCACTGATGATAGCGAGCAACTCAGCACCTTCGATCGCATATGCCTTCGCGAGTTCCGGGAAGAAGGAATCGTAGCAAATTAGGAGGGCAATCCGCCCGATCTTGGTGTCGACGATCGTGAGGTCCTCGCCGCGGGCGAAGTAGAGGCCCTCCTCGAAGGGGCCGAAGTTCGCGGGGTAGACTTTCCGGTAGGCGGCGACTTTTCCGTCCGGGGCGACGAGGACCGCGGCGTTGAAGAGTCTCGCCGTGCCCGCCTCCCGCTCCGGCATCCCGAACAGGACGTGGGTTCCGTGCTCCGCGGCGATTGCCTGCACCGCGCGTACGGAAGGCCCGTCGAGAGGTTCGGCAAGTTGAGCGAATGCGTCGCGGGCCATGTACCCCGTGAGGAACAACTCTCCCGCAAGGACGAGGTCCGCCTTTGCGCCGGTGACGGCCTTCTCGAGCTTCCTCAGGTTCTTCGCCTTGTCGCCGACCGTCGCATCGAGTTGGGCGAGCGCCGCCTTCACGATTCCCTCGGCCTCGGAAGGGAGCGCCGCCGGGAAAAAGCTTCTGCAGCCCCGAGAGCCTGCGTACTAGCGGGCCTCAGGTAACGACCTTGATTGCGTGGTGCACTCTGTCCAAGACGGTCATCGTCCCTATCCCTGTGTCAGCTCTCGTCCTCTCGAGCGATCGCCAAGCTCTTCCAGTCTGCGAAGCTTCAACGGGGTAACGATGAGCGGAATCTGCGTGACGCCGAGGATGACGTGAGAGAGATAATGATCGACGGTCTGCGCCGGCGCGAACGGCAGGAACGGAAGCGGAAGGACGGAAAGGATCGCGCCGCCGACGAGTTGGAAGATTCCCGTCGCGGCGAGCACCAGGCTGAGGGTCGGTCGCGCGGATCTCCGATGCCACCACAGGACGAAGATCGCGACTTGGACGAATGTGAAAGGGGCGAGACCCGTCTCCCATGCGAACACCCCCGGGAGGCCGAATTCCCGCACCGTGTGCACGGCCAGCCCGAGGCCAGAGCATGCGACCGCGAATCCGAGCCAGAGGACGGGAGCGCGACCCACGGACGTCACGGTTCGACACACTGGCCCAACGATCGAGGCGGCCGACTTGAGCCTGTCGGCGAGCACCTTCATCGAGCTGCTCGGAGGCAGAGCCGCGGAACCTTTATCCGGGTTCCACCGCTAGCGCGTCCCCGCGCTCCCGTAGTCTAGTGGCCAAGGATAGAAGCCTCTCGAGCTTCTGACACGGGTTCAAATCCCGTCGGGAGCAATGGTGCACACCACTGCATCCACGGATGCAAACGTGGAATCCTGCAGACCTGGCCTAGAGAATCCGCCAGACTGGGTGTATCGGGGGAACGCAGGACGGGCTCCCTCCCCGCCGCATCGCCACACGCGCTCCCAGATGAAGTGTCCGTCCAAGGAGGTTCTTTTGCAGTATGTTTCTACGCGACCTCTACCCCTGCCAAACGATTTTTCAGGCACGCCGATTCGGACGCTTTCGGACGCCTGCGCGGGATTTCGAGGCTTTACGCACGACATTCTGACGCCCACGCGACTTTTTCCCGCCGTTTCGGACGCCCGACTTAAATACGCGCGCGGTTTCCAACGGCTTCGAACGCCCCCGCTGATTATTCGGACGCCGCAGTCGTTGGGGAATCCCGTGCCTAGATTGGCAGACGAGCGTTTGCCAAACGGTCACGCAGTCAGGGACGATTCCGCTTCGGTCTGCGCCTCTCCTTCTGCCCGCAACTTCGCCAGAAACGCGCACGCATCGTAGGCTTCTCCCTTCGAGATTCCGACAGTCCTGGCAATCTCGCCGTAGGACGTTCCGGCAGCACGCATCTCTGCGATGCGCTCGGCTGTCTCGGACGGGATGATTCGGTTTTCGGCGTCGGTCTTGAACATCCGGCTCACGAAGCGCCCTCCGGTCCGCTCGCCCTGCAGTTTCTTCTGCCGCAGGACCGCCTTCGTCCGTCGCCGGATGTTCCTCACTTCCATCTCCGCGAACACGAGACCCATGACCACGCTCTGCCAGCCGTCATCGTTCTCCGGCGCAAGGTAGGGCATTTCGGCGACACGAAGCACCACGTCCATCTCCGCGAGTTCGTTCAGGGTAGTAAGCCCTTCCACGACGCTTCGGGCGAAGCGGTCTATTTTGGCGACAATGATGGCGTCGATGTGCACCTTCGACTTGCGAATGAACTCGACCATTCGTTGCCAGTCTGGTCTATCGAAATCCCGACCGCCGACACCAACATCCTTATCGAACATTCCCGCGACATTCCAACGCATCGCCTTTGCCCATTGAAGACAAGTATCGACCTGAATCTGCGGCGAGAGTTTCACCTTCTTCTCGCGTCGGTCTGCCTTGCTGAGACGTGCGTAGACGACCACGGTCTTGATTTGACTCAGCGGGTTCTCGACGAGCACGCGGACCCTGCGCGGCTCGGGGAAGAACACATTGACCAGCGCGATGAGGGCTTCGAGTCTCGGGTGGAACTTGTACGGCATTCAGCCCTCCCGCCTCAAAGTCCCAACTTCCGCTTCCAGTACGAAATCGTGCCTTTCGCCGCCCCGATTTCTCGTGCAATTTCCCGGACCGGGACACCCTCTTCGAGCAGCGCCCGAATCCGGTTTCGGACATCAGGAGTAAGTCGCGGAATTTTGACAGTGGCCGCATCGTCGTTCCCAACCTCACCTTGTTCCTCGCCTTCGCCATCATTGTCGTACTCCTCGTCATCGGATTCCGCCGTTGCCCGCGATTTAGAATCTAGGTACTTTTGGTCCGACTTGGTGATGACGCCGCATCTGCACGGCGGTTCCTCGTCGTAGTGTGCGCTGTGGAGGGCACCCGTGACGAAATCATATTCGAGAGTGTGCCTGAGTTTTTTCTCCAGGGCGCGCAGGCTCTCGATATCAACGCACTCGAATTCGTAATCTACTGAAGATAGTTCTCCTCTATCGAGACGTTCGCGCAAGAGCGCGAGCAACGCATCCCAAGAATTACCCACCTTGTTATAGCCAGCGACTTCCTCAAGTTCCAATGGGCCGAGAAAGCCGCGGTCGTCGAAGTGTTCGTGGAGGTCTTCGTCGGATAGCGCGAAGGCCGCCTCCGCCTTCGCCCTACTCATCGCGCAGCACCCCGCTCCGCAACGAAGAGCCAAGCGTTCGAGTAGGGCATCAAGAACACGTCAGGCATCCCCCGGCCCGCTCCAGTAGGCATCGTCATCGTCGTCGCTTCGCCTTTGGGCTCGCTCGGCTCTTTCGAGTTGCGCCACCTTCGCTGTTGAAAGGTTGCCCGCAGCGAACGGCCCGCCGCGATAGGAGAGGTCGATTTGCTTACGCCGATGCCATGCCCTCAGTTGGACGGAGGTCGTCCCGGCCTCGCTAGCGAGCGTTTGCAGGCTCACAAACTGCTTGGATTTCGCACCGCGTTTCTTATCGTGCGCGATGGCCGCCAGCGCCTCCCTGGAAGGCGGCGCGAAGTATTCCTCCGCCATCTGGTTCCACGCGCTGCGGCCTGCAAGGATTACGGTGTCCTCGGTGACGGCCTCCTCCGTGAGTAAGAGAGCCGCAAGCCGCTCCCAGAATTCGCCAAAGGTCGTCTGCAGGTTGATTACGCTGATGCCGTGCTCGCCGAGGATTTCTCTCAGCGCGCGGGGCACAAACCAGCCGGTCTCGTTCTTCATTGCGCCCCTTCCTTGAGGCAGGTCACTTCGAACACTCCCCATCCTTTCCGAGAAGTTTCAGGATGTCTTCATCGAAGACGACGTAGTACTTGTTTCTCCAAGCGTTGCGCTCCCGTTCCTTGTTCCAATTCCTATCCCGAACGAAGCCCAACTCCGCAAGAACGTGCCGCCACTGTCCCGTCGAGATTTGTTCGCGGGTCTTGTCGAACAGTTTCGTATTCATTTTGTCCAAGAGTTCTGTGCTCTGTATCTCGAGTTGACGGCTCTTGTTCCTTCGGGTGACGGAGTCAGGCAACGTTTCGCCGAGATTCTTCTCGGCCACTTGGATGCCCCACTTCTCCAAGTCGGCATAGACCTCCCCGAGCACGTCCTTGTAAATCTCGGCCTTCTGCGTGAGGACGTTCGAAGTCTCCTTGTAGTGTGCCACAATCTTGCTGGTATCAATGTCAAGGATTTCACCCAAGAGCAAAATGGTCGTTACAACTTCTTGGTCACGTGGGATAGTCGATTTCTCGGTCAGTTCGCGAACTTTGCTCTGGAAATCTTCGCTCCGCATCCGCGCTGTCACACTGGCCTCATCCCACTCTTCCATGGCGGACTCGCACCGGAGCCGAAGCCACTCCCTCACGGTCAGAAGGTCAGGGGAGCCGAGCATCTTCTCGATGGACATTCTTACATCCTTGAAGCGTTTCATATCAACGCGGAGCGTCCGCGATGCGAGGGCTTTCTCAAGCCCTTCGTACCCGTTGAACACCTTGGGGCCACCGATGTCAACCATCACCTGTTGCCACCCGCCGTTACCGTCAGGGATGTTCAGTGGCTCGAACACGCCCTTTTTGTTCCCCATCCGAAGCAGCGACTCGATGTAGGGGTGTTTCTTGACCAACTCATCGACTTCGTCTATGCCGATTAGGTCGTTCGGGTTGTCCATCAGGTAGCGAACGATTGCTCGGTCGGTGGGGTCAACGATGAATCGTCCCTCACCCAGCATCAGGACTACTTCGGTGGCGTAGGTCTTGGCGCTGGAAAACTCGCCAGTGAATCCGAGATAGAACACGCAACCGCTCGGCAGAATCGGCGCTAGTCGCTTGAGTGCGGCGAACAAAATCACTTCATCGTAGTGAACGTACTCGGGAAAGCGAATGTGCGACTCCACAATCTTGCGGGCCATCTCGTAAGTGAGCGTCCGCGCCACAGCCGCAATCTTCTCGCGTTTCGCAAGTTCCACGGCTTCCGCTGTTGCCAGTTCCGCTTTCAGCCGCGCGAGTTCCGCATTGGCTTTGGCTTCAGTCAACGACGGCATTTACAGGTCGAACTCCTTGCCGCACTCCCTACACACGGCCTTGGTTCCGCGCACGTCAACATCACGATGCGCACACCGTTTCTTAGGCTGCTCTGGCTTTGGTTCCTTGCCCTCCAAGGCATCCGCGATACGCTCCAGCAGGTTCTCAATTGGAGATAGGTCAGGAGAGAGTCCGACTCCCGCATCCGCGAGCGCTTGCGGCCAAGAACCGCAGACTCCTTCGGCAATTTGACTCGATTGACTGCGGATTCCTTCGAGTTTGCAAACTAGTTCTTCGAGGAGCGAGTTGCCATCGTCATCCGTAATCGCGTTAGCAATTCGCTCAAGCGCATCCGCGAGCCGTTCGAGTTTATCGTCCATCGCCGCGCCCCCTGCGAATCTTCACGATGCGAGCCTTGGCAATGCTCCAGTCGCCATCATTCCGCGACACGTGAACGAACTGTGCATCCTCAGAAACGATAGTCCCTCGAATGACACGCTGAGCCTCACGGCCATCTACAAGTTCTATGAAAACGACCTCATCCGCAGAGCCAGAAGCAGGTAGCATTTCCGTCAGCCTTCTTTGACGGGTAGCGGCCAACGCAATGGCCTGCCGGCATGAATCATCAGAACGCCCAGACGCCTTTCTGTTATCCAGTAGTCCGAGCACTCATAGATGAGTCTTGGAAACTCTCGCGGGCTTGCTTCTTCCCCTGTCACGATATACTATACGCGGATTAGTGGGGGGAAGCGTCCTCATCTGGAGGGAACATCCGCTCCAGCATCAGTAGGGTTTCCCGTGCGCTCGGTGGCCTCCGAGAGGTACGTGAAACAGAGATGGCGTCAGAGGGCAACGCCCCATCGGTCGCTTCGAGAACCCTTGAATCTTCGAGGATGACACCTTCATCGTCCAAGTCCTCACAGTCGGAGCAGATTACCAAGTTCTCGTCGCCGTCCCAATAGCGGTACTTGTGCTCGTACACGTTCCCGTCGGGATACCGCATCTTGTGACCCGCGAATGAGCCATCTGGAAACCGCACAACTTGGTCGTGGTGACTCGGCATCAATAGTATCTAGGTGGACTTTGCATATAAACAATCGGATAGCTGCGATACCTTGAGCAGCCTTCGACAACCGGCGCTACATAAACTATGGGTTCCCAAGTCGGCGTGGCGCCGTTGGGTCCGTGGCTTTTCTCACGTGTGGAACCGCCACTTTTTCTCCCCTCCATATGGAAACAGAAGTTGTAAAACGGGGGGCGAGGGTGGACGGCCACGGCGCCAGACGCGGACCCAACGGACCCAACGGACCCAACAACGGGCCCACATGGAGGAATCAATGTAAACAATTTGGCGCCGTAGCTCGTTCATGGAGGGAACAAGGGTCGCGCTCCATATCCGTCTCCTTAGATTCAAGTGTCTACTCCGACGTCTACATTAACGTGGCAGCCCGTGGTGCTCTAGCCGACTTGGTCGCAATGACCGTGTTCGCAGCACACGCGCTCGGCGTCCTGTCCCGCTCGGCCTCACACCCCCCGCATATCGTCCGCTCGTTTCCCTGGTGACGTCACATCGACAGGGCCGAGCGTAACCATGCCGGTTGCTTGCACACCGCTTGGGCCCCGCGCCTATTCGTTCTATGATAGACCTCACGTTTGGCACGAATTAGCCTCGGCAGCACCTGGGTAGGGACACCGGTTAGGTGCTCTGCCTAAAGTTCGCCGCAGATAGGCCGCCAAGCCCCGCATTTGTGTTCTGTGGCGTTCCGATGCCAAACCTGCACCCCGAAGCCGCCTGAACGGAAGCAGCCCGTTGCACGCCCTGCGGCGCACTAGCTTGGGGTGAACGTTTATGTGCATTTAGATGGGTGCAACCGTCCAGCGCTTCCACCGTGGATAACGAGAGGCATTGATTTGATATACTGGCCCACCAATACTAACATAGGCAGCAATATGGACGTATTCCAGCAAGAATCCACCAAGAACAACTTCAAAGGGGGCTACGGCACCCGCCTCCGGCGACACGCCGCGAACCAAGCACTGCTCCGGGACAACGACGTGCGCAGGTGGTATGAGAACAACAAGCGCGGAGCCGCAGCGACGGCAGACTCGTACCTCCGTGGGCTCGGCGTGTTCTGCGAGCGGACTGGCGTGACTCCGCAACAACTGGTGAAGATGTCGAACAAGGTCCGCGACGAACTCATCGAGGATTACGTCCCCAAGTTCGGCGCAGGAGCGACGAAGTACACCTTCAAGGTTCTGAAGTCCTTCTTTGCCCGGTTCCCTTCCCGGCGCATCGTGCTGCGACCCATCAACTTCGGGCGCATCCCCAAGCCCCGACGTGACGCTATGCGCGTACCCGGTGTCGAAGAACTCGGCCTCGTCCTTCGCGCCGCAGACCTGCGTGCTCGGGCTGCAATTTCTATGATGGCCTTCGGCGGCTGCCGAATCGAGTGCCTCGGCAACTACGACGGAACGGACGGCCTACGCTTGGGCGATTTTCCCGACGCGAACTTCGTGGACGGCAAGTGCAACTTGGGGCAGGCCCCGGTGCGGTTCATCATCCGCGAAACTCTCTCGAAGAAGGACCATGAATATTTCGGGTTCATCGGGGGCGAAGGCGCGGAGTACATCACGAAATACCTATTGAGCCGAGTCGTGAGCGGCGAGGTTTTGACGAAGGAAAGCCCGCTCATTGCTCCGAAGCAACCCCAGCGTCAAGCCCTGCTAACCAAGAAGCACCCGCGCCGGTTTATTCGCCAGGTCAACATCAGCGACCTCCTGCGCCGCCCCATGAAGCAGGTGGACGCGATGAACGGGAACCCACCGTATATCTGGAGAAGTTTCTACATCACCCACACCGACATGTCCCCGTGGAACAAGGAGGAGCGGGAGTTCGCATGCGGTCACCAAGGTGAAATCAGCGCGGTCTATGGACTGCACAAGCAACTGCCTCCCGTGCGCATCGAGGCAATCCGTAAGGGATACGCGAGCGCCCTCCCGTTCCTTGAGCCGTCGAACCCCGAGCGCGAAGTCGCGGCACGACTCTCGAAAATCGAGCAGGGCATCCGCCAGCAGCAACCCGCCAAGGCCAGCCCCGAGCAGAAAATCGTGAGCCGCAACGAGTTGCAAGAGTCCATCGGGTTCGGCTGGCACTTCGTCGCGGACCTGCACGACGGCACCTACATAATCGAACGATGAGCGGAAGCCGAGGGGGAAGTGAACACGATGAGCGACGAGCCACCGCCCGGTTGGAAAATTCCGGCCTGGGCGATTGAGAAGCGCTACGCCAACGATGAGCGTGAGCGCCAGGAGGGAATTAACTACTCCAAGGTGCGCGTGTACAGCGAGGCCGAGAACAAGGAGTTTGAGCGAAGAATGGCCGAGACGCTGGAGCGCCAACGCGAGCGTGATTTGTTCGAGCGCTCGGAATTCTTGGCTGCCGAAGTAGACAAGGCAACGGGAACAGGCGTTGCGGTCCTCGTGCGGCCCGATGGGAAAGTCATCAGGGCGCGGGTGAAGCGCGGACTCTCTGGGGTGGTGCGATGATTCAGTGGCGAGAGAAAGCAACCGCAGCTGGTGGCGCGCGATGAGGACAAACCGCTTGTGGATTCCTACAGGGGCAGTCCCTGATGAGCCGTTGTCTCCCGATTGCGAGGGCGCGCTCGTGGACGCCGAGGGCCACGTTGTGTTTCAGGTCAACCCCGAGTCCCGCAAAGAGTGCGCCGACTGCGGCGCCGTGATTCCGTCGGATAGGGTTCTGTTCCTATGCGACACCTGCATCAACGAGGCGGTCTCCTGAGACCGGAGGGCAAGTGATGTTCGCAGACGACGAACTGCGCCGCAGGCAGCGGGAGGAGGAAGCGGCGCGCGACCGCGCTTGGGAGGCGGGGCATAGCCGAGAGGAAATCCATCGTCCGTTCCGGTGTCCCGTTTGCGGACGGGACCACCGCGAGGACCACCGAGGAAGCGATGGCAGATGGGTGGAGTTCCCCGACCACGCGCCCTCCCTTGTCGCGGAGCTGCTCGTGCCCTAAGTCTGAAATACGCGAATCTTGGTGCCCGTTATGATGTCACGGCAAAAGAGCATAGACGCGATGGCCGAGGAATGGGGCCGTATCGCCGAACGCAAGTTAGAGGAGGCCCGCCGTCCCAACCTGCGCATCGAGCCCGACGTAGTTGTGGCGCTTCGCAAGCGTCTCGAACTTGAACCGATGCACGAACTCATCGTCTCACTGGAACGTGCGGTCGAGCAGCTTCGGCTCAGCCCGACCTACAGCGACACGAAGCGGGCTTTCCTCCTCGCGTCGTCGCTCAACCGGCATCCCGCCTTTAAGGGCATTTTCGTCGGCTCCCGGAAGGGCGGGGAGTTCCTCCGGTTCGCGCTGAAGTAACGGCCCGGCCTCGATTCTCCATACTCCCCCCGAAAAGCGTTATACGGATGGTGATATGGGCCAGTTGGTGTCGAGGCGCGTTTGCGAATTGTTCGCTGGAGTCGGAGGGTTCCGTCTGGGCTTGGAGCGGTCCGGATGGGAGGTTGTCTGGAGCAGTCAGTGGGAGCCCGGCAACAAGGCCCAATGGGCGAGTAGGTGCTACGTCGCCCACTTCGGTGAGCACGCACACTCGAATGAGGACATCGCCAAGGTGCCTGCCTCCAAGATTCCGGACCACGACCTCCTGGTCGGCGGATTCCCCTGCCAGGACTACTCCGTGGCCACGACGCTGTCCAAGGCCGTCGGGATTCAAGGGAAGAAGGGCATACTCTGGTGGCAAATCTACAGGGTGCTCAGGAATAAGCGTCCCTCGTATGCGCTCCTTGAGAACGTTGACCGGTTGCTCAAGTCTCCTGCAAGTCAGCCAGGCCGCGACTTTGGCGTCATGCTCTGGTGCCTCAATTCGCTCGGATATGTGGCAGAGTGGAGAGTCATCAATGCCGCGGAGTACGGCGCCCCTCAGAAACGTAGGCGCGTCTTCATCCTGGCCGCGAAGCGGAGAACCGGCCTCGGACGAGAACTGACCAAGTCCGTGGACCGGCAGGATTGGCTTCAGAGGATGGGATTCTTCTCCTCGGCGTTCCCGGTGTCCGCTTCCTCGCTCCGGACCCTGGTGCCCGAGCCGCCGCACTACCGCCTGGCGGACGACGTCCGCCTTGTCTCGGACTTCTTCCACTTCAAGTTCCACAACTCAGGGATGATGTCCGGCAGGGACATCTGGACGCATGAAGTGCAGCCGAGGAGCGAGCACTTGGTGCCGATGGGCAAGGTTCTCGAAGCCAGCGTGGAGCCGACGTACTTCGTGCCCGATAGCGACGTGCCGAAGTGGAAATACCTGAAGGGCGCCAAGTCCGAGGAGAGGGGGACGACGGTGGGCTACGTCTACCGATACACGGAGGGCGCAATCCCGTTCCCGGACCCCATCGACCTGCCCTCCCGCACCCTCATCACGAGCGAGGGCGGCACGACGCCGAGCCGGTTCAAGCACCTCATCAAGGACCCCGAAACGGGCCGGTACCGCGTGCTCACCCCCGTGGAGTGCGAGCGCCTGAACCAGTTCCCCGACAACTGGACGAATACCGGGATGCCCCCCAACTGGCGGTACTTCTGTATGGGCAACGCGCTCGTCGTCGGCCTAATCGAGAGGATGGGGCGTAGGCTGGTGGAGCGTGCGCCGGATGCGCACGGTTCAGCGGACACCTCGCTGACTCCAGTTCCGAAGGCGGCCGCGGTGTCTAGTGCCCGTTAGGAACCCGGTACTTCGGATTGTCCGGCGCCGAGGCTGCGAACTCGCGGTACTCCTCGAGCACGTCCCCCCAGAGCCACGGCTCCGCGGTGCCCCTCGGGTCCTCATGGAATCGCTCCCACGCGGGGTCGACGAACTTTCCTTTCATCTTGGGCATTAGGGCGGCGGAACGAGATGCACGCTGCTCTCGGCGTGAAGCAAGGAAATCCCTGACTGTTGACTCCACCTCTGTCGTCCAGTCGTTTCCACCACGAAGGTCGTAGCACTTCCGGATGTACCCCATCAAGAAGTCCCTTGGCCTCGAGGTGACGACACGCCCGTCATGAGTCCTTCTTGTCGGCGGAGCAAAGAATGTCTTGCATTGGAACGGTTCGGGCCCCCAATTGATTTCCTGCTCTACCATTGCAGCCTGTAGTGTCGCCATCACAGTCTTTTGTTGGGTCTCACCGGGAACAGCTTCCGGCGACCCGCCATTGAAAATAGCTTCAGCCATCTCCTGACTCAGGGACGAGACGGTCGGAATAATCACAGACCTCTCGTGTTCCATATCCTTCCCGCTTACCATCACCTTGATGTCGAACAGACCGACCTTCGGCCTGTCGCGATGGCTCCTTGCCCTCCATCCCCGATACGCTGTGATGGCGACGGCCCCCTTGTATCCAGTCTGCGGGGCGATTGTGACGGTAGGGTAAGGCTCGAAAGACGCGCGGTTCTGATGTGCTCGGAGAATTGCCCGAACCAGCTCCCGTCCTTCCATCGTTTATTTCCTGAGGTGTGGTTGGAGCCACTCCAACAGTTGTTCATCGCTGGGTACGCAAGTCCCACGTGCAATCGAGAACTGTTGCATCACGTCGATGATTTGACCGAAATTGGTCTTGTCCGGGGAACCCGCGTTGTCCGCCGCGTGTCGAGCGAATCGGGAGACCTCGTAGGGCACTCGGATGCAAGTGAGGAGGGTCGTTAGCCGACCCGTCATGAAGTTGAACTTGCCTGTGAACGTTGCCCGGCCGTTCTCAAAGTGATACTTGACATCCTCGTTCCATCCAAGCATATCGAGAAAGTGTAGGAGGCCCCACGCGCTTCCGTTGGGGAGAAGGACCTTAAGGCGCTTGCCGAGCTCCGTGATGAACGCGGCGACCGGAGGAGCTGGTCGATAACGCAGCTGCCTCTCCGCCACTTCGTGGTCTAGATGAAAAGCACTTCTATAGATGAGCGTGCCAAGCGCTGCGAACGCCGTCCCATCGCTGAGAGAAATCCTAGCAAGCAAGGACCAAACGTCTCTGAACGCCGCGGTTTCGTATCCGCGAACCACGAGCGTCATGTCGTGGGGCTTTGGGTTCCGGTTCCTAGCTGCCTCCTTCCCAGGTTTCAGGAAGACGAGTTCCGTCCCGTCTGGCAGGTGGTCCACCGCGTGACGTACGGGCGCGGCGGGTGAAAGTCCTCGTTCGAAGGACACGGCTTCGCGGATACGAAGAAGCCTCGTTCGCTCCAGCGAACGGTTCTTGGTCCGGCCTCTCTCCTGAAGTTGGGTCGATATGGGGTCGTGGTCGGTCGCCGCGACGACACCACCCTAGCGGAACACCGGTCGGGCTGAGATTGCGGACCCGACGCGACTGACGCAATCCTGTAGCGTTCCCCGAACTTCGCATTCCCAGAACTCAACGACGTGCCACCCTTGCTTCACCAGGGCAGCTCGTTTCTGGGCGTCTCTTCTCTTGTTCAACTCAAACTTGTTCTGCCAATAGTCCCGATGCGCCTTCGGCAAGGGCATCGGATGCTTTGGGCATCGGTGCCAGAAGTCTCCGTAGACCATCACAGCGACCTTGGCCGAAGGGTAGGCAATATCAGGATGTCCTGGGGCACCGGGGAAATTCGTCCTAAACCCTCGAAAGCCCGCTCGCCAGAGCGCCTTCCGAAGGCGAATCTCCGGCCCCGTGTCTCTGCCCCGATTCGATTTCATGCTTTTCGACACAAGAGGGCTCGTGGGTGGCGGCGGTGGACCCAGCGGACCGCGAACGGGCACGCTGATGGAAGAAAATGGAGACACTTGAGCGGATTGCAATGAATCCTTGTTTCAAGGGTCCCTTTTTAAAAGGACTCCAAACATTGCCGCCATGTGACGAAGCAGCATCTGTCGCAGGCGCGTGTCACACAGAAGTTCCAGATTACACTCCCGACTAAAGTCAGGAAGTCACTTGGCGCGGTCGAACCTGGCGACTACATCCTGTTTTCCAAAGAAGGAGACCGAATCATCATTGAGGTCGGAACACTTCGAGCAAAGGCCCCGAGGGTTTAGAGCTTGAGTGGAATCCGGCGCCAGCGCCCTTCCGATTTCGGGCGCTCCGTGGACGGGCGTCGTGATTCCCAGTGCGGACGATTCAAATGGCAACGAAGTAATGCCCACTCCATGGGTGCCAGCTTCAACGTCGCCTTTGCTGTCGCGGACCGCCTCCGAAACCTTGCGCAGGTGGTGTCCCTCCGCATCGCTGAGAGAAATCTTGAGGAAACAAAGTGCTTGGTCGACCAAATGGATTTCCTTGCTGCGCTTCTCAAGCTGAGCTGGCCCTTGCCGGAAATCCCTCCACCTGTCGGCAAGCTTGTCCAACACATCGATTTCCTCGAGCGCTTCGCGCTGAAGACCAACTGGGAGATGATGAAGAGCAACGCGGACGACTTTCCTCGAGACCTCGAAGGCATTGGAGCTTCTCTGCGCGCCGAGCAGCCTGCCATCCCTCCCGCTCTAGGGGCTGGTATCGCTGCTCTACCGGAGGGTATCTCGAAATCGTTTCTGCTGGAGTCTGTTGCCTCTCTTGAGGCTGGAGCCTACAAAGCGGCCATCGTGATGGCAGGCGCCTCATTGGAACACTACGTCAGGGAAACTTACGAGTCCGCCACTGGAAAACGTTCAAAGAATCTAGACTTCATCGAGGTCATTAAGGAGCTCGAAGGGCTGCCCCCCGGTCGAGTGCATGCCCAGCACCTAGCGATGGCTAACGCGCTGCGAATCTATAGGAACCTCACTGCCCACCCCTCAGAGTTTGATGACGCGAAAGCCTACGCGCCTGGGCTGGTGCAGTTGGCCTGCGCAACGCTTACCGGAATGAAGGAGTGACGGACTAAGGGGGCTGTCTGACCGCACTGGAGTCCTCCCTGCCGTGTCACCGGGCCTAGCGGACCTTGGCGTCGCCTGCGAACCGCTTCCGGCTACCCCTTCTTCCGCAGTTCGGTGAGCGCGAGTCCGATGGCGTGGGACCGGCTCGCGAACCTCTTCGTTTGAACCTGAGAATCGACCCACTTCAACAGTCCGGGGTCCACGCTGATTGTGATTTTATCCTTCCGCATACGTTCGGATTGAGGTAGGCAGATTTAAGGCGAGGTATGACCATTACATACCGCAAGGGGAGGCGTTGTCGTAACCGACCTAAACTTTCATCGCGTCTTTCTTGAGATGAAGCCGGTGTTCCACTGTGCATCTTGCGGGGCCACGTTTAGCCTCGACGAGTCTCAAGCGGCGGTCGCGCATCTCGCGAACGGTGGCCCGAAGACCCTTGCGGAACCAAGCACTCCCTACCCGTGCACTCAGTGTGAGCGTGCTTTCGCTTCGGAGCAGGGCTTGGCGGTTCACCGGGCGCGAACGCACAAAGCAGTCTGAGACCGGCCTTCTGTGGGGGTGAACTCGTGAAGAGGGTGAAGAGGGTAAACTGGAGCCGTGACCCCGAGGCAATCCGCGAGTTCACAGCGTTGGCGAAAGCCGACGGATTCCGGCTCAGTTCCATCGTTTCTGGCAGAATGGTTCTCTTGCGCTACTCTCGTTTCCTTTCCAAGCAGTTCAAGTCCGACCTGTACGAGGCCGGTTGGCACGAGTTCTTGGCGTACAAGTCATACCTTGCCGATGCCAGCCTCTCCAGAGCGACTATCCGATGCTATCTAAGCTACATCGGTTCGTACTACCGTCTTCTCGCCCAAGCAACGCAACTGGAGAGCATTAGTACGCTGTGCGGGCGAATCCGGACCGTCGGGCTTCCCCGGCGGACGTGGTCGGAACGACGCAGACCGTTCGACCCTGCGACACTGAAGAGGATTCTCAGGATAGCCAGGCGGAGGGGCGGCGAGGACTACATCTTCCTCCTGACGCTCCTCTACACCGGTGGTCGCGCGCAGTTCTACGGCCTGAAAGTCCGTGAGGTAAATTTTCGCCGGATGGAGGTATCGACGGTTGTGAAGCCGGGGAAGCGCATTACGATACCGCTGCATCCTGCCTTGGCCGAGGTTCTCCAGAACCACCTATCCCAGCGGGCCTACAATTCATCCTATGTCTTTAGCCGGGGCCGGGACCCAACGACGAGGAAGGGAATGCAATGTAACAGGCAGAATGCGTGGCGCATCTGCAAGAGAATAGAGGACAAGGGAAGGATTCGGAAGCCCGTCTACCCCCACCGGTTCCGGAAGACATTGGCGACCATTGGGAGGCGGTCGGGGATGGACCCGCAGTTCGTGCAGGCGATTCTGGGCCACGAGACCGTGATGGCGACCCTCGACCATTATGCACAGGTTGACCTTGAGGACGTGAAGAGGGAGTTTGCGAAGCTCGACCTGCTGGGCACCGGCAATCCGGCCAACTCCTCAATGCGGGTGCGGCTGCTGCAGGACCTCGCGCCTCTCGCCCCGAAGGACCAGGGGCAGGATTGGAGCACCCATGTCGAGGCGCTGCTGACAATCGCCCGTAACTCGGCCGAACCGGTCGAGCCAGCGAGGTCGCACGGGTACTTTCGAGTGACACGAAAATCCCACTCCACCGCAAGGGAGGCGCCCCGAAGAGCTATCGGAATCGTAACCAGCGACTTGTCTGCTCCGCAGGAGGGGACGACAAGTAGCTTCAAGTCCGAGGCGACTTAACCCTGCGCATCAGGAAGGTCGAGGGGGACTGACAGAACTCACGCCGAATGACGCGACACTCCTTGCCGCGATGATAGGGACCATCGGGACAATTTGGGGCATCGGCTTCGTCGCTTTCGCTTTCCTCTTCGACCGATGGAAGGAATTTCTCAGGGACCTTACCCCAGTGGCCGAGGAGCCCACTTCCCCCAACGTCTTCACAATCTTCCTCTGGGTGACCGTCCTCTCTTTCGCAAGCATAGTCCTGTCTCTCGCCGTATTCGTTGCAAACTCACACGAGCTATTAGTGCTGGCGTGGGTTGGTTTCCTTGTTTCGACGGGTACTTTCCTCTGGCTAACCATCGCAGTATACTGGGCTGCGAGGCGAGCGTTGCTCTTGTAGACTAGGAGCTTGCTCTCACATGTAGAACCGGTAGTGGTCTTGCACTGGCGCATCCTCGGGCAGTTCTGAGAGGATGTCTCCTACCCTTCGTGCGAATTCGAGCGTGATTGGTCGGTAGGTCGAAAACGAAGTCGTGTTCCAGTTGAGCTTGGTCAAGCCAAGAATCTCGCTGCACACGAGTTTCGCATCCGAGTCCCCTTCGTGAACGATGTGAAGTGGCTCCGGGATTCGATGTCCGGGGTAGGTTCTGATTCTTGGCGTATATCCGCCCGTGAAGAGCAAGTATTCGCGTGACGTTAGCTGAATCCCTGTGCCCCGCAGAACGGGGTACTCTCCAACCCTGAGGAACCGAATCGGCGTAGAGCGACTGATGGCTACGAAGTCAGTGGGAGTGCCGCCAATTGCGCGATGAAACCCAGCTGCTTCTCCCGCATTGAACTGCGAGGTCTTGTGGATGACCATGCGGCTCGGACCTGCGCCGACCTTCAGGGTGTACTTGCCAATCACGTCCCGCATCAATTGCTCGCTTTGGGCCTCCGATAGATGTGCCTCTTTCGTTTCTTCGTCCACGACCACATCACTGCCGCGCAGGACAAATCCCTCGCCGCTGTGCGTGAAAATCTGAGCCATTGAAGTCTCGATGTTCAGGTTCGGATTTCGGAGGTTGCGATAGAAGGCGATGCCCACGTAGCAGGTACCGGGAACGAGCTTCGCCAGTCGCCACGGCTTGCCGTTCGCTTTGTAATACAGGGCAGTTGAGAAGTTCCATGCGAACGTCGCTGGGTTCTGCCTCGTCGCAAATGTGGACTTCGGGTAGTCTAGAATAGCCCGTGCTGTGGACTCTCGTAGGAGTTGGATTGGGATTGCCGGTTTCATTGCCTTGCCTTTCATCGAATTGTGTAAGTCGTAATCGCGTTGCGACTCTGCCTCGGGCTCCTGCGGCTCCTCGAAATCCAGCCCCCAGTCCGAAAGGAAACTCTGATGCTTGGTCCTCAATTCGGCAGCCGCCTTCTCGGCTTCCGTAAAGCGTGGACGCTTCGCCCCGCGTGTGCGCTTCGAAATGCCACAGTATTCCTCTATGACCCACGGCAACGCGCAAATCACGACTTGCGGATGGTCGTCCTCCATTGCGACAGCCGTGAGCTTATCGATGAATAGGTTGCTAGCTGCGGCGATGCGCTCGTTCACATCCACGACGCCAATCACGCTATCAATTTCGACTTGCGTTAGCGTCTTGTTCCAGTGGTCAGCGTTTACTATTTCGCTCTTGATTCGTGTCTTCACGGAGAAGCCCGGAAAATCGGGGTACAACCATCGGTTAGATTCGTCGCTTCGAATCGCACCGCTCAGCATGTCCAGAATCTGGCGAGTCAAAGTGAGAGTGTCCCCGGACCCGATGATACCTACACGGACTTGGCTTGGTGAGGGGGCGGACTCTGACGGGGAGAAGTAAGGCCCATATCGTTTCAAGCCCAAACGCGGGTCTTTCTCCTCGCCTTTGTAGCCGAAAATTAGGTCCGGCTCCTCTATGAAAAAGGCGGGAAACTCGGACACCTACTCTACTCACCCCCGACCTGACCGCCACCCAGTTTTAGTGTTGTAAGAGTTGGCCGGTCGGCTCTGATTCCTACTGCAACATGGCTGAAGCAGGGCTCGGCGTTTATCTCGATGCGTCGGTTGAGCACTCGGATACGACCCTCAGCACCGCCGAGCTTCGAGACCCAAAAGAAGAGGTTCCTCAGATACACAGCATTGTAGTCGTCGTGTGAGAGAGACGTGATGACAGTACCTTCCTCCTCCCCTCTCCGAACCTTCCGCCCGTCCCACGTCAACACATAGGTCGGCGTGAGCCGCAGATACAGCCGCTCCCCCGCCAGCACGAAATGCACTTCGACTGCGGGATGGAGGCCAACTTTCTCCCCGACTTGCTTTGCGAACATCATGGTGGCAACGATTCGGGAAGACTCGCGGGTCATCCCCGGCCAAGATTCGCGGCGCTCCGTCTCCCCCTCTCGAAGCGGAAAGAACAGACGCTTTCCGGAGCGATACATGCCGTGCTTCCGAGTCTCCCAGATTAGAGTGGAATCAAGGAGCCACAGGACGAGATTTCGTCGCTCCTTGTCTTTGAGCCAGTCCTCGGTCTTATGTTTCTCCAGTGTCGCCCTTTGCACGTAGCGCTTAAGCGGCTCTTCCGTGGGGTCGTCAAACGTGTAAATGAACGGATTCTGAACCGCGAACGCGGCCTGAATCTCTGAGAAGGGCAACTGTTCGACGGACAGCTTTGCTGAGAAGATGGTGTGTGGAAGTTGGGCAACCTCGAATAGGTTTGAGTGGAGCTTCTCGGGAATACGGTCTGTGTTCCCCGAAATCAGCGAAATCCGATACTCGGTGTCTTCCGCCCGTTTCTTTATCCATTCGACCTCCGCCGGGGTGGCCTTTGTACTCTGCGTTCCGCGCCGGATGAGAACCTCCCCCCGCCTGAAGACGGTCTTTTCACGTCCGTCCGGACTCCTTACGATTCCGTCGTTCTTCGGAGACAAGGCAATAGTCGAAGCTGGTGCGTTGATTAACGCGAACTTGCGAGTAACTAGCCGACTGCTCTCTTCTTTGACCTCGTAGTCGAATTCGCGGAAGCCGATGTCAAGGGGTTCCGAAGAGTATGCGTTGAACTTCTGCTGTAGGTCGGCTTGGTCAACATGGAAGTCCGGGGGCAGGCCGACAGGTTCGAAGCCTCCGGTCTCTTTCTGTTTGAAACCGATGAGAATGTATCCTCCACCGTAGTTCGACATCGCAAAGATGTCCTTGGCCACGCCCGGAAAACGGTACCGAGAGACATCGACCGTGAGCTTGAAATCGAGGTCGGGCGACTCCCGCTTCTTCGACATGAGGAAGTCCACAAAGATATCGTCAAGGGGAGAGCGAAGGGCGTCTTCCGGCGCATCCTCTTCGCGGGATTCGAGCGGCAATCAGACCTCCGATTTCCGGGCGGGCATATAAAGACGGCCGAGGGATGTGCGGAACAGCCTTACCAGCGTTCCATGAGCCTCCCCGCTACATGTACACAACCTGCCAACACGATTAGAACCGAAGAGGGAGGCCGCTCCAAAGTAGGCGGGCCTCCTCGTGGAAGGACGCTTGCACATTCCCCGAAAAGGCGATAAGACATCCCATAGTTTGCGGACCGTGGGCGCTTGGAGCCATTTGTATGTAGACGAAACGGAAGTGCTGAGTTGGAAGTATGTCGATTGTCCCCCAATTCTTGCCATGATTTTCGAACCAACTGAGAAGCAAGTCAGGGTGGGCGTGGCCGGCACGGACGAAGAGGGACTTGTCGAACTTCTGTACCGGACAACGGCAGGCAAGGCAATGGACCGGCTCAATGCGAAAGGGTTGACGCCGGAGAGGATACAAGAGTTCGTCAAGCCGATTCTGGGGGAGCCAGAGCAAGCGTTCACCGGCGACCCTGACGACGCAGAGTTCATTGTGGAGGTTTCGCAGGTGAGCGGAAGCGCGGAGGCGGGTGAGTTGGCTGTGCTATGGCACGCCCTCGGTCACGCTAAGTCCGATGACCCGGTAGTTTTTGACCCGGCCGACGCTCTAGATTACGAGACGGTCGAAGAGGTCTTGGGGCGAGACTTTCTATTCGAAGCCCGAGATGACCTTAGGCGACGGATTCACCTAACCGGCGCTCTCTTCGACTTCGTCATCAAAACAAAGCCTGAGGCAATCCAGTTCATCAAGGAAAAGATGAAGAGGCTGAGCGAGGACGAATTCATTGGCAGCATAGTGGTGCCCATTCTCAAAGCGGAGGGATACGAGAACGTCAAGCCGACGGTTCACGGGCCGGGCGAGTTCGGCAGCGACACACTGCCAATGCGGAGAGCCGAACTTGGGAAGTGGTTCTATTACGGGGCACAGGCAAAAGTGCAGAGGATTGGCCAAACTGAGGCGGCCTCTCAAGTCACGGCCCAGCTGAGGACTGCGTTGTCTCACTCGTTTAGTGATTCGTCCGACAACGTCATGAAGAAACTCGATTTCGTCTATCTCTTCCTAGGCCAAGGGGCGACCAACGAAGCCATTCAAGTATTCGTCTCAAATTTCCCAAACTCCGTTCGGGTCTTTGACGAATCGGATATAGCAGAACTGGTCCTCAAGCACAACCTGCTCGGTAACCTTCCGTGAAGTCCTTCCGTGGTTTGCCTTCTCGGCAACGGGCTTGCTGGTGTCAGTTAGCCAGTCGAAGGGTCACCGAAAATCGTCTGGAAAGGTCCCGTGGTATCCTCTATGGCGGATATCACGGAACGGTCCTCGGTATCCCAAGAGGGTAAGGAAGCACCAGTCAAGCAGCCCGTTGAGCGCAATGATTTCCCTTCCGAAAGGGACTCCCTGCGCCCTTTCGAACGCCATGCCTCGGTGGGCTATGTGGTCTCGTAGCTCGAAGAGTTGTTCGTCTCCGTTGGGAAAGAACGCCCTCACCGGTGCACGATTCTGAGTAAGGAAGTGCTTGATTTTTCCACGCGGGCTACTCTCGAAGGTTGCCAACCTCTCCTCATCTCCCGCGTAGGTCTCCCTGACGAAAGCCCAGCCGAGGGCTTCGAGGGCCGTATAGCGGAATAGAAAATCGGCTTCCTCGAAGTCCTGTTCATTGGCTTGGATGGCCCACGAGAGCGCAACGGCAAACAGGGTTCTGTTAAGGAAAGTCGATGACACTCTTTCATGGCACTGCCTGAGAAATTGTTCCTGAGAGGGCAGCCAAATAAGGTCCGACGGGTGCGGGCGGGTGAAGGGGGCCGACCTTGAGTCTCCCGCAATTATCGTGCCGTCTTCGCTGAGTGCTTTCCTAGCTCTCCAGTCCACCCAAACCCCTTGAGCGAGCGTGAGCAACAAGAGGTAAGGCCGCAATCGCAGGGAAGCCGATTCGAGACCCTCTTCCGGGGTCGGCAGGCTGTCACCCTCCCACGATACGTCCGCGACCGCCGTGTGCACCGCCTCGTGCCCCTTTTGGACTCTCTGAATCGCTTGGTCGTACGCTTCCACACGATGGAATGATACTTCGTCCAGCTGGATACTGTCCTGCCAGAGTTCGAGATTCCAAACCGCGAAGAGGACTTTGTGATGAGTCATAGGGTGACGGACACGAACCACCTTTCCATAATTTACCTTGACTCGGCCGAAACCGCCCAATTTCGTGCTTGTTCGAGAGTCCCTCTGAAATGCCCCGATTTGAGGCTTTCGGCAGCGGGAACTATACCTGTACAACTCGCAAGTCATGCGGTGCGTCGCTTTCTCTTCAGAGGAATATCGTTCTGCCTGAGCCAGTTGTAGACTGTGCCGGTGTTGCACCCGCACCGTTTTGCAATTTCATCGGCTTGCCAATTCCTCAACAGGTACAGGAACCGAAGGCGCTCCGCCGTGAGGACATGGCCGTACTTCACACGACTCGGTCGCATCTTCGCGCCCGCTTCATGTAGCCGCTTGTAAACTGTAGTCGTACCTACGCGGACTCGCTTCGCAATCTCCTCAACCTGCATCCCCGCGTCATACAACTGTCGCACATCTGCCCCGGAAAGAGGAAGCCGATGCCCGTGTTGCTTTCTGCTGCTGCCTTTCTCCCGAGCCCATCGAAATACCGTCATGTAGTGAGGTGACCGCAAGCCCTCGGCCGTAATGTGTTCCGAGACGGAACGACACGAGAGCCCGGTGTCGTATAGGTGGACTGCGCGTCGCCTAACCTCTGCTGAGTACCTCGGTCTTTTCGCAACTGTCACGGGCAGCCTGTCCACGGCTCGCTTGCGAACTCACTCACCGAGCAATAGTATTGCACCAGAACGGCGTTGCCTGAACTCAAGAGTGCGGCGTTCAGGTTGACGCCACCGCAATACACCACCGCGACCATTCGGCTGTAGCTCCCACCCGTCTGCCCGTCGTCTTCGTCCACGAGTGCCTGCGTTCCGACCGGGCAGGTCTGAGCAGTGAATTGCTTCGCTTCCGTGTACCCCCGCTGGCCTACCTCGGGAGAGTTCACGAGCGCCAGCCGAATCCGCGTAGAACCGACATCGAGCGTGTCCCCGTCCACGATGTAGGTTACGGTATCGGTGAAGCAGGCGGCGGTGCCCTTGCATTGAGGCGTGTTGCCCGGCGGTGGAGTGACATTCGGGTTGCTGGCAGGACTGGAGGCGGGCCTGTAGGAGTAAGCGAGGACAGTGGCTACCAACACGCCGACGATGAGCGCTGCAATGCCGGTAGTCCATGTTCTTCGTTGCATCCTCGACCCCACGCTGGCTATTCTATTGACTCCCACCGTTCCCTAATCGCACTCCGCCAATTGGGGAGTTCGACAGCCTCGGGAGACTTTGGCTGGAGGTGCTCGGCCGGGTTCTGGACGGCTCGCACCTTCGTCTTCGCGCCTTCGCGAAGCCCACTGACAACGTAGAGCCAGTAAGCGTCCTTCTCGTGGTTGGCTGCTTTCCACTCGTAGTCAGTGAGAGTCACACTCCCCGGCTCCTCGTCCTGGAAGTCCTTCACCTCTATCTTCCTGTCCGAAGAGACGAAGTCGTAACCGACACCAGGTTGACCTGCCACGGACACTGGATTTCGACCCTCACGGCGCTCGATGGTCTCGACAACGGTGTGACCGACCAGCTGCACGGCCTGCCTCGTCGGACCGAGCAGCTGGTTCGCTCGCGCAGGCTTCGGTTCCCCGGAGGGTGTTTTTGTCTCGACCTCCCGCTTGGGCAGTGCGCCCCCTTCGGTTGCAGAATATGGCGAAAGAACCGACTTCTGGCCGAAGACAAGGGTAGCAGGGTCCTTCAATCGCGGCACCCTCGCTTGGGACGCTTCTGGCAGGCGGGCCCCCGACCTATCATCAACAGCTTCCCGCATGAGCACGGAGGATTCGGCAACAGCTGGGAAATACGCAACGTCGGGTGCCCCTCCCGCGGATAGGTCGACTCCCGCCAGGTGATAAGCGTCGAGTTTGTCCGCCCACATCCCTTCGTCTGACGCGGCAGGCGCGAGCGCGTCGAGGACACGAAACGCGTGGTCCGCGTATGTGTCGAATATGCGGGAGAGTTCGGAGGCGCATTGAGTGTCGAACGGGTTCGTTCCCGGGGCCATATAGAGTCGGTTCTCTTCCCGACTGAAGAAGAACGGCTCGTTGCGAGTGCGTTGCAGCCGCGACCTGCCGCGCGGCAGGGTGTACTTTATGCGGACCTTGTCGGCCTCGAAGACGCCCAAGGAGGCGATACGCTGTCCCCAATGGCCAGCAAGGACGCCTGGGTCGGTCCGCCGCTTCAGGTCTGCGGCCGTGGCGGCGCAGAGCTCACGTACCCTTCTCGTCACTCCCTCTGAGGTTGGACGAGTAGTACCGAGGTTCTTGTCGATGTGCACGCGTTCAGACAAGGAATCGAGACGCCACAGCTTCCACAGTGGTTTCACCGCCTCGAGCCCGACCGGTGCCCAAGCGAACGGAATGGACCCACGGAAAATATTCCCGAGCTTGGGGTCGTCCTCGAAGACGAGACTTGTTGCCGGGGACCAGTCTCCTGCCTCGGTCAGCAAAATGACCTCGGAGGCGTGAGGGGGAGACGACTCGAGCTGGCCGAGCAGCTTGGACATGTACTTGAAGAGTTCAGGTAAGAGCTTCTTCGTCTGGGGGAGGTTCTCCCGCGGCAACTCTCTGAGTTCCTCGAGGAGTCGCTCGCACTGGGTGTAGTCAGCACGGTTTTGAACGCCCAGGGAGCTCATGACCCCCAGCAGGTCCGGGGGGAAGAATGGTTCGAGGTACTCCCGGAAAGGACCGAAGACCCCGTCGAGCTCGGCCCAGAAGCACCTCGATGGGGGCCACCAAGCACGGCCAGGCCTGGGGACGTACACGAGGTGTTCCTCTTCTACCGTCTTCTTCAGGAAGGTCCTGAGGGGGTCCACCGGCGCTTGGCTCGGTTCTCGCCGGAGAGAGTCACCGAGGAATCGATACACGGGCACTACAACGGAGAGAAGGTTCCTTTGGTCGGTGTCTCCATCCCGTAGCGCTTTGAGACGTGCGACTGCCTCTTCGGGTGCTGGGCGCACCTTTACTTGCAGGTCTCCCAGCATCCTACTGGGGGCTTCCCACGACGTGTAGACCACGCTGTCTCCCAAGACGAGTCGGTTGGCTTCGCCTTCAGCGACGAGTTCGGACGGGCGGTGAAGCGCCCCGTCCGAACCCTTCATCCATCCCGTGTCCCGAAGGAATTGAAGGAAGGTCGAGGGGACCGGCCGAGACCGCCAGGTGTAGTAGTGGTAGGAATAAGAGCATGAGCAACGGTCAGCGTAGGTCCGTGTCCAAGCCTCTCGTAGCGAGTCGAAGAGCATCTTCAATCTCACTGATGCGGGGCCTTCTTCGATTCCTCGAATCACGACCGCTTGGATGTCCGGGCTTGCGAAGTCGTCCGCGACTCTCTGCTTTCTTGATGAGTAGGACCGTTCGACCCATGGATAGTCACCCTCAGCCAACTCACGGGATGGGACAGGGACAAGTCGAGGCGACGACCAGGCTCCCAGTTTCATGAAGAACTCCCTCCAACCTAACGTGGAAGCCGATGCCCTCTTCGAGAAATACCGGCGGTCCAAGAACGCCGCTCCTTCTACATCTCCGAACAGAGTTTCCATGTCGGCAGGCGAGCCTACCCTCCCGGGCAGGTACGCCTCGGCGACGGCAACGCGGGTAACTCCCCTTCTCCCCGCGGACATGCGGAAGCACCTTGCGAGCAACCTCGTCCCGAGGTCCCGCAGAACCTGCTCCTCGGTCACCCAGCGCCCAGACCTCGCTTCCGAGACGAACCTCCGCAGGTTCCGCCTCACGTAGTCCAGGAGTTCGTCGAAGCGCCGCTCGCTTGTTCGAGGTTCTGCGAGCCTCGTGGCAATGACCTCGAGGATGACATAGTAAGGGGTGAGCGACTTCTTCACCCCCAAAGATGCGAGGAACTCTTTGACACGCCCGCGCATTTTGTCGAGACCATCGTCCTTCCGACGACGGACCGCTGAAGCCAGTTCGAAGAAGCGGTCGAGGATGGCGAGTTCGTCCTCGCTGAAGGTGCGGTGCACCTCAACGATGCTCGTACGGGAGGGATACGCGACCAGTCTTGTTTGCTTCTGGGGGTCATGTGGGGCGACCCAGTGGCCGGACGAGGTCAGCAGGAACGGTGCACGTTTCAGCCGGCTCCGCGGATTCGTCGCATCCGTGTCGTCAGTCGGACGCCCAGTCTCCGGCCCGACGTTACGCGCGAGCCAATCGTAGAGTCCCAGCAAAGAGGCCTTGGTCTTCCGTTTCAGCGCCCTTGGTGTCTCTAGAAGCAGGATGAGCCCATCGAGTCCAAACCGCTCTGCGCCCAGCTCCCCGAGGATGGATTCCGCATGGATGTCATAGATAGGAAGAGCAAATCGCATCCTCCGCGCTCGGCTCTTCACGATGTCATTCGGCGTCAGGACGTTTTGTAGGTCGCCGGGGGCCAGTATCGCTCGGTCCGGACGGAGCCAAGTGTCCCCGACGCCCTTGACGAAGGCCGTGGCGCGCAGAATCCTGTGCATCTCTCGGATGGTGAGGTGGACTTGGTCGTCGGACGTGTCGAGCAGGGACGGGATGTAGTCACAGAGTCGTTCCTCGAACCCGACCGTGGACTTCAGGGAAGCTATCGCCCGGGCCGCGACGCCCCCGAGTTCGCGCAGCAGCCAGGCGTTCCACGCGTCCTCCTTGATGTTTTCCCGCCCGAGGGTGGGAGTGAAGTCGGCTTGGACGAGGAACGGCAGGTTCGCTGTCTTCCGCGTCGGCAGGTAGCAGTACACGGGTTGCGCTCTTGCGAGTTCAGGGTGGCCCGGCGCGAAGGCAATCACGACCTCCGTCGATGGAGTCTCCATCCCCGGCCGTTGCAGACCGACCGGGACCTCGAGGTCCGCCTTGAACACGACCCAGCGCTCGCCCGACCCCGTTCGAGTATCTTGGAGCACGACGACGTCGTCTGGCTCATCTGCGCGCTGGAGAATCCAATCTTGACGTCCTATCCCGGACCCATTCACAACCACCTTTTGCACATCGTCAAGAAAGAGAAGGAACCGGGGGTCGAGCGACCACAGGGCCTCCCACAGCTCGGGGGGCGTTGCCTTGCCGTAGCGCAACACGAAAGTAGCTCCGCGGTCACTAACCAGAGTGACCTCGGTCGGAGGGTCTTCTCGCACTTCGGGGTAGATGAAATCGCGGATACTGAAGTTGAACTCGCCCGAGACCACCTGCGGATTCTCGGTGATTTCGAATACCGACTTGAACCCAACACCGAAGAATCCGATTTTCCGAAGTTTGTGACTCTGGCCTGCTGAGCACACGACCCGGACATCGTCGGCGGTGAAGGGGTCGCCGTCGTTCTGAACAATCAAAGCATTCTCCGTGAACGTAAACGTTACAGTGTGAGAGTGCGCGTCATTGGCGTTCTGGATGAGCTCACGCGCGTAGTGGACTTTCTCCCCGGGCAGGAACCTCAAGAGATTCAGCAGAGCATCCCGGTCCGCCGACTTCTCCCGCTGCTTCTGTTGACGAATCTCTTCAATTAGTGACACGTTGGAGGGCATGGCATCTCCGCTTTCCACGACTCCATGCGGCCCGAGGGCGCGTGGCCGACGATGGGCCAGCGGAAATTGGAGGGCGACATGGTAAAGGTACCGCCTAACCAAGGTCGTCTTTGAATTTCAGGGCAAATCCACATCGGAGACACTCGTGTCCTCCGAAGACTGGACGCTAGAGCCGCGCCCCATCCCCGACTCGGCTACCCAAAGCCTCCGCCTCGTCCCTGTGCCACCTCGGAGAACATCTTCTTTCCGGTGGGATGTCTGACTGCCGTGTGAGGTAGCCGAGTCCAATACTGAGAGGATGGACGAGGGCTCGATTAGCATCAAGGCTCGCGGCCGGCATTGCAGCCTCCGAGCGCTCGACGGTTGCCGCCCTCGCCCCCGTTCCGAGCGGAGTGCCGAATTATCATTCGCCAGAAAATCCCCCCACACTTGAAGCCTTCCCTCGCTACAGATTGGCTGTCTCACCGACTTGGGCGGATGAGCGGTGCAAGGGAGCACTAGTATCGCAGAGGCCGACCGATGAAAACCGGCGCTAGGATGGCTATCACCGCGAACTTCGATTCCCAAGGCTATACGATGTTCCAGCGTTCGGTTATCGCGTCGTTCCCCGACTTCGTGGAGATTACCTGTCGATGCCGAAGCGGCTGCGAGAATTCGGTTCTCGTGCGACTTGCCGGCGGGCGACAAGCGGTTTACCACCCGGACTTGGTCCGTCGCAACCGATTCATCGAAATCAAGAAGGGGACGGGGTACAACCCGGACACGCTGTACCGAATCTCGGGCGCGGCAAAGGCCTTGGGACACAGGTATCTTGTGGTCTGTAACCGAAGCTTCCGCGACGCATACCAAAGGTGGGCAAAGGAATTCAGGTTGGCTGTTCCGCGTTTCCAAGTTCGGACCGAGGACGGCATAAGAGAGATTGTTCGCGGGGGAGCTTGAGAGAACGGCAGACATCGGGGTCTGGATGAGGCCGGAACTCTTACTTAGCAGGCGCACGAGGCGGGGACATTGGCATTTCCGGTCCGGGGTGCCCGAGGGGGTTCGAGCCCTTTAACCCGCACCTCAACCCACACGTTTGTGGTCCGCTGTGCTACGCCTGCGGGAGAGACCCCGCAGATTATTGGGTGGACCGGGTGAGCGCCTTCAAGGCTTTCGGATTCGAGGTTCGGGAAAACCCGGGCGGGCTCATTCCTCTCTGTCGAAAACATTGGATTATGTGGAAGCGGCGGACGCACCTCACTCTCCTCCCAGGTTCACGCTGACCGAGACTTCCTTTAGCGCGGTCCGAAACTTGACACTCTCGGGCCTGACTGCGGTCCTCCAAACAGTTAAGGACCGCCATGCGTAACTCCGAGCATGGCCGTCGGCCCGTTGTCGATGCATCGCGCAACACTGGCCTCCCTTGCGAACGCGGACAGGTACCTACAGGACGCCGAGGCGCTCGTCGAGCGAGGCAGCAACGGCCACGCACTCGCGCTGGCAGTTCTGGCGGAGGAAGAAATCGGAAAAGCTCTGCTCTTTGTGTTGCGGCTTGGCGGTATCGAGGTGCCGAGACACATCCTCATTGACCACTCTTCGAAGCAGCTTCTCGAGGTTGCGGTCCTCGACCTCTTTGACTTCCTCTGGAAGGGTTTTAGAACGCATTTCGGAGCAGCTAGCGAGGCTGGGGATGACGCAACGAGAGTCAAGGCTGCCAAGCAGCTTCACACGAAGTTGCGTCGTAAGGTGGAACGAAAATTAGCTCGACCGGGACACCGGTTCATGGTTACAAAACATCAACAGCTCCAGAGGCTTCGCGGCCTGCAGCGCATCAAGGAAACCGGTATGTATGTGGACTTGCGCGATGATGGAACGGTTGGTTCTCCCTCCGACGTTGACAGGAGAACAGCTAGAGAATACATCCAGGTCGTCGTTGGCCACCGTTCAAACCTGACTCTTCTTTTCGGGCAGGTTCTTCTGCCCGACCCGTCCGAGAACTTCCTTGCCGAAGTTCGCAATCAAGTAAGACCGGTGCTGGCCGCATTCACACCGGAAATCGGAAGGATGTTATCATGGCTTGGTGACGCATCGAAGAACAACCGCCGGGCTCTCAGTCGCGCTGAGAGAGAGAGGTCCATTTCCTAGGAGGGACTTGCTTACGGACTCGGTAAAAGTGGGCTTCGCTGTTTCTGTGTGGGTAATGTCGTTCGAGTGCATCCGCGAGTCGTTCTAGGTCATCACGCACAATCTGAAAGGCGTTTACGAGTTCGGCGTTCGTGTCTGATAGAATTGCCTTCTCGGGCCGCAGGTGGAAGAACACCGCCCCTCCGCCGAGGAACGGCTCGAAGTACGTCTCGAACTCTTCGGGGAAAGACGGGCCGAGTTGTTTGATGAGTTGCGCCTTGCCCCCGCCCATTTGAGAAAGGGAGATGTTTTGGGAAGGTACGACCTCATCGAGCCGAACTCCCGTTGGGCCCGTGCCCTCCCAGGAATCCGTCTCCCGCATGGGTTGAAAGGGTTAAAGGTTGCCTTGGGTGGAGCGACAAGTCTGTCACGGGGGCAAGTATTTGCCTATAGTGTCCGCAAGTGCTTTCTGAATGGTAATGCACACGGCTCGGACAGCCCATACCTGCCTCTGCAATTTCCACAGGTTTGTGTGTTCCGGTTTGCTCGAAAGACGCGGCCAATAGACGATGCGACCCTCGTCGGTAAGCTCGATGTCCATGTGCGCGACGGCGTTTCGGAGCTTGGGGTCGCACACACCTTGAGGAAGTCGAACCTGGTTTGCTCGGAGATATCCGGCCTTCAACGGCACGGGGGTGTCCATGATTTCTTGCGACGATGTAAGTTGCACCCACTCCGAATCGCGCTTAACACGGAACGGAAGGTCAGCACGCACGCCAAGGAGGCATACCTCGCTTATAATCGTGTTGAGTGGGCCCTCAAACCAGACCAAGTAGTGAACGCACTCCATTAGGGCAGCTTCGTAGATGAGAACTGCCCCATCGGTCAGTTGAGCTTGCCTGAGGCGTTCGATGGTTTCCTCGAATGCCACTGTTGCCCTGAACGCGCGTTGGTCGCGTCGAATGATGGTAAACCAAGATTCACGATGCAGCATCTCTCGTTCTTCGGGAGAGAGGGGGGAAAGAGCTTGCGTGACAATCGAAGTTACGCCGTTCTTGAGGATGTCCAATGCGGCCTGACTGAGACTAGGTGTATCTGGTTTGTTTTCGTTCGTTCCGCTGGACATCGGTTCTGTGGGGTAAGGAGGGCCACTCAATTACGTGTATGCTACAAGTAGCCCATCCGCGACCTTCTTATGGGTTCTACGCGCCGGGTCATAGTCCAGTAATCGTCTGCTTCACAGCGACGCAACTTGCAAGCTACACGTAGAGCATAGGAGCCTCCCAGGGAAGGGTTATTGCTGCGCTCCCGGCTTATCGTGCCGTGAGGGTCGCCAAGTGGCCGTTCGGTACGTTCCGAGCAAACATGCTAAAGGCCCAGGCTTTGGCCACGACCCAGCAATATCTCAACCGGCTCCTCAATGAAGGGCCGGACAGGTTCGTAGAGACGTACCTCGGCGAGTGGATGGCGATTGCGAATGACATGCTGGGATTTGACCTGATGGCCGAGATGCGGGGCTCGATAATGAGCTACATGGAGAAGCAACTCGCCAAGCGCTTGCCCAAAGTCCCGCCTAAGTTGGATGAGAAAAAGGCGAAGGAACTTTCGGAGAAAGCTACGAAACTTGCCGAACCAATTCTTGCGGTCATCAACTTGCGCGGCCAAACGTTGCTGGAGCAGGCGGTGGTTCTTGGAGTCACGGCCTACGAAGCGTACATCACGGATACCATCGACGCATTGTTTCGCCTGAACCCGAGGCTGCTCGACAAGTTCACGAACGAGTTGAACAAGGGCCTGAAGTGGTCGGGAATCAGCAGACACGGGAAGGACGCCCAAGAAGCTGCCAGGGCCTTTCTAATTCAGAAGCACAAGCCTTTAGAACTCGGGGCGACAAAGACTTTGTTTGCTCGGTTGACGAAAATCGAGAACGTGTTTGGGAATGACGAGACGGAGCGCATGCTGAGAAGGTTCATCGAGTATCGCCATGTCATCGTGCATCGAGCCGGAAAGGTCGATAGAAAATTCCGAGAAGTGACGGGTTCCCGCCAAGGCCTTGAAACCTATGTCGAACTTACGACCACTTTCGTTTCTGAGGGACTTGACTTTCTTTCCGGTTTCGTCGCTAGACTTCAAGCGAGAATTGAAGCTCTCGGTCGTGGGACTGCCGAGAGCGAACCTCCGCAGTAGGGTTGCAGATTCGCTCTCCTGCACGTAGCGTTCATGTAGCACCGGCCCTCCGAAGTCACCCCGTGGGCGGCGATTCAAGTACCTACTGCCCCGGTTGCGGATGTAGCGTCTGTTTCCACGACGCGGTAAATCGGATTGGCGATGAAACCATCGCGCACTGCGAAAACTGCGGGCCATGCTGGAAAACTTCGAACACGCCGTTTCTCGAAATAGTCCAACGCAGACTCGAATCAGCCACCAAGGGGCGACCTTAGGCCCTGCGCCTAAAGATGAATATTTCGAAGACGTAGACTGCAACACCTATCAGGGCGAACGCAATCCCTCCATGCGAACAAGGCGTTACCCGTCTCGGGGCTAAACAGACTGACGTTCAATCCCACCCCGAGAATTATCAGCAGGAATCCACCGAGGATGAGAATGGCGGGGACGGTTTTCGCAATGAACTTGAAGTTCGTGGTGACAAGGACAGCTATCGGAAGCGATGCAGTCAGCAACTCGTTCATAAAACGGAGGTCGCAAGTATCAACTGTTAGAACGTCACCCGACCGAAAAACTCGCCCAGAAACCGCAGACCAGGTTTCACGCCAAGGCGAACAAGATGTCAGAGAACCTTCGCAAGTACGCCCTCTCCAGTCTCTTGTTCGCCGTTCGGTAGGCGTAGCTCACGAATTCGTTGAGAAGTCTGATGCCCTTAAGTTGCAATTCCCGGATGAGCGCGTGTTCGTCTTCCCGTGGGTGCGCGCTTCGTTTGTAACGGACGAGGATTCGGCACCGTTTCGCCTCTCTTAGATACCGAGCTGCCTCGCAGACCCGGAAATCAGTAGGCGCATAGAATGAGCCAGCGTCGTAGTCTTCCATCCGAGCCGCCAGTCGCCTCGTTTGGCCTACGTAGAATGGACGCACTTTGCTCCTCTTCTCCAAGAAGAAAACGTATATGAAGCCACCCTGCGGGAGAGCAGCGAGAGCCTCGTCGCTGGGCGGGAACTTGATAGTCTCAAAATCTTCGAACTGTCCTATGTACGCCGCCCCCTTCTGTATAGCTTAAGCTGGTACTTCCCACGCACTTCTTGCGGAACGCGGACAATCCAAAGCGTCTTCACCCCAAGGAGACCATACTTCTCGACAACGCTCCTGGGGTAGAAGTAGACTAACGGGCCGCCGTGCTTTCCGACACGAGTGACCTCGACAATGCTGTCGATGTTCAGTCCGTTCCGCTCGGCAACAGCGCGGTTCTGCTGTCTGTTAACTGTGACGTTGCAGGCGCTCCTAATGTCTACCTCCATCCACGCGCGGTTCTTCTCGGAAGCTTTGACCTCTACGCGCCGCTTCCCGAGACGGATATCGTGCCCGACCTTCTGGGTGCCCATGTCCTTCGGGTCGTATCCCTGGGCGCGTAGGTAACGGATTGCGGCCTTCACGCCCTCGCGCTCGGTCGAACTCCTGACTTTGGATTTCCGAGTCCGATTTTGCACCTGGTCACGCCCCGTCGCATGGCGAACGGCAAACGCAGACAATAGAACTTCTGTCCCGGTGCCACCCAAGGCACGACACTGTGCATTTCCAAACCGGCCAAATCGCCGCGAAGTTGCAACCAGTGCTGGTTCAAGCCCCGTCGGGAGCACTCGTCCACTCAAGTGAATCGCCATCGAAGTCGATCTGATTGTCGGGCTGTGTCTCGTCTAGTCGGCCGCAGGCGGAACGGTTCGTACCCGTGCTATTAAGTCGTGCTCGCGGCTCCCCGTTGCATGGCGTTCCGCCTTGTGTACACGGGGCTTCGGGTCCGGGATATCGAGCGCTCCCTGAGGTTCTACACCGAGATTCTCGGCATGGAAGTCGTGGATCCTCTCGAAAGCTACGAGCCGACCCGCGGAAAGGCTGTCACCCTTCGCAGTCCGGGTTCGTCCCAACTCTTGGAACTGAACTGGTACGAAGACGGCAGTCGGTTCGGGACCCCATACTCGAATGGCGAAGAACTGGACCACCTTGGCTTTGAGGTCGACGACCTTCAAGAAGCGGTCAAGAGATTGGAGGAGAAGGGTGTCGAAGTCGCCGTGCGGCCGGGAACGATCGGGGGCTGGCGAGAGGCCTTCGTAAAGGACCGGGACGGGATTTGGATTGAGTTGGTCCAGCGAATGAAATCCACTACGGTTCCCGTCGAGTAGACGCACTCATTTCGCCCAGCGAATTCAAGCCGCCAAGTCTATGAGTCGAAGGGATTCTCGCGAAGGCCCACGATGGACGACGGGAGGCCGAAGGTCGCGGCCGAATCGGCGGTGATGACGGTGGGAACCCGCGAGGTCGGAACGGCTTGGGCGATGCGCTCGCTCGGAATCGCACTCGCCTTCTGTATGTGCCTCACCGTCGGGGGGGGATTTGACCGTCCGCGCTGGCGCGGTGCCGTGGTCCGGGATCCTGGACCCCTCGCGGGCGATTGACTGGAGCCATGCAGGCATCCCCGGCGGCATTCCAAACCGTGCAACGATTTGCGCGTCCCTCGACCCCGGCAGCACCGCGGCGCAAATCGACGCCGCGATCGCAGCGTGTCCCGCGGATCAGGTCGTCTTCCTCACCGCAGGGACCTTCACCCTCTCCGCGGGACTCAACATGAAGAGCGACGTGACCCTGCGCGGCGCCGGGGCGAACCGGACGAAGCTGGTCTTCACCGGCACCACCCAATGTGACCGCGGTCCCCCGCCCTACCCCGTAATCTGTTTCAAGGGGAGCTTCAGCTGGTCCGGAGGCGTGGAGAATTCCGCGGACTGGACCGCGGGCTATGGGAAGGGCACCACGGTCACCACGGTCATCACCCTGAGCAACACGGCGAACCTGCGGGCGGGAGAGAGCTTCCTGATCCTTGATCAGGTCGATGACACAGCCGACGGCGGCGACATCTACAACTGCGGGATCGCGAACGGTTGCGTCAGCCAAGGCAGCGACGGCATGCGGACCGCACCGGGTGGCTACCGGAACCAGCGGCAGATCGTCAAGGTCGCGGCGATCGCGGGCAACCAGGTCACGATTACGCCCGGCATTTACATGCCGAACTGGCGTACCTCGCAAGCTCCACAGGCTTGGTGGCCGACGACGGTCCTGCGACGCGCGGGCATCGAGAACATGACGATCCAGCCGGTCGACGGCGGGGGCGGCATCAACATCCAGAACGCAATGGAATGTTGGATCACGGGCGTACGCTCCGTCAAGGTTGCGCCTCCCGGTGGGCCTGGCGGAGGTCGCAACCACGTGTGGTTGACGATGACCCGCGGGAACGAGGTCCGGAGCAACTACTTCTACGGATCCGGCGGGCAGTCGCAGAGCTACGGAATCGAATGGTATCCGGGGTCGGACAACCTCGTCGAGAACAACATCTTCCAGCACGTGACGTCGCCGATGCTGGTCGGCACGGGGACCGGCGACGTGCTCGCCTACAACTTCGCGATCGACGACCTGTACACCCCGGGCGGCGGCGGGTGGATGCAGCCGACCTATGCCTCCCACAACGGCGGCGACGCCATGCTCTTGATCGAGGGCAACGACGGCCTGGGGGCGGGAACCGACAACATCCACGGCACGCATCACTTCCTGACGTTCTTCCGCAACCACTTTCACGGCGACCCGAACAAGACGGCGAACACGGCGACGATGCACCTCTGGGCGTACTCCCGATTCTTCAACATCATCGGCAACGTGCTCGGGCGGCCCACCTATTACACGACGTACGAGACCGACCTCGGCACCGATGATGTCGACATCTATTCGTTTGGACAGCCGGACTCGGGTCTGTCCGCTGATCCACGGACGCGGGAAACCGCCCTGCGATGGGGGAACTACGACACCGTGAGCGCGAGCTCCCGCTTCGACGCCGCGGAGATCCCGACCGGGTTGGTGAACTTCGCGAATCCCGTCCCGGCGAGCCAGGCGCTGCCGCCCTCTCTCTATCTGTCCGCCAAGCCGAGCTGGTGGGGCACGGTGCCATGGCCCGCCATCGGTCCGGACGTCGCCAGAGGGGACATCCCCGGCTACGGCGGGCATGCCTACAACGTGCGCATCTTCGACCCTGAAACGTGCTATGCGACCGCCGGTTTGCCTCCCGGGACCACGCCGGGCTGGTGGCCGCAGACCCTCTTCGGGATCGGTACGGGAGCCCTCCTCGTCGCCGTCGTCTCCGCGATCGCGCTTATCCTCATCCTTGCCGTCTGGCGTTCTCGGCGCCGTCGGTCCGAAGGAGACGATCGCGAAGAGACGCCCGCTGGGCCTCCAAAGGACCGAAGAGGTTGAGACCTTCTTGCTTTTCATCGAGATGCGGGAGTCATAGACGTTCCTGGAGGACTCCCCGTCGGGGAGCAAGCCCACTACCCGTCCTTCATAGATCGGACAAAGACTTGGTACGTGACGGCGTCCCAGGCATTATGAATTCCAATCACGAGCAGCACGAGCACCGCGGCGCCGACCAGGAAGAGGGCTGGCCCCGCGTCGTATTGAGCCGCGTATGAGGAGATGGCCAGAATGATGTATGCCGCAAGGGGAAGCAGAACATGGAAGCACCAGTCCTCGAACACGGGCTGGTAGGCGCCCTGCGACCGCATCCGCCGGGAAACGAGGACGACGTACACGACCCCTCCTAGACCCACGATTCCCCAAAGCGCTGCGACGATGGTGACTTGGTTCCATGGCGCGCTTACCATCGCAGAGAGCAACAGCACGACTCCGAAATGAACGACGCTCGGCGTCGCGAAGGCGCGGCCGGCTTGCGCCTCCGCTCGGCCAATCGGCCTTCCGGCAATGAGCGTAACGACGACGAATTGCAGTCCGATCAGGGCCCCCGCAGACGAGCCGACGATCACGTAGAAGTTTTCCCATCCGTCGAAGGCGCTCACGAGGGATCGACCTCTCTCGCACCTCGAGCTCGCCTGTATTGTTCGTCGCTGACCTTCTCCAACCAGTTGACGACCTTTCCGTCGAGTGCTTCCTGGACGGCGAAGTGCGTCATCGCGCTGGTCGGCGTGGCACCGTGCCAGTGTTTCTCTCCCGGCGGGCACGACACCACGTCCCCGACGTGAATCTCTTCGACAGGACCTCCCCAACTTTGCACGAAGCCGCGACCGGCCGTTACAATGAGCGTCTGACCGAGAGGATGGGTGTGCCATGCCGAGCGGGCCCCCGCCCCGAACGTCACACTCGCACCTTGCACGCGCCCCGGGGCACTTGCCTGGAACAGAGGCTCGACGCGCACCTTGCCGGAGAACCAATCCGTCGGTCCCTCGCTCGACGATCGCGAACCGTTTCGCTTGATGTCCATGTCCTCCACGCGCTCCTCTCGCTTGACTCAGGCTCCGAAGCTGGCGCCGTCGACCACGAAACGGTAGTGCACGTCTCCGTGGCCCATTCGTGCATACGCGTCGTTGATCTGGTGCGCGTTGATGACTTCGACGTCCGCGACGACGCCTTGCTTCCCGCAGTAGTCGAGCATCTCCTGCGTCTCGGGAATTCCGCCGATGTTCGAGCCCGCAATGCGCTTGTTGCCGCGGATGAGCACACCCGCGTCGAGCGGGGTGGCGGCGGGCGGCAATCCCACGAGGACCATGG
>WNGH01000473.1_pt1 | contig 44010 bp, 35 predicted proteins | sample 5400631 | NCBI WGS metagenome assembly WNGH01 (sample SAMN13153373, study PRJNA577476) | soil metagenome | isolation source: 115 cm soil or saprolite under Garry oak tree replicate 1 | place: USA:California | collected 2016-06-15 | reverse complement strand
TCGCCGACGGCGCACACGTTGCCGTGCGCCGCGGCCAGGTGGCGGATGAGGCGGTACTGCGGCCGGTTGGTGTCCTGGTACTCGTCGACCATGAGATAGCGCACCTGCTCCGCGGCGGCTCGCGCCAGATCCTCGCGCTCCGCGAACAGGACGAGCACCTGGCCGATCAGGTCGTCGAAATCCATGGCGTTGCAGTCGCGCAGTCGTTTCTGGTAGAGGGCGAAGACCTTCGCGATCAGCTCGCCCATCAGGCCTTCGCCACCGCCGTCGAAGGTTCGCGCATCGAGCCCGAGGTTCTTGGCGCTGCTGATCCGATGCCGGAACAGGCGCGGCGGGAACGACTTGTCGTCGACGGCCAGCTCGCCGAGGCACTCTTTGATGAGCGCCGACTGGTCGGCCTCGTCGTACACGAGGAAGTCCCGCGTGTAGCCGAGCACCTCGGCGTGACCTCGCAGGTACCGCAGGCACCAGGAGTGAAAGGTGGAGACACGGGCCCCGCCCCGGTCGGCCCCCACCAGGCGCTCGACCCGCTCCTTCATCTCCCCGGCCGCCTTGTTCGTGAAGGTCACGGCCACCACGTCGGACGCGCGCGCCAGTCCGCGCGCCAGGATGAAGGCCAGGCGGTGCACGATCACGCGCGTCTTCCCCGAACCGGCCCCGGCCACGATCAGCAGGGGTCCCTCGGTGTGCTCCACGGCCTCCCGCTGCCGCGGGTTGAGCGATTCCAGGAGTGCGTCCATGGCGCGGATTATCGCACGCCGCGTGCGCGGTTGACGCCCGCCGGACGGGGAGGTAGTCTTCTCCCTCCTCCGTACGAGCAGCGAGGAGAACGCGTGGACGTGAAGGCCTCGATATCTTGTCTGTGCCTGCTTTTGCCCGCACTGTCCCTGGCCGCCGACGGCGCGGCCCCGGTCCGTATCTACGATCTGCCGGGGCACGGGCGTCTCGAGTTCTCCGTCCCCGCGGCGTGGAAGGAGGAGATCAACCGGCCGCAGGGCGATCTGCCGCCGACCATCGAGTTCTCGCCCGCCGCGGGGAACGAGTTCTCGGTCCAGATCACGCCTCTGTTCAGCCCGGCCGGCGACCCGGATTACAACCAGATGAAGAAGATCCGTCCGCTGCTGGAGGAAATCGGACGCAAGCAGCTGGAGGCGTCGGTGGAGAAGGAGATCACTCTTCAGAAGATCAAGGGGACCGAGGCGGCCGGGTACTACTTCACGGTCACCGACCGCGCGCCGAAGAAGGACGAGTGGACATATCTGACGGAAGGAGCGGCGGGAGTCGGCGATCTGCTGGTGTCGTTCACCATCCTCACGAACAGCCTCGACTCCGGAGAGCTGCGCCAGGCGCTGCGCCTGATCGAAAGCTGCCGGCAGATCAAGCCGACCGACAAGCCGCAGGTCCCGCCTGGCCGGTGACCGGCCCGGCCGCCGCATCGCGCGGGCGCCGCGCGAGCCAGGCCAGTCCAGAGAGACCCAGGACGGACAGGAAGAAGGACACAGCCAGCGGGCGCCGGTCCACCCACAGATCGACCCTGTGCCGCCCTGCCGGGACGTCGATCCCGATGCGGTGCAGATTGGCGACACGCACGGCCGCCCGGGTGCCGTCGACCGTCGCGCGGTAGATCGGCTGGAAGGCGCGCTGCACCACGAGCACGCCCGGGGCGGGAGCCTCGATCTCGGCCGCCAGCATCTCCGGACCGCTGATCAGCACGCGCGCCACGCCCGGCGCGCGCGCGTCCCCTTCCTCCGGGGCGGCCCGGCGGGGATCGGACGGAAGCACGACCATCGTGCGGGGATCGAACGAGGGATCCTCGATCTGCCTGACCGCCGCGTTGAGGTTCGGGGCGCGCAGGACCGTCCCGGCGACCACGAGCGCAGGTGCCGTGGCGGGGATCCGGTAGAGATCAATCGACCCGTCGAAGGAAGGACGACGCAGGACCGGCTCGACCTGGCCGGCGGCCGCCGGGTCCAGCGGGCGATCGAGGACGAGATACCCGACGCCCCAGGCGGCCAGGAGGCGGATGCGGGCCGCGTCATCCGCCAGCCTGACGGCATCGCGGGCGGCGGTGCTCAGGAACGAGTCGAGCCCCTCCGACGAGACGTTGAGCTCGTAGCGGCGGCCCTGGAGAACGCCGGCGAACGGATACGCCTCCTGGAAGGCGCGCCGCGCGAACCAGAATCCCTCCGCCCCGGGGTAGATCCGCGGCGCCGGACTCCCCGACCCGAACAGCCCCTCGGATCCGCCGTGCGCCGCGGACGCATCGTCGGGGATGGCCTCCAGAAGCGCCGGCGGCGTCCGGTAGTTCGCCGTGGCGTCCGTCGCCATGAGCGGCGCGAGCAGGACGATCTGCGTGGCGGCGTGGAGGGTGAGGAGGAGCGCTCCCCCCTCCTTCGGGAACCGCGCCGCCAGGACCGAAACGAGCGCGAGAAGCGCCAGGAGGCCGATCGAGACCGTGGCGAGATCGGCCCAGCGCGTGACCGCCAGGGACACGCTCCCGGGGGGCGACTGGGGCGGCAGGACTCCGGCCAGCCAGGACTCGAGCGGTCCGGACAGCCGCGCCAGAGCGAAGCGACCGACAAGGAACGCGCCGGCCAGGACGCCCAGCGTCAGTTGCAGGGTCCGCCGCGCGCCGGGGAGGGCTTCGAAAAAACAGCGCTCGAAGCCGATCCCTGCGAGCAGCGCGCCGCCCACCGCGACCAGGAGCCACATCCTGACCGGATAGCGCACCAGCCCGTCCGCCGACTCGAAGATCCAGGCCACCGCCGGGTTGAATCTCCCCAGCGCCAGGAAGAGGCCGGCCAGGACGACAGCGAGCGGCCAGCGGGCCGAGCGGCCTCGGAGCGCCGCGGCCCCGAGGGCCAGCGCCAGCAGGCCGGGGTAGAGTGAAAAATAGTAAGGAGGATGGCCGGTGAAGAAGTGGTGCCCCCAGAACCCTCCGGCGCCGAGGCGATCCGGGCGGCCGAAGGCGAACGGCAGCAGCCACTCGGCCATCTGGCGGGGATCCCAGCTCGCGGCCATGCGGGCGCCGGACGAGTACCCGAGATGCCCCCGGTACGACGAGCCGAGGATGCGCAGCAGCTCGACGATTTGCGGCGCCGCCATCAGGGTGCCGCAGGCGAGATAGAGCCCGAGCCGCGGCAGCGTCTTTCCGCGGAAGCCGTGGAGGATCGTCACGCCTCCGATCCCCAGGAGGAGCGCCAGGATGGCCATGAACGGCTCGCCGCCGAGCAGGAGCAGGGCCCAGAGGATCGCCACGGCCGGTCCGGTCAGTCGCCGCCGGTCTCCCTCCTTGAAGCGCAGGCAGCCGGCCGCCAGGGCGGGGGCGAGCGCGGCACCGGCGACCTGGTTGTAGAGCATCAGGTGCGACAGGACGTATCCGCTCAGGGCGTAGAAAGTCCCGGCGGCCCACGCGGCCTCGCGCCGCAGGCCCCAGGCGCGCGCCAGCCCGTACATGGAGAACGGGGCCAGCAGGAGATGAATCCAGAAATGGGCGTTCAGCGCCCAGAGGGTCGGGGCCGCGAGGTAGAGCAGGTTGTCCGGATAGAGCGGCACCGAGTCGGGGTTTCCGAGCGCCGGCTGCCCGCCGGCACGGTACGGATCGAGCAGCGGCAGGAGGCCGCGGCGCATCGCCTCCGACTGCGCGGCCTTCATCTCCAGGTGCGTGCCGAGGATGTCTCGCAGGTAGAGCGTGCGCGCTCCGGTCGCCAGGGGGAGCGCGCGGATCACCAGGACCAGGAGCACCGGGAGGACGTAGAGCGCAACGAAAAGAAGTCGGTGGCGGGGGGACGGCGCGGCTGCGCCGTTATTCAACGGTGACCGACTTGGCGAGGTTGCGAGGCTGATCCACGTCGCAGCCGCGCCTCAGGGCGATGTGATAGGCGAGGAGCTGCAGGGGGATGACGGCCAGGATGGGGGTCAGCAGGTCGGAGGCGCGCGGCACCGTGATCGTGCGGTCGGCGCGGCGCGGCACCTCGGTGTTCCCCTCGTCGGTCACCGCGATGATGGCGCCGTCGCGCGCCCGGGCCTCCTCGATGTTGGCCATCATCTTCTCGTAGAGCGTGTCGCCGAACACCAGCGCCACGACCGGCAGGTTGCGGTCGATGAGCGCTATCGGTCCGTGCTTCATCTCGCCCGCCGGGTACCCCTCGGCGTGGATGTAGGAGATCTCCTTCAGCTTCAACGCCCCTTCCAGCGCGATCGGGTAGTTGAGCCCCCGTCCCAGGTACAGGAAGTCGGGCGCCCGGAAGTAATCCTTGGCGATCTCCTCGATCTCGGCGTCCTTCGCGAGCACCTGCTCGATCTGCGTCGGAAGGTGCAGCAGTCCCTTGATGTGCTCCTTCGACTCGTCGCGGGTCAACGTCCCCCGCAGGAGGCCCAGGTGCAGCGCCTGCAGGAACAGGGCGGCGATCTGAGCCGTGAACGCCTTGGTCGAGGCCACGCCGATCTCCGGTCCGGCGTGCGTGTAGATCACTCCCTGGGCCTCGCGCGTGATCATGGAGCCGACGACGTTGCAGACGGCGATCGTCTTGAGGCCGCGGGCGCGCGCCTCGCGTTGCGCCGCCAGGGTGTCGGCCGTCTCGCCGGACTGGCTGATCACCTCGACCAGGTGATCCTTCTCGAGGATCGGGTTGCGGTAGCGGAACTCCGAGGCAAAATCGACCTCGACCGGCAGCCGCGCCAGGCGCTCGATCAGGAACTTGCCCACGAGCGCCGCGTGCCAGGAGGTCCCGCACGCGACCAGGTGGAGCTTCCTGCACGCGCGAAATTCCTCGTCGGTGATCTCCATCTCGTCGAGGAAAATCTGCCCGCTCTCCTGCGAGACCCGTCCCAGAAGGGTGTCGCGGATCGCCCGCGGCTGCTCGTAGATCTCCTTCAGCATGAAATGCTTGAAGCCGGCCTTCTCCGCCATGATCGGATCCCAGGTGATGCGCTGGGTCTTCTTGCTGACGGGCCGGCCCTGCTGATCCGTGGTCACGACGCCGCTCTCGGTGATCACCGAGATCTCCCGATCGTCCAGGAAGAAGACGTCGCGCGTGTGGTGCAGGATGGCGGGGATGTCGGAGGCCACGAAGTACTCGTCCTTGCCCAGGCCCACGACGAGGGGCGGACCGTTGCGCGCCGCCACGATCTTCATCGGGTCGTTCGCCGACACGGCGCAGAAGGCGTAGCTCCCCGAGAGACGCGGAAGCGCGCGCCGGACGGCGTCCTCGAACGACATGCCGGAGCCCTTGCGGACCTCCTCGATGAGGTGGGCGATGACCTCTGTGTCGGTTTCGGTCTTGAACGCGTGACCCTGGGCGGCCAGGTCCCGCTTCAGATCCTTGTAGTTCTCGATGATGCCGTTGTGGACCACGACGAGGGTGCCGCTGCAGTCGCGGTGCGGATGGGCGTTCTCCTCGGTCGGCCGGCCGTGCGTGGCCCAGCGGGTGTGGCCGAGCCCGAACGTCCCTTCGATCGTGGTGAGCCTGAGGTTCTCTTCCAGGTCGCGCAGCTTCCCGGCGCTGCGCACGACCTGGATGGAGCCGCCGTTGACGACCGCGATGCCCGCCGAGTCGTAGCCGCGGTACTCCAGCCGGCGCAGCCCGTCCAGCAGAACGGTGCTGACCCGCTTGTGGCCGATGTACCCGACGATCCCGCACATGACGCACTCCACTATAAGTCCGGGCCGCGCGCACCGCAAATCGGGATTCGACCGGCTCCTAGTCCTTCTCCCTTTTTCTGCGCGCCGCGGGACTGAAACGCTTCGCCCAGTCCTCCTTGACGACCTGTTCGGAGCGCGAGATCGCCAGGGCGTGGGAGGGGACGTCCTTGGTGATGGTCGAGCCCGCGCCGACGTAGGCCCCCCGCCGCACGCGCACGGGGGCCACGAGCTGGGTATCGCTGCCGATGAAGACTTCGTCCTCGATGACCGTGCGCAGCTTCTGGACGCCGTCGTAGTTGCAGGTGATCGTGCCGGCGCCGATGTTGACGCTCCTGCCGATCTCCGCGTCTCCCAGGTAGGTGAGGTGGTTCGCCTTGCTCCCCTGGCCCATGCGGATCTTCTTGGTCTCGACGAAGTTCCCGATGCGGGCCTGCTCGTCGAGGTGGGTGTCGGGACGCAGGTGGGCGAACGGGCCGATGCGACAGGCGCGTCCGATGCGGGACGACGACACGACGCAATACGGCAGGAGAATGGTGCCGTCCCCCACGACCGAATCGTCGACGCGCGAGCCCATCCCGATCGTCACCCCCCGGCCGATCTCGGTCGCGCCGAGGAGCATGACACCCGGCTCGAGGACCGTGTCCTGCCCGACCTTCACGTCCACGTCGACGAAGGTGGTCTCCGGATCGAGCACCGTGACCCCCGCTTCCATCAGGCCCAGCACCTTGCGCCGGTGCAGGGCGCGGGCGGCGGCGGACAGCTCGCGCCGGTCGTTGACGCCGAGCACCTCCTCGGCCTCCGGGTGCCGGAAGGCGGCCACCTTGTGACCGTCGCGCCGCAGGATCTCCACCAGGTCGGTCAGGTAGATCTCCCGCTGCGCGTTGTCGGCGCGCGCCCGCTTCAGAGGGTCCCACAGCCAGGTGGTGTCGACGCAGTAGATGCCGCAGTTGATCTCCTTGATCGCCTTCTCCTCCACCGTCGCGTCCGCTTCCTCGACGATGCGGGACACGTCTCCGTTGTAGGTGCGGATGACCCGGCCGTAACCGCCCGGGACATCGACGACCGCGGTCATCAGGCTGAGGGGTGCCCCCGAGGCGCGATGGAAATCCACGAACCTGTGCAGCGTGTCCGGCCGCAGCGCGGGCAGATCGCCGTTGAGAATGAGCACGTCCCCCTCGTAGCCGAGGAGGTGCCCCTCGGCGGAGAGGACCGCATGCCCGGTGCCGCGCTGGGAGTCCTGATAGGCGAATCCGATCCGCTTGTCGGTCTCACCGACGGCGCGGCGCACCTCGTCCGCCTGGTTGCCCACCACGACGACGGTCCTGGACATGCCGGCCGCCCTCGCGGCCTCGACCACGTGGCGCACCATCGGCCGCCCGGCGACGTTGTGGACGAGCTTGGTGGACTGCGACTGCATCCTTTTCCCCATCCCCGCGGCGAGGATCATGGCGCACACCTGGCGCTTGCGCGGTGCCGTCGCGGGCCGCCGCGGCGGACGGCGGTCGATCGAGGACGCGGGGGCCGCGGAGGAGGCGACCGGCCGGAAAGTCTGCAGCCCCGGTGAGGGTCTCGGCGGCGCGTTGGCGGCGGACGCGGGTTGCGGGCGGCCGGGCGCTGGTGTCGTGCGCGCGAGGGCGGCGCCGGGACCGTTGCCCGGTGTGGCCGGCCCGGTCGGACGATTCTCGGCGACGCCTGGACGGCCCGGCGGAGCGCCCGGCCGCTGGAACGTCGCGGGCGTCGTCGTCACGATGATCGGCGTGCCGCCGCGCGGCAGAACCCGGGTCGCCGCTGTCGCGGGCGGCCGCGGACGCCCGGGGCGCGCTGACGCGACCGCGCGCGCCGGCTTCCGGCGGGAGGCGGACGAGCGGGCAGCACGGCGACGCCTGGCCCGGATCGCCCGCGTGGGGCGGGCGGGGCGGGCCCTTCTCCGTCTGTTCGCCGGCCGATGCCGGCGCTCGCGTGGACCGCCCTTCCTGCGCTTCGTGCTCATCACCCGATGCCGCGTCCTAGAGCTCCTCCGGGTGGATCAGGTTCTGAAAATTCTCGTCGTCGCGCAGGGGCTCGAAATCGGGATCGTTGCGCGCGTAGATCCGGTTGGTGGTGTTCAGCTCGATCGCCTCACGCAGGTGCTCGAGCGCTTCCCGGCGCTCTCCTTTCAGAGCCAGCGTCGAGGCCAGGACGTAGTGCACCTTCTCGTCCTTGGGAGCCGCCTGGAGAGCCTTCTCGAGGAGCCGGACCGCTTCTTCGTAGTCGGCCTCGTTCGCCCGGATGACCCCGTGGTAGAAGAAGTCCTCCGGCTTCCGCGGCTGAGGGTCCTTGCTGTCGAGCAGATTGCGGCAGATCCTCAGATAGACGTTGGCGCGATCGGTGAGCTCCTTCTCCTGGGGGAAGGAGCCGACGATCGCCTGGAAGCGCTCCAGGGCCTCGGAGTAGCTCTGCTTCTGGAGAAGGGTCACGCCGCGCTCGAACTCCTTCAGCGCCTTCTCGTGGATCATCCACGTGTTCGTGGGAGCAGTCCTCGCCGGCGTCTTGGTGATCTTCTTCGCTGGTGCCTTCTTCATTTCGTTAGCCCGTCCTGCCGGGAACGTCCCGGGTGGATTGGCCGCCAACACCGCGGCGCGTCAAGTTGGGAGTCATCGGAAGAGAAAAATGATTTGCAAACCGTCGATGCTAGCAAATGCTATCTTTAACTGTCAACGCGTGTTCGGAGCGCCGGGATGCCGACGAGATTGATCTTCATCGGTCTCGGCTCGAACCAGGGAGACCGTGCAGGTCACCTGGGGAGGGCTATCGAGGCCCTCCACGGGCGGGGTCTGGGTACCCTCCTGATCTCCTCGCTCTACCGGACGGATCCAGTGGAAGTCATTGACCAGGAAGAGTTTCTCAACCAGGTGGTGGGTTGCGAGACGGCCCTCTCCCCGGAGCAAATCCTGGAAGTCTGCCTTCTCGTCGAACAGTCGATGGGGCGGCAGCGGACGCGCGACAAGGGTCCGAGACGCATCGATCTCGACCTCCTTCTCGCCGGGGAGGATGTCCGGGAGGAGGCCGCATTGAAGGTGCCGCATCCGAGGATGCATCTCAGACGCTTCGTTCTCGTCCCCCTGGTGGAGATCGCCCCCGCCGCCTGGCACCCGGTGCTCAGGACGACCGCCGCGGAGCTGCTCCGCATCTGCCCCGATCGGTCGCGCGTGGAGCGTCTCGACGCGCCCGCCCGGGAGTCCGAGGAGGGGCCGGACTTCCTGTTATAATGCGCGGCTCTCAAAGGGTCGTGGGCGGATGAATTTCAAGTTCATCGCTGTCGAAGGGCCCATCGGAGTGGGCAAGACGAGTCTCGTCGATCTCCTGGCCGAGCGTTTCGATGCCGCCAGGGTCCTCGAGAAGGTCGAGAACCCGTTCCTGCACGATTTCTATCAGGACCGCCCCGGTACCGCCTTCCAGTGCCAGCTGTTCTTCCTCCTGAACCGCTTCCGCCAGCAGCAGGAGCTCGCGCAGGGGCGTCTGTTCCAGAAGACCCTCGTCTGCGATTACATCTTCGCCAAGGACAAGATCTTCGCGTACTTGAATCTGGATGACTCCGAGCTCATGCTGTACGAGAAGCTGTACGGGGTCCTGGAGCCGCAGGTGCCGCACCCCGACGTGGTCATCTACCTGCAGGCCCGGGACACGGTGCTGATGGAGCGTCTCCGGTCGCGGCGGAGGGATTACGAGCGCGAGATCTCGGAGGCGTATGTCGGGGAGCTGAACCGCGCGTACAATTATTTCTTCTTTCACTACAACCGGACGCCGCTCCTGGTCATCGATACGTCGGAGATCGATTTCGTGAAGAGCCGCGACGACCTGGAGGAGCTGTTCCGGCAGATCGAGACGATGCAGAGAGGGGTGCAGTACTACATCCCGCTCGGATCCCAGAAGGGACCGGGACTGGCGCGCGCGTAGGCCGGCTCCCCCCTCGCATCGGGAGGGCAACGAAGCGTTCGATTCCCTCGACCGGCCGCACCCGCGCCGGAGGGGAGAAGGAGGTCCGATGACCCGTCCGTCCGTCACTCCACCCACACGCGTCACCGTCCCTGAAGTGCGCGCCGCCCGTGCGGGCGGCCGCAGGATCGTCATGCTGACCGCCTACGATTACCCGACCGCGCGCATCCTGGACGACGCCGGCATCGACATCCTCCTCGTCGGCGACAGCCTGGGGAACACCGTCCTCGGCTACGAGAGCACGCTGCCGGTCACCATGGAGGAGATGCTCCACCACACCCGCGCCGTGGCGCGGGCGGCCCGGCGCGCCCTCGTGGTCGGCGACATGCCGTACCTGTCGTTCCAGACCGGCAGGCGCGACGCGATCAGGAACGCCGGCCGGTTCCTGAAGGAGGGGGGCGCCGCGGCGGTGAAGATCGAGGGAGGGCGCAAGAGGGCCGACCTGGTGAGGGCTCTCCTCGACGCCGAGATCCCTGTCATGGGTCACATCGGTCTGACGCCGCAGTCGGTGCACCTGATGGGCGGCTACCGCGTCCAGGGGAAGAAGGTGGACCAGGCCCGCGCCCTGGTGGACGATGCCGTGGCCCTGGAGGAGGCCGGCGTCTTCGCCCTCGTCCTCGAGGGGATGCCCGAGAACGCCGGGCGCGCGATCACGGAAGCGGTCTCCATCCCGACCCTGGGCATCGGAGCCGGACGCTTCTGCGACGGCCAGGTGCTGGTGTTCCACGATCTCGTGGGCCTGGGCGAAGGCACGCCGCCGAAGTTCGCGAGGCGCTACGCGAGGATCGGCGACGAGATCGCCGCGGCGGTCGGGCGCTTCATCGCCGACGTGCGGGACGGATCGTTCCCCTCCGAAGCCGAGATCTACTCCGCTCCGGCTGTGGTGGATCAGCGCCAGGCCGGACGATCGTAGGGCACGCACCCCCCATGGTGATCAGCGCCACGGTCGCGGACCTGCGCAGGTTCACGAAAGCTGCCCGCGCCGCGGGAAAAAAGATCGGGCTGGTGCCCACGATGGGTGCCTTGCACCGAGGCCACCTGTCTCTGATCGAGCGGGCCCGCGCCGAGTGCGACGCGGTCGTGGTGTCGATCTACGTCAATCCCCTGCAATTCGGGCCTCAGGAGGATTACCGCGCCTACCCGCGCGATCGGAAGCGCGACGAGGAGCTCCTGCGCGCGGCCCGGGCCGACGCCCTGTTCGTCCCCGGGGACAAGGAGATCCATCGGCCGGGGCACCGGACCCGCGTGGAGGTGGAGAGGATGCAGGACGTCCTGTGCGGCAGGAGCCGCCCGGGCCATTTCCGGGGCGTGACCACCGTGGTCATGAAGCTGCTGGCGATCGTCGGCCCCGACGTCGCCTTCTTCGGAGAGAAGGACGCGCAGCAGCTGAGAATCGTCCGGCGCATGGCGCTCGACCTTCACCTGGAAGCCCGGATCGTCTCCTGTCCCACCGTGCGCGAGGAGGACGGGCTCGCCCTGTCGTCGCGGAACGCCTACCTCGGCCCGGAGGAGAGACGCGCCGCCCCGGTGCTGTACCGGGCCCTCCGCTCCGCGGCCGCGGAGTTCCGTGCCGGCGAGTCCGGCGCCGGGCGCCTGGTCGACGTGGCGCGCGGTGCGATCGCGGCCGAGCCGCTCGCGCGTCTCGACTACGTCGAGGCCGTGGACGGGGAGACTCTCGAGCCGCTCACGGTCGCACGTGCCGGGACCCTCATCGCCGCGGCCGCCTGGTTCGGCCGCGCGCGCCTGATCGACAACGTCACGCTTTCGATGGATGTCTAGATCGCCTCGGAGAGCGCCTGGAGGTCCAGCTGCAGGTGGCGGAAGACGGCGCGGGCGCGCGTTTCCGTGGCGGCGTGGCCGGGCGTGGTGTCGATCGCGTAGTGGGCGACCTTGAGCTTCTCCTTCGTGTCGATCTGGGCCGCGATGCGCGCGCGCGCCTCGTCCTCGGCCAGACCGTCGCGCTTGATGATGCGATCGAGCTGGACCTCGGCGCCGCAGTGGACCACCACGACGCGGTGGTAATCGCGGTAGAAGCCGGTCTCGATGAGAAGCGCGGCGTTACTGACCGCGATGCGTCCCTGTCCGGTGTCGGCGAGGAGCTCGACCAGGTTCGCCTCCTCCTTGCGGATCAGAGGGTGCAGGATCGATTCGAGCTCTGCCCGCCTTTCGGGATCGGAGAAGATGATGCGGCCGAGCCGGGAGCGGTTGATGCTGCGATCCGGATTCAGGATCGCCTCGCCGAAGACCCGGGCCACCGGCTCGTAGGCGGGGCCGCCGGTCTCGACCAGGCGATGGGCGATCTCGTCCGCGTCCAGGATGGTCGCCCCCAGGGTGGCGAAGATGCGCGCCACGGTCGATTTCCCGGTGGCGATGCCGCCCGTGAGGCCGACCCGCAGCACGAACGGCTTGGATCGCCCCACGGCGGGATCGCGCCCCTGGCCGAACGGCAGCGAGGCCCCCGGCGGCAGATCGGATCCCTGGGTCATCGGCCGGCCGGCCGGCGGCGCAGGCGCGCCGCGCGCAGCGTGTTCCGCAGCAGGCAGGCGATCGTGAGAGGGCCGACCCCCCCCGGCACCGGCGTCAGGAAGGCCGCGCGCTCGGCGGCTTCGACCGGATGCACGTCCCCGACCAGGGTGCACCCGCGTTCGCGCACCTGCCGAACGCGCGGAGAGTCGGCCCCGAAGATCGAGGCCGCGGCTCCGGCGTCGTCCAGCCGGTTCACGCCCACGTCGATCACCGTCGCCCCAGGCTTGATGTGCTCCCCCCGGAGGAAGGCGGGGCGGCCGATGGCCGCGATCAGGAGATCGGCCCGCGCGGTGAACGAGGCCAGATCCGGTGTCTTCGAGTGGCACACGGTCACGGTGGCGTCGCGCTGTGTCAACAGGATGCTGATGGGCCGCCCCACGATCTCGCTGCGGCCGACGACGACGGCGTGCAGTCCGGCGACGGACAGGCGGCTGCGTTCGAGCAGGTCGATGATCCCCGCGGGTGTGCACGGCACGGGCGCGTCCAGCTTCATGAGCAGCCGGCCGGCGTTGAGCGGATGCAGGCCGTCGACGTCCTTCCCGGGATCCAGTCCGAGCAGGACCGCCATCCGGTCGAGTCCGCGCGGCAACGGGAGCTGCACCAGGATCGCGTCGATGTCGGGGTCGTCGTTGAGCAGCCGGATGCGGGGCAGGAGCCGGTCCTGGCCGATCGTGGCCTCGAGACGCACCGCGTCCGATCGGATCCCCACCTCGGCACAGGCGGCGACCTTGTTGCGCACGTAGACCTGCGAGGCGGGATCGTCCCCGACCAGGACGGCGGCCAGACGCGGGGCCCGGCCGGTGGTCGCCTTCAGATCGGCGACCTCGCGGGCGACCTCGGCCCGGATCGCCCGGGCCACGGCCGCCCCATCGAGGCATTGCGCCGGCACGCTGGCGTCACTCCTTCGAAGGCTGCTTGTGGAAATTGAACGACACGGTGCGCGTCTCGGTGCCGATCTGCAGGAAGGAAAAGTGCAGCTGCAGATCCCTCCACTTCGCGGGGAACGGACCGAACACCAGGAGACGCTCCAGGCTCGTGTCCCGTGCGATGGTCGTGCCGCTGTCGAAGACGATCGGCGCGAGGCGATCGAAGAACCTCTCCGGGTCGGAGAGTCCGGCCATCTCGGCGCCGCGGTACAGATCGGTCAGGTCGACCGGGAAGTCCTGGGTCTTCCGATCCGTGAGGAGCACGACGTTCTTGGGCTGAAACTGGACGTCGGAGGCGGACCGGTTGTTGAAGGAGACCCGGAAGGCGCTGTACATCTCGGGCCGGCCGGGACGGACCGCGAACGGGTCGGGCATCGCGGGGGCGATCGCTCGGACGAACGCGGCGCGGGCGCCGGGCTCCAGATATTCCACCGCGATCGTCAGCTCGCCGAGCGCCGCGCTCGCCACGGGATTGCCGGCTCCGGCCTTGACGTCCTTTCTGGAGTAGACCCCGGCCAGCACGCGGTAGGAGTCGGTATCGCGCGGCGCCGCCAAGGCGTACGGGCCGGCGGCGACAGCCAGCAGCGCGAGAACGGCAGGGGGCACGCGGCGCATGGGGCGCTACGTTAACATACTGGGCGCCGCGGCGGAGCGGGCGCGTCAGTGGTTGGTTTCGATGATCTTCGGCGACGCCTTGATGATGAAGACTTCTTCGCTGCCGTCCGGATTGATCTTGACCACCCGGTGCAGGAGGACGCGCTTGTTGTCCTTCACGGCCACGATGCTGTTGACGAAGATGTCTTCCGCGAGCGGCTCGTCCTTCGCCGAGGGGGAAACGCGGGGCTTCAGCGGCTTGACGTTCCAGCCATGCAACTTCATCGACGTCCCCTCCCTGCGGCATCGGCCGCGCCGTGCGTGATGAGGAAAGCGAAAGCACTGTTTATATACTGGATCATCCCCTTCCAGTCAAGCACGGGATTCGTAAATAAATCCTTACAGTTCTGTCGCTTCGATGAAGTCAAGTCGTCCCCGGCCGCCTCTCCACCGCGGTGCATTTGATATACTGCGCCAACCATCCTCGGGAGGTTCGCCATGAGCAAGGCGGTCATCGCCAGCGCCTGCAGGACGCCCATCGGAAAATTCCTCGGTTCCCTGAAGGGGCTCCAGGCAACCGATCTGGGGGCCCTGGTCGTGAGGGAGTCGGTGACGCGCGCGGGGATCCGTCCGGAGGACGTCGAAGAGGTCATCATGGGGAACGTCCTGTCGGCGGGACTGGGGCAGAACCCGGCGCGCCAGGCGGCGATGAAGGCCGGATTGCCGGTGACGGTCCCCGCCCTGACGGTGAACAAGGTGTGCGGCTCCGGGTTGAAGGCGGTCTCCCTGGCCGCCCAGGCGATCCGGGCGGGGGACCATCACACAGTGGTCGCGGGCGGCATGGAGTCGATGAGCAACGCTCCATACCTTCTCAAGGGAGGACGCGAGGGGCTCAGGCTGGGCCACGGCGAGCTGATCGACTCGATGATCTCCGACGGCCTGTGGGACGTCTACGAGAACTTCCACATGGGCTGCTGCGGCGAGGCGGTGGCGGAGACCTACGGCATTCCCCGGCAGGTGCAGGACGAATTCGCTCTGGGAAGCCACCGCAAGGCGATTGCCGCCAGCGAGGCGGGGAAGTTCAAGGCGGAAATCGTGGCCGTGCAGATTCCCCAGAAGAAGGGGCCGCCCGTGGTCTTCGACACGGACGAGGGACCGCGACGGGACACCACCGTGGAGGCCCTGGCGCGTCTCAAGCCCGCTTTCAAGGAGGGGGGGACGGTCACGGCTGGAAATGCGCCGGGAGTGAACGACGGGGCGGCGGCGCTCGTGGTGATGTCGGAGGAGCGGGCCTCGAAGGCGGGGCGCAAACCGCTGGCGGAAATCGTCTCCTACGCCTCGAGCGGTATCGCTCCGAAGATGGTCATGATGGCGCCGATCGAGGCTGTCCGGAAGACCCTCGAGAAGGCGGGTTGGAAGACGGAGGACGTGGATCTCTTCGAGCTGAACGAGGCCTTCTCCGTCCAGGCCGTGGCCCTGCTGCGCGAGCTGAAACTGCGGCCGGAACGGGTGAACGTCAACGGGGGCGCCGTCGCCCTGGGGCACCCGATCGGCTGCAGCGGCGCCCGGGTGCTGACCACTCTGCTCTACGCCCTGGCGGACAGGAAGGCACGACGCGGTGTCGCGGCGCTCTGCCTGGGCGGCGGCAACGCCGTGGCCATGGCCGTGCGCCTCCTCTGATGGAGCGCGTGACCCTGCGCACGATTGGTGTCGTCGGGTCGGGCCAGATGGGGCGGGGGATCGCCCAGGTCGCGGCCCAGTCCGGCTTCGACGTCCTGCTGCACGACCAGGACGCGACCGCCCTCGACGCGGCCAGGACGTTCATCGATTCCAGCCTGAAGCGCCTGGTGGAGAAGGGAAGGCTTCCCGAAGGAGCCCGGGCCGAGACGCTCGGCAGGATCCGCGCGGTGGCCGACCCGGGAGCCTTCGCGGCCGCCGATTTCGTGATCGAGGCGGTCAGCGAGAGGCTGGAGGTCAAGACGAGGGTGTTCGCGGCGCTCGACGCGGCCTGCCGGACCGGCGTCATCCTGGCGAGCAACACGTCCTCTCTCTCGATCACGAAGATCGCCTCGGCGACGCGCCGCCCCGAACGCGTCATCGGCATGCACTTCATGAACCCCGTTCCGGTCATGGAGCTGGTCGAGATCGTCGCCGGCCAGGCGACGTCGGAGGGGACGCTGGAGACGACGCGCGATCTCGCGAAGGCCCTCGGAAGGACGCCGGTCACGGCGCAGGACTACCCCGGCTTCATCAGCAACCGCGTCCTGATGCCGATGATCAACGAGGCCATCTACGCCCTGTACGAGGGTGTCGGCGGCCGCGACGACATCGACGCCGTCCTGCGCCTCGGGATGCGCCACCCGATGGGGCCGCTGGCCCTGGCGGATTTCATCGGACTGGACACCTGCCTGGCGATCCTGGAGATCCTGCAGCAGGGATTCGGCGATCCAAAATACCGACCCTGTCCGCTGCTGCGGCGGATGGTGGACGCGGGCCACCTGGGCAGGAAGTCGGGGCGCGGCTTCTACGAATACGGCCCGGAAGGGGCACCGCGGTGAGGGCGCCTGCGCGCCTCCCGACGTCCGTGAGCGAGAAGGATCCCTCCCCGGCCCTCTCCTCCTTCATCGAGAGGATCAAGCGGTCCGAAAAATTCGGCGACGACGTCGTCTTCGGCGCCTCTGTCCCGGCCGTGGACCCCTCGTACACCCTCCTGTCCTCCCCCCTTCCCGCGGCGCTGGACCGGGCCCTTCACGACCTGGGGATCCTCAGGCTCTACAGCCACCAGGCCGACGCGATCGACAGGGTGCGGTCGGGGGAGGACGTCCTGACCGTCACTCCGACGGCCAGCGGCAAGAGCCTGGTCTACCTCCTGCCGACCCTCGAAACTGTCCTGAAGACGCCGGGGGCCCGGGCGCTGTACCTTTTCCCTTACAAGGCCCTGGCGCAGGACCAGCTGCAGGGGATCGCCGAGCTCGCGGGTGCCGTGGCGCGCCACGGCGGCGTCGTTCGCGGCGCCCACGGGCTGCCGGGCACCGGTCGGCCGGTCGTGACCGCGATCTACGACGGGGACACCCCCGACTCGCGACGCCGGAAGATCAAGGCCGATCCTCCCGACATCCTGATCACCAATCCCGACATGCTGCATCTCGGGATCCTGGCGCACCACCACGACTGGCGTCTTCTGTTCGAGAACCTGTCGTACGTTGTGGTGGACGAGCTGCACGTCTACCGGGGGATCTTCGGATCGCACCTGCATCACATCCTGAAGCGCCTGCTGCGCGTGGCGGAGCACTACGGAAGCCGGCCGCGTTTCATCGCGTCCTCCGCCAGCATCGCCAACCCGGGAGGGCTGGGCGAGGCGCTGACGGGTCGCCGGTTCGCCGTGGTGGATCGGAGCGGCGCGCCCCGGGCCGAGCGGCACCTCCTGTTCCTGAACCCGCGCGGCAGCCCGTACACCGCCGCGACGCAGCTTCTCGCCTGGTCGCTCGACGAGGGGTACCGCGCGATCGCCTTCACCAAGGCGCGCAAGATCACGGAGCTCCTGCATTCGTGGCTCCTGCAGGGATCGCCCCGCCACGCCTCGCGCGTCAGCGCCTACCGATCCGGCTACCTCCCCGAGGAGCGCCGCGAGATCGAGCGCCGTCTGTTCTCGGGCTCGCTGCAGGGAGTCATCTCGACGAGCGCCCTCGAGCTGGGCGTGGACATCGGCGGTCTCGACGTGTGCCTGCTCGTCGGGTACCCGGGAAGCGTGGTCTCCACCTGGCAGCGGATCGGCCGCGTCGGCCGGGAGGACCGCCCGTCCCTGACCGTGCTCGTCGGCATGCCGGACGCGCTCGACCAGTACTTCATGACGAATCCGGAGGAGCTTCTGAAGCGCGGTTTCGAGGAGGTCGTCTTCGACCCGAACAACCCGATCATCGCGCGGGCCCATCTGTTGTGCGCCGGCGCCGAGCTGCCCCTCGAGGAACCGCGCGACCGCCAGGCGTACGGGCCCCTGTTCTCCCTGGTGCAGGACCTCGAGCGCGAGGGCGCCCTGGCGCGCGACGCGAACGGCGATCGCTGGTTCACGCTGCGCCGCCGTCCGCAACGCGACATTTCGCTGCGGTCGATCGGCGCCACCTACGCGATCGTCGACGAAGCGGCCGATCGCGTCATCGGCACCATCGACGCGGTGCGGGCGTTCCACGAGACGCACGCGGGGGCCGTCTACCTGCACCACGGGCAGCAGTACCTGGTGCGCGAGCTCCTGATCGAGGCGCGTCGCGTCCGCGTCGTCCCCGTGGACGTGGACTACTACACCGAAGTGCGCGGCGAGAAGGAGACCGAGATCCTGCAGGTCCTGCAGGAGAAGCGGGATCGGGGGATCGACGCGCGCCTCGGGACGATCCAGGTCACCGAGGAGCTGACCGGGTACGAGAAACGGCGGCTGTTCGGGCGCGATCGGCTCGGACTGTTCGACCTCGACCTGCCGCCTCTGACCTTCGAGACGGTCGGTCTGTGGATCACGCTGCCCGACGTCGTGCGCGATCGGGTCGTCGCGAGCGAAGGCCACTTCATGGGCGGGATCCACGCCCTCGAGCACGCCCTGATCTCCCTTTTTCCGCTTCTGGCGATCTGCGACCGGGGCGACATCGGCGGGATCTCCTATCCGCTGCATCCCCAGATCGGACGCTCCGCCATCTTCATCTACGACGGCCACCCGGGAGGGGTCGGACTCGCGGCCAGGGGGTTCGAGGGAATCGCCGACCTCCTCGGCCGGACCGCGGCGCTCCTGCGCGCCTGTCCGTGCGAATCGGGCTGTCCGTCGTGCATCCAGTCCCCGAAGTGCGGCAACGGCAACAACCCGCTCGACAAGCAGGCGGCGCTTCTCATCGCCGAGGCCCTCCTGCAGGACGGCCCGCGGCCCGAGGAAGCGCCGTCCGGTCCGCCGGTCACGAGGCGGGCGCCCCCGTCGCCCGTCGCCCGGCGCACGCAGACCGCGGCCCCGCGCACGGAGACGCCGTCCGGACGTGCGCCGCTGCGTCTCATGGGCGGAGGCTTCGAGTACGAGCCGCTCCCGACGCCCGCGCGGCGCGGGTCGGGCGGGGCCGCTCCCGGACAGGAGCAGACGCTGTTCCTGGACGTCGAGACGCAGAAGAGCGCAGAAGAGGTCGGCGGCTGGCAGAACGTCGCCGACATGAAGCTGGCGCTGGCGGTCACCTACAACGCGGTCACCTCGCAATTCAAGACCTACGCCGAGAAGGACGTCGACCGCCTGCTGCTCGACCTGGTGATGGCCGACCGCGTGATCGGCTACAACATCGACCGCTTCGACATGGCGGTCCTGAAGGCGTACACCCAATGGAACCTGGCGCGCGTCCGGACCTTCGACATGCTCGCCGACATCTACCGCAAGCTGGGTTTCCGCCTCAAGCTCGGCGATCTCGCCGGCGCGACCCTCGGCGTCGGCAAATCGTCCGACGGACTTCAGTCGCTGAAGTGGTGGAAGGAGGGGCGGGTCGATCTCATCGAACAATACTGCCGGCGCGACGTCGAGGTGACGCGCGACGTGTTTCTCTTCGGGACGAGGAACGGCTACGTTCTGTATCGCGACCGGGACGACCGGCAGCTCAGGCTGCCCGTCGACTGGAAATAGACCCCCGTTTCTTGATCCTCATCCCAGGGGTGTGATAGAAAGTCCCGATTCTCGCCCCCCGAGAGCCGATCCTTAATCGACGTCACACAGGGAGACATCGGCATGACCCGGACGGACTTGATCGAAGCGATCGCGCAGGAGACCGGCACCGACAAGCAGCAGGCCAAGACGTTCCTCGAGGGATTCACGCGCCTGGTCGAGCGGGAGATGAAGAACGAGGGAGACGTGCCGCTCGCCGGGCTGGGAAAATTCAAGGTCATGAAACGGCAGGCCCGCGTCGGCCGCAACCCGGCGACCGGGGAACCGATCCAGATCCCCGCCAAGACGGTCGTGAAATTCACCGTCGCCAAGGCGCTCAAGGATCTCATCAAGAAGTAGGCTCCGGTATCGAGGCCTTCGACAGGCCGCGCTCTCCCGGCCGCCCCGGGGGGACTGGTCGCGAGGCGGAAGACGTGAACGGGACCGGGATTCGCGGCCTGATCCAGGACCTCTACCTGCAGGACCTGGTCCTCGCGCTATACGGTGTCTACGCCGCGAGACTGCGCGATCCGGACGGGACGAAGGCGATCGAGACCTACCTGCGGGCCGAGCGGGATCGGCGGAGCAGGATCGAACGGTTGCTCGTCGCGCGCGGCGCCCCGATCGCTCCCGGGGTGCGCTCCCTGTTCGCCGCCGCCGGCGGTCTCTATGGCCGGCTCACCTCACTCCTCGGCAGCCGCGTGATGCTGCGTATCGCTCTCTCCGCGAGCCGGCGCGCCTCCCGGCGCGCCTGCGCCCTCCTGGGCGATCCGGCCAGCCCCGAGCTGGTCTATCTCTCGACCCTGCGCGCCCGCAACGAGGGGGCGTTGGTCGACGAACTGCGCCAGCATCTGATCGATACGGCGAAGCGCCGGCGGTGACGCGATCGTGCCGAGCGTGTCCTGGTCCGTCGCGTCGGTGATGCGGACGGGAAGCAGGCGGTTCATCAGTGCTGTGGGATCGCCTCCCTCGTAATCGGATCCCAGATCGATGAAGTTGTCCGTCAGCGCCCGCAGGCGCCCGTCCGGCCGGACCTCGCGAAACGTCAGGGACGACCTCATCCGGCCCAGGAAGGATCGGCGGAAGCGGAGCGAAAGGTCACGACCGAGCCCCCGCAGCCGCGCGCTGCGGTCCTTGATCACCTCCGGACGGAGAGGGTCGGCCCGGGCGGCGGCCGCCGTGCCCGGTCGGGGGGAATACGAGAAGACGTGCAGGTAATTGAGAGGCGAGGCCTCGATGAACCGAAGGGTCGTCTCGAATTCGGCGTCGGTCTCGCCGGGAAAGCCGACGATCACATCGGCGCCCAGGGCGATCCCCTCCACCCGGTGGCGGAGGTCTAGGACGACGCGCGCGTAATCGGCCGCGCGGTAGGGACGGCGCATGCGCCTCAGCACACTGTCGCAGCCGCTCTGCAGGGGCACCTGCAGGTGGGGCACCACGCGACCGCCGCAGCCGGCGAGGAGCTCGACGAGGCCGGGTGTGACCGTCCGAGGCTCGAGCGAGTTGAGGCGGAGGCGTCCGAGCCCCTTCACCTCGATCGCCCGCTCCAGAAGCCCTTCCAGGTCGAGCGCCGGGTCCAGGTCCTTGCCGTAGTCGCCGGTGTTCACCCCGGTGAGCACGATCTCGCGGAAGCCGGCGTCGACGAGCCACGTCAGTCTCTCGAGCACGACGCGGGGCGGCACGCTGCGACTCGACCCCCTCACCGACGGGATGATGCAGTAGGAGCAGCGCAGGTCGCAGCCGTCCTGCACCTTGAGGAGGGCGCGCGTGCGATCGCCCGCGGCCGTCTCCGGCTCGCACCCTTCCGTCGTCCCCTGCGGGCCGAGGTCGAGCTCGACGTGCCGGGGGTCGATCCCGAGTGCGGCGGCCGCCAGGGCCGGCACTCTTTCCTCCTGCTCCCTCAGGGGAACGACGTGGTCGATGCCGGGGACGGCCTTCAGACCATGCGGATCCCTCTCGGCGTAGCACCCGGTGGCGATGAGGAGCGCTTGCGGGTTGGCGCGGCGCAACCGGCGCGCGATCTGGCGCGCCTCGCGGTCGGCATGGGCCGTGACCGTGCAGGTGTTGAGGATCACGACGTCGGCTCCCACGGCAGGGCCCTCCTCCGCGGGGACACGCCGCAGCCCCAGGAGGCGCAGGCGCGCCTCGAGGGCCGCCGAATCGGCCTGGTTCAGCTTGCAACCCAGGGTGACGATGCGGTAGGTCGGCACGGTCAGGAGGTCTGCGGCGACCGGGACTTCAAGTCGCGGTTCTTCTCGCGGACCTTCGCCGCGAGCCGCTCCTTGAAGCCCTGCAGGCGCCGCCGCAGCTCCGGGTCGAAGTTTGCCAGGATCTGGGCGGCGAAGATGCCGGCGTTCGAAGCGCCGGACTTGCCGATGGCCATGGTCGCGACGGGCACGCCGGCGGGCATCTGCACCGTCGACAGGAGCGAGTCGAGACCCTGCAGCGACGAGGAAGGGAGCGGCACGCCGATGACCGGCAGGGTGGTGTGCGCGGCCACCACGCCCGCGAGGTGCGCCGCGTGGCCGGCGCCGAGGATGATCGCGCCGATGCCACGGCCGATCGCCGTGCGCGCCAGCTCCGCCGTCTCGTCGGGGGTCCGGTGCGCGGAGGTGATGTCCACGTCGTACGGAATGCCGAACTCCCTCAGGACCTTCAAGGCCTCCTCCATGACCGGCAGATCGCTGTCGCTTCCCATGGCGATCCACACCTTGAGACGCGAGCGGGCGGGCGGTACGGCAGCCTTGCTTCGGCGTTGCTTGGCCAAGGGACCCTCCCTTCAGGGGGGGTGATTCTAGCAGAGGGGAGCGGTCAGGCGGCGGAGTGCGGAAGGGCGGGACGGAGAGGCTCGGCGCATTCGCAGCGTTCGAGAGGACGATTGCAGGCGAAGCAGAAGCCGTTGCGGGCAAAAAAATCGGCCATCTCCTCCTGCCACGCGTCGATGAACCCCATCTTCTCGTAATCCGCCATGTCACTCATCTCGAGGAGCAGACGGATGTTCTCGCGCGACTGGTGGTAGACGCGCAGCAGCTCGAAAATCTTCTTCTTCCTGCGGGCGGCGAGACCCACGTCCGGGCTCCTTTGCGAGGACACGCCACGATGCTAGCACGCTCCCGGCGGCGTCTCAACGTCTCGGGTGCGGGGATGCGGAGCACGTACAGCAGGCCGGAACCGTCAGCCCGACTGCCCCTCGAGAGCGTCCTGCGCGATGTCGCCGCGCAGCTGCTTGCCGTCGAACTGGATGGCCGAGGCGGCGGCGTAGCAGCGGTCGCGGGCCTGCGCGAACGTGGCGCCGACTGCGGTGACGGTGAGCACCCGTCCGCCGGCGGTCACGAACTTGCCGTCCTTCACGGCGGTGCCGGCATGGAACACCTCCACCCCGTCCAGGGCCGCGGCCGAGTCGACCCCGGTGATCGGACGGCCGCTCTCGGGCTTCTCGGGATAGCCGCGCGCCGCCATGACGGCGCACACCGATCGCGCCTTCAGCCACTCGATCGTGACCTCCTCGAGGCGGCCGGCCAGGGTCGCCTGCAGGACCGGCACGATGTCGCTCTTCATGCGCACCGCGATGAGCTCGGCTTCGGGATCTCCGAACCGGGCGTTGTACTCCAGGACGCGCGGCCCGGCCTTCGTCAGCATCAGCCCGACATAGAGGATCCCGCAGTACGGTCGTCCCGCCTCGGCAAGCCCGGCCACGGTCGGCACCAGGACGTCATCCATGACCTGCTTGAAGGTGTCCGCGTCGATGTGCACGGACGGCGAATATCCACCCATGCCGCCGGTGTTCGGGCCGGCATCCCCTTCGAGGAGGCGCTTGTAGTCCTGGCAGGTGACCAGCGGCAGGACGCGCTGCCCGTCCGACAGGGCGAAGAAGGAGGCCTCGTGCCCCTCCAGGAACTCCTCGATCACGATGCGATCGCCGGCGACGCCGAACCGGCGCTCGACCTGCAGGATCTCGATCGCCTGCTCCGCCTCCTTCTTGTCCCGCGCCAGGATCACGCCCTTGCCTCCGGCCAGCCCGTCCGCCTTCAGGACGACCGGATAGCCGTTCTTTCGCTTCTTCAGGAGGGCGCGGGTCTCGCCGGCCGAGACGGAGACGTCGAAGCGGCCGGTGGGGATCTTGTGCGTCTTCATGAACTCCTTGGCGAACACCTTGCTCGATTCGATCTCCGCGGCCGCCTGGGTGGCGCCGAAGATCGCCAGGTCGCGCTTCTGGAACTCGTCGACGATGCCGAGGGCGAGCGGCAGTTCCGGCCCCACCAGGGTCAGGTCGATGCGGATCTTTTCCGCGAAGTCCGCCAGCTCGACGATGGACGAAGGATCGATCGGGACGCGGTCGGCGAGCTTCGCCATGCCGACGTTGCCGGGAGCGCAATACAGCTCCTTGACCGAACGGCTGCCGCGGAGTTTCCAGCAGAGGGCGTGCTCGCGGGCGCCATTTCCGACGACGAGGACCTTCATTCCCGCCTGGATCCTGAGCGAAGAGGGCCGCGGAGATGGGAAACGGCGCCGCGACGTTCGAACCCCGCGACGCCGCGTCAGGCCGGCGTCCCAGGAGCGCGCATTATTCCACAGCGTTTTCGACTCCGTCAACACGCCGCCGGAGCTGCGCGTCCCGTCACCCGGAGGGGGGTATAATCCCGCGGCCCTGACGCACCACGGACGCGAGCCCACCGTGAAACGACAGATCGCGACCCTGATCGACGAGATCCTCCGCTTCGGCTGGCGCGTGAGCCCGTCGTACGCCACAGCCGTCGGGATCCACGACCACGACGACCGTCTGATCGACTGCAGCCCCGAGGCGCTCCACGATCGCCTCCGGGCCACGGCGGCCTACCGTCGCGACCTGGAGCGGCTTCGCGATGCGCCGGACAGTCTGGATCCCGACGAGGCGCTCGACCTGACGATCCTCTCCGGCTCCCTGGAAGTCGAAGAGCGCCAGCTCGAGGAAGCCCGGCCGGCGCACCGCGACCCGGCGTTCTACCTCGATGAGATCCTGTACGGCGTCTATTACCTGGCGGAGCGCGAGTTCGCCCCGGTCCCGGACAGGGCGCGCGCCGCCTCGAGGCGTCTTCTGGAGGCGCCGCGCCTCCTCCGCCAGGCGAGGGAGAATCTCTCCGATCCCGCCGTCATCCCGCGGGAGTGGGTCGGCGCGGCCCTGCAGCAGGCCCAGGGCGGCCTGGCGTTCCTCGCTCATCTCAGCCGCGATCTGGCGGCGCGCGCCGGGGCCGCCGCGACGGAGCTCGACAAGGCCTGCGTCGAGGCGTCCCTGGCCCTGGACGAGTTCTCGGAGTTCCTGCGCGGACGCCTTCTGGGCGTGGCGCGGGGAGACTTCGCGTCGGGCCGGGGCCTGTTCGAGCTGCTGCTGCGCGCGCAGCACGGAATCGCGCCCGACACGGCCGCCCTGGTCGAGTTCGGCCGGCGCCTCGCGACCGACACCGAGACGCGTCTCGCGGAGGCGGCGCGGGCGGTCGACACGCGTCGTCCGTGGCAGGACCTGGTCGGGGAGTGGAAGGCCGACCACCCGAGCCGGGAGCATCTGGTGGAGGAGTACCGGCGCGAAGTGGGGCGCGCGCGGGATTTCATCCTGGCGCGCGGTCTGGCGACCCTGCCGGACGGAGAGACCCTGCGTGTCGTGGAGACGCCATCTTTCCAGAGGAGCGTGACCCCCTTCGCGGCCTACGTGGCGCCGGCGCCGTTCGAAGCGGGGCGTGAGGGCGTCCTGTGGGTGACGCCGCCGGACGACGGCTCCCCGCCGGAGGCGCGCGCGCGCATGCTGGAGGACCACATGCGCCCGGCCATCCCGGCGACCGTCGCGCACGAGGCCTACCCGGGTCACCACCTGCAATTATCGGTCGCCTGCGGTCTCACCTCGAAGGTGCGTCGGTCCTGCGCGACGCCCGTCCTGGTCGAGGGCTGGGCGTTCTACTGCGAGGAGCTCATGGCGGAACAGTCGTACTACCAGGATGTCCGCTGCCGGGTGCTGCAACTCAAGGACGTCCTCTGGCGCGCCAGCCGGGTCGTCATCGACGTCGGTCTCCACACCGGAGGCATGACCGTGGACCAGGCGGCCGCGGTGCTGACCGAGGTGGCGCGTCTCGAGCCGCAGAACGCGCGGGCCGAGGTCCTGCGTTACACCCGGATGCCCACCCAGCCGATGTCCTACGCGGTCGGGAGGCAGGCGATTCTCGACCTGCGCGAGACGATCAGACGAAGACGCGGCGGTGCGTTCGACCTGAAGCGCTTCCACGACGAGCTCCTGTCGTACGGATCGATCCCGATCGCTCTCATCCGGGACCGTATGCTGGCCGATTCGTCCGGCCCGCCGCCTGCCGGACCGTCCCGATGAAGGTGGGACGGACCGGGGGTCTCGTGCTCCTCCTGCTCCTGATCCAGGCTCCCGGCCGCCTGCCGGCGCAGGACGGCCAGGCAAGGACGGGCGCAGCGGTCGAAGCGGGCGGATCGCCGGCCCTGATCGACCACCCGCTCGGCGAGGTCCCCCCCGACGAACCGAAGATGGAGTCGTACTCGCACGGAAACTACGCGCTGGTCCTGGCCGAGTCCCTCTGGAACACAGGTCTCCTGGCGCTCATCGTGTTCTCCGGCTTCGGGAGCACGCTTCTGCAATGGGCGGGGAGATGGAGCCCCTCACCCAACATCAAGGTCGGGATCTACGCCGTTCTGTTCGGGCTCGTCATGTTCATGGGCGGCTTCCCGTTGAATGCCTACGCCTCGTACGTGCGCGAGAAGAAGTACGGCTTCGCGAACCAGACGCTGCCGGCCTGGCTTCTCGATCGCGGCAAGGGGCTCCTCGTCGCCCTCGTCCTGCAGGCGATCTTCCTGACGATCCTCTACGCCGCAATCCGCCGCCTGGGGAGGCGCTGGTGGGTGGCGGGCTCGATCCTGACGATCCTGTTCGCGGTCCTGATGATCGCCATCGCGCCGGTGTTCATAGCGCCGCTGTTTAACAAGTTCGAGCCGCTCCAGGACGAATCGTTGCGCGCCGACATCCTGAAGATGGCCCGCCGGCAGGGGATCCCCGCCCACGAGGTCTACCAGGTCGACGCCAGCCGCCAGTCCGGCCACACCAACGCCTACGTCGCCGGGATCCTCGGGACGCAGCGCATCGTCCTGTACGACACGCTCCTGACGCGCTTCGCTCCGCGGGAGATCAAGGCCGTGATGGGGCACGAGATGGGGCACTACGTGCTGAACCACGTCTGGAAGACCGTGGCCTTTCTGGTCCCGTGGATCGTGGCGGGGTTCTTTCTGGTGGACCGGGTGTCACGCCGCGTCATCGAGCGCCGGCCGGCGCTCGGCATCCCGGACCTGTCCGAGCCGTCCTCGCTCCCCTTGCTCTGCCTGGTCCTGTCGATGTTTCTCTTCTTCGCCGGCCCCGCCATCGCCACCTTCAGCCGGGTGCAGGAGCGTCAGGCCGATCTGTTCGGGCTGGAGGTGACGCGCGACCCTGCGGCCGCCGCCTCGGTGTTTCTCAAGTTCGGCCGGCTCGACCTGGACGAGTACCACGTCCACCCCGTCGTCGAGACACTCCTCTACAGCCACCCGAGTCTCGCCCACCGCATCCGCGACGCGCAGGACTACGCCCGGCGCAACGGAATCCCGGATCGGTAGCGATCGTCATTGGCCCCGCGAGGAGGTGGCCCGGGAGGGGGCTCCTCTCGGGACCGGCTGGCCATAGTACCTGCGCAGGGCGTCCACGTAGGCCTCGGCGACCTTCTGTCTGTAGATCGGATCGGCGATCAGACGGCTGTCGGCAACGTTGCTGAGGTTGCTGACCTCGATCAGGACCTCGACCGGGACCTCGCTGCAGCGCAGCACCGCGGGCACCCACGAACGGCGCTTGCGGATGATCCGCTCGCGGACCGGATCGTACGGATGGACGGCGACCTCGTGGTCGCGGAACGACGTCACGAGCGCCCGCGCGAACTGACGCGACAGCCCCTCGGATCGCTCCCTTTCGGACCGTGTGAACGAGACGTAGGGCTTCTCCCGCACCTCGCGGGTGCGCGCGTACACGGGCCCCGAATAGCCGTAGCGGCTGCGCCGGTATTCCTCGCCGGGCACGTAGATCATGGCGCCGCCCAGTCCCGGATGGCGGGCGTCGGCGTGCAGGCTGGTGAAGACGATCTTGAGCGGGTCGCTCCCCTCGGCGACCAGACGGCGGAAATACGAGTTGGTCAGGTACCAGCGCAGGTTGACGCTGACGTACGGCTCCAGGAGCGGGAAGGGCGGGTCGGTCAGGAGCACCTCCGCCTGGTTCCTGACCAGATGCGTCGAGTCGCGCACCCGGTACCCCTCCCTGCGGTCCCTGATCGTCGCGAGGACCCGCGCCCCGGTGTCCCGCTCCAGGAGCGCCTTGATCCTGCAGAGAATGTCGTAGACATACTCGTGCTCGGCGACGCCGTTGTGCGCGGCGCCGCGATCGCGCCCGCCGTGCCCGGCGTCCAGGATCACGGTCACTCCTTCCAGGTTGCGGCTCTGGGACGGATTCGTGTAGCGCCCCACCTCGGCCTGGCTCCTCTGCCAGGCCTCGCGGCGCGGATCGGTCGCTGGAAGGTACTCGGGCAGGAGGTCGTCGAGGGAGATCTTCACGCCGTACCCCGTCGGGATGTCCGTCACGTCCTTGATGCCGGACCGGGAGGCAATCGCGAGAGCCAGATCGTTCACCTCCTGGCTGTCCACCCGTCCCGTGAAGCGCATGACGACAGAATAGAGAGCCTCGCCGCGCTTCAGGCGGTACCTCCCGAAGGGACCGCCCGCATCCTTGCCGTAGACGAGCTGGCCGCTCGCGTCCGTGGCCTGGTCCGGGGGCGCGGGGGGCGGCGCGTGCGCCGGCGTCGATTCGGGCTCCGGGGGCACCTCGGTGAAATCGTCGCTCTCCACGTCCCCGGGACTGTCCCCCGGCGTCGTGGTCCCCGCGGCGGCGGTCTGGAGCCCCGCCGCGGCCGCGAAGGGCGGCAGGAGCAGCTCTCCCGGAACGAGGATCTCCTGGTCCTTCGCGGGGAGGAGACCGGGGAGATTGTTGCGGTCGGCGAGCGCGCGGAAATTCTCACCGCGTCCGGTCAGCCAGAGCGCCACGTTCCACAGGGTCTCCTGCGAAGGCTTCAGAAGACCGCAGCCGGCCCGGTGGATCCAGTTTCCCTCGCGCGGCCCGTCCTCGGGAAACAGGACACGGATCACCCGCACCTTGTATCGATCGTTGAGAGACGCGTAGGGGATGGCGACGAGCTCCCCTTCGGGCGGCAGCCGATCCCCGCTGCGGGTCCGCACCGCCTGGAGCTCGCGCAGATCGGCGAGATATCTCTGGCCGATGGAGGTGTACGTGTCGCCGGCGCGGACCTCGACCGTGAGCACGAGGTCGCTGCCGCCCCGCAGCTCGGGACGCTCGTCCGCGGCCAGGCGATCGGAGGCCGTGTGACGCGCAACGGGCGCGTCCAGCCGGCGGGCGGGCTGGGCGACCGGGGCGCTCCGTCCCGAGGCGGACGTCGCGGCGCCCGCGCCGACGGAGCAGGCCAGGCAGAGGACGAGGCGGACGAAGAACGGAAGCCCGGGCGCGCCTTCGCATCCGGTGACGGACGGTCTCACGACGTCCCGTCGAGGGGCGGACGGTGGTCGCGGAACTTCAAGGCCCCCTCGAGCGCCGCCGCGAGACGGAGGACGGTCTCCTCGTCGAAGGGACGGCCGATGACTTGAAGCCCGATCGGCAACCGTTCGCGCGTCAGGCCGCAGGGAATCGAGATCCCCGGGAGGCCCGCCAGGTTGATGGTGACGGTGAAGATGTCCGAGAGGTACATCGACAGCGGGTCGTCGACCTTGTCGCCGAACCGGAAGGCGGGTGTCGGGGTCGTCGGAGTGACGATGACATCCACCTTCTCGAACGCGAGATCGAAGTCGCGGCGGATGAGCGTCCGCACCTTCTGTCCCTTCAGGTAATAGGCGTCATAGTATCCGGAGGACAGGACGTAGGTGCCGAGCATGATGCGCCGCTTCACCTCCGGACCGAACCCCTCGGTGCGCGTGCGCACGTAGAGCGTCTCCATCTGCGAGGCGCCTGCGGCGCGATGGCCGTAGCGCACCCCGTCGTAGCGCGCCAGGTTGCTGCTCGCCTCGGCGGTGGCGATGATGTAATACGTCGGGATCGCATACTCCGTGTGCGGCAGCGAGATCGGCTCGAGCCGGGCGCCCAGGCGCTCGGCGATCTTCAGCGACGACTGCACGGCGGTCTCGACCTCGGGCGCGAGCCCCTCCCTGAAATACTCCGCAGGCACGCCGATGCGCAGCCCCGCGGCGTCCTTGCCGAGCGCTTTCAGATAATCCGGCACCGGCTGCGGGGCGGACGTCGAGTCGCAGGGGTCGTGGCCCGCGATCACCTGGAGGACGCGCGCCACGTCCTCCACCGTGACGCCGAACGGCCCGACCTGGTCGAGCGATGACGCGAAGGCCACCAGCCCGTAGCGCGACACGCGGCCGTAGGTCGGCTTCATCCCCGCGACACCACAGAAGGCCGCGGGCTGGCGGATCGAGCCGCCGGTGTCGGACCCGAGCGCCGCCGGCACCTCCCCGGCCGCGACCGCCGCGGCCGATCCGCCGCTCGATCCTCCGGGGACCCGGTCCAGCGCCCAGGGGTTGCAGGTCTTCTCGTAGGCCGAATTCTCCGTGGAGGAGCCCATCGCGAACTCGTCCATGTTCGTCTTGCCGACGATCACGGCGCCGGCCCGGCGCAACCGCTCCACGCAGGTGGCGTCATAGGAGGGCACGAAATTTTTCAGGATGCGGGAGCCGCAGGTCGTCGGAATTCCGCGCGTGCACAGCACGTCCTTGACGGCGATCGGAACGCCGGCCAGGGGGCCGAGCGGACGGCCCTCCTTCCGATCGCGATCGACGGCCTCGGCCTGGCGCAGGGCGTCGTCCTCCAGGAGAGTGCGAAACGCCTTCACCCGCGGCTCGACCTCGCGGGCGCGCCGCAGGCGGGCGCCGCAGATCTCGGCCGCGCTCACCTGTCCGGAAGCGACGAGCGAGCGAATCTCCCCGATGGTGCGCCCGTGCGCGACACTCATCCGATCACCCTGGGGACCTTGAAGAGGCCGTGCTCCGACTCCGGGGCGTTGGCGAGCGCCTCCTCGCGCGACATCGACGGGCGCAGCGTGTCGTCGCGCAGGGCGTGCGAGCCCACATCGACGTGCGACGTCGGCTGGATGTCGGCCGTGTCGAGCGCGTTCAGACGGGCGACGTACTCCACGATGGAATTGAACTGCTGGGTGAAACGACCGAGCTCGTCCTCGGAGAACTCGAGGTGCGCCAGCTTCGCGATGTGACGGACTTCGTCCTTGCCGATGGCCATGAAGCGCTGAAGCCTCGAGAAGGATTATACCCGAGTCATTGTGGTAGCCTCAGCCGATGAGCCGCCTCCGGCGATTCGTCGTGATGCTCGCAGTACCGCTCGTGCTGCACGCCGCTCCGCCTCCCGCGCAGACTCCCGGAGTGCAGGACGCGTCCACCGCCGCCGTGCGCGTCACCGTCGAGACGCTCGCCGTCGATCGCCGCGGTACCTGGTCGCTCGGCACCGACGTGGCGGATCTCCTGTCGGGCGGCAGCGGCGTTCTCAGGAAATCGGCGACCCTGATCAGCCGCGGCGAAGCCTCGGGGGCGCGCGAGATGGTCGAGATGACCGTGCACCTCGGCGCGATCGTCAGGCCGGGAGGGGGCTGTTCCCTGGACATCGGGACCGAGACCCGCGGCGTCGTGGCCGGCGCCAGGACCGGAGGAAAACCGCGGCAGCCCGACCGCACGCGCGCCACCTTCGTCCTGAAACCCGAGCAGGAGCGCCTGGTCGAGGCCTACGCCTCGACGGCGACGCAGGGCCGCCTCGTTCTGAAAGTGCGCTGCGACGCGCCGCCCGCGGCCAGCGGCGCCGTGTCCGAGTCCGATCTTCAGTTCGTCGATTTCACGCTCGCCGTGGCGCGGGCCGACGGCGAGAAGGATCCGCGACCGATGAAAGTTGATCAGCTGCACGCCATCGTCGGCCGGGAGGCCAGCATTCTCTTCTCCTTCAACGTTCCCCTCGAGCCCGACGCCACCGGCGCAAAACGCTACCGGCGTGAGAAGCTTGAGGTGGCGCTCACACCGCTCCTGCTGTCGGGCGGGCGCGCGCAGGTCGCCCTCCGGGTGCTCGGCGAGATGGTGACCGTCGGCGCCGATGGTCCTACCGTCACCCATCCCATCGAGCACGCGGACACCCTCGTCCTCCTCCCCGGCGAGAAGCGGGAGATCGACATCGACATCCGCTCGTCGGGGGCGGGCGAAGGCTGGGAGCGCGTGCGCTACCGTCTCGCCCTCGTCGGCACGTTCTGAGTCCCGGGCGAGGCGGAGCCTCAGGATTGCCCCTTGCTCTCGCCGGGGGATGGGCCGAAGCCGCAACGTCCCAGCATGCCCTGCCGGAACCGTTCCCTCTCCTCGGGCGTCATGCGCTCCCAGCGCTCGGCCATGCGATGGCGGAAATGCGAACGACCGAAACCGCGGCATCCGAATCCGCCGAAGAGGATCCGGCACAGCGCCAGGAGTCCGATCGCCTGCCAGAAGGTGATCGAGCGCCAGCCGAAGAGCGGCGGCAGCAGCCAGTTCCACAGGTGCAGCACGACTTCGCCGCCGATGAAGGTAAAGAGCAGCATCCCCAGAATCGCCAGTGGAGCGATGAAAATCCATTTCTTTCTCATGTCCGGCTCCTCATGCTTTGGTGAGTTCGTCGTAAATGCTTCGCAATCGCTCGCGCAGATGCAGCACCGCATACCGTTTGCGTGAGAGCAGCGTGTTCACGCTCACGCCGGTCTCGGCCGCCATCTCCCTGAAGCTGCGCCCCTCCAGCTCGTGCGCAACAAACACCTGGCGCTGCTCCTCCGGCAGCTCATCGACCGCCATCTCGAGTTCATCGAGAAGCACGTTGCGGGCGTAGAGCGCCTCCGGTCCGGCATCGGGCGAAGGCAGCAGGTCGGCCCACGGCAGCCGTTCGTCGTCCTCGTCCCCGACCACGCCATCGCCGACGCTCTCCGGCGTCTTCCTGCGGAAGAGATCGGTGATGCGATTGCGCGCCACGCGGAACAGCCAGCCGGTGACGTGCCCGATCGGCATCAGCAGGCGGTTCGCTTCCACCAGCTCGTAGAAGACGTCCTGCAGGATGTCCTCGGCGTCGCGCGGGTCGGGCACGCGCCGGCGAATGAAGTCACGCAGCCGGGACTGCTCCCGCCTGACCACCTCGGAGATCCGCCGGTCCTGTTCGAGTGCCATCCGCTCCAGGCTCGCCGCGTTCTTCATTTACGGCTGTAGACGAATGAGAGGCTGCGGATATTGTATGAAAATGCCCTACAACCGTGCGGATGCTCCTCATCATTCATGTCCGATCAATCTGATTCCACGAGGGTTACGTCGACAGGCAGGAGTTCTCAAGGGATCTTGGTCTTCCAAGTCATCACGCCGCTCAATTCCCCTCCAGGCGCAGGGCAGTCATCCGCACTGTCGTCGGGCATTTTCCTTTGACTTGTGAACGCCGGTTCGGTCAGAATGATGGGCCTTTCGCACGCATCGCGCCGGGAGAGCCCATGACGCTACGTTCCGGGAACGCGTGCCACGCGCTCGCCGCCTTCCTGATCTCCTTTGGTGCCGCCGTGCCGTCCGCGCTGGCCCAGGACCGGGCGCTCGCGGGCCAGGTGGTCGATGGACGCGGGGCCGGGCTCGCGGGTGCCACGATCTTCGTCACGCAGCTCGGTCGCGCGCGGCGGGCGGCCGAGGAGAGCGCGCAGTTGCGCGCGACGGACGCGGGCGTCGACACCGCCGACCGGGTGCTCAGGAGCGGCGCGGATGGATCGTTCAACGCCCAGGTCCCGGCGGGGCGGTATCGCATCGCGGTCTTCAAGGTCGGGTACGAGGTCGCGCTCGCGGAGGTCAACATGGCGACGCGCAACCTCCTCGATGTGCGCATGCGACCGGCGGCCGCGTCTCCCGTGGAGGCGCCGGGCGACGCCGCGGCACGCGACGGCGGCCTGGACTGGATCCTGCATCGCTCCGACGGAGACGAGCTGCGCGACGTCGAGGCCGGTCTCGAGGGGGGGATGGGCCCCGTGGCGCTCGTCTCTTCACGCAGCGGCGGCCCCGCTCCGGCCGCGCTCAGGTGGCGGATGCCGACCATCAACGGCGAACTGAGGCAGGACTTCAGCGGCTCGGATCTTCTGGGCGGAGAGACCGCGGGCCCCGGCGACGCCTCCGGACGCGCCACCCGGCTGGCCCTGCGAGGTCCGGCGGGCGAGCAGGGTTCGTGGCGCTTCGACGGCCATTCCGTCAGGACGACGGCGGGACTGTCCGGCGGCGACGAGGCGCGCCGCGGCGGGGCGACGACGGGGCTGGGCGTCGGGTTCGACTACCGCCTCGGGCCGGACGATGATCTGAAGACCCTGGTCCGCTACTCCACCCGCCGGTACCTGTTCGAGTCGGTCGACGCCGCCGATGATGTGAACCAGGCGCAGAGGAACTCCGCCGTGCGGGCGCGCTGGGATCGGAATCTGGGAGACGGCGCGCTGTTGTTCGTCGTGGGCTCGTGCCGGGAGGCCGCCTTCCGCCAGCCGGACGGCGGCCCGACATCCGCGCCGACCATCGCGGCCGGTGCTTCGGAGGGGGCCCGTCTCGTGGATCGGTCCATCTCGGCCGCGGCCGGCCTGGCGTTGCGGTCGGTGGACCACGCGATCGATCTGGGGATGCGCGTGCACTCCTTCCGTTACGACCTGGGGGACGGCGGCGCGCTCTTGTCCGGAGGGGACTCGAGCGCGCTCCCCCTCGAGCCGGGTACTCTGGGGAGGGCCATGACTCTCTTCGGTGGAGACGACTGGCGGCTCACCGACCGCAACACCGTGAACTACGGGCTGCGCTACCACAACGATCTGTCCTCGGGGGATGCCTACGTGGTGCCGCGCGTGGGGCTGACGACGACGCTTCCGGAGGCGGGTGATCTGGTGGTGCGATCGGCCGTGATGTACCGCGTCGAGGAGAATCGTCCGTCGCTCTCCGTCTCCGCCACGGATGAGCGGGGCGCCATCCGCTCCGATGCGCGTCGTCTGGGCTACGAGATCGGTGTCGCGAGCCGGCCGGAAGACCGGCTGCAGTTCGCGGCCACGCTGTCGTACCGGCCGTTCCAGGAGCGCCTCGACGAGCAGGACTCCGCGCTGTCATCGGCGGGATTCCCGGGTGGGGGAGTGCTGGTCCTGTCCGACGCGACGGCGGGCCGGCACGAGATGGAGATCGAGCTGGAGCGCGGTTTCGGACTCGTCCGCGGCGTTCTTCTCGGGAGCATGGGACGCGTGCAGGGCCGGCTGAGCCCGTTCTGGGGGACGGCCCGGTCGTGGACCCGGCTGAAGGCCAGGCGCACTACTACATGACAGGCCTGCGCGCGACCATCAAACCGACCGAGACCGAGGTGCGGATCGACTACCGCAGCGTTCTGGGCGAGGCGGAAGCGCACGAGACCGGCGGGCCGTCCTCACTCCATTACCGGCGGCTCGACCTGGCGGTCCTCCAGGACCTTCCCTTCTCCTCGTTCGCCGCCTCGCGCTTCCGGGTGCTGATGGCCTACGAGGGGCTGCTGCTCGACTCGGTCGACGGTGTCGCGCCCTGGCCCGGGTCGGGCGCCACGACGCGCGTGACCGGCGGCGTGGACATCTCCTTCTGATGCGAAAGACGCTGGCGGTCGGCATCTCGGCGCTTCTACTCGCCTGGGGCGCCGCCTACTTCCACAACCAGGTCACGCTCATGGCTCCGGAGACCGGCGTCGAGTGGGTGGACTCCGCCCGCGGAGTCGTGGCCGACACGGTCATCCCCAGGACACCGGCCTGGAAGGGGGGCCTGCGACCGGGCGATCGCCTGCGGGCCATCGACGATCGGTCGATCGCCTCGGCGGTCGACGCCGAGGACGCGGCGTACGCCGTGCCACGCGGTACGCCGGTCTCCTACCTGGTCGAGCGCGACCATGAGGAGGCCGAGTTCACCGTCCGCCCGAACTGGGTGGGCGGAGGGACGCCTGTCTACTACTACCTCACCCTCGTCGGCCTCACGTTCCTCGGCGTGGGCGTGGTGGTCTGGCTGCGGGCCACTCGGGCCCGCGCCGCCATTCCGTTCGCGCTCCTGTGCCAGGCGATGTTCATGGTCCTGGTCCTCAAGAGCGAGGGGCAGGGGGGCTTCCTGGACTGGTCGGGATACTGGGGCGATCTGACCGGCTGGCTCCTGGCCCCGGCCCTGTTCCTGCACATCACCTGGGCGCTGGCGGACGAGGACCGCGGATCGAGCCTGAGGCGCTTCGGGCGCGCGGTCTTCTACGTGCCGGCGGTCCTGCTTCTCGCCTACAACCTCTATTTGATCCCGTTCAAGCAGGTCTATCGATTCGCCGATCCCCTGGCGGTCATCCGGTTCAAGGAGCGTCTCGAGGAGCTGTACATCGCGGTCTTCGTCATCACGGGCATCGTCAAGGCCGTGCTCTCGTACATGTCGGCGACGCGGCTCCAGACGCGCTGGCAGCTCAAGTGGATGGCGTGGGGCAGTCTGGTCGGCTTCCTGCCGGCGGCCGTCTTCTACCTGGTTCCGCGCTCGCTGAACATCCGGATCGGCGGCTGGAGCGACCTGTCTCTCCTGCCGATGGCGGTCATTCCGCTCGCCTTCGCGGCCGCGATCGTGCGCTATCGTCTTCTCGACCTGGACATCTTCCTGAAACGGGGGATCGTGGCCATCGGCATCCTGCTCACCGCGGGCGCGACCTACGCCGCCTGCTACGTCGTGATGGACCGGGCCACCGGCGGGATCACACCGCGCGGCCTGAACCTGGCGCTGATCCTGGCCACGTTCCTGATGGCGATCTTCTACCCGCGCGTGCATCGGCGCCTGAAGAGCGTGGTCGACCAGTTCTTCTACCGGGAGCGCTACGACTACCGCCGCACGCTGAACGAGTTCAGCGAGGCGCTCAACCGGGAGCTGAGCCTGCCGACGCTGAGGGCCAAGTTCATCGGACGGGTCGAGCGGACCTTCAACCTCGAGTCCGCGCGCGTGTTCGTGCGCGAGCACGAGGGACGGCGCCTCTTCGGAGGGTCGCCGGAGCAGACCCTCGTCCTCGACGACCCGCTCATGAAGATGCTGGAGGGCGCCGACTACCTGTCCCTGCGGGATCACTCCGGGGCCGTCGAGACGGCGACCGGCGCCTTCCTCATCGATTCTCTCGGCCTGGAGTACATGGTGCCCATGACGGTGGAAGGCGAGATCGTGGCCGTGCTGGGCGTCGGCACGCCCCGCGGCGGGGAGCCCCTCACCACCGAGGACCTGCAGCTGCTGATTTCGCTCTGCCGCCACGCGGCGGTCGCCTTCGAGGGGGCCCGGCTGTACAGCGCGGTGCACGAGAAGGTGCAGGAGGTCGAGGCGCTGCGCGAGTTCAACGAGAGCATCCTCGAGAGCAGCCGCGTGGGCATCCTGGTCACGGACTCCGAGGGGCGCGTCCTCAATGTCAACCGCGCCTTCGAGCACCTGTACGGTGCCGCGCGCGACCAGATCCTCGGACAGCGGCTGTCCCAGGTCATGCCGGCCGGAGTGTTCGCCCTGGCCACCGGCGACGCGCTTCCGCCGGGCGGCGAGGAGCTGCCGGACGCCGGGCTTCGGGTGTACAGGTCCTCTCTGCGCACGCGCGACGACAGGCGGCTGATCGTCAACCTGACGCAGGCCGCCCTGCGCGATCCGGCCGGGCGGCCGCGCGGGCGGGTCATCACCGTCGACGACGTCACCGAGCAGGTGCTGCGCGAGCAGGATCTGCAACGACGCGAGCACCTCGCCTCGATCGGTCTTCTGGCCTCCGGCATCGCGCACGAGGTGAACACGCCCCTGACCGGCATCTCGTCCTATACGCAGATGCTCCTGGAGGAGCGCACGCCGGAGGACCCCGAGTATTCGGTCCTCAAGAAGATCGAGCAGCAGGCCTTCCGTGCGGCCGGGATCGCCTCGAGTCTGCTGAACTTCTCGCGTCAGCGCGACGGCGATTACCAGCCGCTGGATATCGCCGAGATGATGTCGGAGACGCTGGAGCTGTTCCAGCCCCACCTGCGCGGCCGGAGGATCGAGCTGGTGCGCCGGGTCGACGGGCCGCTGTCCCGCGTGAACGGCAACCGCGGGCGCCTCCAGCAGGTCCTGATGAATCTCCTCCTGAACGCAGTGGACGCCATGCCCGAAGGCGGTACCGTGACCGTGGCGGCGCACGCCGACACGGGGAGGGTGCAGATCGAAGTGAGCGACACCGGCTGCGGCATCCCGCCGGAGCACCTGGACCGGATCTACGATCCGTTTTTCACGACGAAGCCGCGGGGCCAGGGGACCGGCCTCGGGCTCTCCGTGTCCTACGGAATCGTCAAGGAGCACTCCGGGACGCTCCTGGCTGAGAGCAGCCCGGGGGAGGGATCGCGCTTCGTGGTCAGCCTGCCGGTGGTGGATGAGAGGAGGGCCTCGGCGTGAAGGGCCCGCGGGTCCACCTGGCCGAAGGGGAGCCGGCGCACAATACCGCGGGCGAGGCCGTCCGCGTGCTCGTGATCGACGACGAGCCGATCATCCGCGACGTGCTTCAGGAGATCCTGTCGCGCGAAGGGTACGCGATTTCCTCCGTCCCGGACGCCGAATCCGGGCTGGCCGCGCTCGAGCGGCAGGAGTACGACCTCGTCATCCTCGACCTGATGCTTCCGGGCATCGGCGGCTTCGAGACGCTCAAGGAGATCAAGCGGCGGGATCCGGACAGCGTGGTCGTCATGATCACCGCCTATGGTTCCGTGGAGACCGCCGTGCAGGCGATGCGCATGGGGGCGCACGATTACCTGACCAAGCCGTTCAAGAACGAGGACGTCCTCCGGACCCTGAGCACCGGGTTGCGGCATCGCCACGTTCTGGCCGAGAACCGGACGCTGCGCCGCGCGCTTCAGGGGAAGGCCCGTTTCGGAGAGCTGGTCGGGAAGAGCTCGGCGATGCAGCAGCTCTACCGGCTGATCGAGCAGGTCGCGCCGAGCCGGTCCACGGTGCTGATCCAGGGGGAGAGCGGCACCGGGAAGGAGCTCGTCGCCCAGGCGATCCATCTCAAGTCGGGGCGTCCGGAGGAGGCGTTCGTGGTGGTCAACTCCGGGAGCATCCCCGCCGACCTGCTCGAAAGCAACCTGTTCGGTCACGTCAAGGGGGCGTTCACCGGCGCCATCCAGTCGAAGAAGGGGCTGTTCGAAGTGGCGAGCGAGGGGTCGATCTTCTTCGACGAGATCAGCACGATCAAGCCGGAGGTCCAGGCCAAGCTTCTGCGCGTCATCCAGGAGAAGGAGTTCCTGCCGCTGGGCTCGGTACAGAGCGTTCACGTCGACGTGCGCATCATCGCGGCCACGAACATCGACCTTCAGGAGCTGGTCCAGCGCGGCGAGTTCAGGGAGGACCTGTACTACAGGCTGAACGTGATCAACATCAAGCTGCCTCCCCTGCGCGAGCGCCGGGAGGACATCCCGCTCCTGGTCGACCACTTCGTCGCCAAGTACGCGGCCGAGAACGGCAAGGTCGTGCGGTCCATGGTCCCCGAAACCCTGGCCATTCTCGTCGACTACTCGTGGCCCGGGAACGTGCGCGAGCTCGAAAACGTGATCGAGAGGGCGGTCGTCCTCTCCTCCTCGCCGGTGATCGGGACGGAGCTCCTGCCGGAACCGCTGCAGGGTGACCGGCCGCGGCCCCTTCCCGGTCCGATGCAGAGGGACGGGAGCCTGTCGTTCTACGAGACCATGGAACGGATGGAGAGGGAGATCATCGTCGAGACCCTGAAGAGCGTGAATGGCGTTCAGCGGAAGGCGGCCGCCCGTCTCGGGCTGAACCCGACCACTCTGAACGAGAAGATCAAGCGCCTGAAGATCCAGTATCGCTGATCGTCCCGCTCCACCCCCCCGCCCCCCCTGCTGTATATAGCCCGCACGTGGACCCCCATCATCTTCTTGACAGCGAGAGGGTTGACGGTAGTATTACACTGCACCCCGGGGGGCCGCCGGATCCCCTGCCGGGACAGCCGATGGACAGGCGGCCATCCCTTGACAGGATCTTGCCCGTTTCTATAGACTTGACGCGAATCACTTGTCGAAAAAAGGACTAATCACGGGCCGGTGCAAACAAGGGGACGGAGAGCCTCGCCAGGTCCCGCCCGGAGGTCCAAGCCGATGGTACTAAGAAGAGTCCTTCTTCTCGCCGGCTCTCTGCTCCTCGCCTTCAACATCCCGGTCTTCGCCCAGGCCACATCGGGTCTCAAGGGAAAAGTCGTCGACAAGGACGGCGCTCCGTTGCCGACCGCCCGGATCGTTCTCAAGAACGATTCCCTGGGAGTGAACCAGCAGACCGTAACGGACGCAAACGGTGAATTCCGCATCGCGCCGCTCGCGCCCGGAAAGGGCTACGTCCTGGAGGTCTCCTTCCCCCAGATGTCGACGATCCGGCAGGACGTCGAGGTCGTCCCCGGGAGGATGATGACCACAACGATCACCCTGCGTCCCGGCTCCGAGATGAAGGAGACGGTGAAGGTCACCGCGCAGGGTGAAGTCGTCAACACGGCGACGACCACCACCTCGACGGTTTTCAACTCCGAGTTCATCGAGGCCCTGCCGATCCTCGGCCGCAACTACCAGGACGTCCTGACGCTCGCCCCCGGCGTGTCGGACGTGGACGGCGACGGCAATCCGACCATCCACGGTTCGCGCGACACCGACGTCATCACTCTCGTGGACGGCGTTTCGACCAACGACCCGCTCACCGGGAAACGGGGGCAGGAGATCAATATCGACTCGATCCAGGAGATCGAGGTCAAGACGGCGGGAGCGACCGCCGAATACGGCCGGGGCCAGGGAGGGTTCGTCACTCTCGTCACCAAGTCGGGCGGGAACGAGTTCGAGGGGAAATTCAGCTTCTACTGGCGCGGCAAGACGTTCGACGGGGACGGAGGCGGGATCGACGACCCGAAGCTGCACGGCGGCCTCGGTGAGCTCGGCCTGCGCGACTTGAAATTCAACGACTTCACGCCGTTCCTGTCGCTCGGCGGGCCGATCAAGAAGGACAAGGCCTGGTATTACTTCACGGCCGAGTACATCCAGCTGCAGGAGCCGGTCAACGCCCTCACGCAGGCGTTCGTGCGTCCGACCACGGAGAAGAGGGTCTTCGGCAAGCTGTCCTGGGACATGTCGACGAACCACAAGCTGCAGTTCACGGCGACCTGGGATCCGCAGGAGTACGGCAACCTGGGAGTCGATTCCTTCACGGCTGTGGAAGCGGGGTACATCGAAAAGCGCGGTGGGCTCAACCTGACGCTCAAGGAGACGGCAGTCTTCAACCCGAACGTCTTCCTTGAGACCACGGTCCAGCACTTCGCGACCCAGCCCCAGGCGATCCCGACGCTGAACGCCGACACCAACCACAACGGTGTTCTGTTCATCGACCGGAACCACAACGGCTTCATCGACGCGACCGAGCGCGACCCGGGCGAGGACTACGATCTCGACGGCGCCTTCGACATCTTCGAGGACCTCGATCACAACCGACATCTCAGCCCCGGTGAGGACAGGGATCTCGATGGGCGCCTGACCACGCCCGGCGCCGGGTGCGAGGGCGTCCACCGGGAGAACGTCGATTGCGACGGAAAGCTGGACCTGATCTGGGAAGACGACAACAACAACCACCAGCTCGATATGGGCGAGGATCGGGACGGCGACGGCAAGATCGATTACATCGACGAGGACGTGAATCACAACGGCCACAACGGTGACCCATGTGGCCCGGATCCCATTCCGGGGTCGGGGTGCGATCTTGGGGAGGACAGGAACGGCAACGGCCATCTCGACACGTTCGATCCCAATTTCCCGAACATTCATCCCTACATCGAGGACCGGAACGGAAACCAGAACATGGACGACCGCTCCTTCCCCAGCCCGCTGGATCCCCAGCCGCTCTATCCGTACGGCGAGCTCCGCCCGATCCCGGCTGACCGCGACTACACGATCGATCAGCAGACCCTGCGGACCAGCGGTCCGAACGCCGGACAGTACCCGTTCTCAAGAGACCACACCGACTACACGGCGAACGAGGGACGCATCACTCTGAAGGAAGACCTGACGGTCTTCGTTCCCGACTGGCACGGTCAGCACGACATGAAATTCGGCGGTGTCGTGGAGCGGGAGACCTACAGCCAGGACACGAACGTCCGGCCGGTTCTTCTGACCCACGCGAACCCCCCCACCGCGAACGTCATTCAGCCGAGAGTCGGTGTCTACCTGCCGGCCGAGAACCAGGTGTTCAACAACGCCAGCAGCACGTCCTTCGGGATGTACGCGGTGGACACCTTCAAGCCTCTTCCGAACCTGACCCTGGGGATGGGGCTGCGCTTCGACCGCGAGGCGACCGACTCCTTCGGCTATACCCCCTTCGACCCGGTGGCCCAGCGCAACCTCTTCGACCGGCTCAACAACCTGGGGGGTGCCGAGGCCGACACGTCGGACGACAAGGAGCTCGGAAACGACGATGGTATTATCAGCGGGGGCTACTGCAGTGATCCGATCTTCTACATCCCCGGATTGGGCGATCCCTGCAAAAGTCCGATCAGGCCGCAGGGCATTCCCGGCCCCGATGGCGAGAACTACGATTCTATCGCCAATGTCGAGCAGGACCTGACGAACCTGAGGCGCGTGGCGCCCTCACGGTTGACGCAGCACCACACGGCCACGACGGTGGCGGCCGCCAGCCTGAAGAGCCTCTTCCCGGAGGCGGTCAGGATCGACCCGGTGACGGGTGACGAGGTCATCGACCGCGAGGTTCTGCGCGAGCGCGGCTCGGCCACCTTCCAGGAGCAGGAGGCCTTCCGACTGACGAACAACAACCTGGCGCCGCGCGTGTCGGTGTCGTGGGATCCGTGGGCCGACTCCAAGACGAAGGTGTTCGCCAACTGGGGTCGCTACTACGATCGCCTGTTCCTGGATACCGTCATCCCGGAGGAGGGTCCCGACACGATCACGCGGTATTACATCACGGACGAGAACGGCGTGACGGGGAGCGGCATGCCCGACAACGGCATCGGACCCCCGATCTCCAAGGCGCCGCCGAGCGCCACCCAGATCGACCGCGGCCTGCAGACGCCCTTCTCCGACGAGCTGACGATCGGCTTCGAGCGTCGGCTTCGAGCGCGAGCTGGCGCCCGAGATCTCCATCAAGCTCACGTACATCAACAGGAAGTACCGGGACCAGCTGCAGGACCGGGACATCAACCACAGCCTGCGCTTCGACGACCAGACCGGGGCGCCGCTGGACGAGATCGGCGGCCTGTTGCAGTCGAGCGGCGGCGGGGGCGGCACCTCGGCGGCGCGGGTCAAGAACAACAAGCCGGACCTTTATATCCACAACTTCTTCTTCAACCAGATCTACTTCTTGAGCAACATCAACTCGGCCCGCTACCACGGCGTCGAGCTGCAGCTGACCAAGCGCCTGAGCCGCAAGTGGCAGATGGACGCCTCGTACACCTACTCCCGCAACCTGGGTTACGCTGACAACTTCTACGACTTCTTTGGCGACGATCCCGCCTCGGTCCCTTACACCTACGGGTACCAGACGGACGACCAGCGGCACGTGGTGAAATTGAACGCCACCACGTTCCTGCCGCATGACTGGCAGGTGGCCGGCACGGCGCAATGGACTTCGGGCCTTCCGTACAGCGTGATCAGCTTCTTCGCGGATCTTGACAATTTCGACTTCCAGCAGTTCCGCGTCCTGTACGGCCATACACCCGATACGCCGACCACGACGAACCCCAGCCGCGCCTTCGAGCCGTCGCGGCGCAACGATCAGCGCAACGACCCGATTCTGCTCATCAACCTGCACGCCGACAAGGCGTTCGTCCTCGGGAAGCTGAACTCGAAGCTGTTCTTCGATATCCAGAACATTCTCAACCGCGACTACCTGAGAATCTACTTCTACGAGCCGGCCTCCCCCGACCGCGGTGGCGCGCTGCAGATCATCTCCGAGCGCAACTTCGGCCGCCGCTTCCAGATCGGCTTCCAGTTCGAGTTCTGATCGCCACGAATTCAGGCCGCCCGGTCCTCGTCGCGCGAGGGCCGGGCGGCCCTTTGATCGCCCCGCCTTTCGTTGACACCACGAAGCCTCCGGGTTAGACTCCCCGCCCGACTGCCCCGCTGAGGCCCATGGCGCTTCGCTTCCATAACACCCTGACCAGGCAGCAGGAGGACTTCGTCCCCCTCCGCGCGGGGGAGGTCCGCCTGTACACCTGCGGTCCCACCGTCTACGACTACGCGCACATCGGCAATTTCCGCACCTATCTCTGGGAGGACCTGCTCCGCCGCTACCTCAAGTTCCGCGGCTACAAGGTGACCCAGGCGATGAACCTCACGGACGTGGACGACAAGACGATCGCCAACGCGCGCGAGTCGGGAGTGACGCTCGACGACTACACGCGCGCTTACATCGACGCGTTCTTCGAGGACGTCGCGGCGCTGGGGATGGAGAGGGCGGAGCACTATCCGCGCGCGACCGCCTTCATCCCGGAGATGGCCCGTCTCGTCCAACGCCTGCAGACCGCGGGGCACGTCTACGAGAGCCGCGGATCCCTG
>WNGH01000479.1_pt1 | contig 44068 bp, 32 predicted proteins | sample 5400631 | NCBI WGS metagenome assembly WNGH01 (sample SAMN13153373, study PRJNA577476) | soil metagenome | isolation source: 115 cm soil or saprolite under Garry oak tree replicate 1 | place: USA:California | collected 2016-06-15 | reverse complement strand
GTCGACAGCTTCTTCGACATCACCTACCGGATCGACTTCGTGGGTCACCCGGGTGGGACCTTCAGCGGAATGTCGGGAAGCACGACCGGGACGGCGCGACTCCGCACGGCACCGGGAGGGTGCGTGCACGTGCCGGTCGACTGCGACGACCAGAACCCCTGCACGAACGACCGCTGCAACCCGACCACCGGAGCGTGCGAGCACCTGCCGGTGAATTGCGACGACGGCAACGAGTGCACGAAGGATTTCTGCGACCCGGCGAGCGGGCTGTGCCGCCACGACCCGCAGCTCGGGGCCCCGTGCAACGACGGCGACGCCTGCACGCAGGATGACACGTGCGTCCAGAGTCCGCTGGGACCGGTGATCTGCCAGGGGAGTCCGGTGAGCTGCGACGACCAGAACCCGTGCACCTTCGATCGCTGCGACCCGGCGAACGGCCAGTGCGTGCACATCCTGAACACCTGCGACGACGGCAACGCCTGCACCGCCGATGCCTGCAACCCGCAGACGGGTGCGTGCGAGCACCGCTTGATCCCGGTGCTCGAGCCCGACCCGATCAAGTTCAGCAACCAGATCACGATCGTCTGGGCGCCGACGCCCGACGCGACGCACTGGAACACCTACCGGGGCTCGATCCCGGAGAAGTACCTGGGCAGCCGCCTGCCCGGGCCGGTGTACGATCAGGCCTGCTTCGAGAGCGATGACTCGGGGGCGAACGGGCCGACCACCGCCATCGACACGAAGAACCCGCCGCTCGGCACCGCGTTCTACTACCTGGTGAGCGGCGAGAACGCCTGTGGTGAAAGTATTATCGGTCAGCCCTCGGCTCCGCCGGGCGGGATCATCCCGAACGCCCTGCCGTGCCCGACGCCTCCGTAGGGGCCGCGTGAGAGGGATGACACGAAAGGTTCAGGGCACCACCTCCTGCCTCGCGGCGGCCCTCTTCGCGTGGGCCGCCGTTCAGGCTGGGGACACCGCGGGGACGGCCGCCGGGGCCGCCGGGACGGAAGACTCCAACGGGTCTTCGCGCACCGTCCAGGCCGGAGGGGAGGCCGTCCCCGCGCCGCCGGCCGAGCGGCATTCGCCGCGCAAGGGGTATCCGTCGCTCGGTCCGGCCGCCGCGAAGAACACGCTGGTGTTCTTCACGGACTATCAGTGCCCGGTCTGCCCGCGCGCCGCGCGCGAGCTCGATCGACTGGTCGCCGACTTCAACGGGGAGCTGCGTGTCGAGCTGCATCACAATCCGCTGGCGATGCACACACACGCCTATGATGCGGCGGTCGCCGCCAAGGCGGCGCAGCGACAGGGGAGATTCTGGGAGTACCACGAGGCGCTTCTCAAGGCCAGGAGCTTCGATCGGGAGGCGCTCACCGGTCTCGCGGCGGACCTGGGTCTCGACCGCGACGCGTTCGCGCGCGACCTCGACGACCCGAAGGTGAAGCTGCAGGTGACCGCCGAGGCGAAGGAGGCGCTCGACGCCAACGCCTTCGGCACGCCGGGCTTCCTGATCAACGGCCACGTGGAGGTCGGCTGGGCCTCTCTCCCCTGGATCGAGCAGATGATCCGCGCGCACGCGCGCTGAGGGGTCGGGGAGTCTACGACTTCTTCGGGCGGGTCGCGGGCTTGCGCGGTGCTATGGTGCAGACCGTGAGCTCGTTCTTGACCTTCACCTTGACCAGCCGCTTGGCCAGATCCTTCGCCTTCTTCGCCTGATCGCGCGATTCCACGCAGCCGCGGAGCGTCACGACACATTCGGTCGTCGTGACGTCGATGCGGAACTGGCCGATCTCCCGGTCCGCGGACAGGCGCGCCTGCACGATCCGTGTGATGGCCGCGTCCTTGCAGGGCGTCTCGGCCGCCGGCGCAGGCCCCGTCGCCCGGATCATGAAGAGCGCTGCGGCCGCCAGCGCGAAGAGGACGCGGGACGGACGGATCTCCATCAATCCTCCTCGCGGCGGGCGACGCGCGTCTTGGTCAGGATCAGGAGAGCCGGCAGCGTCGTCAGGGCGGTGACGAGGCAGGTGACCGATCCGATGGCCGCGACGATCCCCATGGAGCGCAATCCCGGGTAGTTGCAGAAGCCGATGGTGCCGAAGCCGGCGACGTTCGTCAAGGCGGCCATCACGACCGCCTTGCCGGTCTCCATGAGCCCCCCGAAATTGCTCAGACCCTCCTGCGAGATGCGGTGGATGATGTGGATGCCGTAGTCGATCCCGACGCCGAGGATCATGGTGGTCACGAAGGCGTTGACGAAGTTCATCTTGATCCCGAGAAGACACATGCAGCCCAGCATCCAGACGACGCCCAGGAGAAGCTGGATGTTGGCGAGCGTGGTCAGCCACAGACTCCGGAAGTCGAGCCACAGGAGGATGGTGACGATGATCAGCCCGAGGTAGACGGCGCGCCAGGCGTCGCGTCCGAAGATCCGTTTCATCTCCGCGCTGGCGATGTTCACCCCGGTGATCTCGATCCCCTGCGCGGGGTGATCGAGCGCGTCGACGAGCGCCGGGGGCGCCGTGCGCTTCGACTCGGGGTTGGCGGGGAAGAGGTAGGTCACCGACTTGTACGTGCCGTCCTCATCCTTCTTGATATAGCGCGAGATGAAGCGCTCCAGCCCGGCCTCCTCGAGGTCGTCGATCACGACCGGGCGCTCCGGCCGCAGGATCGCCGGCAGCGCCTTGAGATAGGTGTCGTAGGTCTCCTCCCGGAAGCCGTTCTCGCGCAGTGCGGTCCGGAAGGTCCGGGAGATGCGCGCGATGTCGAAGGCGCCGTCCTGCCCGGCGCGCAGCGCCTGGATGACCTGCTCCTGGTCCTGGCGCGGCGGCAGGTAGTTGAAGATCGACTCGTAGCCGCGCAGCGTGCCGTCCTTCACGAACCGCTCGAGGAGGCCGTTCGCCTGGCGGTTCCTGTCCATGACCGTGTCGAGGTCCCTGCCCCGGCAGATCACCATCATCGGGGTGAACGAGGCCTCGAACTTCCTGGCGATGACCTCCTGCATCAGGATGCCGCGGTTGTTCGGCGAGCGCAATTCGCGCACGTCGCTCGTGAACTCCACGTTCCAGGCGTAGTACCCCAGGCCGAGCGTCAGCAGGACCGAGCCGGTGAGGACCGGCCCCGGATGCCGTGTCGACCAGGCCATGACCTCCTCGATGCCGAACGAGTGCAGGTAGAGCTTCTTCGCGATGTCGGTCTTGCGCGCGCGCCCCTCGTTCCAGGCGATCATCGCCGGCAGCAGAAAGAGGATGGCGACGAGACAGAACAGGATCCCCGTTCCCACCAGGAACCCGAAGTCGCGGAGCCCCTTGTACTCGGTGATGCACATGGCATAGAAGGTGCCCGCCGAGGTGATGGCGCCGGTGAACACGCCGAACGCCGAGACGCCCATCATCAGACGCAGCGCTTCGGGCAGGCTCCTGCCGCGCGTGCGTTCCTCGACGTAGCGCGCGTACATGACGATGGTGAAATCGGTGCCGAGACCCATGAGCATCGCCGAGAAGCCTGTGGTCGCCGAGTTCAGGTTGCGCAGGAACAGGTAGGCGGCCGCCAGCGTGAGGAACTGCCCGACCACCAGCGGTACGGAGGAGTAGAGGATCGCCCCGAAGCGGCGGTAGCAGAAGTAGTACAGCGCCAGGATCACCAGGAACGACACCGTCCCGTTCCACAGCATGTCGTTCATGATCAGAGTGCTGTCCTCGAGCGCGATGATGTAGCCGCCGCCGAGCGACACCTCCGGCGCGCGCGGGCCTCCCGGGGTCGCGCCCGCGGCCGGCGCCTCCGGCCGGCGGATCTCCTCGCCCGCCTGCTCCTTCAGGTCGGTCTCGAACCGGGTGGAGACCTCGGCGATCGCCGCATGGACCTCGTCCGCCAGCCTCTTGTCGAACGCGACGTCCTGGGCCGGCCGTCTCGGCTTGGCGATGATCAGGAGCGCCGTGCCGTCCTTCGAGAGGTAGTAGCCGCTCGACAGGTCGACCTTGAGCGGCCCCTTGCTGCGCAGCACCTCCTTGAACACCAGGGACGACACCTGGAACGGGTCCTGCTCGAGAAGCTGCTTCACCAGGAACGACGACGGCCCGGTGAGCTGGCGGTAGTTCTCCCGCACCTGCTCGTGGATGGCGCGGTCGCTGAACCGGGCGGCGAGGTCGGGCAGCTTCGACGGCGGCAGGAACAGGATCTGGTTGGTCCGGAAGAAGGAGAAGAACGGGCCGCGCGTGTCGATCTTGTGCTCGACGTACTGGATCGACGGGACCGACTGCAGGCGGGCCGCCAGGACGTCGGCGTAGTCCTGCAGCTCTTCGACCGTCTGCCCCGGGCGCGCCTCGGCCAGGACAAGCAGGTAATCGAGACTGCCGAAGTCCCGGAGCGCCTCGCGAAAGGTGTTGATGACTCGGTTGTCGCGCGGCACCAGGTTCAGGACGTCGCCGTCGAGCGCCAGGTGCGTCCCCAGATAGGCCGACGCCAGCACCAGGACGACCGTGACCCCGAAGACGAGGCGGTAGTTGAGACGCGCGAACTCCTCGATCCGGAGGAACAGCCCCTGCTTGAGGCCGCCGGGTCGCGGCATCAGAGCTCCCGCCGTCCTTCGAGCGCCTTGCCGACCGTGACCTCGTCGGCGTACTCCAGCTCGCTGCCGACCGGCAGCCCGAGCGCGATGCGCGTCACGCGCACGCCCAGCGGCTTGAGCAGGCGCGACAGGTAGACGGCGGTGGTCTCCCCCTCCACGTTCGGGTTGGTAGCCAGGATGACTTCCTTGATCGAGCCGTCACGCAGGCGCGCGACCAGGGGTCCGATCTTCAGGTCGTCGGGTCCGAGGCCGCGCAAGGGGGCGATGGACCCGTGCAGCACGTGGTACAGGCCGCGGAAGCCGGATCTCTCGATGGCGATCAGATTGTGCGCCTCCTCCACCACGCACACCTGGGCGCGGTCGCGATCGGGGTCGGCGCACACCAGGCAGGGGTCGGTGTCGGTGATGTTGAAGCAGACGGAGCAGAGACGCAGGGCGTCCTTGACTTCGAGGAGGGCGGCCGCCAGGGCCTGGGCGTCCTCCCGGCTGCCGCGCAGGACATGGAAGGAGAGACGCTGGGCCGACTTGGCGCCGATGCCAGGGAGCTTCCGGAACGCCTCGATCAGCCGCTCGAGCGGCGCGGCGAGCCGCATCAACTCACAGCCCGGGCACGCGCAGGGCGCCGACTTTTTCGGCCATCGCCTCTTCGATCTTGCGCCGGGCCTCGTTCACCGCCGCCCGGACCAGGTCCTCGAGCATCTCCACGTCCTGGGACTTCACCACCTCCGGCGCGATGCGGATCGACAGGAGCTCGTGCGTGCCGCCCATCGTGACCGTCACCATGCCCCCGCCCGCCGAGGCCTCGACCTTCATCTCGGCGATCTCCTTCTGGAGCTTCTCCTGCATCTTCTGCGCCTGTTTCATCAACGCCTTGATGTCCATGACCTCTCCGTCCCGCTTAGACCGGGTCGACGTCCACGATCCGGCCGCCGAACGTGTCCAGGAGCGAGCGCACCATGGGGGCGCGCTCCGCCTCCCTGCGCAGGCGCTCCTTGCGCGTCTCCTCCGACTCCCCCTGGGCGGCGGCCCGCCCCGCGACCACGCCGGGCGTCGCGACCGTCACTTTGATCGCCAGGTCGCGCCCGGCGACATCGCGGGCCACCCGTCTCAGATATTCGAGGTTCTCCCGGGCCTCGATCTTCTCCCGGAAGACGAGGTGCTTCTCGCCGAAGGCGATCTCCAGCGCCGCGTCCTCGATCTCGATCCAGGAGGCCGCCTCGAGGAACCCGCCCAGTGCGCCGCGCTCCTCGTGCACCCTCTTGAGGAAGGCCTCGACGACCGCCTGGTCGCGCGTCCCGGCCCGCGCCGAGGCGCCTCCTCCGCCGGACGGAGCGCCCGACGCAAGCTCCGTCCCGGGATCGGAGGGGGACGGTCCGGCCGGGCGCTTCGGGGTCGTCCCCTCCGACTGACCCGGCGGGCGCCCGGACGCGGTGCTGTCCACCCGCGCCACGAGCTCCTCGATCGGTCGCAGGTCCGCGAGACGCGCCAGCTTGATCGCCAGCGCCTCCAGCAGGAAGCGCGGGTGCGAGGAGTTCTTGACCCGCTGCTCCTCGCGCGTCATCAGCTCGAGAATCCTCAGGAGCTCGTCCTCGGCGAACTTCGCGGAACGCTCGCGCAGGGCCTTGACCTCGTCCGCCCCCCCGGTGATGTGCCGCGCCGGGTCCGCGACCACGCTGACAAGCAGCAGGTCCCGCCCGTAGGCCATCAGGTCCTCCAGGAACTGCGTCGGCTGGTACCCCTTCTCGAAGACCGTCTCGACGATCTCGACGAGGCGGGCGTACTCGCGCCCCCGCACCGCGTCGTAGAAATCCAGGATGAGATCGCGGTCGATGACCCCGAGGATGGTGCGGGCCGTCTCCTCGGTCACGGTGGCGCCCGAGAAGGCGATCACCTGGTCCAGGGCACTCTGCGCGTCGCGCAGCGACCCTTCGGCCATCCGGCTGATCAGGTCGATGACCGTCTGCGGCACCTGCACCTTCTCCCCGGTGGCCATGCGCCCGAGATGCGCCGCCATCTCCGCCTGCGGGATCTTCTTGAACTCGAAGTGCTGGCAGCGCGACAGGATCGTGAGCGGCAGCTTCCGGTAGTCGGTCGTCGCGAACAGGAAGACGACGTGCGGCGGCGGCTCCTCGAGGGTCTTGAGGAGCGCGTTCCACGCCTCATTGGTGAGCATGTGCACTTCGTCGATGATGTAGACCTTGGAGCGGTCGCGCGCCGGGGCGTAGCGCACCGTCTCCCGCAGCTCCCGCACCGCGTCGATGCCGCGGTTGCTTGCGCCGTCGATCTCCAGGACGTCCATCGAGCGCGTCTCGGCGATCTCCAGACAGGACGGGCAGGCGTTGCACGGGACCGGGGTCGGCCCCTTGACGCAGTTGAGCGACTTGGCCATGAGACGCGCCACGGTCGTCTTGCCGACGCCGCGCAATCCCGAGAAGAGGTAGGCGTGGTGGATGCGCCGGTTGGCGACGGCGTTCTGCAGGGTGGTCACGATCGGCTTCTGGCCGACGACCTCCTCGAACGTCTGCGGCCGGTACTTGCGGGCGAGGACCTGGTAGCTCACGGGGGGACCTGATCGATCACGGGAAGATCGGGCGCTTCAAGGGGTGCGCGGCCTTCCCTTGGAATGAGGCCGGCCTGAGAGCCGGTTCAAGTGGACCCGCGGCGCCTGCGAGGTCCTCCTGACGGCTGCTCCCTTCCGGGCCTGACCGGGTTCGGCGGTTCGCATCGCGCGGGGCTCGAACCGGCCGTCACGCCGGCCTGCCGCGCAGCACCGCGTCCGTGGTTCGTGGCCGTGACGACGCGATGCTAATGCATCGCCTGCGGGCTGTCAACGCGACCTCACGCCCCCGTGCGGGGAGCGGCCGCCCGCCTGGCCCGCGCGGCACGGGTCCGGGCACGCTCTCGCGTGCCCTCCCCTCGGCTTCGCCCTGCGCCGCCCACCGCGCCGGGAAGCGCGCGGCGGGGCCCCGGCGCAGGGTCGAAGACGGCCGCGCGGGCCAGGCGGGCGGCCGCTCCCCGCCGGGCCGCGGAGGCGGGGACAGATCCGACAAGGCTCGGTTGGGGACGTGCAACGTGACGGGGTTGATGCTACATTGCGTGCGAGGATGGCTGAGCACCTGATGTCGAACCTCCCATTACTGACCACTCTCACGCTCGGGTTTGTCCTGGGACTTCGGCATGCGCTGGATGCCGACCACATCGCTGCGGTGGCGGCGCTGACGGAATCGAGGGGCGGGCTGCGCCGCGCCCTCGCCAACGGGATGTCCTGGGGGATGGGGCACGCGCTGACGATCGGGCTGGCCGGCGGGACGGCGATCCTCCTGCGATCCGCCTTCCCCGAGCGGCTGGCGCTGGCGTTCGAGTTCGCCGCGGCCCTGATGCTGATCGTCCTGGGCGTCGTGGCGATGCGCGGAGCCCTGCGCGACCGGCTGCACGTCCACCGGCACCGGCACGACGACGTGACCCACGCCCATCTGCATTTCCACGCGGTCCGCCACGAGGCGGGGTTGGAGGCCCTGCACCATCACCCTCACCCGGTCCGCCTGGCCCTGAGGCCGTTCCTGGTGGGAACCGTGCACGGGCTGGCGGGCAGCGCCGCCCTCGCCATCCTGGTGCTCGCGACCATGCCCACGGTCCTGGCGGGCTGCGTCTACCTTCTGGTGTTCGGCATGGGCACGATGGTCGGGATGGCGCTGATGAGTCTCGCGCTCTCAGCGCCGTTCGTTCTCGCCGAGCGCCGCGCCGCCGGGCTGTCGCGTGCGCTGCGCGGCGCCGCGGGCTTCGGGAGCCTGGCGGTCGGTCTTCTGCTCTCCTGGGAGACGGGTCTCGCCTCCGGCCTGTTCCTGTAGGCGCCGGCCCGGGCCGCCCCGGGCGACCGCCCCCTCCTCGTCGTCGATGTTTCCGTCCAGGTTGTAGATCGCCCGCGCGATCTTCCAGGAGCGGTCCGGCTGTCTCTGCAGGATCCAGAGGTACTTGACGTCCGCGTGCCGGTCGTCCCCCTTGCCGTCGGGGAGAGTGACCTTCACCTGGATCCGCTCGAAGGCCCAGTCGCCGGCGACGCGGGTCTCGACGGGAGACAGCTCGATGGCGGAGGGATTCTGGTCGAAGAACTCCTCGTAGTGCTCGCGGATCGCCTGCCTGCCGCTGAGGCTCGGCTCGTCCATCGGCATGAGGACGGCGTCCTCGGTGAACAGAGCCACCAGCCGGTCGGCGTCCGAGTCGTTGTGGGCCGCGACGTATTGCTGGTGGACGCGGCTGATCGCCGCCAGATCTTCGGCGCTGGCCCCCGGCGCCACCGCGCCCGGCGGCGCCGTCTCGCTGCCGTGCGAGGTGCAGGCGAGCAGGCCCGCTGCGGCGAGGCCGGCGGCGAGCAGTCGGAGCGAGGAACGCGGGACGAGGGATGTGATCATGAGTACTCCGGCGGGCGCAGCGGCACGGGAGAGCCCAGGTCGCTGACCTCGAGAAGGTGAAGGACGATGCGGGCCGACAGACCCCAGAGAGTTTCCGGGGTGACGGCGACCGTGTCGGGGCGCGTGGGGAAGTCGTCCAGGAGCCCGAGCACCTCGACCGCTCCCTTCGGCAGACCGACCTCCTCGTCGGCCTCGCGCAGGGCCGTGTTCACCGGGTCCTCCTCGCCGGGCTCCACCAGGCCGCCGGGGAACGCCACCTGGCCGGCGTGCGTCGGCAGGTCCTCGGTGCGGCGCGTCAGGAGCAGGCGCAGCGGTCCGCCGTCGTCGACGATCGGCACCAGGACCGCGGCACGCTGCGGGCGGCCGAGCGCGCGCCTCGGGCGCCGCGGCAGGCGCTCGCGGAGGGACGGGATCAGGAGGTCCGGAGCGGCGCTCATCGCGGCAGATCCCTGGAGACGAAGTGGCTCACGACCGGCGGCCCCGGCCCGAGATGATAGCGGCGGGCGCGGTCCTGGCGCAGATGCTCGATCCAGGACTCGACGAGGAACGATTCGACGTAGCGCCCCGGGTCGGCCGGGTCGCTCAGCAGGTCCCAGCGAAACGCGCCGTCGCGCAGCCGGATGCGCCTCACGTCCCGCATGGCCCGGGAGAAATCCTCGGCGCGATCGGGATCGACGCGGTACTCGACGGTGATCAGGACCGGACCGTGATCGGCGTCCGGTTCTCCCACGACCACGGGGGCCGGCCAGTGCCGCGAGGGCGCGAGGTCGGGCGCCTCTCCGCGCCGCAGCTGGAAGCGGACGGTGGCGGGCACGCCGAGGATCGTCATGGCGCCGGCCAGGACGAGCGCCGCGCGCAGTCCGGCGTGCGTCGCCACGGCGCCCCACAGGGCGCTGCCGCCGGCCATCCCGCCGAAGAACACCAGGAGATACACGGCCAGCCCGCGCCCGCGGACCCAGGGCGCCAGCGACGCCTGCGCGCTCGTGTGGAAGGTCGTCAGGAGGGCGATCCAGGCGGCCCCGCCGAGCGTCATCAGCAGGCAGACCAGGGCGTAGCTTTCCGCGAAGGCCAGCCCCCCGAGTATGAGACCGAACAGAAGGCTCGCCGCCTGGGCCAGCCTGTCGAACGACAGGGCCTGCCGCAACCGGGGAAGAAGGAGCGCCCCCGCGACGGCCCCGAGGCCGAAGCAGCCGAGCACCAGCCCGTAGGCCGTCGGACCGCATCCGAGCTGAAAGCGCAGCAGCACCGGGAGGAGCGCGAACATCGAGATGCCGCACACGATGAAGGCGCTCGAACGCAGGAGAACGGCGTGCAGGTCGGGCGCGTGCCGCGCGTAGCGCATCCCGGCGAGCAGCGCACCGAGGAGAGTTTCCGCCGGCAGCAGGCTCTGGCGCGGCGGTCTCTTCCAGCGGAACAGGACGACGACGACCCCGAGGAACGACACCGCGTTCAGGAGGAACGTGGCGCCGGGCCCGGCGGCGGCGAGGATCAGCCCCGCGACCGCCGGCCCGACGGCGCGCGCCAGGTTGACCGCGATGCCGTTGAGCGCGAGCGCCGACGGCAGATCGCGGCGGCCGACCAGCTCCGGGATGATCGCCTGCCAGGCCGGCGCGTTCAGGGCGTTTCCCGTTCCGATGAGGAAGGTGAACAGCAGGAGCACCCAGGCCTTCGCGAGGCCCAGGACCGTCAGAGCGCCGAGAGCGGCGCTGGCGAGGAGCATCCAGCTCTGCGTCACGATCAGGAGCCGCCGTCGATCGACCACGTCCGCCAGCGCCCCCGCCACGAGCGCCAGGAGGAAGACCGGCAGCGTGGTCGCCGCCTGGACCAGGGCGATCAGGATTGGAGATGTGGTGAGAGAGGTCATCAGCCAGGTCGCGCCGACGTCCTGCATCCAGGTGCCGACGTTCGACGCCAGGGCGGCGAGCCACAGGGCGCGGAACAGCGGCTGGCTCAGCGGCTCCCAGACGGGTGAAGCGGCCAGCGCCGGGCCGGCCGCGGGTGCTTCGGATGGAACGGGCTGTGCGTGCGGCTCGGTCATCGTGCCCCCAGGACCGATCTTTCCCCGACCCCATGATAGACCCGGCGGGCCGCCACCGAGTTTGCGAGGAGAACACTTCCATGGTAGATCTCCAGGCGACCTCGGCGGGAACGAACTGCAAGGCGGTCAATGGCGGGCGCGACTGCGCAGTCAGCACCTGCCAGGGAAGTCAGCGGGGACCGGCGATGAGGCCGGTCCCCGTCGGTCTCCCCCCGCTTCCCCGCTTCGATTCCCGTCACCCCGCCGCGACTGACGATGTCACCTCCCCGGGGTACCTTTCCGGACGCGTCGTCGCGGCGCCCGGACCCGGCCGCCGGGCCCCGGCGGGCTGGATTCCCAAAACGGCGCGGGGCGATTCACACGCGGGGGGCCGAGGACGAGCGTCGGTCCTGCAGGGACGATCGCCGGGAGAGGACGGCTGGTCGCGCCGCCCGCGTCGTTTTGTAACCGTCCCGGAACCCGGGCTTCAGGGAGTCGCGAGGCGATGTCGATCGTCCTGGACCAGTTGCTGAAGCGGTACGAAGGGCACGCGGTCGTGAACAACGTGTCCCTCGAGATCGCCGACGGAGAGTTCTTCGTCCTGCTCGGCCCGAGCGGCAGCGGCAAGAGCACGCTCCTCCGGATGATCGCCGGCCTGGCCGACGGCGACTCGGGGCGCGTCGTGCTGCACGGACGGGACGTGACCCGCCTGCCGCCGCAGGCGCGCGGCATCGGGCTGGTGTTCCAGAATTACGCCCTGTTCCGCCACATGACCGTGGCGGAGAACATCGAGTTCCCCCTGCGCGTCCGCAAGGTCGCGGCGGCCGACCGCCGGGGCCGGCGTGACGAGCTCCTGGAGCTCGTGGGTCTCGCCGGCCTGGGCCGCCGCTTTCCCGGGCAGCTCTCGGGCGGCCAGCAGCAGCGCGTCGCGCTGGCGCGGGCGCTGGCGCACCGGCCCGAGGTCCTGCTCCTCGACGAGCCGTTCGGGGCGCTGGACGCGCGCATCCGCACGGAGCTGCGCCGGACCGTGCACGACATCCAGCGCGAGCTCAAGATGACCACCCTGTTCGTCACCCACGACCAGGAGGAGGCGTTCGAGCTGGCGGACCGGATGGGCGTGATGAACTTCGGCCGGCTCCTCGAGCTGGGCCGCCCGAACGAGCTGTACCTGCGGCCGCAGACGGAGTTCGTGGCCTCCTTTCTCGGGACGGCCAACCTGATGGTCGGCGAGGTGACGCGCGACGGGGTGCGCCTCGGCCCGGTGCACTTCCCGCTCAGCACGCGGCCCGCGGCGGTCGGCGAGACGCGCCGCGTGCAGGTGCTGTTCCGCCCGGAGGACGTGGCGGTGAAGACGAGCGCCGAGGCCCTCGGCTGGCCGCTCCTTGGACAGGCGGTGGTCGAGGAGAGCGGCTTCAACGGATCGTTCGAGCGTCTGCGCCTGCGGCTGCCGAAGCTGCAGGGGGTCCGGCCGATTGCGCCACCCGCCCCCTTCGGAGGGGACTTCGTGCTGGTCGAAGCCTGGCGGTCGCAGCACCAGGCGCGTCGCTTTCCGCTGCGCGCGGGCGATCCCGCCTGGGTGGGGGTGCGGCGCGTGCACGCGCTGACCCATCCCGGTCTGAGCTTCCTCATGGTCACGGACGGATCGCCGGCGTCGCGCGCCACCCTGGAGGTGGGCACGCAGATGGCGCGCCTGGCGCACGCGCGCCTGACGGTCCTGTGCAGCGGTGCGGTCGGGGGACAGAGCGACGCCCTGGTGCAACGTGCGCGGGAATGGATCGGCGGCGGCCTGGCGGCCGTGGAGGCGCTGCCGTCCCCCGATCCGCCGGCGATGGCGGTCGCCCTGGAGGCGGCGCGGCAGCACTACGACCTGGTCGTGCACTCGATGCCCGCGCGGGGCCGCGTGGAGTTCTCGGAACGGCTGCTGCAGACGGGCGATCACAATCTGCTCCTCCTGCACGGTTCTCCGCCGATCCCCACACGAGCCCTGATCTGCGTCGCCGTCGGCGAGCCGGCCAAGGAGGACGTCCTGTTCGCGGGGCGTCTGGTGCGGCACCTCGGGGCCGAGGCGAAGATCATCACGGTGCTCGCGGATGACAGGGACCCGCACGCCATCCGTCACGCGGAGCGATTCCTGGCCGCGGGCACGCGCACCCTGTCGCTCCTGGGGGTCACGGCGAAGAGCGCCGTCCGCTACGGGTCGGTTCAGAAGGAGATCCTGTCCGAGCTGCAGGACGGGAGCCACGACCTTCTCGTCGTGGGGGCTCCCCTTCAGGCGTGGCGCTCGAGGGTGAACCTGACCGGGGTGATCGGGAGCGTCCTGGAGAGCGTCGGCGACAAATCGGTCCTGATCGTGCGCCCGCACCCCCTGGAGTGGTGGCGGTCATGAGACGGGCGCTCGTGCACGGCATCGCCCTGGTGTCGATCGCGGCGGGTCTCCTCCTGCCGCCGCCCGCGCGGGCCGACGTGACCCTGCTCAACGTCTCCTACGATCCGACGCGCGAGCTGTACCAGGAGATGAACGCCGCATTCGCCGCCTCCTGGAAGAAGAAGAGCGGGCAGGGCGTCACCGTCAACCAGTCGCACGGCGGCTCCGGCAAGCAGGCGCGCGCCGTCATCGACGGGCTGGAGGCCGACGTCGTGACGCTGGCCCTGGCCTACGACATCGACGCGATTGCCCAGGCCGGTCTTCTGCCGCGCAACTGGCAGACGCGGCTGCCGAACAACAGCGCCCCCTACACCTCGACCATCGTTTTCCTCGTGCGCAAGGGGAACCCGAAGGGGATCAAGGACTGGGACGACCTCGTCAGGCCGGGTGTGGCGGTCGTCAGCCCCAACCCGAAGACCTCCGGCGGCGCCCGCTGGAACTACCTGGCGGCCTGGGGATACGCCCTCAAGAAGAATGGCGGCGACGAGGCGAAGGCGAAAGACTTCGTGACGCGTCTGTACAAGAACGTGCCGATCCTGGACACCGGAGCGCGCGGAGCGACCGTGTCCTTCGTCGAGCGCGGCATCGGCGACGTGCTCATCGCCTGGGAGAGCGAGGCGATCCTGGCCGAGCGTGAGCTGGGGAAGGGGAAGTTCGAGATCGTGGCCCCCTCCGTCAGCATCCTGGCCGAGCCGCCCGTCGCCCTCATCGACCGGGTCGCCGCGAGGCACCACACCAAGGACGTGGCCCAGGCCTACCTCGACTACCTGTACACCCCGGAGGGGCAGGAGATCGCGGCGCGACACTACTACCGCCCGCGGCTCCAGGCGACCGCGACGAAGTACGCCGCGCAGTTCCCGAAACTGACGCTGTTCACGATCGACGAGGTCTTCGGCGGCTGGGCTAAGGCGCACAGGACGCATTTCGCCGACGGCGGCCTCTTCGACCAGATCTACCAGCCGGGGAGGTGAGCCGATGGCGGAAGGTCGAGCGCGGCGCGGCGTGGTCCTGCCCGGATTCGGGCTGGCGATGGGCTTCACCCTCGCGTACCTCGGCCTCGTCGTCCTGATCCCCCTGGCGACGATCCCGCTCAGGACCGCCACGCTGACCTGGGGACAGTTCTGGGAGACGGTCACGGCGCCGCGGACCCTGGCCGCCTATCGCCTCAGTTTCGGCGCCTCGTTCGCCGCGGCGCTCGTCAACGCCGTGTTCGGCCTGCTCGTCGCCTGGGTCCTCGAGCGGTACGACTTCCCCGGGAAGAGACTCGTCGACGGGCTGGTCGATCTGCCGTTCGCCCTGCCGACCGCGGTGGCGGGGATCGTCCTCACCACCTTCTACGCGGGGAACGGCTGGGTCGGCCAGTATCTTGAGCCGCGCGGGATCAAGGTCGCCTACACGCCGCTGGGCATCGTGGTGGCCCTGACGTTCGTCGGCCTGCCGTTCGTCGTGCGCACCGTGCAGCCGGTCCTGCGCGACCTCGACATCCAGGTCGAGGGGGCCGCGGCCAGCCTGGGCGCCAGCCGCCTGCAGACGTTCGGGCGGGTCATCCTGCCGGAGATCGTGCCGGCCACCCTCACCGGCTCCACCCTGGCCTTCGCCCGCGCGCTCGGCGAGTACGGGTCGGTCATCTTCATCGCGGGCAACATGCCGATGCGCTCCGAGATCACGCCGCTCCTGATCATGATCAAGCTGGAGCAGTTCGACTACGCCGGGGCCACGGCGATCGCCCTGGTGTTCCTCCTGGCCTCGTTCGTCCTGCTCTTCCTCGTCAACGTGATGTCGCTCAGGCAGCGGGCGGCGTCGTCCTCCGCCTGAGGATTCGCCGTGCGCCCGCGCCATCTCAGCGAGCCGCGCGCCGTGCGCTGGGTCCTCACCGGGACGGCGCTCGCCTTCCTCGTGCTCTTCCTCTTCCTGCCTCTCGTGGTGGTGTTCACGGAGGCGCTGCAGAAGGGTCTCGGCGTCTACGTCTCCGCCATCCGGGAGCCGGTGGCGCTGGCGGCGATCCGGCTGACGCTGCTCGTCACGGTCCTGGTCGTGCCGCTCAACGCCGCGTTCGGCGTTGCGGCGGCCTGGGCGATCGCCAAGTTCGAGTTCCGGGGAAAGAACCTCCTCACGACCCTCATCGACCTGCCGTTCAGCGTTTCGCCGGTCATCTCGGGGATGGTCTTCGTCCTGCTGTTCGGGGCCCAGGGTCTGGCGGGGCCCTGGCTCCTGGCGCGCGGCGTCAAGGTCATCTTCGCCCTGCCGGGGATCGTGCTCGCCACCCTGTTCGTGACCTTCCCGCTGGTCGCCCGCGAGCTGATCCCCCTGATGCGATCGCAGGGGAACGACGAGGAGGCCGCGGCACTGACGCTCGGCGCCGGCGGCTGGCAGACGTTCTTCCGGATCAGCCTGCCCAAGATCAAGTGGGGTCTTCTGTACGGTGTCGTCCTGTGCGCGGCCCGGGCGACGGGTGAGTTCGGGGCCGTGTCCGTGGTCTCGGGGCACATCCGGGGGGTCACCAACACCATTCCGCTGCACGTCGAGATCCTCTACAACGAGTACCAGTTCGCGGCCGCGTTCGCGGTCGCCTCGCTCCTGACCCTCCTGGCGGTCCTGACCCTTGTCGTCAAGGGGATCATCGAATGGCGCGCGGGCTCGGGGGGCGCGTGAGCGGCGCTGCTATCATGGAGCATGCGGACGAGCCGCTGAACCGATGCGCCGCCTGAGTCTCGGGTCCCTCCTGACCCTGGTCAATGTTGGCCTGGTGACCGCCGCCGTCGTCTGCGTGGTCCTGGCCGCGGCCGGTCTCCTGCGGCGGCTGGCCGACGAGCAGACGCTGGCCCGGGTCGGTCTCGCCGGCTCCACCGCCCTCCGGGCCGTCGAGCGCGCCGGCGGGGATCTGAGCACCTCGGCCCGCCTGCTGGCCGAGCGGCCGGCGCTCTCCCGGTTGATCGAGGGGCGCGACGTGCCGGGCCTGCAGGACCTGCTCGGTCGGTTGCGGCGGACCGGCCGTTTGTCGGGGTGCGCCGTGTTCGTCGACGGCGGCCTGCTGGCGCGCGACGGCGGCGCGATTCCCTGGGACGAGATCGCCCGCCCGCCGCACGACCCAGGTTATCGATTCGTCGCGGGCCCCCGGCCCGGGACGCCGCTCGTCCTGGCCGCCTGGTCCGCCGTGTCGTCGGCGCCGCAGGCCGGCGTGGGGGTGGCGCTCGTCCTCGACCGGGAGTTCGCCCAGGCCATCACGCGTCAGGCCGGTCTTCCGGTCGCCATCCTGGACCGCGGCGACGCGCTCCAGGATGCGCCGCAGGCCTCGATCCGATCCCGCGTCCTCGACAGCGAGGAGCCGGTCGCCGAGCGCCTCGATGAGGCCGGTCTGTACCTGTCGGTGCAGCCGCTGCGCGCGCCGGGTGGCCAGGTCGCGGGCCTGATCGAGACGAGTCTCCCGTCGGCCGGTGCGCTCCCCTCGCAGCGGCGCTTCCTGCGCTCTCTCTTCCTGATCGCCCTGGTCGTGGGCGGCCTGGCCGCCCTGTCCAGCGTCCTGTTCGCCCGGCGCCTGGTGCGGCCGCTCGAGGCCCTCCAGGAGGTCACGGCGCGTATCGGCCTGGGGGATCTGTCGACGCCGGTCCCGCGCCTTCCCGGGGCGGAGATAGGTGCTTTGGCCTCGACCATGGAGGAGATGCGCGGCCACCTCCTGCACCTGACTGCCGAGCTGCGCCAGAGGCAGGCGGAGGCGGAGGCGATCCTCACAGGCATCGTGGAGTCGGTCTTCTCGGTCGACCGCGAGAGACGCATCCGCTACTTGAACCCGCAGGCCGCGGCGTTTCTGGGCGTGCGGCCGGAGGCGGCGATCGGCCGCTTCTGCGGCGACATCCTGAACCCGCAGGGTCCGGAGGGGGTGCGCCCCTGCGAGGAGCGCTGCCCGATCGTGCACGCGCGCTTCCGCGGCAGCGCCCGGGCCACCGAGGACCTGCTGCTCGCCTCGGGCGAGCGCAGGAGCGTCGTGATCACCAGCGCCCCCGCGGGGGACGACGGCAACGGCGACCGGACGGGCGCGCGGGCCCCCTTCGACTCCGCCCGGCAGTTCCAGGTGATGCGCGACGAGACCGAGGTCGAGGCGACGCGCCGCCTGCGCGACACCGTGCTGGCCAACATCACGCACGAGTTCAGGACACCGCTGTCCGCGCAGCTCGCCTCCATCGAGCTCCTGCGCGACCGTCTGGCGGACCTGACGACGGACGAGGCGCGTGATCTGGTCCTGTCGCTCGAGCGCGGCACCCTGCGTCTGACGCAGCTCATCGACAATCTGCTGGAGAGCGTCCGGATCGACGCCGGGCACGACTCGATCCGTCGCCAGCCGGTGGCTCTGGAGGAGGTGGTCGACGAGGCGGTCGATCTCGCCTCCCCCCTCCTCGCCCTGCGGGAGCAGACGCTGAACGTCGACCTGCCGTACCCGCTGCCCGCGGTGAGCGGCGACGCGCCCCGGCTCGTGCAGGTGTTCGTCAACCTGCTCGCGAACGCCAACAAGTTCGCGCCCGCGGGCTCGGCGATCGGCATCGGGGGAGAGACGCGCGGCCGGGAGATCGTGCTGTGGGTCGAGGACGAGGGGCCGGGCCTGCCGCCCGAGGCGGGCGACCGCCTGTTCGAGCGCTTCATGCGGGCCGCCGGTGAGGAGCCGCGGGAGAGCGGCATGGGCCTGGGCCTGTTCATCGTGAAATCGATCGTCGAGAGACACGGCGGACGGGTGGAGGCGGGGGACCGCGGCGGCGCCGCGGGAACGCGCATGTGCGTTATCCTGCCGGCGGGAGGGGGTCGATGAAGGTCCTCGTGGTCGACGACGACCTGGAGCTTCTGCGGCTCATCGCGTTCGCGCTGCGCCAGGCGGGCTACATGGTCCTCGAGGCGCAGGACGGTCCGTCGGGTGCCGCCGCTTTCGAGAGCGAGCGCCCCGACCTGGTGGTGCTCGACGTGAACATGCCGCGCCTGAACGGCTTCGAAGTCCTGAAACGGATCCGCGCCGCCTCGGCCACGACCCCGGTCATGATGCTCACGGTCCGCTCGGCCGAGGAGGACCAGGTGCAGGGGCTCGACCTCGGCGCCGACGATTACCTGGCCAAGCCGTTCAGCCCGCGCACGCTGCTGGCGCGGGTGCGGGCGCTGCTGCGCCGCGCGGGAGTCGACAAGCCCGCGCCGCTGTCGTCCGGCGATCTCGTCCTCGACCTCGAGACCCAGTCTGTGCGGGTGCGCGGCGGTGCGCCGCTGCGGCTGACCAACCTCGAGGCGCGCCTCCTGCAGTTCCTTCTGGCCAACGGCGGCCACACGCTGCCGCTCGAGAGACTGACGTCGCACGTCTGGGGCTACCGCGGGATGGGGGACCGCCAGCTGCTGAAGCAGCTGGTCCACCGCCTGCGCCGGAAGATCGAGGACGATCCGTCCGCGCCGCGCTACCTCGTCACCGTCAGCGGGCTGGGCTACGCCCTCTACCCGTCACCCGAGAAGGCCTGAGCCGATTCGCCCGCCGTCGCCGCCGGCCGCACGCGCGGCCGCAGCGGGTAGTGTCTCGCGCGCCAGCCGTCCAGGCCGCCCAGGAGCGGCCGGACGCGCTTGATGCCGTGCCGGTGCAGGAGGAGCGCCGCCCGGGCGCTCGTCGCCTCGTTCGGTCAGGTGCAGTAGAGGACGATGTCGCGGTCGCGCGGGATTTCCATGTGCCGCGCGTCGAGATCATCGGGCGACAGGTGGATCGCGCCGGGGATGTGGTGCGGCTCGGAGTCGACGTCGAGGGCGTGGCGAAGGTCGACGATGACGATCTCCTCGCCGCGGTCGAGCCGCTCCTTCAGTTCCTCGGGCGTGATCCGGGCGACCCGCAGGACGCGCAGGAAGCGCCGCCTCTGCCAGAATTTCGTCAGGACGTACGCGGCGAGCGCACCGCCGAGGAGGAGGACCGCCCACTCTCCGAGCCGGAGCGCCATCCCGGCCATCCTCTCGAGCTGCGCGCTGAACAGATAGCCGATTCCGGCGAAGGTCCCGGCATACAGAAGGGCTCCCACGCCGGCGAACAGCAGGAACCGGGGGAGGCGCATGCCGAAGATCCCGGCGAGCGGGGGCGCCGCCGTGCTCAGGCCCGGGATGAACTTCGCCACGACGAGCGATCGGACCCCGTAACGTCCGAACATCTGCTCGGTCTTGCGCACGCACGAATCCGGCTCGAGAGAGATGCGACACAGGAAATTGAGAACCGGCACCCCGCGCCGTCGGCCGAGCTCGTACCACAGCGTGTCAGCCAGAAGCGAGGCCACGACCGACACCAGGAGGATGAGGGCGAGGCTCAGGCGCTGCGATCCGGCCAGGGCACCGGCGGCGAGAAGCAGGGGGATTGCCGGGATGGGCAGGCCGAGCTGCTCCGCCGCCATCCACGCGAACAGGACCGAGTAGCCGTGGCGCAGGATGAAATCGAGGGTCTCGCTCAAGTCAGATCAAACACCAGGATGTCGGCGTGAGGGTACGCGGCGGCCTCGGCGTGCCTCCCGATGGCCCCGGATTTCGGCGGCTCCGCGCCCGCGATCGTCAGTCTGGTCTCGTCGCTCACGGCGGCACCGTCCCCGGCGACCAGCGGCCGGCCATTGAGCATGCCCGCTCCGCGCGCCAGGTGCACCCAGGCCTGGCGCCCCGGCCCGAGCGCGTGGACGGCGGTCTGCCCCGGGGCGAGCCGGGTCCCGAAGAGCGCGACGTCCTGGTGCAGCCTGACCGAGCCGTCCCGCCCGTCGCACGACGCCAGAAGGACGAGGCGGCCGCGCCGGCTCTCCTCCGGGATGATCTTCTGCTCGTACGCCGGCGACAGGCCAGGCGTGTCCGGAATGATCCAGATCTGCAGGAAGTGGACCTCCTCGCTCTTCGAGTGGTTCCACTCGCTGTGTGTGATGCCGGTCCCGGCGCTCATCCGCTGCACGTCGCCGGGCCGGATGACCGACGACGTCCCGGTGCTGTCCTTGTGCTCGAGCGCCCCGTCCAGGACCAGGGAGATGATCTCCATGTCGCGATGGGAGTGCGGCGAGAAACCCCGTCCCGGCTCGACATAGTCGTCGTTGATCACGCGCAGCGTCCGGAACCCCATGTGATCGAGGTCGCGGTAATCGCCGAACGAGAAGGTATGGCTGCTGTCCAGCCAGTCGAACTTCGTGCCGCCCCGCTGGTCGTGCGCCCGGATCGCGATCAAGCCGACCTCCCCTCGAACGACAGCCCGGCCTCGGCCCACTCCTGCTTTCCGCCGCCGTAATGTCTCACGTTCGTGTACCCCAGCGCCGCCAGCTCACGGGCGACGTTCAGAGACGAGTGTCAGGTGGGTCCCGAGCAGTAGACGATGATCTCGGCGTCCTTCTCGGGAAGGACCGCGGGGGCCAGGGCCGCCACCCGGTCGGGCGGAATGTTGAACGCGCCGGGAAGGTGCGCGTCCTCGAACATCATGGGCGACTGGGACTCAACCAGAAAGAATCGTTCCTTGCGATCCATCTTGTTCTTCAGCTCGTCACGCGTCACTTCGAAGTCCATGGAAGATGTCCCTCCCCAACCGCGCACCTTACCGATGCGGCTGCACGACTTTGGGATTCATGATACGGGAAAAGACAGGGAGGGGTGTCGGGGAGAAGAGCGACCTCAGTTGCAGTCGCCGGAGGAGGGGACGCCGACCCTGCCGTTGCTCGCCACCGTGTAGATCCCGGGAACACCGCCGACGACCGACCGGACGAGATAGAAGAACGCCTGACCGACCGCCGGATTGACGCTGTCGGGGTCGTTCGACGTGTCGGTCTCGGTGATGTCGTTCGCGACGCAGAGGACCGGGCCGAGATCGATAGGGTTCGATTGAGCGACGATCGACTTGACGCTGCCGCGGATCACGTCGTAGAGCGCGCCCGGGACCATTCCCCAGCGGAACACGTTTCGCTCCCCCCCGAACATCGACACCCACTGCAGCGGGTCGCCCGCCATCGACTGGTTCAGGAGGATGGTCAGCGAGTCGGAGAAGCTGTCGGCGACCGCCAGGTCCGGCTTGCCGTCGCCGTTGAAGTCGCCGGCCCCCAGCGCCACCGGCAGATCCCGCGTCCCGAAGTAGCCGGCGCTCACGAAGTGGCCCGTGCCGTCTCCCAGGAGGAGCGACACGTTGTTGTCGTCGGTATTGGCGACTGCGGCGTCGACCTTGCCGTCCAGGTTGAAATCCGCCAGGACCAGCGCGGTGGGGGAGAGCCCGGCCGGGCTTTCGATGATGGCTCCGCCACCGCCCGGCAGGACGGTGATGGAATTGGAGCCGCTGTTGGTGACCACGATGTCCGCAATACCGTCGCCGGTGACGTCGTCGCCGGCCATTCCGGAGGGCTGCAGGCCGACGGGGACGGAGACGGGGGAGCCGCTCACGCCTCCCGCGCCGTTCGACAGGGCGACCGAAATCGAGCCCAGGGCGCTGAAGCTGATGGCCGCGTCGGCGAAGGCGTCTCCGTTGAAATTTCCGAGGGTCAGGTCGGTCGGGATCCCGCCCAGGATCGTGCAGACCGACGCGCCGAAGGCGCCGTTGCCATTCGCTCCGGTTCCGCGCCTCGTGCACAACTGGCTCGTTCCCTCGCAGACCACGGCGAGGTCGGATAGAAGATCACCGGAGATGTCGCCCGTCGCGATCGAGACCGGGCCCGTGCAGCCGGTCGAGAAGTTGTAAGTGCCGAACGAGGTGCCGTTTCCCTGGAGGTAAGTCATGTTGTCGCTGCCGTTGTTGGCCGTGACCAGGTCGACGTTGCCGTCGCGATTGTAGTCGGCGGCCACGATGGCCGACGGAGTCGTGCCTGCACCCACCGGAGAGCCAGGCGCCGAGAAGCCCCCCGCCCCGTCGCCGTAAACGATGCTGACGTTGCCCTGCGCCTGGTTGGCGGCAGCCAGGTCGGGCCTGCCGTCCTTGTTCAGATCGGCGGCGACGACCCCCTGCGGGTAGGCGCCGCTCGCCAGAGCCACCTTGCTCCCGAGGAGGAACGCCCCCGAGCCGGTGTTCAGCAGGATCGACAGCGTGTTCCCGGTCAGGTTGACCGTGACCAGGTCGAGGTTGTCGTCCTGGTTGAAATCGCCAAGCGTCGCGGTGTTCGGGACCGGCCCGGTGTTGACGAGGGACGGCGCCCCGAACCCGCCCGCGCCGTTGCCGAGCAGGGTCGCCGCCTGACCGACGCCGCTCACCTTGGAGAGGGTCACGAAGAGGTCCGGCTTGCCGTCCTTGTTGACGTCGGCGAGGACCGTCGCCCGCGGCCCGAAGCCGGGCGACAGCAGCGTCGGGCTCCCGAAGCCGCCGCTGCCGTTGTTGAGGTACACCCCCACCTTGTCCGTGCCGTATTCGCAGACGATGAGGTCGGCGTCGCCGTCATTGTCCAGATCGCCGGCGGTCAGCCCCTGGGGCTGTGTGCCGGCGCCGGTGGCGAGCGTGGTCGTGAGCGCGAACTGTCCGGTCCCGTCGCCGCCCCAGATCTGGATCGATGCGGAGGTGCTGTTGACCACAGCCAGATCGGCCTTGCCGTCCTTGTTGAAGTCGGCCGTGATCACCTGCTTCGGGTAAGTCCCGACGGTATACTGCACAGGGGTGCCGAAGTGTCCCGCCCCGTCACCGGTCATCGTGACCAGCGTATTCAGGGAGGCGGCGATCACGGCGACGTCGATCTTGCCGTCGCCGTTCCAGTCGCCGACGGCCATGCCGGACATGGTGGTCCCGAGCACCTGGCTGCTGATCTTCGCTCCGTAGCCGCCGTGACCGTCGTTCAGGTTGACGGTGACCTCCTGGGTGCGCAGGTTCGCGGTGATCAGATCGGGAAGACCGTCGCCGTTGGTGTCGGTGAACGCCACGGCCGACGGAAGCGAGCCGACCGCCAGGCCCTTCACGCGGCGGAAGGTGCCGTCGCCGAACCCCTTCACCAGACCGAGCGAGTCGTCCAGCTGGTCGACGCTGACGATGTCGAGCAGCCCGTCACCGTCGAAATCGATGGCAATCGCCCCGACCGGATGGTTGCCGGTTCCGATGTCCCGGCGCGATTTCAGGGACGACTGGGCGGATGCAGGGGAGGCGACCAGGATGAAAAGGAGCAGGGACAGCGCTGCGTTCGGCCCCGGACGGGCCCTCGGATGCCCCCAGTGTTCCATCGAGCGGCGCCTTGACCCCAATCGAGTCGAGAGTCGGTGGAGCAGGGCAATTTTCACGATGCGAATGTTGTAGATACCCTAAAACAGTGGATTGTCAAGCAGATATCGACAGCATACGGCGGGGCATATCGCAGGGACGCGCGAGTTCGACGGACGGGGAATTTTCCACGCCGGGTGCGTGAATCCTGAAGCCGGCGCGCACCGTCAGTAGCGTCCCATTCCGACACGACTTCGCGGCGGGGCCGAGGAGGCGACGAAAATGAAAGCGACCGGGACGAGACGCGTGCGGTCGATCATCGAACCGCAGCAGGTGCTCGAAGGGGCGGGAGTGCGGCTGAAGCGGAGCATCGCGACGAGAGAGGTCGACTACCTCGACCCGTTCCTGCTCTTCGATGACTTCGGGTCGCACGACATGAGGGACTACGAAGCGGGGTTTCCGCTGCATCCGCACAGGGGGATCGAAACCGTCACGTACATGCTGTCGGGGGCGGTGCGCCACAAGGACACCCTCGGGAACGCCGGCAGCATCGGCGCCGGGGACATCCAGTGGATGACCTCCGGGCGCGGCATCATGCACGAGGAGATGCCGCAGGTCCGCCCGGAGGGGATCGCCGGCTTCCAGCTCTGGGTCAACCTACCGGCCAGGGTCAAGATGACGAAGCCGCGCTACCAGGACGTGCGGTCGGGCCGCATCCCCGAGATCGAGACACGGGACGGCGCCCGGGTCAGGGTGGTCGCCGGGACGGCGGGCGACACGCGCGGAGCCGTGACCGACATCGCCGCCGATCCGACCTATCTCGATGTCCTCGTCCCGCCCAAGAGCACCTACCGCGAGCGGATCGAGCCGGGGCACACGGCGTTTGCCTACGTGTTCCAGGGGAGCGCGACCTTCCCCGGCCCCGGCGACGAGACGATCACGGTCCACGAGCCGCGTCTCGTGGTCCTGGGCGACGGCGACGAGGTTCGCGTCACGACCGGCACCGAGCCGGCGCGCTTCCTGCTCGTCTCCGGCAAGCCGCTCAACGAGCCGATCGCCCGCTACGGCCCGTTCGTCATGAACACGCGAGCCGAGATCGAGCAGGCGCTGGAGGACCTGAGGCGCGGCACGTTCGTGAAGGAGTGACGGGGCCCGTCAGGACGAGCCCTTCGACTCCCAGCGCACGACCTTGAGATCCAGGACGCAGATGGCGTAGAGCCGATCGGCAGGGATGGGCGCGCCCCCGGGCGGGGGGCGCGCTCAAGGCGCGGCCGCGGGTGGCGCCGTCGTGGTCAGCGTGACCGGCACGCCGCCGCGCAGCACCATCACCGTGACCGGGTCGCCCGGGTTCAGGCTGGTGATCTTCTGGCGGATGATCGTCAGGCTGTTCGGCCCCGACAGGGGAATCCCGAGAATGGCCAGGATGATGTCCCCCCCGACGATCAGGTCCTCCTCGCCGATCGTGGCCTTGATCGATCCCGCCTTCAGGCCGAGGCGATCGGCCGGGGAGCCGGCGGCTACGCGCTGCACCAGCAGGCCGATTCCCGGAGGCGGAATGTTGAACACCTGCGCCAGGTCGCCCGAGAGCATGTAGCCCGAGACACCGCTCCAGAACGATTTCTGCTCCAGGAGCTGCCGCGCCACCTTGGAGGTGACCGCGAACCCGAGCCCTTCCGAGCCGCCCGAGTGGGACAGGATGTAGGAGACGATGCCGATGACCTCCCCCTGCATGTTGAACATCGGCCCGCCGGAGTTCCCCTGGTTGATCGCCGCGTCGGTCTGGAAGAACTCCGCCCGTGACATGCCGCTGAACGTCGCGTTCGGCTTGCGGCGCGCGCTGATATACCCGACCGTCAGGGTATGGCTGACGCCCAGGGGGGCGCCCACCACGAACACCGACTCGCCGACCTCGACCGCGTCCGAATCGCCGAGCTTCGCCACGAACGGCGACTTGGGCGGCTTTTCGAGCTGCAGGAGAGCGACGTCGGCCGACGGCTCGGACGACAGGACCCTCGCCTTGAGCGACTCGCCGGTCAGGAACTGCACCTCGATCGCGTCGGCGGTCTGCACCACGTGCGCCGCGGTCAGCACCTTGCCGTCCGGAGAGACCAGCACGCCGGAGCCGAGGCCGGAGATGCTGACCGGCTGCCCCTGTGGCATCGTCGGCAAGCCGGTCTCCTGCGTGTGGATCTCCACGACCGCCGGGTCCACCCGCCTGAAGACCTCGGACAGCGCCTGCGTCGCGGCGCGGGCAGGGGACGCGCCGGCGCATATCAAGATGATGGAGAGGTGAACGGCGGTGCGTGACCTCATCATGGAACCCTCCGGGATCGCGGACTCGGGCGGGGGGAGTATGGCGGAGAGGGTGGGATTCGAACCCACGGTGAGGTTTCCCCCACACACGCTTTCCAAGCGTGCTCCTTCAGCCACTCGGACACCTCTCCGCGGGAAGCGTGTGCTCGGGCTGACGGAATCGGGCCGGATGATAGACCGCCCGTGGGGCGGAGTCAACGCGACATCCGGCGAATTTCCAGGGCCTTCTGGGGTCATGACCCGATTGTCCGGCCGCCGCCGGGGTCCTATAAGACGACCAGACTCACAGGAGGCCGTCGGGTTCTTATGCCGGCAGACAGAAGGGCCAGGCTCTCGTCACGGAACCTCAACGATCTGCTCCTCGAGGCGCCCGCCGGCCGCCACATCGCGCAACTGCACAAGGATCGGCAGACTCTTACGGAATCGGTCTGCGAGTTCGCCTCTTCGGGGCTGCGCCGGGGTGACTCCGTCATCCTGATTGCGGCGGCCTTCCACACGGAGCGCTACCTGCACTCTCTGAAGGAGGTCGGTCTGGACGCACGCGAGCTGAAGGAGTCGGGGCAACTGGTCGTACGGGATTCGCAGGAGCTGCTGGGCCGGTTCATGCGGTACGGCAAGCCCCGGCGCGACGACCTCCTGGCGACGCTCGGTCCCACCATCGAGGCCGCCCAGGCCGGCGGCTGGAGCGGGATGCGCGTCTACGGCGAGATGGTGAGCGACCTGTGGCGCTCCCGTAACACGGCGGCGTCCATCCAGTTGGAGACCTACTTGAATGATCTCGCGCGGATGTACCGGTTCTGCCTGCTGTGCTGCTACGAGTTGGGAGACGCCGACACGACCTCCTACGCGCGCGCCTCCGAAGAGGTCGCCCGGACCCACTCCGATCTCCTCCCGGCCGCCTGCTAGACCTTCCTCAGGACGATGAAGTCCTTGTTCTGCATTCCCCTCCAGCGGTGGCACACCTCGTACCCCTCGCGGCTGCCGTCGTCGTTGGTGTTCCCCTCGATCGTTTCGAGGACGTCGGGGCGGCACGAGAGCACGATGCCGGTGTGCGTCCAGTCGCTCCCGGTGCGGCGGTTGAGGAACAGGGAGCCCGGAGGCACGCGGTCCGGAACCAGGCCCGGGGAGCCGGCGAGAAACAGGTCGCGCTCCCTGGCGCCGGCGGCGAGGGAGTCGCAGGAGATCGACGGAGTCAACGGCGGCTCGGCCCCGAGCGTCCGGCACGCCTGCCCGAGAATGAAGCAGACGAAGCCGGCGCACCAGGGCCATTCCGGTCCCTGGCGTCCGTCCATGTAGAGCCGGACCCAGGGCCCCATGTTCTGGCCGCCGATCTCGCGGGGCGCGCTCCTGAGATGTCTGCGGGCGTAGAGGCAAACGAGATCGCCCAGATTCCTGCCTTTCGCAGGGATCGCCTTCAGGGCGTCGGTCATGGGACCGACCAGGGCGGCGAACGTCCTTCTGCCCACACGACCGTCCCTGCGGAGGCCGGACTGCTCCTGGAACTGCCGGACGGCGTGCTCGGTGGCAGGGCCGAAGTAGCCGTCGATCACGACCTGCTGACCGTCGAGGCAGAGCCACTCCTGGACGATGGAGACCTGACGGCCCCGGTCTCCCTTTCTGTAACTCCGGTCGAGTTCGAATTCGCCCAAGAAACCCCCGACAACGATTTGCCCGAGCGGCCCCGCTTGCGCTAGATTGGGTCAACCGGGATGAATCTAAGCGATGATCGGCTTCATCATTATGCACGTGAAACCCTCTGGAAGATGGTCGTTATGATGGGTGCGAGGTCGCGCCGGAACCTGATACCTGCCATGCTGGGTGTTGCCCTGCTCGCCTTGGCCGCCTGCGCGCGAAGCGGCGAGGCGGCCGGCCCGCAGGCCGTTGTCCCCGCGCCCCGGTGGGAAGGAGACGCAATGAAGACGTTCGCCAAGCCGTCCGACGAAGAGATCCGCAAGCGCCTGACGCCGGAGCAGTACCAGGTCACGCAGAAGGAAGGGACCGAGCCGGCCTTCCGGAACGAGTACTGGGACAACCACCGGGACGGCATCTACGTGGACGTCGTTTCGGGAGAGCCCTTGTTCTCGTCGATCGACAAGTTCGAGTCGGGGACCGGCTGGCCCAGCTTCACCCGGCCGCTCGATCCGGCCAACGTGACCACGAAGACCGACCGGACCCTGTGGATGTCGCGCACCGAGGTGCGCTCGAAGCACGCCGACTCGCACCTGGGACACGTATTCGACGACGGTCCCGCCCCGACCGGCCAGCGCTTCTGCATGAACTCGGCGGCCCTACGCTTCGTGCCGGTCGAGAAGCTCGAGGAGGAAGGGTACGGCCAGTACCTGCCGCTGTTCGGGAAGCCCGCGCCGGCGGGCGATGCGGCGAAGCCGGCCGGCACCGTCAAGCCCGCCGCCTCGAAGACGTCCACCGGCCGGCGCGAGGTGGCCGTGCTCGCCGGCGGCTGCTTCTGGGGGATGGAGGAGATCCTGCGCGGCATCCCGGGTGTCGTCGAGACGATCGCCGGCTACACCGGAGGCACGACCCCGAACGCCACCTACGAGGACGTCCACACCGGCAGGACCGGCCACGCCGAGTCGGTGCGCATCGTCTTCGATCCGGACAAGCTGTCCTACGAGGACTTGCTCGGGTGGTTCTTCCGCATGCACGACCCGACGACCCCGAACCGCCAGGGGAACGACGTCGGCACCCAGTACCGCTCGGCCATCTTCTACGAGAACGACGAGCAGAAGCGCATCGCAGAGAAGGTCAAGGCGAGCGTCGACGCCTCGGGGAAGTGGAAGCGCCCGATCACGACCGAGATCGTCGCCGCGACCGAGTTCTGGCCGGCCGAAGACTACCACCAGAACTATCTCCAGAAGCACCCCGGCGGGTACACCTGCCACTACCTCCGCGACTGACGAGCGCGTTCCTCGACGGAAGGGGGGCGAGATGAAAAATTTCAGCGCCGGGAGGTCGCGCCGGTCAACGGGTTTCGCGCCGCCTCTCTCGACGTTCTCCGCCGAACGCTCGCCGGTCGGCGGCTTGCCGGAAGGCGGTCTCCCGCGCACACGATTTCCACAGGCTCGCCCACAGACTAAACACTAGAAAGCTCAGGATGTTGTGTCACGCCTGTGGACGGCCCCCAACATTTTGTGTTCGCCCCTTGACACGTCCCCGGTCGGTGGATATTCTCCGAGCATCGCGGCCGAGGCGCGTTTCGTCACCGCGAGCGTGAGTGCTGGACCCTCGGTCGGAGGTCGCGCGACCCCATCTGCGAGACGGTGGCCGTGCTTTTCCCGGGAGGTCAGACGCCCCGGGCGGGGTCGTTTCGTCGTGAAAATCGGGATGCCGTGGCAGGGCGAGGGTAGTCCAAACGTCGGTCGGAAGCCATTCAGGATGGCCCGACCTTTTCGGGGGCATCGATGAAGAAGGAATCCGAGCTCAAGGAGCGGAGACCCGATTCAACTTCACGGACCGACCGCAAGGCCGAGGTCCGCACCTCGACCGGTTACCAGGGAGCGCTGACGCTCAGGAAAGCGGCCGAGGGCCTGACCCTCGAGCGCTATTTCACCCGCCCCGGGATCGACACGTTCGACGAGGTCGAATGGGACATCCGCCCCGCCGTCATCGGCAGCGAGAAGGGGGAGATCGTCTTCGAGCAGAAGGACGTCGAGGTCCCCAAGTTCTGGTCGCAGACCGCCACCAACGTGGTCGCGTCGAAGTATTTTCGCGGCACTCTGGGCACGCCGGAGCGTGAGCGCAGCGTGAAGCAGCTCATCGGCCGCGTCGTGCGCACGATAGGCGGCTGGGGCCGCGCCCAGGGATACTTCAACACCGAGGCCGACGCGCAGACATTCGAGGCTGAGCTGAAGCACCTGCTCGTCTACCAGAAGATGTCGTTCAACTCGCCGGTGTGGTTCAACGTCGGTATCGAGCCGAAGCCGCAGTGCTCGGCGTGCTTCATCAACTCGGTCGAGGACACGATGGACTCCATCCTCTCCCTGGCCAAGACCGAGGGGATGCTGTTCAAGTACGGCTCCGGCACCGGCTCGAACCTGTCCCCCATCCGCTCGTCGAAGGAGCTGCTCGCGGGCGGAGGCACCGCGTCCGGCCCTGTGTCGTTCATGAAGGGGTACGACGCCTTCGCCGGCGTCATCAAGAGCGGGGGCAAGACGCGGCGCGCCGCCAAGATGGTGATCCTCAACATCGATCACCCCGACATCGTCGAGTTCATCAAGTGCAAGCAGGAGGAGGAGAAGAAGGCCTGGGCGCTGATCGACGCGGGCTACTCGTCGGCCCTCGACGGCCCCGCTTATTCGTCCGTCTTCTTCCAGAACTCCAACAACTCGGTCCGCGTCACCGACGACTTCATGAAGGCGATCGAGAACGGCGCCGACTGGGACACGAAGCGGGTCCTGGGCGGCCAGCCGTTCGAGACGTTCAGGGCGCGCGACCTGATGAAGATGATCAGCGAAGCCGCCTGGGCCTGCGGCGATCCCGGGATGCAGTTCGACACGACGATCAACGACTGGCATCCCTGCCCGCGCAGCGGCCGGATCAACGCCAGCAACCCGTGCGTCACGGGGGACACGCTGGTGGCGACGTCCGAGGGGCTGGTTCCGATCAAGCAGCTCGTGGGGCAGAAGGTCGTGCACGTCGTTGGGAAGGAGGGCGACCTCGTTCCCGTGACGGAAATCTTCCGTACCGGTGTCAAGCCGGTCTACCTCCTGCGCACCAAGTCCGGCTACACGCTGCGAGTCACCCAGGATCACCCGATCTGGACGACGAATCGCGGAGACATCAAAGCCGGCGACCTGAAGGCTGGCGACGAGCTGTCGCTCGTGCCCGGGCGATTCGGCCGGGATGTCCTCGCCGCCGCACTGGGGGAGTTCATCGGCAAGGCGGTCGCAACCGGCTCGCGGACGGGCGGAGAGAACCAGGTCCCGCCGGCGCGCGAGGTCGTCGAGCTGGTGGACCAGTTTGTGGAGCTCGAGGGCGGGCACTCCAGCAAATGCCTGACCGAATCTGCCTTCAGGCTGGATCGCGATTCAACAGCGGCATTCCTGAGGGGACTGTTCTCGTCCGGCGGAGTCGTTGGCAGGAGCGATAACCTGGGCGCCCATGTGACTCTGGAGTCGGGCAGCCTCGTACTCCTGCGGCAGGTGCAGCAGCTACTCCTGCAGTTCGGCATCAAGGGGCAAATCAGTGAGGAGCCCGAGACGCGCTCGCTTCGTATCAGCCGCAACTCGATTATTCTGTTCGAGCGCTGGATCGGCTTCGAGTCCAAGAGCGACAAAGCGGCGAGATTGCGGGAGCTGAATGCAAACGTCGGCGCCTTCAACGACCCGCTGACCGACGCCTTCGCGACCCTGACTCATCTCGGCGATGAGGAGGTGTTCGACCTCAACGAGCCCCGGACGCACCACTTCGTCGCGGGTGGGATCCTCGTCCACAATTGTTCGGAGTACATGTTTCTCGACGACACGGCCTGCAACCTGGCGTCGCTCAACCTGATCAAGCTGTGCAACGACCAGGGGGAGCTCGACGTCGAGGCGTACAGGAAGGCGATCGACACGACGATCCTGGCGCAGGAGATCGTCGTCGACAACGCCTCGTACCCGACGCAGAGGATCGCTGACAACTCGCACAGCTTCCGGCCGCTCGGCCTGGGGTATGCCAACGTCGGGGCGCTCCTGATGAGCCGCGGCCTGGCGTACGACTCGGACACGGGGCGCGACTACGCCGCCGCCATCACGGCCGTGCTCACCGGCGAGGCGTACGCCGAGTCGGCGCGCATCGCAGAGGTGATGGGGCCGTTCAACGGCTACGAGAAGAATCGCGAGCCGTTCCTGAGCGTCATCAAGAAGCACGGGTCGCACGTCGCCAGGATCGACTCGGCGCACGTACCGCTCGACCTGTACAACGCCGCGCGCGAGTGCTGGGACGAGGCGTACGAGCTGGGGGCGAAGAACGGCATCCGCAACGCCCAGGCGACGGTCATCGCCCCGACCGGCACGATCGCCTTCATGATGGACTGCGACACCACCGGCATCGAGCCGGACATCGCGCTCATCAAGTACAAGAAGCTGGTGGGCGGCGGCATGCTTAAGATCGTCAACCAGACCGTGCCGAGAGCGCTCAAGCGCCTCGGGTACTCCGAGCAGCACGTCAAGGAGATCATGGAGTACGTGGATGAGAACGAGACGATCGAGGGGGCGCCGCACCTGAAGGACCAGCACCTGCCGGTCTTCGACTGCGCCTTCCGGCCGCTCCGCGGCAGCCGCAGCATCCAGTACATGGGACATATAAGAATGATGGGGGCCGTCCAGCCGTTCATCTCGGGGGCCATCTCCAAAACCGTCAACGTCCCTTCCGACGTCACGGTGGACGAGATCGCCGAGGCGTATCTCCAGTCCTGGCGGCTCGGCCTGAAGGCGGTCGCCATCTACCGCGACGGTTGCAAGCGCAGCCAGCCGCTCTCGACCAGCAAGGACCAGACCAAGGTGAAGGTCGAGGCCGCCCCCGGAGTCGGTGTCGTCGTCGAAGGCCAGCCGCGCGCCGTGCGCCGCCGCCTCCCCGACGAGCGCCGCGCCATCACCCACAAGTTCTCCATCGCGGGCCACGACGGCTACGTCACCGTCGGCATGTACGAGGACAACCAGCCGGGCGAGATCTTCCTGGTGATGGCCAAGGAGGGAAGCGTCGTCTCCGGCCTGATGGACTGCTTCGCCACCGCCGTGTCGATGGCCCTGCAGTACGGCGTGCCGCTCCAGGTCCTGGTGGACAAGTTCAGCCACGTACGCTTCGAGCCGTCGGGCTTCACCAACAACCCCGAGATCCCGATCGCCAAGTCGATCGTGGACTACATCTTCCGCTGGCTGGCGTCGAAGTTCCTGGCGAAGGATCAGCAGAGGGCGATCGGCGTGCACGTGAAGGAGGACGCCGAGGCCCCGTCTGGACCTGCCTCGACCGCGGGAGAGCCCGCGCGCCCTGGCGGCCCCATGCCGATCAGCCTCGTCCCCGGCCCCGCCGCCACGACCACCGGTCGCGGCCCGAGCGGACCCTCATCCGTAGGGGCCGCCGTCTCCGACCCCGCGCGCCCGATGTTCGCCTTCAGACCCGACGAGGACGCCCCGCCCTGTCCCGACTGCGGCAGCATCATGGTCAGGAACGCGGCGTGCTACAAATGTCTCAACTGCGGCACGACGAGCGGGTGTTCGTAAGTTAGAGGCGCCAGCCCGATCGGGTTGAGTTTCCGCAAGGGCGACGGAAACTCGATACTCAGGAGGGGGCCGGAGACGGCCCCCTTCGCGCTTTCAGCCCAACCTCCGTTAGATCCGGCGAGGAAGTTGGTGGATGCGAAATACAAATGTCATGTACGTGGATGATGACCCTGTCCCCTTTGGGCGGCACCCGGACCCTCTTGGCTGGGGCGTCTTCATCTCTGATCGAGTGCATTCTCACGTTGGCAGCAAGGCTAAGGATGCCTTCAAGAAACTCTGGCTCGGGTGTACTCATTGATGTTAGTTGTCGCAGCGTATTACAACCGGCTCAAGCTGCCGACGAGCAAGAGACCGGGAGTGGAAGCGCTCCAACGCAGGTAGGCCGGAGCGCAGCAAGCGCGCTGGGCCCGCACGCCACATAGTGCAGAAGGGGTTCATGATCACAAATCGCCTCGAGCTCGCCCTCGAACGCCTCAAGTCCTCCGACTGGCAGAGATTCGAGAAGCTTGCGTCTGCTTTTCTTGCCTCTGAGTTCGATGACCTACGCACGACGGCGAGTCCGTCCGGCGACGAAGGTCGCGACGCCGAGTTGTTCGCTCCTGCCACCGAGCCCAAGATTCTCCTGCAGTATTCTGTCTCCGCTGATTGGGTGGGCAAGATACACTCCACGGTGCGCCGCATTCATCGTACGTTTCCAGATGCCCTTGTGCTCGTCTTCGTCAGCAACCAGGTGATCGGCGCATTGGCTGATCCGGTCAAACGCAGGATACGCCAAGACCATGGACTCTCGCTTGACGTGCGGGACCGAAATTGGTTTGTAGAACGGGTCCTCGGCTCATCGCCTCGCGAAAAGGCTGCCGAAGAACTCGCGCAAGCCATCGTGGATCCGTACCTGGCATCAGCAGGAGTCACTTCATATGCGCCCACAGACTTGTCCTCTCCCGAGGCGATGGCAGCGATTACCTTCCTTGGCCTACAGTGGCGAGATGACGTTCGCGAGAAGGGCCTCACGAGATTAGCCTTCGAGGCCCTCGTGCGAGCTGTTCTTGCTGCGACCGACAGCAATCACCGGATGACGCGCGCCTCCGTTCGCGAGGGAGTGTCCCGCCTCCTCCCAGAACATCCTGCCCCGCTGGTGCATCAATTCGTGGATTCGACGCTCCGTCGGCTTACCAAGCGTGCCATCAGACACTGGCGGAAGGAAGACGAGTTTTGCCTGACGTATGAGGAGAGGCTACGAGTAAGCGACTTCAAGACACAGGCCGCACTCGCCGAGAGAGACCTGCTGGCCGCAATCAGCGTGATCAGCACGACCATCTTATCAGCACGTGATGCAACCGCTCATGAGGCCACCCTCACCAAGTGCATTCGATCAGCGACCGATGCGGTTGTCCTTGATCGCAGCCAGGCTTTTGCGATGGCCGTTCACACTGGGCATCTTGCTGCCTTGGTGGATGCTGACTTCGACAAAGTGCTGCTTGCCGAGGTGTCCCGGTCATCCCTTCCCAAGGTCGAGGGGGTCGATTGGTTGGCCGTTCTGAAAACTGGGGTGCGAGAGGTTCTACTGAGCATGGAGCCCGCGATCCAAGCGCACATGCGTTCGCTCGCAGATGCCTATACTTTGCTTGCATTCCTCCGCCAAACGCCCGACGTGCAGGGCGCAGTCGAAAAGATGTTCTCGCATGGTCAGATCTGGCTTGATACCTCCGTCGTACTCCCAGTTCTGGCGGAGCCACTCTTTGAAGGTTCGCCAGGAAGGTTTACCAGAATGCTCGAAGCGGCACGCAACGCAGGGTTGGAGCTTTTCGTCACGCCCGGCGTGATCGAAGAGATTGAACGACATATGAACCGTGCTATCACTTGTGCACGAATGGATCACCGCGCCTGGATTGGTTCGGTGCCCTACCTGCTCGAACGATACGTTTCCAGTGGTCGCTCGCCCGCGGCCTTCGCCAGTTGGCTTGAGAATTTCCGCGGCAACGAGCGCCCGGAGCAGGATATCAGCGACTACCTGCACGACGAATGTGGTATTGAGACTCGGACCCTGGAAGCGGAGCGAGACGCCGCACCTCTCGAGCTCCGCCACGCGCTTCAGGTCATTTGGTACGAGACTCATCGTTCTCGTCGAGAACGGCAGGGAGCACCATTCGATGAATTGGTGATTACGAGGCTCGTCGAACACGACGTAGAGTGCTATTCCGGTGTGATCCAACTGCGGAGCAGAGAACGCGCTTCGCCATTCGGCTATAGCGCGTGGTGGCTGACCATCGATCGGCAAGCATTTGACCTCAAGCAGAAGCTTCGAGCTGCAATGGCCATGGAACCGCCAGACTCACCAGTACTCAGCGCCGACTTCATGGTCAACTACCTTGCATTTGGTCCGGTTCGAAGGAAAGTTGGAAAAACAATAGAAGCACACCTTCCCCTGATGATGGACCTAGAGACAGTCCGATACCTCACGCCCGAACTTATGGCTGAAGCAGATTCGCTTCGTGAAGAGCTAAAGGATTTACCAGATCGAGTAGTCCGACGCAGAGTTCGAGACCACCTCGACCGAGCGCGGCGTCGTTTGGGGCCGATCGCAAGGGCTGGCGTCGAGGAGCTTGGCGATGAGCTTGTCGAGTAGTCATTTGACGGCCTAGGAACAGACCTAAGGTGACGAAGTTGCGCGCCGCAGCTGATGCTGAGCGTCGGACGGCATGCTGCGAAAGGAACGGATGCCTTCTTTCCGGGAGAATGTTGCTCAATCCCGAATTGGGCGGACGATCTGATCGGAGCGGCCAGTGCGTTCAACGTCTGAGATGGAAGTCATCCCGACCTACTTTTTCGACGCGAGCGCAATTGTCAAGTTGCTCGCCCGCGAGCCGGGGCACGACGTGATCGACGGCTTGATGTCCAAATCCGGCCGAGTCCACAGCTCTTGGGTTGTGCTCGCCGAGGTCCTCGGTGCTCTCAAAGGCAAGCGGCGTAGGGGCGAGTTGACGGACCACGAGTACGGACGGGCCGTATATACGTTCTTTCATTACGTCAGAACTGGCCAACTTCATCCCGTTGACCTCAGTATCCGCGAGGGCCACCCTGTGCTTCTGACGTATGAAGCCGAGGTGTTCGAACATGGCAAGCGTTATCCTAAGCTTGACGTCGCCGACACGCTCCAGATGACGGTCATTCGCGAAAGTTTTCTGAAGATATTCGCTGGCGAGAGCGAGACGAGGCTAGTGACCGCCGACGCCGAATTGGCAGCCGCAGCCAAGTCAGAAGGTATCCTTGTGATTCATGTGTAGCATGTTGACCGCCTTAGAACCGAGGTGAATGGGAAAGCGCCGCCCAACAACCGGTTGCAGGCGACGGTGGGCGTGTTGGGAGTCGGTATGCCGGCGCGTTGGGTGTGCGCCCACCGCGCCCGAACCGGAGCGTTATGAAGTTTGTTGACGGCGAATTTGGCCATCAGATATGCGAACTTGCGGCCTAGGCGCTGCCTGTTCGCCTACGCCCGCAACCTGAGGCAGCGCCGCCCTCGTCATCTTCGATCGTCCACCGTCCTGACCACGGCCGACCAGGGGCAGTACGACTTCACGGTCCCGAGCCAGTACGCCTTGTTCGCCTCGATGTAGGAGGGGAGGCCGTCGCACAGCTCGATGGCGGCGTCGGCGAAGGAGACGTTCTGTGCATCGACGTGCCAGGTCCACTGAGGGTCGCAGGCTGCGCCGTCGAGAAGAGTGCCGAAGATCGGGACTTGATGGCCGCCCGTGGCGAGGAGTTGCTTCGCACGATCGATGAAGGGGCCGTCCGTCACCCAGACGGTCAGTGACTCGTTCTGAATCCCGAAGGTGATCATCGCTCCACCGGTCCGCGCGCTGCACGGGCAGTCGGGCGGCAGGGTCGCATCGAGCGGAGGCTCGCCGAACGTGCCGTTGGCGCAGGCGTTCTCCGCCCGCACCAGGTAGTAGTAACCCGAGCCGGCCGGGGGATTCGGACGCGTCTCGGTCAGGCTCGTGGCGGCGACGCCCCGGCTGAGCGTGCAGGCCGAGGCGAATCCGCCGTCGCTCCTGAGCGCGGTGGCGTCGCCGGTCACGACGGTGTACACCGTGCCGGGTCCGGCCGCTCCCGCTTGTGGGTCCCAGCTCAGGTCGGTCGGTCCCGCGCCGGTGGCGCGCAGGCGCGGGACCTCGACGGGCGGGGCGTAGGCGCCGGCGTCCGAGGGGGCGCAGTCGCAGGCGTCGGCGGCTCCGTCGCCGTCGAGGTCCGGGAAGGCGCCCGGCTTGGGGCCGATGCGATACACCCTCCCCTGGGTGAGAGACACGACGTACAGTCTCCCGTCCGGTCCGTTCTCGAGATCGGTGACGACGCCGAAGCCCGAGCCGAAAGCGATCTCCGACATCTCCGCGGAGCAGATCGCAGCGTTGTTGTCGGCGACCAGGTCCTGCAGCGCGGGCGAGGAGAACGCCAGGCCGTCGCGCGCGGCATTCGGCACGAAGCGGTAGAGCTGCCCGCAGTTGTTGTCCCCGACCAGGAGGTTGTGCAGCTGCCCGCATCCGGCGAGCGGGCTGGCGGGGAACGCGAGGGCGGTGGGGGCGACGGGGATCGCCCAGGAGAATTCCGGATCGCTGTAGACGGATCGGGGGGCGACCCAGAGGTCGGCCTGCCCCTGCGGGTCGCGGAGGCCGGGTCCCATGATCTGCGTCCAGCCGCTGTTGAAACCGGGGTCGATCCGGTTCACCTCATCGTACGCGTCCGGTCCGTTCTCCGTGTCCCACAAGGCGCCTGTGACCGGGTCGATCGTCAGCCCGAACGAGTTGCGCACGCCGTACGCGTAGTAGCGGTTCATCGGGTCGGATGGGTTGAGCGGGTTGAAGAAGGGATTGTCAGCGAACGCCGCGCCGTTCGTGTCCACGCGGAAGATCACTCCGGTGCCGTCGGGGTCGGGGCCCGCAGGGAAGTTCTGCAGCTTGCCGCCGCGGTTCAGGTCGCCGATCACGGCGTACAGGGCGCCGTCCGGGCCGAACGTCAGGACCCCGCCGTTGTGGTTCGGGCCATTCGTCACCGGGAGGTCCAGCACCAGCACAGGATTGACAAGCGCCGCCCCGTCCCAGGTATACCGGTAGACCCGGTTCCCGAGCGGGACCGGGGAGCCCGCCGTGTCGGCGCCGGTCGCGCTCTCGGTGTAATCCAGGAAGACGCGCCGGTTGACCGCGAAGTCCGGGTCGAGGGCGATGCCGAGCAGCCCCCGCTCGCTGGCCGAGTCGACAGCCACGTCGAGCACCGGGGCCGCCTGCACGACTCCGCCGATGACCCGGCGCACCTGCCCGTTCCCCTTCTGCAGGACAAGGATGTCGTTGTCGGCGATGAAGGCCATCGTCGTCGGCTGCGCCAGACCGCCGGCGACGATTTCGACCTGAAGCCCGGGGTCGTTGACCGTCTGCGCCTCGGCGGGGAGGACCGCCGACATGAGAATCACTGCGGCGATGCAGGGCACCCTTGTAGTCACAGGAGATCGCTACCTAGGGTGTTGTAGGGGCCGGGTCGCAGGCGTCACCGAGGCCGTCCCGATCCAGGTCGCTCTGGTTGGTGTTCGAGACGGTGGGACAGTTGTCGCAGGCGTCGCCGACACCGTCCGCGTCCTGGTCGGACTGGTTTCTGTTCACGGTGCCGGGGCAGTTGTCGTCGCAGTTCTGGTTGCCGTTCCCCGTGCAGGGATGATCGTCGTACTGTCCATCGTGGTCACCGTCGTTGAGGATTCCGTCGTCATCGAAGTCCGCGGCGTTCAGGTCGCGTGTGAAGACGTCCATGTCACCGTTGCGGCCATCCGACCAGATCGGATGAAGCCGTCCGCCTCCGGCAGCGAGCCCGGTGTAGTCGTAGTCGTTGAAGACACCGGACCCGGGCCCGAAGAGACCGTCCGACACGCGGATGTTCGGCCCGAAGCTGGCGCCGCCGTTCGTGGACGTGGCGAGGAACTCGGAGAACAGGAGGTTGTTCGGGTCGTTCCGGCGATCGAGGAAGCTCACCTGCACGGCGCCGGTGTCGTCCACGGCCACCCAGGGGAACCACTGATCGGCCCCGTTTCCGGCGGCATCGTCGTTCACCCGGATCGGAGCGCTCCAGGTGCTGCCGCGATCGTCGGAGTAGGTGAGCAGGATGTCGGGGCTGCCGAAACGCACGTCGTCCCAGACGACGTAGATGCGGCCCCGGTGCGCTCCGTTCGTCCGATCGACCGCCATCGACGGGAAGTCGTGGTTGACGAACCCCCCATTCATGTCTGCGGGTGGCGTCTGGATTTGGGCGACGCTGATCCCCTTCTTGAGCCAGGTGCGCCCCCCATCCAGCGATCGATTGAGGAAGAGTCCGGTGGGATCGGAGGGCTTCTCCCACATGACGTAGACCTCGCCGTTCGGGCCCGACACCGGAACGGCCCCGGATCCACGTGAGTTCTGGTCGTCGAGGGCGACGGGGCTGGTGAACGTCGCGCCCCCGTCGAGGCTCATCACGAACATGGTGCCAATGACCTTATTGCCGATGACGCCGGTGCCGACCGTGTAAAGGGCGTTGGTCACGGGATCGGCCCCGATGTAAGGCTTGTCGGTGAACCGTCCGGCGTCGAGAGGACCGGTGAACGTGCGGCCACCATCCGTGCTCTTCATGATCCAGAGCCGGCAGTCTTCGGGGTTGGCGCAGGCGAAGGAGTTGATAAAAGGGTTCATGCTTACATAGAAGGTTCCCAGCCCGTCCACGGCCACGGCGGGATCCGCCGCCTCGATGATCTGGGGAAAGTCGAACACCTGGCTCTGCCAGGTGTGTCCCCCGTCGAACGAGAAGCCTTCGCCTATCATGTGGGCGAGGCGCGCCGGTTCGACGTCGTTCCAGGCCGCCACCAGGTTCAGGGGATTGGTCGGATTCACCGCGATGCTGATCTCTGTCTGAGGCAGGCCGGTTGCGTCCTGGTTGACGCGGACATCTCCCGGTGGCGGACCCGCCGCTGTCGCGATGAGCGGCACGAAGAGAAGGGATGCGGAGAGAGCGGCCCGCATCGAGAGCGGATGCTTCGGGTTCATGTGGTCGTCCTCCATCAAGGACGTTCCAGTGGTGAGTTGGCCGATGCACATCCTATACGGCGAGACCGGCCGCGGGTCAAGCAGGGAAGGAGATCCGAATCGATCCGCATGCCCCGACGCGCCGAGGCTGGTATAATCCCCGCACACGACAGGCGTTTCGTTCAGGTGTGCCCGGGTCCTCGGAGGGATTCCGGGTCGATGACTTCGCGGGGGCCCTCGGGGGGCGCGGAGTATCTCGAGAGGAGGATCTCGATGCGCTCGATCACGACTCTCATACTGGCCTTCATTCTGGCGGCTTCGGTCGCGCCCGCCGGCGCCCAGTCGAACGGCACGTCCCCCTTCCCGATCCCCTACGTCCTGCTCCCGGACAGCCGGTACGAAGAGGGATGCTTCGCGCCGTGCATGTGTCCGATCCTGCTCCAGGACGGGACGAAGGGCGGGTTCACGCTCAGCTTCAGCGGCTTCCAGCCGCCGTTCATCGTCTACGACGTGCTGGACATCAACTGGACCGTCCCGGTTCTCGGCAAGACCTTCACCGGCGCCGGCCGGTACCTGATCGGCTGGAAGGGAACCGCGCAGCAGCAACTCCTTGTCAATCTCAGCGAGAACGGCGCGCCGCCCGAGAAGTTCGACAGCGGGCTCGTGCCAGTGACCGCACCTTTTCCGTTCATCGACATCGCCATCAGCATCCACGGCTTCTACTGCAACGACAAAGCCTTCTACCTGAAAGCGGCGCCGGCCCGACCGGTGACACTGAGCCTGCGGGTCGATCCGTCCGATCTCTTCTGGGACCTGTTCCCGGATTCGCCAGGCTTCGATGCCGTTTTCGGAAGCGTGAGCGTGCTGCGCGGGACCGGGGGGGATTTCACCGCCGCGACGTCCGGCTGTCTCGGGAGCGACGTCCCCTCCTCTCCCGTCGCCGGCTCGTCCGATCCTCCGCTCGGCGAGGCGTTCTGGTACCTCGTCCGCGCGCACGGCGGCGTCGCAGGCACGACCTACGACTCGGGGGACCCCAGCAAGGACGGCACCTGCGACGCGCGGATCGACGCCGCGCAGGGCGCCTGTCCCTGAACCCGATTCGAATTCCTCTCCTGGTCGTTTCGCTCGCGGTCGGTCTGCTCGGCGGCCCGCCCAGCCTCGCCCTGCAGAATCCGCCGCAGTCCGAATCACCGCCAGCGGCAACGATGCCTCGACCGATGTCGGAGATGGAGAGGCAGGGGAGGGATCTCGACAGACGGCTCACGGCGGAGCTGGAAGAGTCGGATCCCGAGGCGGCGCGCCTGTTCACGCAGGCCAACGAGGCGCGCGACCGGGCGGACCATGCCACGGCCTACCTGCTCTACGGGCAGGTCTACGACAGGGTGCCCTCGTTCGCGCACGCCTTGCGCCGGCAGTGCAACGAGGAGCTGGCGCAGGGGCGCAGGGAGATGGCGGTGGCGCTCTGCAGGAATGCCGTGCGTCAGAAGGAATCGGCGGACAATCTGGCGGCCCTGGCCCGCGCCTTGATGGCCGGCACGCCGAATTTTCCGAGCCGTCCACCGGACCAGATCGAGGCCCTGGATCTGGCGACCCGCGCGGCCGGGATGGAGCCCGGCAACATCTTCGCCCTGGCGGTGCAGTGCCAGGCGGCGCTCGGGAGGGGGGAGCGCAGGGTCCTCGAGGACTGCGTCGGAAACATGGTGACCCGCTACCCCGACGAGGGGATCACCCGCTTCTTCCAGATGATCCGGGCCGCCGAGGCCGGACGCTACGACGAGGCGATCGATCATCTGGAGAAGGCGCACGACGCGGGCCTGCTCCCCGACGAGGCCTACCGGCAGCAGTTGAAGATGCTGCGCCGCGACCGCTGGTCGATGTCGCACGTGGCGGCGCTGGTGCTCCCCGCCGGAGGGATCTGGCTCGGCGTCCTGGGTGCGTTGCTCGTGGCGGGCCTCATCCTCAGTCGCGCGGCGCTGCGCGTCGCGGGGCAGGTGCCGTCCGAATACGCAGGGGCCGTGACCGGGATGGACGCCCGGCTGCGCCGGGTCTATCAGGCGGTGCTCTGGCTGTGCTGCGGGTACTATTACATCTCCATCCCGATCGTGGCGTTCCTCGTGCTGGCCGCAGGAGGCGGGACGATCTACGCCTTCCTGCGGCTGGGCCAGATCCCGATCAAGCTGGTGTTCGTCGTCGGAGGGATCACCCTCTACACCCTCGCGGCCATGGCCCGGAGCCTGTTCGTCCGCGGCGTGGACCAGGAGCCCGGCGAGCGTCTCGATCTGGAGCGGCACTCACGACTCAAGACCGTGCTCGATGAAGTCGCGCAGAGGGTCGGGACGCGCACCGTGGACAACGTGTACATGACGCCGGGCGCCCAGGTCGCGGTCATGGAGCGGGGGCGCAGCATGCTCGCCCGCGCGCGCGGTCGGGCGGAGCGCTGTCTCATCCTGGGAGCGGCCGCGCTCGAGGAGATGCGCCTGGGCCCGTTCAAGGCGATTCTCGCCCACGAATACGGCCACTTCTCGAACCGGGACACGGCGGGCGGAGGGTTCGCGCTGGCGGTGCGCCGATCGCTTTTGACCATGGGGCAGGGGATCGCACGCGGCGGAGCGGCCGCCTGGTACAACCCGGCGTGGCTGTTCGTGATCGGGTTCTATCGCGTCTTCCTGCGCATCTCGCAGGGGGCGTCGCGGCTTCAGGAGGTGCTGGCGGATCGCTGGGCCGCCCTGTCCTACGGATCGCGGGCGTTCGAGGAGGGACTGCGGCACGTGGTGGCGCGCGCCGTGCGCTTCAACGCGCACGCCGACGCGACCCTCAACGAAGTCATCAACGCGAAGCGGCCGCTCGAGAACCTCTACACCTACAGGCCCGAGCGCCCGCCGATCGCCACCGGCGTCGAGACGAGCGTGAAGGAGGCGCTCGAGTCGAAGCCCTCCCCGTACGACAGCCACCCGTCCCCCGCCGATCGGATCGCCTGGGTGCGCGCGATGAACGCCTCGGGCACGGGGACCTCGTCGCGGGACGCCGAGGACGCCTGGAGTCTCTTTCCCGACCGCGAGGCGATCGAGCGCGCCATGACCGCCGTCATCCGGCAGAACATCGCCGCGGCGCATGGCGTCCGGATCGCGGGCACGGCGCAGCCCTCGCCTGGAGCCTGAGACACCGACGCTCGGGACGAAGGCGCGGTCGGCTTCTAACGGGCCGCGGGGGCCGTCGGGTACAGCTCCGACTGCGCGCGCACGACGCCCCCCTTGATGACGTAGCGGATCTGCCGGAGGTTCTTGATGTCGCGGGACGGGTCGGCGGCGACCACGAGCAGGTCGGCCTGCTTCCCTTTCTCCACGGTGCCGAAATGATCCAGACGATGCATCGCCAGCGCGCCACCCCGGGTCGAGGCGATCAGGACCTCCATCGGCGTCATCCCGGCGGCCTGCATCGCCTCCATCTCCGCATACACGGAGGCACCGTGCAGGGTGAGCGGATTGCCGGCGTCGGTCCCCATGGCGATCGTGATGCCCGCGTCGCGGACCGCCTTCAGGTTGGCGGGCCCCACCGTGTTGAAGGTCGCGATGCGCTGCCTGCGTCTCTCCAGAGTCTGCGGGTCGGCATCCTTCACCGACAGACGGGCGGTCTCGGCCACGTGGGAGAGCGTCTCGGGGTCCACGCAGCCGTTCGGGTCGTCGACCGCCGGCACGCTCTTCCCCGCGGCCGCTTCCTGCAGACGGCGGTAGCCGTCGAGGACGGTCAGCGTCGGGCAGTAGATCGTGCGGTTCTCCTTCGCCAGGCGCAGGAACTCCGCGTCGACCGGGACGTCGCCGACGCTGTGCACCAGCAGGTACGCACCCGCCCGCAGGGCGACCGTGGCCTCCTTCAGCCCGGTGGCGTGGACGATGAGCGGTATCTTCCGGGCGCGCGACTCGTCGCCGGCCGCCAGGACCGCCTTCGCCATGTCATCGAAATTCCGCTCGGCGACCGGGA
>WNGH01000321.1_pt1 | contig 44105 bp, 34 predicted proteins | sample 5400631 | NCBI WGS metagenome assembly WNGH01 (sample SAMN13153373, study PRJNA577476) | soil metagenome | isolation source: 115 cm soil or saprolite under Garry oak tree replicate 1 | place: USA:California | collected 2016-06-15 | reverse complement strand
TCGTGTACGACGTTGACGCCTGCAGGCTCACCACCGTCTCGGCGTATGCGGCGTTGGGCGAGAACGTGCCTGCGTGTCCCCCACTCTCCTTCCACACCACCAGCGCCGCTGACGAGAACGCGCCGCCGCTGATGTAGATCCCGAAGTCCTGGTTGAAGCCGGCGTTGGCGGTCCACAGGTCGGCGTTGGCGGCAAGCAAATAAGTGCCCGTGGTCCCAGGGGTGAACGTCATGTGCAGGCCGCTCGCATCCACCGGCTGCCAGGCGGCACCGTCGCTGCCCGTCAGGTGGTACTGCTGCGTCGAAACGGCGGTTGCCATCGCGGCGCTCGGCTCATAGAAGACAGTCAGGCGGGTCGGCGAGTACTGGGCGGAGACCGGGCCCGCGCCCGCGTAGATCGTCGCCCCTGCAGCGTTCTTGTTCGCCTTCCACTTCAGCTTGAAGGCGTAAGAGCTGCCTGAGCTCACGAACCACGTCGCCTCCAGGAACGCCGCGTTCGGCGAGAACGTCCCCGCGAAACCCGCGCTCTCCTTCCATCCAACCAGCTGGTCCGCCCCGCCGTTCACGCTCACGAACACGCCGATGTCCTGGTTGACGCCGGCGTTGGCCGTCCACAGGTCAGCGTTGGCGGCGACCACCACGACTCCGTTCGCGGAAGGCGACAGAGAGGCGCTGATGCCGCCCAACGCCTGCCACGAGGAACCGTCGCTGTTTGCCAGCGAGAACTGGCTCGTGCTCACGGCGCTGGCCGCCGACGACGTCGGGATCAAAGTCACGCTCAGGCGCGTCGGCGAGTACGCCGAGGAGATCGGGCCCGCGCCCGCGTAGATCGACGCGCCCAGGGCCGGCACGTTGGTCTTCCAGTCCAGCTTCACGGAATATGCGACGCCGTGCGTCACCGGCACCACTGCCTGCACCTCCGCCGCGTTCGGCGAGTACGTGCCCGCGTAGCCGCCCGACTCCTTCCACGCCACGATGCCCGCTGGATTGGACACCGAGCTCAGCCAGATCCCGAGGTCCTGGTTGTAGCCGGGGTTCGCGGTCCACAGGTCGGCGTTGCCCGAGATGATCGCCACCGAATCAACAGAGGGCGTCACGCTCAGGCTCAGGTTGGCGGCGTCGATGTCCTGCCACGTCACACCGTCACTGTTGGGCAGCCGGTACTGACTCGAGCTTGGCGCCGTCATGCGCGAAGGCGGGGCCGCGGTGGATGTCGGCGTGACCGAGTAGGACATCGCGGTTGGACCAGTGCCCACTGTGTTGGTCGCGGCCACTGTGAACCAGTAGGTCGTCCCGTTCGTCAATCCGGTGAAGAGCGCGGTGGTCGTCGGTGCTGTCACCACCTGCGGGGTCCCCGCGGTCGATCCCACATGCGGCGTCACCGTGTAGCTCGCGATCGCTGTGCCGCCCGTGTACGACGGCGCGCTCCACGTCACCGTCGCGGTGGTGTCGCCCGCGATCGCGCCCACGTTCGTCGGCACGCCCGGGACCATCGCGCTGCCGCTCGACACGTTGAACGACCACGTGTACGGCAGCCCATTCACGGTCAGCGCCACCGTGTACGTCACGCCCACCTGCAGCGGCGAGCGCGGGATGACGATCACGCCGCCTCGTGCGTGGAGGTCACTGCCCAGCGTCGGGTTGTTGCCGTCGATCACGCAGTGCGGGAGCGCCGTGCCGTTGCCGATGAACGCGTGCGCGGTCACGCTCGTCGTCACATTGCCGCCCACCTGCACAAACACCGGCAGCCCCGTCGGCATCGCATAACCGGAACAGGCCGACAGCGGGTCCGGAAACTCATAACCGCTGTACGACGTCAGCGGCTCGCTCGAGCCGTTGCCCGGGAAGTAGACGGGATACGAGCCGCCGCTGAACGAGTTCCCGCGCAGCACGTCGATCGCGAACCCTGCCTGCCAGCCCGACGGCACCGCCTCGCGGTACTCGCCAAACCCTGTCGACGTGAGCCGCGGGTCCATGAGGCCCATCGCATGGAATGGCGCGCCCATCCACCAGTCGATCGCCTGCCAGTCCTGGAAGCTCGTGGTCGAGCTCACCTCGATGTTGCCGTTGCGCGCCGCCTGGTCGCCCGCGGCCGTGTAGTACGGCTTCGACGGGTCCTCGTAGTGCGTGACCAGCTGGTTCTTGACCATGTACACCGCGTGGTCGTGGTCGCCGGCGTCCCAGGTGGTGTTCTCGGCGAGCGCGGGGAGATTGGTGAGCGCGCGCCAGCCGTTGAGGCGATCCTGCCAGGTGGTGGCCGCGGCCGCGGGCAGCGGGGCCTGGACAGCCAGGGACAGCGAGGCCGCCAATCCGGCGGCGAGCCCGGCCCCGGCCAGCCGTTTGACCACGCGCCCAGTCCTGGCGGTCACCTTGTCTCCAGACGCATGGCGGTTCGCTATCTTGCGCCGGCGGCCTCGGGAATTGACAGGCTTAAGGAGATCGGCCTAAGATCGGCCGCTCATGTCATTCGGGGCCGCCAGGCGTCGCATCGCGCTGTTCGTCGCGGCCGCCGCTTTGCCGGTCCTGGCGCTGCCCGCCGCCTACCTGCTCCACACCGCTCCTGGATCACGCCCGGCGGCCTCGATCGGGGCCGCCCCGGCGGTCGACAACCGCGGCCATCTGTACGTGCTCGACGGCTGGGGCGGCGTGCACCCGGTCGGGGATGCTCCGCCGCTCCCGACCACCGCCTCCTGGCCCCATCGCGACATCGCGCAGAGCCTGGCCCTCTTCCCCGACGACTCCGGCGGCTACGTGATGGATGGAAACGGCGGCATCCACGCTGTCGGCGCCGCGCCTCAGATCGCATCCGGCGCCTACTGGGACGGCTGGAATTTCGCGCGGGCGATAGTGATGGCGCCATGGTCTTCGGCGGCCCGCCCGGCGGGCTGGGTCATGACCGGCCACGGTCAGCTGTACGGCTTCGGTGGCGCGCCCGAGGTGGGCGGCTACACGTGGTGGCCCGGCACCGACAGCGCGCGCGGCGCGGTCATTCTCCCGACCAGCACCCCCAGCGCGGTGAAGGGCTACGTGCTGGATGCGATCGGCGGCATCCACCCGTTTGGCGGCGCGCCGTCGATCCGTGGCAACGACACGTGGGCCGGTATGGACCTGGCCCGCGCCATCGCAGTGGTTCCGGGCGCCGATCGCGTCGAGGGCTACACGCTCGACGGATACGGAGGCATCCATCCATTCGGGGGCGCGCCGGCCATCACGGGCTCGCCTTACTGGCAGGGCCAGGACCTCGCCGACTCGCTGGTGATGTGGACGGCGGCTCCTGCGGGCTCCCCCGGTGGCTGGATGCTCGACCGCCACGGCAACGTGCACGCGTTCGGGAGCGCACCCGCGCTAACGCCGTCGGCGACGTGGCCCGAATGGGACATCGCCCGCGGATTCAGCGGGGGCGGCGGCAGCTTCGAGCGCCGCTACGTCGATGCGGAGGTCATCAGCGACGGCTGGGGGACCTACTACAACCAGCGCGACTCCCGGTGGGGCGCGCAGCTGGTCGGCGGGGGCAACGAGACGATCTGGCAGATCGGCTGCCTCATCTCAGACCTGGCGATGGTCTACACGCACTTCGGCTTCCGCAACGTCACGCCGGCGACGATCGCCGCGCACTCGTCCTGGTTCGGGCTGTCGGGCAACATCTACAACTCCGCGCTGAACATCCCCGGGCACACCACGGTCATCAACTGGCATCCGACGTGGCCATGGATCGCGGCGCATCTGAGCGCGGGCCATCCGGTGATCGTCGGCATGAACCTGCCGACCGGAGGCACGCATTTCGTCACGCTCACCGGCGTCGCCGGGCCGAACGACTACTGGACCAACGACCCGTGGGAGCAGAACGCGCACCACGTCACGTTCTCGGGCGACTGGGTCACGCGCGGGCCGGTTTACGAGGCGATCGCGTTTATCTGATCGCAGCGGGCCGATGTCTATTCGAGGTTGCTCGGAAAGATCGCGACCACGATCCCGTGCTCATCGATCGGGATGACCGCACCGCTCGAAAGCTGGACCACACCAGGCGTCCCGTCATCCGCTCGGTAGAAGCCGGTGACGACGTGGTCGTCGTCCAGCCATCCCACCCAGTCGGACGCGGTCACGACCACCGGGAGGACCTTCGTGACGTCGTCGCGGTACCAGATCACGAGATTGCCGCCGGCGGCGGGAGTCGGGCAGCACGCGGCGATCATCTGCCCGTCGGGCGACAGCGACCCTGCCGCACTGAACGTTCCGTAGTCGTGTGGCGAGTTCCAGTTGATCCAGTTGCCCGACCAGTCGGTTGCGTCTCCTTGCACAACCGCGGTTCCGGCCCTCGACAGCAGTCCGCTCGCCCCGCCGCCGCTGATGATCGCCTCGCGCACCGCCGTGACCGGGTTGATGACGTGGAGGTTGATGCCGCCATACGGGCTTTGGCCGTATGGGTAGTGGATCAGGTCTCCGTTCGCGTACAGCTGAGCCTTGCTCTTGAAGGGAACCGCGTTGGGCCCAAGATAGGCCACAACGAGCTGTCCGGCGTGCCAGGCAACCGGCCAGACGTAGTGATTGGTCGACGTGAAGATCACCTGGTGATGAGCCCCGCCAAGGTCCTCGACGTAGACGGTCAGGCGGACCGGGTTGACCGAGTAGTCGAGCAGCCCGACCGCGATGCGCGTGTCGTCAGGGGTGACCGCGAACGTCGCGTGGACGCTCGGACCGCCGGACATCGTCGCGGCGTTGCCCGTGGTGCCGTCGACGTTCAGGTAGCGGACGGTTCGGTCGCCGTCCAGGTAGTAGACATGCGACTTCGAAGCGCTGATGTAGGGCAGCTCGATCGCGTCGTTGATGCTGGTCCGCTGCGCGGCGGTCGCCCGGGCGGCTACCCGGCCTGACGCGTCCGCGAGGGCGATGTTGTAGCTGCCTTGGGTCGCGAACAGGTCGAGCAGCACGGCGTACGCAGGTTGTGCAGGCTGTGCGGTCGGGTGCGGGATCGGGCTCGCGACGTCCGTTGAGCCTCCCAACTGCGTCGGGACGGCGGAATGTCCCGGCGAGGAGCTCGGGGTGGGCGAAACCACGGCGGCGGTCGGGGAAGAGCCGCACGCCACGGTTACCAGCACTGCCAGCGCGAGGAGCCACCTCATGGCCTGTGCAACGTACCGCCAAGCCGCCAGTTACGGCGTGCTCCAGCCACAGGTTGCCATCGAGCGCTTGCGCTCATAACCAACTTCCAGTTGGCGGCGTTCCACCGGCAATGCCACACATTTCCTCCGGGGCAGTTGTCGCGACTCTGGGCCTGGTGCTGCTGTCGGCTTGTGGCGCTTCGACTCCGACCGCCGCGCAAGCATCTCCTGCCCCAACCATGAGCTTCAGCTGTACCTCCTCCGGACAGGCTTCAAGCGCGTGGTCGGTCCCAGAGCCTCCGTCGAGCCCGATTGTGTCAGCTGTCGTTTCAGGGGATACGTTCACGCTCACATTCACGAGCGGGACGCCGGCCTTCACCGTCCAGCAGCTCCCGAGCGCGCATTTCCAACAGGATCCGAGCGGGCACCCAGTCGACCTGACGGGTAATGCTGGGGTAAGGATCGCCATGACCGGATTCCGTGGCGATGTCGCGAACTACACTGGCCCGAAGACACTCGACTCGGGTGGTCCGATCCTCCTGCAACCTGCCTCGATCGGCGACTTTGAAGGCTACGTGAGCTGGGGAGCTGGATTGAGTAAGCCGGGTTGCGCGAATGTCACGGCCGGCGGATCAACGCTGACCTTTCACTTCGTCCCCGTGCCGTAGTTTCGAAACTAGACGTGCGGTAAAGAAGGCTCGGGCACTTCGGCAGGAGATGCCTCCATTGCCGGCGCCTCCCCGGTCATCCCCACATCGAGCGGACCTTCTTCGGCTGGGGCCGCCACCGGTATCGGCTTGCGCCGGCGACCGGTGATGCCGAGCGCGGTCCAGACGATGATCGCGAGCAGGATCAGCCCACCAGAGGTCGCCGCCGCGGGAACGACATAGACGGTCAGCTCGGGCGGCGTCCTGTCGTTGCCCCCGAGGATCTGGCTCTGAGTCGCGCCAATGTCGTCCTTGACGTAGGCGTCCCACGAGGACCGCGCCTGGATCTGGGACAGCAGCAGGAGCTCGGTCTTGAAGCGCTGGATGTCGCCCTCGGCGAGCGCGTGGTAGTACGTGCTGGTCAGGCTCTTCTGATCGTTGGCGACCTTGACCGAGTCCGACAGAAGGGCGGCGCGGATGTACTCAGCGGGCACGAAGTAGCCCTGGCCGAACAGTTGCTTGCCCTGCGAGTCGACCGCCGCGAAGCTGACGATGCCGAGCACCTGGCCGCCGGCGCTGAGCACCGGCCCGCCGCTGTCCCCGTGCGTGAACTGGGCGGTCGTGCCCCACGCCGTCCAACCCGACTTCTGCTCGGCTGTGGTGAGCACCTTGCCGGCCGTCATTGTCGGGCTGATGGTCTGGTCGAGCGGCACCGCCTCGTCCAGGTAGCCCTGGCGCGGATAGCCGATCGGGTAGGTGGCCTCGCCGAGATGCGGCGAGCCCGTCGCCAGCTGCAGCGTGGGCACGCCCGTGACGTTGGCCTTCAGAATCGCGATGTCGTGGCCGGTGGCGTACGGGTCGAGGCTGACTAAGGACGCACGGGCGCCGTTGCCGGCGAGATGGTCGCCTGTCTCGACGGTGCCGGTGCCGAGGTAGTACTTGACGTCGATCTTGTCGATCGACAGGTACTTGTCCAGCCAGCGCTCCTCGAAAGCGACCATCGTGGTCAGTTGCGCCTCGGTCATCGCCAGACCTGTGTCACGCGCGAACGAGTCGGCCATGTCCTGCCTGAGCTGGGCGATGCTGCCCGGGTCCTTCGAGGCGGCGAGCGCCTCGGCACGGATGTCGTCCTTGTCCGCGGACACGACGTGCGCCGCAGTGACGAGGTAACCGTCCTCGGTAACGAAGAAACCCGTGCCCGTGCTCACGATGTCGAACTGGTCGTGCGTGGGCGGCCCAGGCACGTAGTACGCGTCCGGGTTAGCCAGGATGATGTTCACGGCCGCGCGCTTGACCGCGGCGTCGTCATACGGGTTGAGCTTGCCGGCGTCGACCAGGGCCTGGAGCTTGCGGATGAGCAACGACGTCTTTGATTGGGGGATCGTGAAGGTCGGCAGCGACGTCGACACCGTGTAGTTGGCCTGCACCAGCACCAGCGCGGGCCGCGAGGCCGTCTCGACCCGTTGCGCGGTCAGCGACTTGGGCGCCGGCTCCCGCGTGAACCATATGCCGGCCAGCAGTGCACCGTTGGCGGCGATTCCGACGACAAGCAAACCGGCGACCACAAAGCGGATGACGCGTCTCACGAGCCCCCTCCCTTCCTGGGCAACGGATGGTCCCCGATGTTCCCGCCGATTGTGCGCTCATTTCAAAGGCAAGGAAATGGGCCCGCCGTCGACGGGCCCATTTCGTGTCTTAGGTCGAGTACGTCTACGACACGACCAGGCGCGCGGTGAGCCGCGTGGGCGAGAAGTTGCCGTTGATGGGCCCGGCGCCGCAAACGATTGTCGAGGTACCCGGCTTGTTCGTCTTCCACCGCGCCTTGATGCTGTAGGTCGTCCCCGCTACCAGTGCGACCACAGTCTCGACGTAGGCGGCGTTCGGCGAGAACGTCCCGGCGAAGCCCCCGCTCTCCTTCCAGGCCTCGGGTTGGCCCGCGGCGGTCGGGTACGCTCCTCCGCTGACCGAGATCCCGATGTCCTGGTTGAAGCCCGCGTTCGCTGTCCACAGATCTGCATTTGCGGACAGAATTGCCTGGCAATCGTAGGCCGGGGTGATGCTCAGGACGAGGTTGATTGCGTCCATGTCCGTCCAGGTGACCCCATCGCTGTTCGCGAGCGACTTCTGGGTCGTGATGACGGCGGTGAACAGGGATTTGCCGAGTCCACCGGTCTGCACCGGTGCAAAGGTTCCGGGGGTTCCCGCCGCACTGCAGAGCCACTGAGTTCCACGGCTGTCCGCATAAACGTCTCCCACCGCGTGAAAGCCAGTGGTCGGTGCGCCGGGTGTGCCGGCAGGGCTGAGATTGAGCGGCGCGCGTAGGCCGATGAGCGACGCACCCAGCCCGCTGCCGCCGCTCGCCACCACGCCGACCCCACTGGCGGCGGTCCCGTAGAGACCCCAGCCGGATCCGCTCTGCGAACCCCAGACACCAATCCCCGAGCCACCGGTTCCGTTGTTCTGGCCACGGACTGCAGCCGAAAAGCCGCCAGGCGATGCGCTGGAGATCAGGCCCAGCAGGGCCGTGGCCGAAGCTGCTGTGCTGGCACTCGTGCCCGAGACGGCCGTCCCGAGTGTGTTGGTTCCCGTGACGCCCGCGCCCGTGGAGCTGAACGCCTGGCCCAGCACGCCACTTCCCGCTCCGGCGACGAAGTTGCTGTTGTAGCCGACGACCCCGTGACCACTGCCATTGTCGGTGTAGCCATAGACGCCGTTGGCAACACCGCCGGCTCCGACACTATCGCCTGCGCCGGCAAAGCCGCCGGCCGCGGCTGGGTAAAGGGCGTTGGCGCCGCTGTAAAAGGAGTCGTTGCCAAGCAGCACCACGCCGGTGAAGCCCGTTGCACCGTCATACAAAACCGAGGTTCTGTGTTCGGCCGTCGTTGTGTTTCCGGCCAGGACTGCGCCTCCATCGGCCGCCGACGCCCGCTTTCCCAAAAGGGCGGAGCCGCCGATTGCCGCGGCGGCGGCCAAGGGAACCTTGCCAAGGAGCCAGCGCCGTGTCCTGCCTTTGTGATTGGGGTCAGCCACGTTTGCAGCGACATTGGTTTTTTCCAACACGGTTACGCCCTTAACCTCATCCATCCACTCGCTCCTCCACTACCCGCGCATTTCTCGAGCCGCGAATCGTGCACGCCACCCGAACGGGTTTTAACACAAGCCGTGGCTGCTCGGGACGATGAATCTTCAGCACAGCGTGTGGCGCATTTATCGAGTGAATCGCCGGCCCGGTGAACCCGGCGTGCGGGTCCGCCGGAGACTGCATCTAGGCGCTCAGCACCCGATCGGGATCAGGGTCAGCCGTGTCGGCGAAAAGTTCGAACCGATGGGACCCGCCCCTGCGTAGATCGAGCCTCCGCCCGAAGGCTTGTTGGTCTTCCACACGAGCTCCAGCGTGTAGGTGGTGCTCGCCGAGAGCTCCAGCACGGTGTGGAGGTAGGCGGCGTTCGGGCTGTAGGTGCCTCCGTACCCGCCACTCTCCTTCCAGGCTTCGGGCTGGCCCGTGGCCGTCGGATAGGCGCCGCCCGAGACGCTGATCCCGACGTCCTGGCCAAGCCCGGCGTTCGCGGTCCACAGGTCCAAATTCGCCCCGACCACCACCAGGCAGGCGTTCGAGGGCGTGATCGTCAGCATGAACGCGGCCGCGTCCATGTTCTGCCACGTCGTTCCGTTGCTGCCGGTGAAGCTGTGCTGCAGAGCGCTCACCCTGTCGACCGCAGGTGCGGTCGAAGGCAAGAAGAGGACGGTGAGCCGCGTCGGAGAGTAATGGCTGGATATCGGCCCGGCCCCGGCGTAAATGGTCGCGCCACCCGACGCCTTGTTCGCCTTCCATACGAGCTTCAGCGTGTACGCCGTGCCGCTGGTCACCGGCACCACGGCCTGCACGAACGCGGCGTTCGGCGAGAAGGTACCCGCGTAGCCACCGCTCTCCTTCCACGCCTCTGGCTGGCCGGCGGTGGTCGGGTACCCGGCACCGGTGACCGCGATACCCACGTCCTGGTTTAACCCGGACTTCCCGGTGAACAAGTCGACGTTGCCGCCCACGACGAGCGATCCGTTTGCCGGCGCGTTGAACGGCACGCTCAGGTTGGTCGAGTCCATCGCCTGCCATGTGGCCCCGTCACTGCCCGCCAGCGGATACTGGCTCGTGCTCGCGGCGGTCGCGACGCTCGCGGCCGTGGCCACGAGCTCAACGGTCAGTCTCGTGGGTGAGAATTTGCCGCCAATCGGTCCGGCTCCGGCGAAGATCGCGCCCGGGCCCGCGGGCTTGTTCGTCTTCCAGCGCAGGTCGAACGTGTAATCCACCCCGCCGGTCAGGTTGTATACGGTCTGCACGAATGCCGCGTTGGGCGAGAACGTGCCTGCGAATCCGCCGCTCTCCTTCCACGCCGCGACCGAGCCGTTGACCGCGATCGCGAGGTCCTGGTTCAGACCGGCGGTGGCGGTCCACAGGTCCGCGTTGCCGGAGACGATCGCCCGCGTGTCGGACCCTGGCGTGAACTCGATCTTCAGCTGGGCCGGGTCGAGCATCTGCCACGTCGCGCCATCGCTGCCGGCGAGCCGATACTGGGCGAGGCTGCACGCGGTGTAAACGTCCGTCGGGGTAGGGACAGGACACAGGTCGAACAGGTGCGTGTTGTCGTAGAGGAGCTCGGCAGTGTTGCCGGAGCAGTCCGGCGTGCTTGGCGGCATGATGTCGGTCGGGTTCGTCGTCGGGTCCGACGCGCAGTTGTCAAGTTGGACGCCGATGGAGATCGCGGGTTTGCTGGGGGGCGTGCAAAGGTTGCCGTAGAAGTTCCAGCTGAAGATGACGATGCCGCTTTTCTTGGTCCCGTACGTCGCCCAGTCCGTGGCCTGGTTGCGCAGGTCGCTGTTCGCCGGCAGCTCGTAGTAGCAGTCCTGGAAGTCCTGCATCAGCGCCAGGTATGGAGTGCACGCGCCGGTGCTGCCGTTGTAGAGCATGCACGTGCCCGCGCCGCCGAAGCCCGCACCTTGGATGTAGCCTGCGTCGGTCTGCACCTTGCCACCTGAACCGAGATCACATGCTTGGCGTGTCTTGGAGGTCGGTGAAAGGTTGAAGTCGGCACCGTTCGAGAAGTTGCACGGGTACACGTCGAAGCCGATCACATCGACTGTGCCCATCCACTTCGCGTAATAGGACTGCCCGAACAGGCCGTTGTCATAGTCCTGGATCACGGTGAAGCTCTTCTGCGTCGAATCGTCGGTGTGCACCCGCGCCGTCCGCGCGGCGAATGCCGCCGGGGCACCAGGGCACGCAGATACGTGCGGCTCATCGGCTATGTAGTACGCATAGACCGCGCTGCGAGCGACCGCGTCGCCCTTGATCCCGTTCACGATGCTGTCGAAAGCGGTGTTGCTCATCGTGAAAGTGCAGCTCGAGTTGTCCCAGCCCCCCATGTACACGATGCCCTTGAGGCCTTCGGCTGCCAGCGCGTCGAGCGCCCCGTCGTGCCCCTCGAAGATGTACGGGTCCGTCTGCACGACGTTGAAACCGTCGGCGATCATCGTGGACACGCCCGTACCCCAATGGCACCCGTTGTCGTCTGAGCCCGCCGGCGGCAGGCACGACGTGTCGCGGCCGTAAGTTCCGCGCACGAAGCCGTTGGCCGAATCGAGCAGGACCGGGATGTGCGCCGGGCCCTTCAGCGCGATGTCCGAGTACACAAACAGCGCCGCGAAAGCGACGAGAGCCGTGACTGCGACGGCGAATCCGCGCGGGAGTCGGGCCGGCCTGCCTGCGTGATTCACCGGGATGACGATCTCATGGTGATACGCACGCGCGTATATGGCCTTTGTCCCGCCTACCGGGACAATTGTCCTGGTCAGCGCGACAACACCATTCCTCCGAATCTCCAGAGTGTATTCTCTTGCACGCGGCAGGACTTGATGGACAAGCGAGTTGGCCGTGCGCATTTATACCTTCGTTTTACCAAGGGTTAGGGAGTTGAGTTTTGAGTGTCGGGTGCGCGGCCGGCGCCGCGGGCCGTGCCTGAGCGCGCGAAAGGCAGCGACGTCGCAGAGCCTTCGGGCCAGCACGTGAGGGTCGGAATGGTCGACGACCATCCCGCTTTCAGGCTTGGCCTGTCGCACCTGCTCGAGCGCAATGCCGACTTCGAGGTCGTGTGGTCGGCCGGATCCGTCCAGCAAGCCCTGCGCAACTTCGAACGCAGCCCTGTCGACCTCGTCATCATGGACCTGCGGTTCGGCTACGGCGTGAACGGCCTTGACGGTTTGAAGATCCTCCGAAAGCGCTGGCCCGACACTCGCGTCCTGATGGTGAGCGCCTTTGCCGACCAGCAGACGGCCGCAGCTGGGCGTGCCGCCGGCGCGGCGGGAGTCGTGTCGAAGGAGCTGCCACTCGGCGACCTGTATTCGGCGATCAGGCAGGCGGCCACACGCGGCAAGGTGCGCTCGATCGAAGGCTCCCGCAAGGCCCCGCTCGCCCCCACCGGAGTCGTACAGAGCGAGCGCCTTTCCAAGCTCACCGGGCGCGAGCTCGAGGTGCTCGACGAGATACGGCGCGGCATGACCAATCGAGAGATTGCGCTCCGGCTCGGCGTCTCGACCACGACCGTGAACAAACACGTGCATCGCGTGCTGGCAAAACTCGGCGCGCGCAACCGTGCCCAGGCCGCCATTGTCCGCTGACAGGAAGGCGGCCACGACCAAGGCCGGCGCCGTGCGGCTGCTGCTGGCCGACGACCAGGCGCTGTTCCGTACCGGCCTGGCCCGTCTGCTCGACGAGGACCCTCGGGTCCAGGTGGTGGCGGAGGCCGCGAACGGCCAGGAGGCTATCGCCAAAGCGAACGAGCTCCGGCCGGACGTGATAGTCATGGACGTTCGCATGCCCAACATGGACGGGATCGAGGCGATGCAGCGGATCGCGGCGACCCAGCCCGGCATCAAAGTGCTGTTCCTGAGCAGCTTCGAAACCACCGGGAGCGTCCTGCACGCGTTGAAGAACGGCGCAAGCGGCTACGTGCTCAAGGACTCGATGCCAGAAGCTATCATCGCCAGCATCCTAGCGGTCGACTCCGGCGAGCAGGTCCTCTCGCGAGCCGTCGCCGACCGGGTGGTCGAGCTCGCCGTCGGCGGCGGGCCGCCGAAGGAGAGGTTCGACGGCCTCACGGCGCGCGAGCTCGAGATCCTGAAGCAGGTCGCGACCGGGCTGTCCAACAAGCAGATCGCGTACCGGCTGAAGATCAGCGGGAAGACCGTCCGCAACCACGTCAGCCACATTTACGAAAAGATCGGCGTGGTCGACCGCTCCCAGGCGGCCGTCTATGCGGTCCGCAAGGGCCTCATCGAGCTGTGATACCAACCAGCGGAGTAGTGCGAACACCGTGACGTGCCTGCGGATTCACTTCAGCTGACATTTCTCGGCCATGCCGGCATGCGGGTCGACGGCGTCGACCTCCGCATGATCATGGACTGCTGGCTTTCGGAGCGCGGCGCCTTCCAGGGCTCGTGGCACCAGTTCCCGAGCAACGGCCACCTGGACCAGTCGCAAATCCTCGACGTCGACTACGCGACACTGTCACACGAGCACCTCGACCACATGGATGCGGACGTGCTCTCGCACCTGCCCCTGAACGCGAAGCTGCTGATCAATCGCTATCCCTCACCGAATCTGCGCGATCGCCTCGCCCGCCTCGGCGTCCGTAACGTCGTCGAGCTCGACGCGTGGCAGAAGTTCCAGCTCAACGAGCGCGGGGACTGGGTTTGCTTCATCCCTGAGCAGTCCCCGATGTGCCACGACTCGGCTGTCCTGCTGTATGCCGGCGGGGCCTCATTCCTGCATTGCAACGACGCCAGGCTCACCATCGGCCAGGCGCGTCGGGCGGCGATCGAGTGCGGTGGCAAGATCGACCTGATGGCGCTGCAGATGTCGGGCGCATCGTGGCACCCCATCCGTTACGAGTACGGCGAAGAGGAGATGCTGCGCATCAGCGCAGCCAAGCGAGAGGGCAAGTTCAAGCTCGTCAGCCGCCTGGTCAAGCTGGCGGCGCCGGAGGTTGCATTGCCTTTCGCGGGACCGATGTGCTTCCTCGACCCCGAGCTCCAGCAATTCAACCGCTGGCTCCTCGACCCCAACGGCATCTTTCCCAACCAGTCCCAGGCGGCCGCCTATCTCGAGTCCAGGGTCCCCCACGTCCAGGTCGCCAACTGGATGCCCGGGGATCGCTACGACATGCTGAGCCGGCACCTGGAACGCGACCCGCACTGGCGTGATTTCTCGTACGACCATATGGCCGAATACATCGAGTGGTACGCGAAGGCCCGGCAGCGATCGATCATTGAGACCGAGAGGGGGTATGCGGAGCCAGGACCCGAGCTTGCGGACGCATTCGTCGAGCATTTCCACCGGCTTGGAGAGATGAGCCCATATTTCCGGGAACGGATCGACATGACGGTTCGCTTCGAGATCACGGGCCAGGTTGAGGGTCGCTGGGACGTGGACTTCCGGCCGCAAGGTGTCAAGGTCGACCTCGGCGGCTCGGCGTCGGAGGTCCAGTACCGGTTCAAGGTCGATTCACGCTGGCTCGCCCCCGTGATCTTCGGTGAGATCGCGTGGGAGGACCTGTTCCTGTCCCTGCGCATCGGATGCTGGCGCGACCCCGACATCTACAACGACTACCTCATCGGCCTCCTGAAGCACGCCGAGCCGGAGGCGCTGTCGGCGATCGAGCGCTACGAGCGCGGCCGCGACAGTGGCGAGACTCTCGAAGTCACGGCCCCGGGTGGGGTCTACAAGATCAGCCGCTATTGCCCCCACGCGGGCGAAGACCTCGCGATCGGTGCCGTCATGCTCGAGAACGACGTCCTGCGCTGCCTCGGCCACAATCTCGAGTTCGACCTGAAGACTGGCACCTGCTTAAATGCCCGGTGCGACCCGTTGCCCAGCCGTCGCGTCCTCGCCGCCGCCCACGCCGACGGAAATCGCGAGGATCCACACCTCGGAGGTTTCTGAGCTGAACCGGGTTCGTCTTTCGCTACTCGGCGTCGCACTCCTCACCGCGGTCTCCTCATGCACGTTCGGAGGGAGCGCGGCCACGACGACACCCACGCCTTGGCCCGGCGACGCGAGCGCGATCCGTGGCGTGTATGGCCACGACACCAGCAGCAACGGCTTCACACTGCAAGCCAACGCCGGCTTCAACACCTTCGACGCGAATCCTTACCCGGACGATCTCGGCCCCCTGACGGCGCACGGCGTCAAGGCCTTCGTGTGGCTCGGCGCGTGGCGGAACGCGTCGTGCGCCTGGGAGCACGACGACGCCTGGATTCGCTCCCACGTGGCTCCCATCGCCTCGAGCCCCGCGGTACTGGCCTACTTCCTGGGCGACGAGCCGCTCGCAAGCAAATGTCCCAAAGCGCCCGCGATGTTCAAGGCGAGAACGGCGTTGGTGCACCAGATCGATCCCGTCCATCCCACCTTCACCGTGATCTCGGCTTCGGACGCGGGAGTGACCTTCCCATACGCCCAGTGGAAGGGGACGACGGACATCCTCGGCTTTGACGTGTATCCGTGCCGCCGGGTGGACGCGCAATGCGACTTCAGCCGGATCGACGAGGCGGTGGCCGCGATTCAGGGCGCGGGCATCACCGACTACTGGGCCATCATCCAGGCCTTCCAGGACGACTACTACCGCCTACCCACCCCAAGCGAGCTGCACGAGGAGTTCCAACACTGGAGGAAGTCCGCGCTCAGCGGATACCTCGTCTTCTCCTGGGAGTACGGCAGCCTCAGCCTCGAGTCGCGGCCTGACGAAGTCCGTCAGCTGGAACTGGAGAACTCGCTGCCCCTGCACTGAGGTCGTCCATGCCGCCAGCCGCCGGGCGACAGGCCGGGGGTGCCGACGGCGGCAGGACATTCACTCGGCGTCCCAGACGGAGGACGTTGGCTGCGGTGGTTGCGATCAGGCCAAGCGTCCGTCCCACGGTCGGTCTCTCGAGGTAGTCGAGGTCCATGGCCACGCGGAGCGGCACCTGGTCCTGCAGGTAGGCCAACTCCACGTCGTCTGCCCTGTCGAGGGACTCACTCCAGCGGAAGAAGAGTTGCGCCGGACCCGTGAGGCCGGGGCGGTGTCGGAACACCGTGTGAAGCTCCGGAGCGTACCGCCGGGCGAGATCCACAGTCTCCGGCCTGGCCCCGACCAGCGTCATGTCACCCCGGATGATGTTGATGAGCTGTGGCAGCTCGTCGATGCTCGTCGCCCGCAGCAGCCGACCGAACCGAGTGACACGGGGATCGCTTTCGACGGTGACCTGAGGTCCGGCGCCCCCAGGACGCATGCTCCGGATCTTGAGCATCGTGAACGGCACACCGCCCTCCCCCACCCGCTCCTGCCGATATATGCCCGACGCGCCGGTCGAAATCCTCGAGCCGAGCCACACGACCAGCAGCAACGGTCCCGCGATGACCAGCGCAAGGCCGGCGACCGCGATGTCGATGAGCCGCCGCAAAGTCCCGGTCGGGGCTGCGGGGCCGGCGTCAATCGCGGCCGGCGCCGGCGCCGGCGGCCGAACAGCTATGAAGCAGGTGACCAACAGCGACGTCGTGGCCAGGTAGGCAACGGTAGAAGCCACGGCGCCTCCCAGCAAGCTCAGCCTTGGAATGAGCAGCAGGTCCAGCGCCACAGTGACGACCACTCCGCCCGTCGTGGCGAGCGAGTTCAAACCAGGGCGGCCGCGGCCGAAGAGATATGCGGTGACGACCCCGGCCGCGCCCTCGACCGTGAGCCCCACCAGGAGCAGCTGGCTCGGCAGCACCGCGCCCGCAAAGTCGGAGCCGTACAGCAGAGGCAGCACGGGTCCAGCGACCGCGGCCAGGGGGATCGCAGCGAACGCGGTGCATGCGGCAGCGCGGGGCATGAGCCAGGCGGCGCGCCTCCACGCCTCCCCTGGTGCCTGCTTCGCAAAGGACGGATAGAGCACCCAGTTGAAGGCAGTCGGCAGGAGCCGGAGCAGCTCCGCGAATTTCGAGGCGACCGCGTACACACCGAGGACCACCGGTCCCGCCAGGAGCGCGATGATCATGAAGTCGAGCCGGAGGTTGACCAGCGTCATGATGCTGCCGACCTGGCCGCGCATGCCGAACGCGTAGATGCGACGCGCCAGCACCGGCGACGGCCTTGACGAACCGGCCAGGTAGCCGCGCCGAACCAGCCGCCTCCAGCCCACCATGCCGGTGGCGACGTCGGACAGGATGAGGGCGGCGATGATCCCGGCACCGCCGCGCAGCCCGAACATCAAGGCGACGGCATAGGCAGGCAGGAACATGAGCTCCTCGAGGAAGATGAGCCAGTTGCTGCCGGGCAGGTCGCCGGTGCCTTGCGAAGCGGCCTTTGCGGTGATCACGAAGAGCCGGCTTGTCGCCTTCAGGCCGGCCCAGGCGACGAGCGCCGTGGTGAGGTCGTGGAAGAAGGCGGCCCTGATGGCGGGTGACGCCACGACCCAGATGAGGAGTGAAGCGCCCGCAGCCGCGACCGCCATCGCGATGAGCGTCGGCCGGACCTGGGGGTCATCCCGAGTCGGTCCGGCCAGAAAGTACGCGGACGCTGAAGCCAGGCCGCCGGAAACGATCACAGCCAGCAGCCACGGCATGATGCGGAGCAGCGCGTAGTCGCCGACGGCCGCCGGCCCGCCGGCCCGGGCCACGACCAGGGTCGCGATCGACAGGGCCACCAGGGCGCCACCGAGGGCGGCGAGGTTTCCGCTCAATGCGCTGCGGCTGAGCTTGCGCAGCGACCTCATGCGGCCACCCGCTCTGTGCCCCTGATCTGCAGGATCGCGAGGACCGCTAGCAGGGTCCACACGTGCCGGAAATGGATCACCTCGTAGTAGGAGGCCGCGGCCGCCAGCCCTAGCAGGGCCCCGATCAGCGGTTCGCGCCTCGGGACGACGCGTTGGAACGCGTCGCGCATGCGGCCCCCCAGCGCCTGCGACGACCTGAACCAGATCGCGCAGATGAGCACGAAAAGCGCGACTCCACCGAGGACCCCACGCTCGACAACCAGTGCCACGTAGTCGTCGTGCGCCTGATGGGCGTACGGAGCCAGCGTGTCGGTGAGCAGCGGCTTGGTGGCGTTTGGCCCAGTGCCGAGCGGCCCGGCCTGCTGGAGGATCTCGCCGGCCTCCTGCAAGATCACAATCCGCTGGGATGCGCTTGAATCGCTCCGGCCAATCCAGTCGCGCAATATCGGTTGGCCGCTAGTTCGCGCAGCTTCCTGGATCGCTCCGAAGTCGACGTAACTGACGACCGCAACGGCGGTCATGAGCCCGAAGCACAGCGCGATCACCAGGGCGATGCCGCCAAGGCGCTTGTGGATGGTGGCGAGGATTACGAACGCAACTCCGATACCGAGATTGAGGAACGCTCCGTTGGAGCCCGTCATCACCATCGCGGTCAGCAGCAAGACCACGATTGCTGCTCGCAACCATCGGTTCCCCGGTGACGCCGAAGCCCACACAACGAAGATCGACAGCGCGAAGAAGTTCGCCGCCATGTTGGGGTCGCCGAAGTTGCCCTCGGCGCGACCACCGTTGCCAACCTCGATGCCCGACAGGGCGCGGATCCCCAGCACGCCTCCCGTCACCAGCAGGGCGGCCCAGAACGCTGCGCCATAAATCCAGGCGGTGAGGACCACGCGCAGGTCGGAGGCCGAGCGGACGAGGTTTACCAGCGTCAGGCACCAGAACAGCAGGTAGAGGTCCTGGATGACCGCGATGAGGCTGTCCTGCGGGTAGCCGACCGAGACCAGCGCCTGCCGCAGCGCAGGCCCGACCACCCCCGACACGCAACCTGCGATCACCATCAACGCGGAAGAGATGGCGAACGGAGCGCGCAGCCGTTCCCGCGAGACATACACGAGGACCGCGGTCGCCGCAATCGCGGCGACCATGGCGACGTCAGTGGGCGATGTGTTCCCCGGGCCCGCCGGCCGAAGGAATGGCAGCGTGCCGATCGCGAGCGCGGCGAGCGCAAGCGCCGCGGCACGCCACTGCGGAATCCGGGCGGTGTCGAACGGCGACCGCGGCGCCCCCAAGTACCCGCCGATCGCCGCCCCGGCGGTGCTCAATCCATCCCCCTAAGCGCGGCCCAAGGCTCCGATCAACTGGGTGGCGACCAGGATCGCCATGGTGATCAGCAGGAAGAGCCATACGGTGTCGTTGCGGAGGTACAGCAGGGTCCTACGGCGACGCGACCTACGCAGGAGCTTCTGGCGGACGTTGAATGGCAGCTCGGTCGAGTCGTGCCGGCTCGTGTTCATGGTTCCGATCTCCCTTTTCCGGCAGCTATGACGGCCGGCGCCAATTCGGCGAAAACCTCCAGGTGATGCGTCGCAAAAGCCAGATCGTCGGCCGTGGCCGCGATCCCCGCCAGGCCCTCGAGCAACGCCACCCGCCACAGGTGCGGGTCGGCGTCAAGCCGCTCCAGGGCCGAGGCGATGAACCCCGCCACGGCATCCCCGAACCACGTCGAGCCGGCGAGCAGATGGCGGAATCCGGCGCCCCACCGGTCGGCCCGCAGCCCGCGGTGGCCGGCGACCCCAGAGCCCGCGGCCGTGTGCTTGTCGAGATACAGCGCGTAAGTCAGCGCGTAGCGCACTGGGTCGCTTGTGGGAGAGGCCAGCAGCCGGCCTGCTTCCCAGTCGACGACGCCGCTGACGACGCCGTGTGCCTCGAGGATGTTTCCCGGCCACAGATCGCCGTGGACCGTGCAGGCGGGAACCTCGAAAACGCGCAGCCTCTCCTGCACCGCATCGAGCAGCTCAAGCACCCGTGAGAGCAGCGGGAGGTGCGCGAAACGGCCCTGCAGCGTGGCGGCGATCGTCTGGTCCGAGAGGCTGATCGCACCTCCGGAGGTCGCCGACTGAAACGCTGTCAGCCACGCGTTGACCGTGTTGAAGTCGCCGGCCACCGTCGCCGGCCGTGCGGTGTGACGCCAGGTGTGGTAGCCCGTGAGCATGCTGCGACCGGGCAGCCCCGTCAGGACCAGCGCCAACCGACCCCCGTGCTGCGCCCAGCCAAGGACCTGGGGCACGGACGGCGCGAGCACGCCCAGGCGCGTCCGCTCGAGCCCCTCGAGGACCGCCGCCTCGGCTTCGAGCGCGGCCTCCGCGCTCGCAGTCGGCGCGACCTTGACGACGACCGCCGGTTGGCCGTCGTCGCCGACAAGGACAAGCGTCACCTTGCCGTTCGGATCCTTCGAAATGCCGGACACGACGACGGCGCGGCCGCGCTCGGCCAGAAGTTCGCTCACGCTCTGGAGCGCTGGGGCGGGAGCGGCGGCCACAGCCATTCAGACCTTCCTCGCGATCACGATCCGTGCCGGTGCGAGCGCGGCAGCGATCCGCCAGCCGAGCCCGCCCGCCGCCAGCCGAGCGGCCAGGCCGGCGCCCACCACACCGCGCCAGTCGCCAGTCGGCATATAAAGGACGCGCGTGAAGAAGTGCCGGAAGGCGAGGCGGTTGGCTTCGACCAGAAATCCCGGGCTGTCGAAGCCCGGGATCGCGACGAACTCCTTCTCCAGGCGGAGGCCGGCCCTGGCGATGAAGGAGCGCGTCCGCAACCAGGACGCGGGCCGCGCGTCGCGCAGAGCGACGAGCGCACCCCGATCCAGCGAGCGCAGGCGGTCCACTGCGTCGCGCCGGCTTCCACCATTGCCAGGGATCTCGAGCTCGGTCGCCTCGGACGGTACGGCGACCCGCCACCAACCTGGCATTAGTTGAGGACCGCAAACGGCCGCAGCCGGACCACGGGCTTCACCAGGTTGTTGCCGGCGAGGATCGCGATGCCCTCGTCGACGCCGCGATTGTCCAGGTGCTTCACGACCTTTGGCTCCGGCTCCTTGTAGCTGAACCGAAGCGTCGTGTGGCCGGCCGGGTCTTCATGCGACAGTCCGCGGGCCACGAAGTCGTCGATGATGCTGCCGGTCCCGTGACAGGCCGAGTAGAGGCCCTCCCTGGATCCTTCCGCGCCCACGCAGAGGTATGAGCACGTCCGGTTGGTGCCGGGAACGAGCACCGGCTGCCCCGTCTGGCTGAAGATCGGATGTCCGGTCATTCGCGAGGCCGGATAGGCGCGCGACGTGTTGTGCCGGTGCACGATGGCGGTCTCGCCGTCGATCTCCTCTTCGTAGATCGAGTTGTGCGGTGAGTCCACGACGAGGTGGCTGGCGGCGCCGAAATACTTTGCGGCGAGCTCGCGCAAGTCCGAGTACGTCTTGAGCCTGAACGCGAATCCGTAGTTCATGGCCGCGGCGTTCGACACCATCAGGCGCTCGCCCTCTGGGCTGTCTCGCGGCACGGGCGGGCAGTCGTTGCCGAAGTACAGCGTGTAGCGGTCGCGCAGCTCTCGAAAAGACCGCGCGCCGGCAAGATGGTGCAGCGGCCGCTGCGCGCTCATGATCGTCTTCAGCAGCTGGCTCCCCGCCCGCCGCGGACCGTATAGCGCCCCGATCGCGCCTGTGAGGGTTCCCCCGCCCGCGTGGAACTGCAGCGTGATCTGGCCCTTGTGCAGGCCCAGCTTCGCAGCCACGTCGTCATCGAGGACCTCCTCGACCTCCTGCAGCTCCACGAAGTGGGTGCTCGGCCCGATCGTCCCAAACCGGAGGCGGCTCAGCTGCAACATCAGCCAGGGCACCTCCTCCTTGAGCCGGGCCTTGCCGCCGAAGGACTCGAGGTCGAGCTTGCCGCCCTCCTCGATCGCCAGCAGGTCGTTCGGGTCGAGCCCCCACCGGCCGACCGCAAACTCGGCGCCGCGCGTTGCGCTCTCCAGGACTTCGGCGTACGTGATCTCGCGGCGCAGGGTCGGCGGAAACGGGTAGGTCTTGCGAACCGACTCGTAGAAGTCGACGATGCGCTCGCGGCTCGGGCGCTCGGCATCGAAGGTGATCAGCGCCATCCCGCAGTTCACAGCGGCGCTGGTGAGCGTCGGCCGGATTGAGTTTCGCGTAGCGACCGCGATGCTCGACGGCATCTCCAGAAGTGCCTTGTGATAGAAGTCCGGGAGCACGACCGGAGCCGTCACCAGGTCCGCATCGCGAATTCCCTCTGCCAGCACCGCCAGCGTCTCTTCCTTCGCGCGGTAATCCTTGCTCTCGAAAATCCGGGCGTCCTGAAACTGCGCCCGGTGGACGCTGCGATCGACGCCGTGGTGGTGGTCGTCCTCGTCGTGCGCGGCCCCGTGACCATTCGATGGCGCGCCCGTAGCCAGCGAGTCGAGCTCCGCCAATCGATTCGGATCCTCTAGATGGGCCGGACTCTCGGGACCGGCCGCGATGACTTTCAGGTTCATGCAGTTGCCTCCATCGGTTTGACGATTTGCGCAAGACGCGATCCAGGTCGTCGTGCGAGGTCGAGCTCGTAGCAGGGCACGCGCGTCGCGAAGCTGCGAGCGATTTCGACGACGGGCGGATGCGAGGGGCCCACGCCGGTGCCGGCGGCAAGCGTTGCCGCGAACCCCCAGAAACGGCGCAGCTCCCCTGCCATGTAAGTGCCGCTGACCAAAGACCTCGACGCGGTCTCCGCGTCGCACGGCCGCAGCCGGGCCTCGTCACCCTCGCCGCGACGCACGACGATGATGCGGTCCGGCACCAGCTGGGAAACCCGCCCTGTGAGCGGCGTCTCAGCTCGGCCATGCGGCATGTTCCGGCCACCGGCCCCTTCGATCCTCATCGGTTCGACCAGACCCCAGACGGCGCGGCCGTCGCCGACGCAGAGGTTGTCGCTGGTCGCCGACCCTCCGTCCTCCAGCTCGGCCTTGAGCAGCGTCGACTTGCCGACCCCTCCCGGCCCGGCAAGCAGCGCGACCGCCTCGCCGAAGGTGCAAGCGACCGCGTGTAGGGGCGCCCTTCCCTGGACCGAGGCCCACCAGATCACGGGGTACTGCACGAGGGCGGCACGGACGAGAAGGTGGAAGCGCGACGGCAGGAGCGCACCCTCGAGCCGGCGCCGCGGACGCGGCCGCCAGCGAAACGTGAACTCCGGGATGTCGGTCCCAACGACCAGGCGAAGGTCGAGACCGGTTCCGCAAACGTCTTCGACGACGACGTCCCCCGCCCGGCTCCACGCGCCTCGCGTGAGCACCGAGAAGCCGGCGGTCGGGAACGGCGCGCGCTCCGCCTCGACTTTGATCGAAATGGTCGGCTGGGTCGAGCTCGACCCAAGCGTGCCATCGGCCGCCTCCTCGAGCAGGCGGCCTGTCCACGGGAGACCCGTCTCGATGGCGACCACCTCGCCTGCGGTCTCGAGCCGGAGGCTTCTCATGCCGTCTGCGCCAGCTGCGTGGTCGCCGCCGCAGCACTGCGGTCGCGGCTGCCGAGCGCCGACAGGTAGGTCTCCCGCAGATCGTGCGCCAGCACCTGGACGTCGAAGCGGTCGCCGAGGTTCGAGCGGGCGGCGGCCGCAAGCGCGCCGGCGTGGTCCGAGTTGTCGAGCAGATGGCCGATGGCCGCGGCGAGGTCGCGCGGCCTTCGCGGCGCGACGAGCAGCCCGGTGCGACCCGGCACAACGACCTCCGGTACCGCGTTGACCGCGGTCGCGACCACCGGGACGCCACACATCATCGCCTCGACGACCGAGCACGGCAGTCCCTCGTAGAGACTGGCCATCGCAAAGACGTCGATGCCGGGCAGCAGCTGCGCCACGTCGCGCCGCTCTCCGATCAGGTGGAAGCGCTCCTGGAGCCCGCGGCCCTCGACCTCACGACGGACCTCGCCGAGCATCGGACCGCCTCCGACCCAAACGAAATGGACGTCGCGGTCAAGAAGCGCGAATGCCTTGACCGTATCCAGCGGCGCCTTCTGGAAGTCCAGGCGACCGACGGTGCCTGCGACCCTTGCGTCCGGTGGAACACCCAGGAGGCGTCGCGCCTCGGCACGTGATGAAGCGGTCCGTGGCTCGACCGGATCGACCGCGCTTCCGATCGTCCGGATGCGCTCAGGCGGCGCAATGCCGAGCCGCACCGCGTCCGCCGCCACTGCCGCACCAACGGCCAGGAAGCGATCGGTGATGCGGCCAAGCCACCGCTCGATCGCGATGTACGACGACCGGCGCGCGCGTGACTGGTAAGCGTGAAACGGGAATCCGTGAAACGTGTGCACGATCAGCGGCACCCGGTTCCACCGCGCCGCGACGCGGCCGACCATGCCCGCCTTTGCGCTGTGCGTGTGCACCACGTCGTAACGTCCGGCCTCGAGGTGCCCGGAGACTTCGCGCAGCACCGCGAGGTCGGCGCGCGGAGCGATGTCCGGCCGCATGTGGCGGAGGGGGATGACCGACAGGCCACCCGCAGCGGCGTCCTCGAGCAGGTTGCCGCCTTCGGCCGCGATCACCGTGGTGTGGAACCGGTCAGACTCCAGCGCCAGCGCGCCGCGCAGCGCGACTCCACCGGCTCCGGCAATGAAGCGGGTGACCACGACGGCAACGTTGATCGGCGCGCCCGCCGGCGACATGATCAGAAGTCGTCCGGATACACGTACTGAAGGCTGCCGTCTTCGACAGGCGCGTCGCCCGGAGGGCTGTACTCCGGGAGCGCGCGTGCGAGGTAACGCTTGATCTCGTGCGGCGGCCTGTTAGCGGAGGCTGCGAAGATGAGTTCGTCGAGCCGGTCGGCGAAATGGGGTGGCAGCGCACCGGGAAAGACCGCGCTGATCTTCGGATGCGCGGTCGGCCGGCGCTCTTCCGATTTGCTGAAGAGGTCTTCGCTCAGCTTCTCTCCCTGCCGCAAGCCGGTGAACCGGATCTGCAGCTTGCGCGCGTCGACGTGCATCTGGCTCGCGTAGCTGTGAACGAGGTCGACGATGCGCACCGGCTCGCCCATGTCGAGAACGAAGGTCTCCCCCGCCTCTGCCATGCTGGCTGCCTCGATGACGAGGCCAACCGCCTCTTCGACGGTCATGAAGAACCGCATGACCTCGGGGTGCGTGACCGTGATCTCTTCGCCCTTCTCGATCTGCTCTGACAGCACCGTGAGGAACGAGCCCCGGCTGCCGAGAACATTGCCGAACCGCACGGAGGCGAAACGCGTCGTGCCGCCGGCCCGCGACTGCACGATCAGCTCGGCGAGCCGCTTGGTGGCGCCGAGAATCGAGACCGGGTCGGCCGCCTTGTCGGTCGAGATGAGGATGAACCTCTCCACCCCAACCTCGAGCGCAGCACCGACGAGCGTCTTGGTGCCGAGGACATTGGACTTCACGCCTTCGGCGGGATGCCTCTCGAGCAGCGGCAGGTGCTTGTGCGCGGCGGCATGGAACACAACCTCGGGCCGCACCGATCTGAAGATCTGGTGGATCCGGCCGGCATCGCGGATGTCGGCGATGATCAAGTCGTCGGTGTCGAGGAGCGCCCTCCCTTCCAACTGCATCTGCACGCGATGCAGGTTCGACTCGTCGTGGTCGAGCAGATAGAGCGCCGACGGGCCAAAACCCTTGATCTGCCGGCACAGCTCGCTGCCGATCGAGCCGCCGGCGCCGGTTACCAGCACGCGCTTGCCCGCCACGACGCTCTGCGAGTCGGTGCGGACCACATGCATCTCCTGCCTGCCGAGCAGGCTCGCGATGCGCATGTGGCGCAGCTCGTGGATCAGGGTCTCACGCTCGAGCGCGGCGACGAACGAAGGCAGGTAGCGGACATGCGTGCCCGCCTGGGCCGCGCTCTCGGCAAGGCGCCGGATCGCGGTCGACGGCAGCGAGGGGATGGCGATGACGACCACCTCGACGTGCCGCTGCCGGCAGACTTCCGCCAGGTCGCCGAGCGTGCCGAGGACGGGCAGGCCGGCCACCATTTGGCGCTTTGGGTCGTCGTCGAGGAACCCGATCGGCCGGAGCCCGAACTCGGGCAGGTTTCTCAGGTCGCGCGCGATGGTGCGCCCTGCCTTGCCGGCACCGACCACCAGGCACGTGAGCGCCCCGGCGTGACCGTTTGCGCCATTGCCGTTGCGACCGTTGCCGTTCGTTTTGGCGTGGCCGTTGGTGCCGTGGCCGTTGGCATCGCCATTGACGACCGCCGCGTCTCCAATCTCCTGGAGCGTGCTCAACTCACCACCTGAATGCCGGGGTCGGCGTCGTGGTCGTGACACGACTGGACGCTCCGATCTCGGCGATCGCCGCGCAGACGCGGTCGATCTCCCTCGTCGTGAGCGAGTGATAGAACGGCAGCGAAACGATTTCCCTGAACGCAGCGTCGGCAGCGGAGAAGTCGGAACCACGAGCGACGAACCTGCGGAAGTAGGGCTGCAGGTGGTTCGGGATGAAGTGCACCGAGCAGTGGATCCCCTGCGCCGTCAGCGCGGAGATCAGCTCGTCCCGCGTGACGCCGAACTCCGGCTTGACCTTGATCACGTAGAGGTGCCATGCATGCCTTCCGTCTGCGGGATGCGGTGGAGGGACGATGCCCCGGACGAACGACAGGCCGGCGTCGTAGTGGGCGGCGAGCTCTTCTCGGCGCCGCTGCCACGAGGCGAGGGACGTGAGGTGAACGCGCCCGATCGCCGCCTGGACGTCGGTCATGTTGGCCTTGATCCCGTCTTCGGTCACGTCGTAGCGCCAGCTCGCGCCCGGCATGTAGCGCTTCCACGCGTCGCCGCTCATGCCGTGGATCCGCAGCGTTCTCGACAGCGACGCAATCCTCGCGTCGTCTGTCGTGATCATTCCACCCTCACCTATTGGCAGGTTCTTGGTCGCGTAGAAGCTGAAGCACGTCGCGCCGGAGATGCTGCCGACCCGCCTCGCGCCAATCGTCGTACCCAGCGCATGCGCGGCGTCCTCCACCACTCGCGAGAGCGGCAGTCGAGCAGCCGCAGCCAGCTCCATCACCGGTGCGCCATGACCGCCGTAGTGCGTCACGACCATCGCCTCGACCCCTTGCCCGAGCGCGGCGGCGATGGTGTCAGCACTCGGCATCAGCGTCACCGGATCGACGTCCGCCAGAACCGGAATGTGCCCCGCGTGGATGATCGCGTGGATCGCGCCGCAGAAGGTGATCGTCGACGTGAGCACGCGTGAACCCGGCGCTAGCTCCAGCGCGCGTAGCGAAATCTCGATCGCGGCGGTGCATGAGGCCACCCCGACCGCATGCTGCGCGCCAACCCACTGCGCAAAGTCCTTCTCGAAGGCCACCACCTCTGGGCCCGTCGTCACCCAGCCCGAAGCCATGACACGCGAGGCTGCCTGGCGCGCCCTCGCCGTGATCACAGTGCGCGCGAACGGGATGGGCTGCTCGGTCTCTATCGCGAGCGCCACGGCAGCCTCCGCGAGACATATGCAACCGGCGCCTTCCACGCCGAACGGTCGCCCTGGTCTTCCTCGTAAGTCACAATGCCGGCCACCGGCCACCCAGTAAGCTCGACGAGGTCAGCGCCGCTGGCCAGAGCCTTCTTGTCGAGCGTGGTGGGCACGACCAGCAGCAGACCGGTGTGGGCGAAGTCGCCGTTCTTGCTCGGGGACGAGAGATCGAGCCGCTTCACGACGAGGGGCTTGTCGTTACCCTTCCTCGCCTGACCGTCGCCGGGGGCCGTGCTCCCGGCGAGACCCGTGTCGAGCGACAGGCGCTCGGCCAGCAGCCTGGTCACCGCGTCCGACTGTTCGCCGCGGCCCAGGGGCGCAAGCTGCAGCCGGGTCACGCCGGCGCGCTGGGCGGCGAGCTGGATCTTCGTCGTCAGCTTGGCCCCACCGACGGCTTCCGACTCGCTCGCGTCTCCGAGGACCGGAGCCGAGAGGGCCGCCTGCAGGCTGCGCTTGCCGCTGATCCGCGGCCGGAAGGTCGCGAGCAGGGCAGCGACCAGGACTCCGAGAACCAGCCCACCGAGGCCTCCCAGCGCCATGTCCACCGGCGCTCTCGAGGCGTCGGGCACCGTGGGCGCGTCCGCCGCATCGACGACGCCGCCCTGGGGTCGCAGCGCCAGGGATGAGCTCATCTGCAGCCGCTCGGACTCGAGCGTGAGCCTCTCCTGGGCCAGGGTCGCCCGCTCGGCGTACAGGCCGTTCAGCTCGTCAACCGGGATGGCGCGAAAGTTGGCTGTCTGCGCGTCGAGCGCGGCGATGCGTGCGTCGAGGTCTGAGATCTGTGCGGTGAGCGCGGCCACCATGGACTGCGCCTGCGACCGGCTGATCTCGATCCTGGTCGCGATCGCGTCGGCGGCGAGCAGGTTGGCGATCGCGGCGGCCGCCCTCGGGTTGGTGTCCTTGACGTTGAGCACGAGGACGCCGGACGAACCCAGCGGCTGGAGCTCGATATTGCGGCTCGCGAACCTCACCGGGTCCTTGGTGACGCCGGCCGTCGTGAGCGCGACGGCGACGTGGCTCGGGCTCGTGACGATCGACCGCGCGGTGTCGGCGACGGCGGTCGACTCGTTGACCGCATGCGGGTCGGGCGCGTCGATGACGAAGCGAACAGATGCCGTATAGGTCGTTTCGTCATTCAGGTGGTAGGCGCCAGGGGCCGCGATGCCGATGCCGACCAACAGGACGATGAGCGGCCAGTAGGCGACGAGGATCCGGCGCACGACGTCCTCGATGTCCATACCAGGGGCGGACGGCGTCAGCGTGCTCAGCCCTCCACCTCCGGCGAACGCGGCGTAAAACGCACGACTTGCCCAGGTGCCGTGCGCTGGAAAGGACGGCCTTCGGCCCGGCTCGAATTGGTGCGTGACATTCGCCCCGCCTGTGCGGGAGCCCCGAGGACGCATGGGACATGTGTCATGGGTGGGTCACCTGCTCCGCCGCGGGCCGAATCCCCATCCGCGCCGCGTACCGCACCGCTTCCGGACGGCTGCTGACGCCGAGCTTTCGATAGATGTTGGTCACGTGGTTGCGCACCGACTTCGGGGTGATGCCACGCGCGTCCGCGATTGCGCGCGTCGACCAGGCCACACCGAGCAGGCCGAGGATCTCGCGCTCGGTGGTCGACAGGGCAGCGTGGTCGAGCGAGCGGTCGATGCTCGCCGCGCTCGAGAGCAAGCGATCGGCCAGCGCCTCGTCCATGCTGCGGCGGCCGCGCAGCGCGGCCTGGATAGCGGCCACGAAATCCTCGGGCGTCGCGTCGCGAGTCAGGGTTCCGGTCGCGCCGGCGCGCATTGCCTCGATCCTGCCTTGCAGATCGCGTGATTCGGCCAGAAACAGGACCGGCACGCCCATACGCGCCTGGGCAACCGCGGCGAGGACGCGACGCGGCGTCAGCTCCGGCGTGATCGCCGCCACGACCAGGTCGAACGCCGATTCCAAGAGACGTGTGGTGCACTCTTCGAGCGATGAGGCGGAGTCAACGCCGACCTCGATGCGCGGACTCTCGAGAAGGCTCCTCAGCGCAGCACGGTAGAGCGGCTGCGGCTCAAGCAACAAGAGCGACGGCGATTTCCGCGCTGTCGCGATGAATTCACCTGACTTCTCTGACCTGAAAATCAACAAGCGCTATCGAGTCCTTCCGGCGCAATCTAGGACCGGCGCTAGGGCCTCGAAAATGGGATGGACGTCCCGGAGCGGAGGACTCGGCCCTCGTCAGCGGATGGCGCGGCTACCGAATTGTCCCGAGACAGATTTCGCACGACCCGATTGGGACCTCGCTCGATGGGTGTCCGCAAACGATGTCCCAACCCGGAGGCCAACCGTCGCTGGCCACGCCATGGCGATCGACATATGGCCGCCCGCTCGGCGATGTTCGCTCCCGGATAGAAACGACCACGCCCCGCCGGCTAGAGATTGCCGACCTTTATGTACTTGCTTAACGGATTTCTTCTCGATTAACAGCCATGATCAACGCGCGTCCAAAAATGGTCAGTACTGTCCATTGCCGCAAGCCTGCAAGATACTTAAGGTTATGAAACGGCAATCGCGCGGCAGCTGCTCGCGAGGCGGGTGGGTGCGGTCGGCGTCGGATTCCTAAGACCAAGGGTGGGATAAGTTCAGTGCCGACCGCGATTGCATCCCGAGATTCGGCACGGCAACGGCCAAACCGCAGTCAACGAGGCTATGCCGGGATGCAGGACGACGACCTTCGCCGCCTCCTGGCGCGCGAACTTCACGACCGCGTTGCGCAAACCCTGACCACGATGCTCATCGAACTCGAGAACTACAAGGCCGAGCAGCACGGACGGCAGAGCGTGCTACGCCAGATGGAGGCGCTGCAGACGTCGACACGCGAGGTTCTCGGCAGCCTCCGCGAGGTCCTTTACGAACTGCGGAGTGACCCAACCGAAATCGGTGAGGGATTCGAAGAGTCGGTCCGAACACTCGTCGATCGATTCTCAGAACGCACATCGATCAAGACCAAGCTCATTGTGAGCGAGGGGTGGCCCGGGCGCGTGAAATCACCCGCCGCCATCAATCTCTATCGGATCATCGAGGAGGGCCTGACCAACGTTCGCCAGCACAGCGGTGCAACCGAGGCCAACGTCGTGCTCACAGACACGATGGACCACCTCCTCGCGGTCATTACCGACAACGGGCGCGGGATCGATCTCGACGAGTCAGTGCCTCTCGGTATGGGCATGCTCGGAATGCGCGAGCGTGCATTGTTCCTCGGCGCCGACCTCAAGGTGACCAGCTATCCCGGCGCGGGGACGGAGCTGACCGTCGCCATCCCGCGGAGGGCGTTGGCCTAGCCTTTCGCTGCGCGGGATCCTCGGTCCCACACGCCTGTTTCGATTCGGTTCGCTACGCGGCCTTGAAGGTTGCACAGACGATGAACCAGGGCACCGACGTACCAAACGTGTAGCCCGCGCGCTGCTGACCCGCGACGCTCGAGAGCACGTCCTCTTCGCCCTGCGAGCCTGAGCTCGACTGCGCTCGCGCGACGTAGTTGACGCCCTGCGTGGATCCCGGCGCGAGCGTGCCCGGTCCGCTGCTCGCCACGACGGCGCCGTACACGAGCTCACCCGCGCCGATCGCACCGGTGAGGCCGGAATCCGCAGTCGTGCTCGTTCCCTTGTTGACTGAAATCTGGTCGAGCGGTCCGCTCGCGGCCACACCCGAGTACTCCGAGACCGACGCCTGAAGGTACGTCGCCGCCGCGGCTGAGACATTGATGGTCAGGCTCGGCGCGGCCGAGACATTGGCCAGGTAATAGAGGGCGATGTCGCCCTCGCTGCCCTTCCACGTCGTGGCCGCGGATGATCGCGTCCATTGGCCGTTAAGGTTGTCGGTCACATTCACCTGGCCGGCGGCGTCGTACTGTGCGAACCAGCCGACCAGCAGATCGCCGGCGGCGACTGCGCCGAGCGACAGTGTCATCGAAGTCACACGCGAGCCCGTCGTGGCCACCTTACCCTGGACGAACTTGATCTGCGCAGGCACGTGCACGGCGGCGGGAGACGACGCTGCGGAGTGATTGCCCTGGGCGTCGAATGCGTCGACCGTATAGCTGTAGTTGCCTCCCGGTGTGACGCCGCCATCGGTCAGTGAAAGCGTCGTCGACGAGAGGGTCGAAAGGATGATGCCGTTGCGGAAGACGTCGTAGCCGGCGACGCCGACGTTGTCGGTCGAAGCAGTCCAGGTGACGAGAACCGCCGCCGGCCCGCTCGCGCTCGCGGTGACTCCGCTGGGTACGCTCGGGGAGATCGTGTCCGAGGTCGGCGTTGTCACGGACACCGGCGGCGCCGACTGCGCCGACACGTTGCCGGCGGCATCGAAGGCGTCGACTGTGTACGAGTGCGTGCTCCCTGACGCGACCGTGTCGGTGTACTGCAGCGTCGACCGGCCTACCGTGCCGACGGAGGCCCCGTCGCGGTAGAGGTCGTAGCCGGTCACTCCGACATCGTCGGAAGCCGCCGACCAACTCACGACTACGCTGGTGGGCGACGTCGCGGTCGCGGCCACGCCCGGTGGGCTCGCCGGAGGCGTCGTGTCGGGCGGCGCGGGAGTGGTGACCGAGGCGGGCGCCGATGCGACCGAGTGATTGCCGGCCAGGTCGAATGCGTCGACGGTGTACGAGTGCGTGGTGGAGGCGCTCACCGTGCTGTCGCTGTAGCCGCTCGTTGAGGCTCCCACCGTGGCGAGGAGGGCGCCGTCCCTGAACACGTCGTAGCCGGCGACGCCCACGTTGTCCGTCGAGGCATTCCAACCGATATTGACCTGCGTCTGGGAAACCGCCGTCGCCGATACCCCGCCAGGCACGGCGGGCGGCACCCAGTCTGGCGTCGTCACCGTGGCCGGCGCCGACCCCGCCGAGTGATTGCCGGCGGCGTCGAACGCGTCGATCGTGTACGTGTATGTGGCGACCGAGCCCACGCTGCCGTCCACGTAGGCGAGAGTCGGACCGCCGACTGTCGTCAGCAGGGACCCGTTCCGGTATACCGAGTAACCGTCGACACCGACGTTGTCACTCGATGCGGTCCAGGACACGGTGATGCTGGTGCCCGTTGGGCTGGCGCTCACCACTGTCGGGGTCGACGGCGGACTCGCGTCGGTGGCCGCCGCCTTGAACACCACCGCGAACGCGTACCAGGGACCCGAATTGGTGGCGGTGAAGCGTGCGTCCTGCGTTCCGGCGCCGCTGCTGAGGATGTCGCCGCTCGCGCTGTCACCGAATGCCGAGCGCATGAAGAAGGGGAGTCCCTGACTCGTGCCGGGGGTCACCGAACCCGGGTTGTTGTTGGCGGTGAGAGCGCCGAACACAAGCTCACCGGCGCCCACCGGCACAGTGGCGCCCGAGTCCAGGACGGTCCCGGAGCCCGCATGCATGGCGACCTGGTCCACTGGTGACAACGTGGCGATGCCCGAGTACTCGCCGACGGTGCCGGTGAGGTAGGTTGCGGCGCTCGCTGTGATGGTGATCGTGAGGCCGCCGGGCGCCGCCTTCGAGTTGGCCACGTAGTAGATGGCGATGTTGCCCTTGCCCGAGTTGTAGGGCATGCCCTGCACCCGCGTCCAGGGGCCATTCACATTGTCCGAGACGGACGCCTGGCCGGCCGCGTCCCATTGCCCGAAAAGGCCGGTCAGTAGGTCGCCCGCGATGACGGGCTTGGTGAGCGTGATCGTGGTCGAAGTCAAGCGACCGCCGGTCCCTTTGGTGGCGCCCTGAACGAAGGTGATCGGCTTTGCCGCGGTCGTCGCGCCGGCCGGCGCCGACTGCTCGGAGTGGTTGCCTGCGGCGTCGAACGCATCGACCGTGTAGACATACGCCGTCGACGGGGTCAGGCCGGTGTCCGTGTACGTCGTCGCGTTAGACGTGGCCACGGGGAGGCCGTTGCGGTAGATCGTGTACCCGGCGACTCCCGCGTCGTCGGTGGACGCGGTCCAGCCCAGGTTGACGGTGGTCGCATTGGCTCCGGCGGCCGACAAGCCCGCAGGCATGGTCGGAGGTTGGGTGTCCGCGGCGGGTGTGGTCACCGACGTACCCACGCTCTGTACGGAATGGTTGCCGGCCGCGTCGAACGCGTCGACCGCATAGATGTAGGTGGTCGACGCCACGACGCCGTTGTCCGTGTAGCCCGGCGTGGTGACCGTCCCGACCTTCACGCCGTTCCGGTAGACGGTGTACCCGGCCACGCCGACGTTGTCGGTCGACGCTGTCCAGGTAAGGTTGACCTGGTTCTGGCTCGGCGCTGTTGCTGCGGGCGCGTTCGGCACGGTCGGCGGCTGCGTGTCGTTGACCGAGCAGGAGATGCTGCCGGAATCGGGAGTACCGCCGGTCGTCAGGACGAATTGGTAGCTGAGGCCGGTGGCCGTCAGCGTGATCCGCAACGCACCGTAGTCGCCACCCGTGCCGTCCGCGAAGGCGACCCTCGAGTCGCTCCTTGCGATCGAGTCGACCCCGTTGCCGCCCATCCCGGCGACGATCTCGGTGACGCCGGTCGGGCTCGGGCTGCCGTTTCCGTCGAGCGGGACCCAGCGCTGGTAATCGTGCTCGTGTCCGTTGAGGACGAGCTTGACCCCGTACTGCGCCAGCAGGTTCCAGATCGGCATCAGCTCCGGGGCGCCGCCGGTCCACGACGACCCGAACACCGGGCGGTGGTAGTAGACGACCGTGCAGGGTGACGTGTTCGCCTTGAGGTCATTGACAAGCCACGTGTACTGAGGGGTGCCCGGCGAGTACTGGTTGAACTCGAAGGTCGAATCGAGGCTGATGAAGTGCCATCCGGCCACGTTGAAGCTGTAGTAGTGCGGGACGTTGTTCCAGTAATCGAAGTACGGGCTTGGGCTGCCGGTCTGGTACTCGTGGTTGCCAATTGTCGGGTTGGTGATGGAACGCAGCATCCCGTAGTGGTTGCCTGTGCCGTAGAGGTTGTAGAAGTCGCCGACGCTGGCGTTCTGGTAGACGTCTCCCAGGTAGAGGAAGAGGTTCGGGTTCCAGTTGTAGATCGTCGTCGCGACGCTGTCCGCGGCCGAGGTGCCGTTCGCGCCGTCTCCGACCGCGCCGATCAGATACTGGCCGCTGGGGGGCATCGCGCCGCTGACAGGGACGAACGTCCCCGTGTTTATCGGAGGCGTCCGCACGCCGTTGCTGAAGTCAAGCGTCACCGACGCCCAGGCCGACTTGAAGCCGTCCTGCATGTCCGCCTCGAGCGACAGGACGTGGGTGCCGTCGACGTACTTGGTCGACGGAATGCTGAACTTGTTGAATGGCGTGGCGGTGGTGAAGGACTGGGTGAAGTACTGCCCGTCGAGGAAGAGGACGGGTTCGTTAAGGCTGGAGCCCGTGCCGGTCACGTTCACCGTGAACGAGATCGGAACGGATCCCGAGACCACCCACGAGTTCCCCGGCGACGTAATGCAGACCGTCACCGTGTAGCTGCCGCCACTCAGCCCACTGGTCTGACACGTCGCCGCTGTGGCAGGCGGCTGGAACTCGTATGCGCCGCGGTCGTCGACAAGGCTCGGGCCGTTGCCCGTATTCGGGATGCCGAGATCGTCGACACGCGCGTTGCCGTCAATGTCGACGGACGGCTCGTGCGGCGCGCTGGAGTCGGCGGAGTCGATCCCGGGCGACGCGGCGGTGAGATGGAAGTCACCTGCTGCGGCATTCGCCCACTTCGGGTCCGCCTGGATGCCGTGCGATTCCTGACCGCTCGCGCCCTGGAGCGCCGCCAGGCTGGCGTACGCGGTCCCATTCCAGTCGTACAGGTCGCCGGCGGTAGTCAGGTTGACGATGTTGTAGTTGGCGGTCGTGGTCGCCGGCGCGGAGTCGTAGACGCCGATGTTCCCTGTACGCCGGGTGCAGGAGATGCCCTTGTAGGCGGGGTACACGGCGTTGTCGACCGCGAGGTTGTTCTCGATTGTGTAGTTCGCCGAGGTGCCCTCGACATTGATGCCGGACGTGCAGTTTTGGAACACAGAGTTGTCCACGAGAACGCCGCCGGTCACGTCGAGGTTGTCAATGCCGTGGTCACCGTTGTTGTAGGTGACGTTGCCGTATGCGACGCCATTGTTACCGCCGGGATAGAACTGGATCCCGCTGTCCTCGTTGTCGTGGGTGATGTTGTAGTCGACGGTCGCCGAGGCGCTCTGCACGTCAATGCCCTGGGCGTTGCGCTGGAACTGCTGAGCGTTGCTGAACACGAGGTTGTGGCGCACCTCGACACCTGTGCTCCCGGCGTACAGCCCAATCCCGGCCCCTGTGTTGTGACCGACGGTGTTGTTCTCGATCAACGAGTTGGTGGTTCCGGTTAGGTAGATGCCCTGCGCGGCCTGACCCGCAATGGGCAGCCCTGCGTAAGAGACCTGGTTTCCGTGCACCGTTATCTGCGTCGACGAGCTGAGGAGGATGCCGTAGCTCGACGTCCCGATGATGTTGAAGCCCGCGATGATGACCCAGCTCTGGCGTGAAACGGTGAAGCCGTGGAGCTGACCCGAGATGGTCACGCTCGAACCGGGGTTCGGTTGGAACGTGATGGGGCCGTCCTGAACCCCAGAGTGGGCGACGTTGACGGTCTCGTAGTACATGCCCGTGTTCACGTAGACGGTCATGCCCGCTGTGGCTGCTGAGGCGGCCGCTCCGATCGAGCAGTACGGTTGGCTGGTGGTTCCTGTGCCCGCGTTCGAGCAGTTGACCGCGTTCTCGTCGACATAAAGCGTGCCGCTGGCGGCGAGCACGATCGGCTGCTGAAAGGCCCCGGAGGCGACGATGGCGATGAGCGGACCGGCCGCGAGGGCCTTACGCAACCATGCGAACGGCAGCAACCAGTGGCCTGACGGGGCCCCGGTTTTACCCGACGAGGTTGGGTCTCTCTTCCTTAGTTCTGTGACGTGAGCGCGGACCGATAGCCCCTTGACGATCTTCCTAACGAGGTCGTCGAGACGCTACCCGGGCCCTCTTCGAGGTACAACGGGACAGGTGACCCAGGGGATCGGGCAGAGCGCAAAGACGCGGAGCGGGAGGGATTTGAACCCTCGAGGCCCTTGCGGGCCTACGGCATTTCCAGTGCCGCGCCCTCGACCGACCTAGGCGACCGCTCCGCGGTCAAGGGTAGCTAGCGCGCGACCGCTGAGTGCCGGCGCTCGCACATCGTTTGCGCCCAGAAGGCATGCGAGTGCCGGCACTCGACGGGGGATTTGCCCCTAGGCGGTCGAGAAGTCGATCACCAGGCGCAGCGGGCTCTGCAGCAGGAACGCTCGGTAGCACGCGCCGCGCGACAGGCCGAGGCCCCACTGCACGACGCCCTCGAAGTCCTGCACCTCCTGCGCCTCGAGCAGTACTGGGTAGTTGGTCTTGAAGTTGACCGGACCGGTGTAGTGCGTGTACTCGTCGGCGCCGTGCATGGAGACCAGCAAGCCGGCCGAGCCCTGCAGCACGATCTGTCGCCCGCTCGGGCCCAGCGTGAATGTCGTGTTGTCCAGCGTGGCGATCTGGATGTCACCCGGCAGCCCGTTCTGGAACTCGATAGTGATGCGGTCGTAACCGGTGTGAGTGCCAGTGCGCACGGCGTCGACATAGGCGATCGGCTGCCCAACATGGCCCTCGGTGGCGACCGAAGTGGCGTTGTTGCAGGTGATCGCCGGCAGGTTCGACACGTCGCTGGTCGGCAGCGGGCTTGGCGTCACGATGCCTCCCGGCACTGGCTGCTGGTTCTGCTGGCGCAGCGGACCCGCGATGAACAGCGCACCCACTGCCAGCGCCGCGATCAACGTTGCGGCCAGGCCTGCGATCCATACAGGACCCCTGCGCTCCGGCGCCTCGACCAGTGCCGAGTGCACACGCGCCGTCAGGCTGGAGTCGGGCGGCCCGGCGATGGACTCGAAGCCATCGCGAAGCTCGCGGCGGAAATCCTCGCGACCCATGTCAGAAAACCTCCTCCATCGAGAGCTCAGGGCGAAGTCGCTGGGCCGCGCGGTAGATGCGCGACTTCGCCGCCGACTCGGAGACCCCGAGGGTGCGAGCGACCTCGTCCAGCGGAAGGTCGAGATAGAAATGCAGCACAAGCGGGAGTCGGTCCTCCGGCTTGAGCCGCAGCAGCGCTCGCCGCACGTCGCCGGCGGCGCCGCCATAGTGATCGGTGGTGTCCTCGGCGCGCGGCGGCTCGGCCAGCCTGACGACCGACCACCAACGCTGCCGCCGTGCCATGCGGCACTCGTTGGCGACGATGGACAGGAACCACGACCTGAGCGAGCGCTGGTCCCCGCGAAGCTGGCGCAGCTTCCGCCACGCCTTGATCGAAGCCTCCTGCACCGCATCCTCGGCCGCGGCCCGATCGGCGAGCATGACCGCGGCCAGGCGGAATGCAGGATCGAGCAGCGGTTCGATCAGCTGCGAGAACGAGGAGGCGTCGCCCGCTGTTGCGCTCAGCATCACCGGGGGTCTCTGCTCCATGACCGCGGTCATCATCCTGCCGATTTGATGCGGCGGACGGGGTTTTGGTTGCAGGTTCAGATCGGGCGGCTCAACACCTTCGGCCCGTCCGGCCCGCCGACGATGCACTCGTCGGTCATCGCGATGAACAGACCGTGCTCGACCACACCCGTCACGGCTTTCAACGAGGACGCCAGCGCCGGCGCATCCGCGATGCCGTCCTCGAAGCTCAGGTCGAGGATGAGGTTGCCGTTGTCGGTCAGGTAGGGCTCCTCCTCCCCACCCCGGACCTTGAGGCCCGAACAGAGGTCGGCCAGACGCTCCGCGGTGGTGCGCCAGAGGAATGGCAGGACTTCCACGGGCAGCACGCCCGCGCCGAGGCGTTCCACAATTTTCGACTCGTCGACCACGACCACGAATCTCTTCGACGCCGCCGCCACGAGCTTCTCGCGGAACAGGGCGCCGCCGCGTCCCTTGATGAGACTCAGGCTCGCATCGACCTCGTCAGCGCCGTCCACCGCGAGGTCGATCTGGCCCACCAGGTCTTCGACGACGGCGATTCCATTCGCGGCCGCGATCTCGGCGGTGGCCCGCGAGGTGGGCACTCCGCGCACCTTCATGCCGTCCGCCACGAGCCGGCCCAGGCCTTCGGTGAAGTACCGCACCGTGCTGCCGCTGCCGAGTCCGAGCAGCATGCCGTCGCGCACCAGCTCGAGCGCTTTCTCGGCCGCCGCCCGCTTGAAGTCGTCCTGCTCGGTCAATGTGTTCGGGTATTGTCGGGGTTCTTGGTCGAACATCTCATCAGTCCCCATGGCGGCGCGCTCGTCGAGCTGATGGCGGGCGAAGAACGGATCAACGAGCTCAAGACGGAGTCTGTGGCGTGGCCTTCGTGGGACCTCACGCCGCGCCAGATCTGCGACCTCGAGCTCCTGCTGAACGGCGGCTTCTCGCCGCTGCGTGGGTTCATGACCCGCGCCGACTACGAGTCGGTCGTGCGCGACATGCGTCTCGCGGACGGCGCCCTGTGGCCGATCCCGGTCACGCTCGATGTCACCGAAGAGCTGGCGGGCAGATTGCGCTCGGGGGACTGGCTGAGCCTGCGCGACCCCGAAGGCGTGATGCTCGCGGCGCTTGAGGTGTCCGACGTATGGCAGCCTGACCGCGGGACCGAGGCGGAAGCGGTCTTCGGTTCGACGAACCCCTCGCATCCTGGCGTCGACCATCTCCTGAAGCAGACGCAGCGGCACTATGTCGCCGGCCGCCTCGAGGGCGTGCACTCCCCCGTGCATTACGACTATCGCGACCTGCGTCACACCCCCGCACAGCTGCGGGCGCAGTTCTCGATGTTTGGCTGGCGGCGCGTCGTGGCCTTCCAGACACGCAACCCTCTGCATCGCGCGCATCTCGAGCTCACGATCCGCGCGGCCAAGGAATCCGAGGCGAGCCTGCTCATCCATCCGGTGGTCGGCATGACCAAGCCGGGCGACGTCGATCACTACACGCGCGTGCGCTGCTACCAGGCGATCATGCCGAGCTACCCGCACGGCTCCGTGATGCTGTCGCTGCTGCCGCTGGCGATGCGCATGGCCGGTCCGCGCGAGGCGGTGTGGCATGGGATCATCCGCAGGAACCACGGCGTGACGCATCTCATCGTCGGTCGCGACCACGCCGGGCCGGGCAGCGACGCGTCTGGCAAGCCTTTCTACGGTCCATATGACGCGCAGGACATGTTCCGCAAGCACGAGCGCGAGCTCGGCGTGACGATGCTGCCGTTTCATCAGATGGTCTACGTCGAGGACCGCGACGAGTACATGCCCGAGGACGAGGTGCCCGACGGGTGACGGTCTTCTTCACAGGCCTGTCCGGCTCGGGCAAGTCGACGATCGCAAGCGCGCTGCTGGTCAAGCTGCTGGAGATCGGCGGAAGGCCCGTGACGCTGCTCGACGGCGACCTCGTGCGCAAGCACCTCTCATCGGAGCTCGGCTTCTCCAAAGAGCACCGCGACCTGAACATAAGGCGCATCGGCTTCGTGGCCGCTGAGATCACGAAGAACGGAGGCGTCGCGGTGTGCGCGCCGATCGCGCCGTACGACGCCATGCGGCGCGAGGTGCGGCGCATGGTCGAGTCCGGCGGAGGTTTCGTGCTCGTCCACGTCGCGACGCCGCTCGAGGTGTGCGAGGCGCGCGACCGCAAGGGCCTTTACGCGAAGGCGCGAGCCGGCGTGCTGAAGGAGTTCACCGGGATCTCGGACCCATACGAGGAGCCGGCCGACGCGGACATCGTGATCGACACGACGTCGATCACGCCCGAGGAGGCGGCGCAGGACGTGATCCTGCACCTGGAGCGAGAGGGCTACATCGGGCCTTCCTGATTCGACCCGTTTGGCGCCAAACCCGCGCCTGATGTCGTACTCAAAGACCTGTTTGGCGCCAAACGTGCCTTCTCAGGCTTCGCTGCTAGCCCGCGGCTTCCCGTAGCGCTTTGATCGCCGCCGCCACGCCCTGCTTGTGCTTGTAGACCGCGCTGCCCGCGACGAGCACCGTCGCGCCGGCCGCGACCACGAGCGGCGCGGTCTCCGGGTCGATGCCGCCGTCGACCTCGATTTCAACGTCCGGCGCGACCTCGCGCAGGCGCCGGATCTTCTCCGGGCTGCTCGGGATGAACGCCTGGCCGCCGAAGCCGGGCTCGACGGTCATGACGTTGACCATGTCGACGTACGGCGCGATCTCGCGAAGCGTCTCCACCGAAGTGGCCGGGTTGATGGCGACCGCGGCCTTCACGTTGAGATCCTTGATGCGCGTCACCGTCCTGTAGAGCGATGGCGTCGCCTCGACCTGGACGATGATCACGGTCGCGCCGGCACGCGCGAAGGACTGGATGAAAAGGTCGGGGCGCTCGACCATCAGGTGCGCCTCGATCGGCAGGTCGGTCACGCTGCGCACCGCCGCGACCATGCCCGGCCCGAACGTGAGGTTCGGCACGAAATGCCCGTCCATCACATCGACCTGGATCCGGTCCGCCCCACCTTCGACCGCTTCGCGCACCTGCTCGCCGAGCCGAGTCAGGTCCGCGGACAGGATCGAGGGAACGATCTCGATTTTTCGCTTCACTGGCCTGCCGCGGCCCGATCGAGCAGCCATAACGCGCCCGCAATCATGCCGGATGGCACCTCGCCGCGCCTTGCCCTGGCCACCGCCTCTGCCTTGCCGGCGCCCGTGGCGAGCACGATCACGTGGCGCGCACCCTGCAGCGCCGGCAGCGTGAGGCTGACCCGATCGGGCGGCGGCTTGGGCGCGTTGCGAACGCCGACGGCCCACCCCGTGGCCTGCACCTCCGGGTGGCCCGGAAACAGCGAAGCGGTGTGGCCGTCCTCACCCGCGCCGAGCAGCACAACGTCCAGCGGCGCCAGGGCGCCGACGATGCGGTCGTACGCCGCCGTGGCCTCATCCGGGCCGAGCTCGCCCGCGATGCGATGGACGGTCGCGGGCGCTACGCGACCGAGCAGAGACTCCCGGGCCGTGCGGTAGTTGCTTTCGGGATGGTCAGGCGGCACGCAGCGCTCGTCGCCGAAGAGCACCGTCACCCTCCCCCACATCACCTCCGCGCCGGCGAGCAGCTCGTAGCAGCGCTTCGGGGTGTTGCCGCCCGCGAGCACGAGCGTGCGCGCACCGCCGTTCAGGGCCGCGACGATCTGATCGGCCGCCGCACGCGCCACGTCCTCAGGCGTGGCGAGGACTTGAAATTCGGGCACTAGATGGCGCGCATCAGCTCGGCCGCGGCGATCAGCGAGCGATTGAACACCGGGTTCCGCGCGCCCATGAACAGCACGCGCTGCAGGATCGCGGCCTCATCCTCCGGCGGCACGCGCTGCACGTGCCGCAGCGTGCCCGCGTCGCCGATGTCGATCATGGTCAGCAGCACATCCGACGTGTCCGGGCGCCGGCGTTCGGTGGCCAGCACCTTCGGGCGCGCGGGCAGGCCCTCGCCCGGCGGATCTCCGGTCGACGTGTGATGAAGCGACTCGCGGTTCTGCTCGACAACGCCGAGGTGCCGCGCCGCCTTCCGCTGAGCCAGCTCGTTGCCGGCGTCATCCTCGCCGCCGGCCGGATGCAGGCTCGCAAACCGCGCGTCCTCCGGCCGCCGCGCACGCTCCGGGTCGCGACGGATCGACAGCGAGAACGACTGGCCGGCAGACGTCCCGGCGATGCGCAGCGCGCTGACCTCGCCCGGCATCACGTACGACCTGGGCACCGAGCGAAACGCGAACTGCACGGGCCGCCATCCTTCCGCCTGGTAGATCGCGGCCATAACGCCGCCACCGCCGCCGCTGGCGCGCTGCAGCTTCCAGCCGAGCGACGACGCGAACCACCCCGCGAGCATCGCCGCGCCGATGCGGTTGCCGCGACCCTCGCCCGCGTAGTCGATGCCGATCTCGGACACGCCGTTCATCAGGTGCCGGCGCGAGGCAGGCGCAAAGAACTGCGCGGTCGTCTCCCGCCAGGGGCTCAGCCGCTCCCACTGGAGGTCGCCGAGGCCCATGTGCGGATGCGACTTGAGCGCGATGTCCGACAGCGCCAGGAACGAGTTGTACGGACGCTCGAACCGCGACGAGTCCACCACCAGCGCGTCGCAGATGCGCAGCGAGTCGTTCAGCTCGGCCGAGCCAAACGGCGGAGTGCTCAGCCACCGCGCACCGGCCGCGCCCTGCACGCGCAGGACCACAAGCTCGCACGCAGCCGGATCGTTCTGCTGATCGATCGGATGCGCCATCACCGACGCGTCGATGCGCCCGGACCGCACCCGCGGCTCGTCGCGCACGACGATCGAAAGCGAAGGATGGTCCTTGGCTATCGCCGTGCTGGCCAGGATGGCGCGGGTCTCCTCGACCGAGTTGGGCGCCACCGAAACGAGCGTCATCACGCAGCTGCGTGGATGGGGCTGGCCCTCTTCGCCGGCCTCGGCGCGCGCGAACGAATGGCGGAGGCGATTCAGGGCGTCGAGGACGTCGGCGATGGTGACGTCCTCGCCATGCCAGTCGAGCCCTGGCTGAGGCGACACTGCGGTCATGGCCTGTGCCACTCCCGACCGTCAGCCTCGAGCAGCTTGCCCGCGGCCGCCGGTCCCCATGTGCCGGCCTCGTAGAACTGGAGCGGCGGGCGGCCGTCGCGCCAGGCGGCTTCGATAGGGTCGATGAGCGCCCATGCGGCCTCGACCTCGTCGGCGCGAGTGAACAGCGTCGGGTCGCCGATCATGCAGTCGAGGAGCAGCCGCTCGTACGCCTCGGGCGTCTCCACGAGGAACGACGACGCGTAGTCGAAATCCATGGTCACGCTGCGCAGCTTCACACCGGCGCTTGGCACCTTGGCGCCGAAACGAAGCGAGATGCCCTCCTCGGGCTGGATGCGCAACGTGATCGCGTTCGTCTCCAGCTCAGCCGCGGCCTCGCGACCGAAGGTGAGGTGTGGCGGCTTCTTGAAGGCGACCCGGATCTCTGTCGCTCGCTTCGGCAATCGTTTGCCCGCGCGGATGTAGAAGGGCACACCGGCCCAGCGCCAGTTGTCGACGAACAGCCGCAGCGCCGCGAACGTCTCGGTGAGCGAGCCCGGCGGGATCGCATGCTCCTCGCGGTAGCCGGCCACGCGCTCGCCAAGAACCCATCCCTTGCTGTACTGGCTGCGCACCGTCGTGTGCGCGAGCTCGTCTTCCGAAAGCGGACGGATCGCGCGCAGCACCTTCACCTTCTCGTCGCGCACCGCGTTGGCGTCGAACGCGATCGGCGGCTCCATGGCCGTCAGGGCCAGCAGCTGCAAGGATGTTCTGCACCGTCTCCTTGCCGAGGTAGTGGTCGATGCGGAAGACCGAGTCCTCGTGGAAGACGCGCTGCACGATCTTGTTCAGCTCGCGCGCCGACTTGAGGTCGAAGCCGAACGGCTTCTCGACGACGATGCGGTGGAAGCCGGGCCCTGTCGTCATGGCCACGGCTTTGAGCTGCTCGACGATCGTCTCGTAGGTCGGCGGCGGCGTCGCGCAGTAGTAGACGCGGTTGCCGCCGGTGTGGCGTGAGCTGTCCAGCTCGTCCAGGCGGTGCTGCAGCGCCTTGAAGTCATCGCGCTTGCTGAAGTCGACCTTCTGGTAAAAGGCCGCGCTCAGGAACGCGTGGAGCACGGTCTGGTCGATTGGCTGCGTGCGCGAGTGCTGCGTGATCACATCGGCCGCGTGCTTGCGGAACGCATCGTCCGACATGTCATCGATGGCGGCGCCCATCACCGCGAAGCCGGCGGGGAGCAGGCGCTGCTTGGCCAGGTTGTAGATCGCGGGCAGCAGCTTCTTGCTGCTCAGGTCGCCGGTCGCGCCGAAGATGACCATGATCGAGGGGTCTGTGAGGCGATAGTCGTGCAGCCCCTCGGCTAGTGGATTCGGTTGGGTGACCGTGCTCATAGCGCCTTAATGCTTGGCGGCCGCCTCTGCCTTGGCGTCACTCACGACCGCGTGCCCGCCGAACTGGTTGCGCATCATCGCGAGCAGGCGATCGCCGAACGTGTTCTCCATGCGGCTGCGGAATCGCGCGAAGAGCGACTCGGCGATGATCGGCACCGGCACCGACTCGTCGATCGC